>Ga0160460_100068_pt1 | contig 160857 bp, 131 predicted proteins | sample HID1973M_E6MG_FD_108238 | JGI IMG/M metagenome (GOLD analysis project Ga0160460, IMG submission 108238) | Enriched mosquito-associated microbial communities from UW Madison campus, WI, USA - HID1973M_E6 MG | ecosystem: Host-associated > Arthropoda: Insects > Digestive system > Unclassified ... | reverse complement strand
TAATCGCAATGCTTCCCGTTGCCGTTCCGCATACCGGCTGGGCAGTAACCGAAACTGTAGGTGCGTTGGCCGTTGCCTTTGCAGGACTGATGGTAATGTTTGTTGCCGTAGAGATACAGCCGTCAGCACTCTTGGCGGTTATTGCATGAGGTCCCGGCGCAAGACCGCTATAGGTCAGCGTTGCCGTATAGGCGCCTCCGTCCAAGCTGTAGGTCTCGCCCGCAACCGCTGTAATGCCGATGCTTCCCGTAGGCGTTCCGCATACCGGCTGTGCCGTTACAGATACCACAGGTGCGTTCGCCGTTGCCTTTGCAGGGTTTATTGTGACATTGGTTGCCGTAGAGGTACAGCCGTCAGCGCTCTTGGCCAGGATACTATGAGATCCCGGAGCCAGGCCCGAATAAGTTAAGGTTGAAGTATACGCGCTTCCGTCTACACTGTAGGTTTCGCCCGTTACACCTGTAATCGTAATGCTTCCCGTTGATGTTCCACAGACCGGCTGTGTCGTTACAGATACCACAGGGGCGTTTGCTGTTACAGGTGCAGGGTTTATCGTAATGTTTGTTGCCGTAGAGATACAGCCGTCAGCACTTTTGGCTGTTACCGCATGTGATCCCGGAGCCAAGCCCGAATAAGTTAAGGTTGAAGTATACGCACTTCCGTCTACACTGTAGGTTTCGCCCGTTACACCTGTAATCGCAATACTTCCCGTCGGCGTTCCGCAGATTGGCTGTGCAGTTACTGTCACCGCAAGGGCGTTTGCTGTTGCCTTCGCAGGGTTTATTGTAATGTTTGTTGCATTCGAGATACAGCCGTCAGCACTTTTGGCCAGGATACTATGAGATCCCGGAGCCAAGCCCGAATAAGTTAAGGTTGAAGTATACGCACTTCCGTCAACACTATAGGTTTCCCCCGTTACACCTGTAATTGTGACACTTCCCGTCGGCGTTCCGCAGATTGGCTGTGCAGTTACAGATACCACAGGGGCGTTTGCTACAGCTTTCGCAGGGTTTATTGTAATGTTCGTTGCCACAGAGGTACAGCCGTCCACGCTCTTTGCCGTTACCGCATGTAGTCCCGGAGCCAAGCCAGAATAAGTTAAGGTTGAAGTATATGCACTTCCGTCAACACTGTAGGTCTCGCCCGCAACCGCTGTAATGCCGATGCTTCCGGTCGGCGTTCCGCAGATTGGCTGTGCAGTTACTGCTACCGCAGGGGCGTTTGCAATTACTTTCGCTGGGCTGATGGAAAACGGCACCGCTGCCGAGCTGCATCCATCTATACTCTGTGAGGCAACCGTATGCGACCCCGGAGCTAAATTTGAATAGGTTGTGGTTGCCGTAAATGCACCGCCGTCTACACTGTATTTCTCGCCCGTTACGGCAGTTATGCTGATGCTTCCCGTCGGCGTTCCGCAGGCCGGCTGTACTGTTGTGAACACCGGTACGGTTGCTGTTGCTTTCGCTGGGCTTATTATAATGGTTGTTGCATTCGAGATACAGCCATCAGCACTTTTGGCCAAGATACTATGAGATCCCGGAGCCAAGCCCGAATAAGTTAAGATTGAAGTATACGCACTTCCGTCAACACTGTAGGTTTCTCCCGTTACACCTGTAATCGCAATGCTTCCCGTAGGCGTTCCGCAGATTGGCTGTGCAGTTACAGATACCGTTGGCGCAGTTGCTACAGTTTTCGCTGGCGCAATCGTAAACGGCACCGCTGCCGAGCTGCATCCATCTATACTCTGTGAGGTAACCGTATGCGACCCCGGAGCTAAATTTGAATAGGTTGTGGTTGCCGTAAATGAACCGCCGTCTACACTGTATTTCTCGCCCGTTACGGCAGTTATGCTAATACTTCCCGTCGGCGTTCCGCAGGCCGGCTGCGCTGTTGTGAACACCGGTGCGGTTGCGGTTGCTTTCGCTGGGCTTATTGTAATGTTTGTTGCATTCGAGATACAACCATCAGTACTTTTGGCCAGGATACTATGAGATCCCGGAGCCAAGCCAGAATATGTTAAGGTTGAAGTATACGCGCTTCCGTCAACACTGTAAGTTTCGCCCGTTACCCCAGTAATCGCAATGCTTCCCGTCGGTGTTCCACAGACCGGTTGTGTGGCGGCTACCGTTGGCGCATTTGCTGTTGCTTTCGCTGGATTTATAGTAATTGTTGCCGTTGAGGTGCACCCTCCCGTAGCTTTTGCAAGTACAGTATGTGATCCCGGTGCAAGGCCTGAGTAGGTTAAGGTAGAAGTAAAAGCACTTCCATCTACACTGTAGGTTTCGCCGGTTACACCTGTAATTGTGATGCTTCCTGTTGGGGTTCCGCACGCTGGCTGTATGGCGGCTACTGTTGGGGCATTTGGTAATGGGTTTACCGTTACTGTTACTGGCATTACAGCCGACACACAGCCAGTTATTGTATTTGTTCCTTGAATGTAATATATGCCAGTGGTGCCTACTGCACTTGGATTACTTAACACAGTTGTTGCGCCTGGATTTGTATAATAAGCAAATGCCAGGTTGGAACTGCTTCCTGTTGTTATGCCAGAAGCTGTAAGATCAATCTTGGCTGGAGCACAAACTGAAGCTGGATTCGTAATTACCACGGTTGGCTGAGGCTGTATTGTTACCGTAACAGGTGTCGGCACAGAATAACATCCCGTTGATACTAAATATCCTCTTATGTAGTAGGTACCGCTCGTAGTTACCGCGTTGGGGTTGTTCAAAATGGTTGTTCCAGTAGACTCCGTAAAATAAGTATAGGTTAAACCAGCGGTACTTCCCGTTGTAACCGCTGCTGAGGTTAAATTAACCGTGCCTGGGGCACAAGTGGACTGATTGTTCGTAACAACCAATGGCTGGGCATTTACTGTAATGGAAGCCGTTGTTGTATTTGAACATCCAGTTCCTGAATTTGAGAATGTATAAGTTACCGTATATGTTCCAGGAGCACTTGCGGTAAGATTTACAGCTCCTGTTGTGGCATTGATATTAAGGCCAGTGGTTGAGCTAAAGGTTCCTCCCGTTGTACCCGTAATGATAGGATTGGCCGTTCCCGTTGCACAGAATGAACTATTAGAATAAGCAATTGTAGCAATCGGAAGCGGATTAACCGCAATGGTTACACTGGCGGTATTGGAACAGGAAGGAGAGGTAACCGTTACAGTATATGTACCTGCATTTATACTTTGCATATTGTTAATGATCGGGTTCTGGAGCGATGAGGTAAAGCCATTAGGCCCAGTCCAAGCATAACTTGTTGCACCGATTGCATTAACGCTCAATTGGGTTGAGCCTCCCGCACAAACAGGGTTTGTTGAGGCAGAGGCCGAAATGCCCGAAGCCTGTACAACCGAAGCGGTGTAAGTTGCTGTATTCCCGCAGATATCACGAACAACAATAGGATAATTTCCTACCGCTACCCCATTAAAAACATTTGAGCTCTGCCAAGTTGTTCCCCCATCTTTCGAATATTCAAGAGCTGATCCAGAAGCCGATGTTGCCGTAATGCTCAGACTTCCTGTGGGAAAACCTGCGCACACATAACCTCCTGTTGCCAATGCATCAATGGTTAAGCTGTTGCTGGCATTATAGGTTACTGTTCTCGTTATCAGTGGTACATTACCCGTACCGCTCGATGTGGAAGTACAAATTAGTGCTACTGTATAAGTTCCGTAAGCCAAACCATTGAAAGGTAAACTATTTAATGTTGTTGTGGTTGTAGCATTGCTGAATGATCGGGTTTGATTAACATTACTCGGTCCGCTAATAATCTTGAGCGCATATATAGAAGGATTATCCAAAGTGGCATTCATTGAAAGATTAAATCCTCCACAAACTGGTGTAGTGGTTTGCGTATTTAGCGTAGCATGCAGACCAGAAAAAGTAAAAGTGACACTACTGGTGTAACAATCGCCAACTTTTAATTGAACCGTATGGGTTCCACTTGGCCAGGAACCATCGCTATTTGGTCCAACAAGGAAAAATTGTCCTACCGATAGATTACCAAAAAAACCGGAGCCCATTGTATAGGAATTGGTGTAACCTACTGCAGGTATCCCACCATTGAAAGATGATGATGTAGATGAAGTAACAACATAAGAGTAAACTGTTCCGCTAGTTGCTATAAAGGGTATGGTCATCCTCGGAAATCCAGCATCTAGTAAACTATAGTCAGGATAATAATCTCCCCCACCAAGGGTGGCTGGCGGTGAAGAAGGTATGGTAACTGTTACCGGTCCTGTTTTTGCCGGGTTGCCCATTGCATCAACACCAGTAACTGTATAAGAATGACCAGGCACATAACCATTAAAATAATTGTAGAGATTTGTTGTTTGAATTTGTGTAGTTAAAGCAGAGGTCCCATTATCAACGATAGTCCAGGTTACAGGTAAACGACGCTGGATTTATGTAAGTCCTTATAGCTCCTCCACTTGTGCAATCATAAGTACCGTTGACCGCATTTGTACTTGGGCCAAAATCACGCTTTATGATCCCACTTAATTTATATTCATTATTACAGTCATCGTAAATAATCAAATCACCATTTGCGAACGGATAAGTTGCAGTGGCCGGTAGTTTGACAGTTACAGTTGTACATGGCATTTTAGAACCATTTAATACACCGCCTGCACCATAAACATTACCACTACCCGAAGGATATTCATAACGCCAGTAAAAATGATTGGCATCAAAAGTTGATAGATTGGCAGATCCATTACCCAGGTAACCCCAATTGCCACCTATCGTTATGTAACCGCCACTGGAACAAACATTGTTTCCCCCGTTACCCCAAACTACAGGGGCAGCATTAAGGCCAAACTGATATCTTGGTGTTATTGTAGAAACTGTTGCGCTAGTACCTAAACCAACGCTTGCCCCAGCAGTTACAGTAGTTCCGCAAGCATCAGTAATGCTAATCGTATAACTTCCTATTGGCAGATTACTAAAGGTATTTGAGCTTTGAGTACCTAAACTATTTGGATCAGGGGAAATACTATATGAATATGGAGCCTTGCCTTTTGTAACCGTAGCCACAACAGATCCTTTAGCAGTTGTACAACCTACAGAACCGTTTGCAACTGTTACCACCATTGCAACGTAAGTTGTTGTGAGTGTAACCGTACTGCTCTGAGCGGTAGCCGTAGTCGTGGCATCCTGTACTTTTACGATGTAGCTTCCTGCAGGTAAATTACTAAATACATTGCTTGGCTGATAATTTCGTATTACTGTAGCGCCTTGCAATAACTGATAGTTTACTAACCCGGTATTGCCAGAAACAGTCGCGGTTATGGATGCGTCAGATGCGCACGTGCCGTTTGTACCAGTTGCCGTAACTGTTAGCGCTGCAACAGCAAGATTTCCAAAACCCAATAAGGTTGAGAAAGTGAGCAAGAATAAAAGATAGGTAAATTTTTGTTTCATATTATTATAGGTATCAAAAGCGTAATCCTGCCCTCTTTTCATAGGAGAGGAATTAGTATCGGCTTGCTAATATGTTATTCTTTTGAAAGATATTTTGGTGCTTAAACCGTTAATAAAAGCAGCGCTATCAAACAACCAGAGTCTCACATCAACAGGCCGTCATCAAAAATCAATAGAAGAAAAGAGAAAAAAATACCCCAAAATCATGAAAACACTACCATGATTTCAGTGTATTTTTAAAACTACATGATTTTTAAAAAATGTAATTTTATGAAATTATTTAGTGCAATAGTTGGGATGGAATTGTTTCCTTTGAATAGTCGCCAATACACTAATTGTAATACAATTGATAAAAAATAGCTGGCGAAAGAAAGGGAAGAATTTATTTAAATGTTTATTTGCTCGCTAGAGAATAAACAATTATTAAGATTAAAATTTAATATTTATCCATTTATGTACATAATCAAAAAGATAGAAACATACCATGATTAAAATGTAGTTCTAATAATACATTTAAAAAATGTCATGAAAATCTTTGTCTTTCTGAAAGTTTGAATGCGTTTTTGGCCTCGGCGTAAAAAGTAGATAGCCTTAACCCTACACGCCCAGAATAAGGGAAGTAGTTTGACTTCTGAAGTTAAAACTGGCGAAATTTTGCCTTTCCCATCGAAATTTAACAAATCGATTTAATGTAGGGCATAAAATAAGAAAGGGACAATTTTAAAAATTGTCCCTTTGAGATATATGATGGAGTTAAGAATTTTAGTGCTCTGTTGATGTAAAATCAATTGGCTTTTTTTCAAATGTCTGATTGAATGATTTATAGGTTTTAGGTTTAAAGATCATGTATAAGCCTACACCGATTAGAAACATGGCTGTCGTGATTTTTGATAAAGCAAAATCGAAAATGGTGATGTCTTTCAAAGTAAAGATTGCTCCAATTATTGTTAAGGCTAACCAACCGCCACCCGTAAAATTACGACGGTAACCCATCCACAACCCTGCCCCAAGCATTATAGTATGCCAGCTTAAAATCCAGTGTGGCACATCAACCCCTGTATTTCTAAGTAAGAAAACAGATCCGATAACTACAATTAAAATACCTAGTCCCAATTGTTTATCTGTGTGATTTTTTTTGATTAGAGTTTCCATGATGTTTTGTTTTTATATTCAAATGTATCACGAAAATAAACGCTGGAGAATGGGATTTCCTCCAATAAGATAATTTTATCGGTGAGTGAAATAAAAATATCGGTTAAAATATTTTGAAGAATTTTAAGGGTGTTAAATGTCGGTGAAAAATGCGGAATGGTTGTTTAATGTTCGTGTCTCCTCGAACCAAATATTTGAGTGAAAGATTTGCCACGGAAACACAGAAGACGCGGAATTAGGGTAAAATTGTTGAATTACTCAAAGAGCATTACCCTGATAATACTTGCTATTTAGTGCTTCGTGGAGACACGAACCAGGACGTGGGTGTTGGAATTAGAGTAAAATTTTATCAAATTATTCGAAAACCACAACGCCGTTATTACTTGCCATAATCACTTTGTTGGTTAAACCAATAAATAATCCGTGTGCAAGCAAACCATCTATTTGATTTAACGATCTTGCCAATTCTTCGGGATGATCAATTAAACCAAAATCAGCATCGATGATATAATTTCCATTATCGGTGATGAATGTTTGGTTATTAATTTGTCTTAAAAGACTCGATCCCCTAAGTTTTGTAATCTGATCATTTACATATTGAAGCGCTAACGGAATAACTTCGATGGGAACTTTAAACGCACCTAATTTTTCTACCTTTTTAGATGCATCGGCTACTATAATTCTATTTTTACTTAAGGAAGCAATGATTTTTTCTCTGAATAATGCTCCGCCTCCACCCTTGATTAAGTTTAAGGATTCTGTGAATTCGTCGGCACCATCAATACTAACATCTATTGAACTCAGGTTTTGAAGATCGAGCATTTTAATTCCGTATGATTTTGCCAGTTCATCTGTTTTTTTGGAACTTGCTGCTGCAGTAATTGTTAAACCATCCTGTACCCTTTTTCCAATTTCTTCTATTGCGTATTTGGCCGTAGAACCTGTACCTAAACCTACAACATCACCATCTTTTATAAACTTTATAGCTTCTAAAGCTGCAACTCGTTTCTCAGCATCTTGTTGCGTTTTATCTAGTGTTCCCATGAAGTAAAAATAGGGAATTTTGGGGTACGAGAAAAGATAGGTAAATGGAGAAAATATAATGACTAACGTGGTAGAACCTCACCCCCTGCCCTCTCCTTGAAGAGAGGGAGCTACTCTTCGATACTTCGTATGTCGATTGAGCTTTTCGTGAGCGCATATTCTTCAATGAAACACCCCCGCCCGTTGGGCAACCCTCTGAAAGAGGGGAATGGAAAACGCAGAAAAAAAATTAAATTCAAAAAAATTATCGCCATAGGCAATAATTTTTATTTATGGCGTTTATGTATATGAGAGCGTTAATTTAGATGATGGGGATTCTGCACTATTTGGAATCCCCATTTCTTTTTAAAATCTTCCTGTTAGGCTAATTCCGTAAGTTTTAGGATTGCCCAAATGTGCAGCTCCAAAATCGTAAGCATAATCTATATAAGTTTTATTGCCCAAATTTCTTCCCCAGAAAAACAAATCAAAATGCTTTTGTGCAAAACCAATTTTGGCATTATAAAGATTGTAGCCTTTTTGTTGGATGTTGTTACCCAAATCATAAAACTGATTTCCTGTATACGACCATTCGCCACGAGCCACGAGATTTAATTTAGAGATTTTATCAACCTCGTAACTGTACTGCAAGGCTAACATCGATGTCAAATCCGGTGTGTACAATTGTCGGTTTCCGTCTAAATTAACGGTTGTACCATTTTGTGGCAATTGAAGTGAAGTGTACTTCGCATCAGTATAACCTAAGTTATAATCTATATTAAAACCTTTAAAAGGTCTTGCCGATAATTCAGCCTCGACACCCTTACTTGTCAGCTTCCCTGCATTTCTGGTAATGGTTACAGCATCTGGCAAAATCAACACAGGTACCTGGGCATCTGTTAATCGAATATAAAATGCCGAAACGTTTAGGGTTAAAAGATTATTCAAAAAGGCATTTTTAGAGCCAATTTCGAAGTTGTTGCTGTACTCTGGTTTGTAAGGAACTAAAGGTAAAACCGATGGATCTGATCCTAACTGTGTAATCCCACCTGCTCTATAACCTCTGCTGTAATTTGCATATACATTGCTATTATCGGTGATGGCGTAAGCCAAGGTAAATTTCGGAGAAAATGCCTTGAAATTTGCTGTTGATGCGGTGTCGTTCTGCGTGGTAATTGGAGCCATTCCGCCGATTAAAAATTCGCCTAAGGCACTTTGTTTTTTATGTTCGTAATCGTAACGTAAACCCAATGTAGCTACCAATTTATCTGTTAAGGCATAAGAAACCTGTCCGAAAATGGCCAAGCCATAGCTTTTGCCAGTGTTTGTGTTTAAGCTGGTTACATTAGGAAACGGTGCACCAAGCAATGGTCCGTCCTCACCAAAAAATGTGCCCTGTTTTACTGGATTATATTGATGGAAACCATATAAACCTGCCAGCCATTTAAAATTTGAAGTTGTTGATGCCGGTGAACTGAATTTAATTTCCTGTGTATACACCTGAACTTTATTCCAATCTTTACCATAATCATTGATAATCGAAACACCATCGATTGGAGAAAAATCACCATCGATTGGTTGTTTATAATATCTATAATTTGATTGATAAGCTGTTTGTGAAGTGAAATTAAAAGAATCTCCAGCATAGTTGGCCGATAATGAGGCATTAAACAAATTATCAACCATTTTTGTGGTGGCATTTTGATTCAACTTAAATGGATTTGTAAGTGCTTCTTCTACCGAACCCGCCAATGGAAAAGTTCCATTGTTTCTATTCTCGTTATGTTTTACGTTTAAAGTTAATGCAAACTTGGCACTAGCCTGAAGCTTTAAATAATAGTTGCCCAAATAACCATGCAGTTTGTCGAATTTAGAATTGTTAAACTCATTGGTGTAAAAACCGCTTTGCCTATTGAACAATCCGGCGGCGCCGAAAAATAATTTATCTTTAATCAAAGCGGTACGAATCCCCGCACTATAGCGTTGCTGACCGTAATTACCAATATCTACGCCTGCAAAACCACTTGTGTAATTGGTTGGCTGTTTTGTAATAATGTTGATTACTCCACCCATTGCATTTCTTCCATAAAGTGTGCCCTGCGGACCGCGAAGCACTTCAATTCTTTCTACATCAAATAGTGAAGCAATGTACGTATCTAATCCAAATTGATTTACGCCATCGATATATGTTGCGATTGCAGGATCGTAAGAAGTAGTTCCAATACCTCTAATGGAAGTTACATTTCTACCATCACCCGGATTACTGCTGTATAAATTTGGAACGATTGTAGATAAATCGCGGGTATTTTGAATTCTATAATCGTTTACTTTATTTGCTGATAAAGCTGTTATACTCAACGGAACATTTTGAACGTTTTCCTCAGTTTTCTGTGCCGAAACGGTTACTTCATCAAGCTTTAAGTTGGCATCAGCCAACACCACATCCAAATTTTGATTATTGGTAATGGTTTTAACAATTGTTGCATAACCAATTGCAGAGAAACGAAGACTTAGCTTTCCAGCCGGAACACTAATAAATTCGAAATCGCCGTTGGCGTTTGTAACTGTATTCAGATTGGTATTTAAAATCTGAATGCTTACCGCCGGGATGGAAGCATTCTTATTGTCTTTAACGCTTCCCGATAATTTTTGCTGTGCATTCGCTGCAAAGCTGAAGATTATACTTAGACATATCAGGGATATGATTTTTCTCATTTTAATTTTTTCAAATAAAAACGGTCGGCGTTTCCACCAACCGTTTTAGACTAACAATTAACTAATATTTATTTTAAAGAATTAATCCATGCAGCAATTTTTAAAGCTTCAGCTTTAGTAACCTGTGGCATTGGAGGCATTTCTGTTGAATAACCCGGCCAGTTTTGTGGTTGCGGATTGTGAATTAATTGGAAAATTTTATCGCCAGAATATTTTCTTTTTGCAATTTCTACAAATGGTGGCCCGATTTGTCTTTTCGTTGCATTGTGGCAAGCCAGACAAGTATTTTTGGTTAACAAACCTTCTACCTCTTTAAAAGTAGGCGCTTTTGCAACTACCGGTGCGGGTTTAGCAGAAACTGATTTTGATTTTGATTCTGGAGCTGTAGCTGGAATTTTAGCGGTTGAGGCTTTTTTTGCAGCAGCTGAAGTAGTTGGAACCGTTTCAGAATTCTTTGTACTCACCTCTTTTAATGATAATTTATTACCATCGGGAATTTGGTTTAGCGTATAGAAAGCCACTGGATGAATTAACGAATAAAACCCGTCCTGAGATCTCAAGCCATCCAAGGTTAACGTATGGATATAATATTGACGAAGATTTTGAACAATAATTCTTGCTTTTAAACCATCATCTGAAACCTTAACACCAGAGATTTTTAATTTTTCTGTATTTACGGGAGGCGAACCATAAACTGGATGGTATTTGTAAATAAAGCTTTCCGCAGAATATGAAGCCAAATCTTCAGCCGATTTACGATCTACAGGTTTTGTAAATTCGATTTCGAAACCATCAGGCATTGCTCTTACGGCTTTCATTTCGAAAGGAACTTTATTATTATAAACCAATCTTTCCAAACCTTCGTTAGCATCACCTGCTGACCCCCAACCTCGGTTGGTTTCGCCTACAAATAAAGAACCGTCAGTTCCCCATGCCAATCTTAATACACCCGAACGGAAACCTTTACGGAACAAAAATGAAGCACCCTGCTCCTCTCCTTTTACGGTTTCCATAAAAATTCTAGAGATGATACTCATTCCTTGATCGCCGACTAAGATTTGTCCTGCAAATGGGCCAAAACTGTTCGCCGGAATTTTTACAGGCTCTGCAGATGAGATTCCTAAAATTCCATAAGGCAACCAAACAGCTGGCAAACGTAATTCAGGGAAAGTTTTCTTCATTTCGAACAAAGTTTTGAAAGTTTCGTTAACTCTATTTTCTGGTTTAATGTATCGTCCTTGCTCGTTTTTAATCCGGCGTTCATCCATTTTAGAATAGAAGAAATCTGATTGTAACTTAACAGGAGAATCTGATCTGCTCGTCCATCTTAAACTTGCAGGATGACCCATGAAATCGCCTTTGTTTACTTTCCACAAACCGCCTGAGCCTACCCAGTCTCCTTGATTTTCTGTATAATAAAACTGATCATCCAACATGCCAATTCCAGCTGGAGAGCGGAATCCTGCAGCGTACGGTGTCATTTTTCCATCTTCGGTAATGTTCATTGCCCAGCCACGCATTGGTACACGACTTTCGGCTCTCCACCACTCTTCATCGCCAAAGGCAACGTTTGCCGTTACCAAGAAAGTACCATCAGCAGCTATTTTTGGTCCGAAGCTATATTCGTGATAATGACCGCTTAAAGGCCATGCATAAATGGTTTCGTAAACATCGGCTTTGCCGTCCATATCTTTATCGATAAGTTTGGTCAATTCGCCACGTTGTGCCACGTAAAGGGCGCCATCTTTGTAGGCGATGCCTAAAATTTCGTGCAATCCGTAAGCAAATCTTTTCCAATAGGGTTTAGAGCTTGTTGGATTTTGAACAATATAAACTTCGCCCCTACGGGTAGAAATTCCCAAATCGCCATTGGGCAAGGTAACCAAACCACCAACTTCTAATATTGGTCCTTCGGGTACTTTTACTTTATTTATCCTGAAAAAATCTTCTTCTTTCGGTGTTTCCTGTGCAAAAAGTGTAGAAAAGCTTAAACTTAATGCAAGTATCGTTAGTGTTTTAAATGTATATCTCATCATTATTCAGATTAAAACAAAATGGTATAATTCAACTTACTGCCAATTGCTACAATAATTTCTTTTTTCCCATCTACATCTCTAATCATTGGCTTCGATGCGCCTTCTGGAAATTGCAGATAGTAGGATTTATCATCAATCAGATATAAACCTTTTGAAACTTCTTCAATATTTGAGGCTGTTGCCAAAAGAAAATAAAGATCTTTTGAAGGTTTATCTACGGAAATCTCTCTAGTTAAGCCTTGTCCATTTTCCATTACTTTAACCGCATCGGTAACATTAGTGCCATAAATTATGTATTTAAATTCCGGGCGTTCCTGATTATCCATAACATAACCTTTTGTACGGAAACCTGTTCCTGTTGTATCAGCAACCCATTTGTCTTTATCGCTAGCTAAACGAGAAATGGCTAAAACCGGTTTTTTGGTAAAGCGGGTAATGCTCCCTAAAGGACGAGAAGTTCCATTACCGCGATCGTGCCACATTGGAGTTGCATCGATAAAACCTCCATGCCATCCTTGTAAGACTGTGCCGTTATCTAGATCATAACTGTAAGCTGTTTTTTCTGGTCCGCCAACTGAAATTGCATGTACCGAACGTACACCCGGAACTACATCAATAAAACTGCGGATCATATTATTGCTTGATGCATCTACATAAATCGGATCATCATCATTGCCTTGATTGTTTCTTGGAAACTGAGAAAGTGGTGTAATTTCGATGTTCTTAAATGCTACAGAACCATGATCGCCCTGCAACCGAAGCGGCCCAGTTGCTTTTTCGGCACCAGCAGCGCCACGAGTTGCCCCAAATAATTCTACATTTTCGTGAATGGTTATTCCGTTTAGTTCTACACTGATGATTTTTGCATTCTGGATTTTTTCAGTTCCATTGAACTTTGGTGCCTGAAAAACAATTTTAATGTGTTGCCATAAACCAGGTGCTTTACTTGCATTTTGACGTGGGGCAATTCCACCAAATCCTTTTTCTCCTTCGGGTTTAGAGTCGTTCCAACGTTCGTAAATGCCACCATTATTTGCTGATGTTGCGTTTCTTAATCCCCAGGCATCATCTATCTGGATTTCGTAATTTCCTTGAAGATAAATTCCAGAATTGGTTCCCTTAGCGGTTAAATAATCAAGTTCGATTAGGGCATCACCGAATTCGGTATTCGTATACAAATCGGATCCTGCGCTTTTTGCAGAAGATTCATTTACCAATATTCCTGTTCCCTTAGTTGTTTTTAATGTATTTTCTTTATTTAAATCGGCAAAAGCATTTTCTGCTAATGACCATGATTTTGCAGGATTTTTAAATGCAGAAAGATCTTTAAGATCTATGCGCTGGCCAAATGCCAGTAAGGTTCCGCCAAGCCAGAGAATGGTTACGCAACCCGCCTTTAAGACGTTCAATTTCATATTTGGTTTGTTAGTTATTAACCCGTTAAGGCTAATGTATAATTAATTTAAAACCTATCGGATGAAGTTTCGCTCCATCCGATAGGTAATTTTTTATTTTTCAGTTGATAACGAATACGGAAAATCAACAGGATTTGAACCTCTGGTTTTGTTTGGTGAAGCGGTCATGTTAAAGTTTAATACGGCACCATTTTGCAAACCGCTATGGCTGATCCAGTTTTTAGAATATGGTTTTCCGTTTAACTGCAACGACTGTACGTAACGGTTGCTATCGCTATTTGCGCCTGCATTGATTACGACAGTTTTACCGTTTTCTAAGGTAAGTGTTACCTTTTTAAACAATGGCGCACCTAATACATACTGATCTGTTGCTGGCGTAACTGGATAAAATCCCATTGCCGAGAACACATACCATGCAGAAGTCTGACCATTATCTTCATCACCGCAGTAACCATCTGGCGTTGCTTTGTACATTCTATTCATGGTTTCTCTAACCCAATATTGAGTTTTATAAGGTGCGCCACCATAATTGTACAAGTAAATCATGTGCTGAATGGGTTGATTTCCATGAGCATACTGACCCATATTGGCAATTTGCATTTCACGGATTTCGTGAATTACACCACCGTAAGCACTTTCATCGAATACTGGAGGCATAGAGAAAACCGAATCCAATTTGGTTACAAATTTATCATGGCCACCCATTAATTTTGCTAAGCCATCAACATCCTGAAAAACCGACCACGTGTAATGCCAGCTGTTTCCTTCGGTAAAAGCACCACCCCATTTAAACGGGCTGAAAGGACTTTGGAATGTACCATCTTGATTTTTGCCACGCATTAAGCCTGAAGCAGGATCAAAAAGGTTTTTATAATTCATTGCTCTTTTTTTGTAAATTTCAATCTCTGAAGCAGGTTTGCCTAAAGCTCTTCCCAATTGGTAAATTGTAAAATCATCATAAGAATATTCTAATGTTTTAGCTGCGTTTTCATTCTTTTTTACATCAAATGGAACATAACCCAGCTCATTATAATATTTAACACCATCACGGCCTACAGCTTGCATCGGGCCTTCGTTGTTGGCGCCATGTTTCACTGCATCCCACAAGGTATTAATATCATAACCACGCATTCCTTTTATGTAGGCATCAGCAACTACCGAAGCAGAGTTGTTACCAACCATAATATTGGCGTAACCTGGACTGCTCCATTCTGGCAACCAACCACCTTCTTTGTAATCGTTAATTAAGCCTTGTTGCATCTCTTTGTTAATCGATGGATAAACCAAGTTTAAGAAAGGATATAAAGCTCTAAATGTATCCCAAAAACCGGTCCCAGCGAACATATAACCAGGTTTAACTTCTCCTGTATATGGGCTCCAGTGTACAATTTGATTTTGTGCATCTACCTCATATAGTTTGTTGGGGAAGAACAATGTACGGTACATGCAAGAATAGAAAGTACGGGTTTGATCGATTGTACCACCTTCTACTGCAATTTTGCTCAAAGTTTTGTTCCAGGTGGCTCTACCTTTAGCTTTTGTTGCATCGAAACCATCATTGGCCAATTCTCTTTTTAAATTGATATCGGCTTGTTCGAAACTAATAAATGAGGAAGCAACTTTAGCAATTACCTGTTCGCCTTTGGTGGTTTGAAAACCAATAACAGCGCCAGCATGATTTACTGTTAATTCTAAATCCTTATCGTTAAGTTTTTTATCATCCCATGTTTTAGCCAGTTTGAAATCTTTATTAAAATAGATTACAAAGTAGTTTTTAAAGTTTTTAGGAAGCGGTCCGCGGGCATATTTTGTGGTATAACCAATAATTTTGCGTTCTGCCGGAATAATTTTAATATACGAACCTCTGTCTTGAGCATCTACAACCACAAAAGAACTATCCGTTTTAGGGAAAGTAAATCTGAATTGTGCAGCTCTTTCTGTTGGCGTAATCTCTGTTGTTACATCGGCATCAGCTAAATAAACGCTATAATAATATGGTTTAGAAACCTCTGCTTTGTGGCTGAACCAGCTCGCACGGTCATCATCTGTAAATTTTAATTTTCCGGTTACAGGCATAATAGAGAAAGCGCCGTAATCGTTCATCCAAGGTGAAGGCTGATGGGTTTGTTTAAAACCACGGATTTTGTCTGCATTGTAAACATAAGCCCAACCATCGCCATTTCTTCCGGTTTGTGGACTCCACATGTTCATTCCCCAAGGCAAGCCTATTGCTGGGTAAGTGTTTCCATTTGATAAATCCGGTTTAGACTGTGTACCCATTAGCGGGTTAATCCAATCTACCGGGTCTGTAATTTTACCTACAGTTTGTGCAAAGCTGGTTGAAGCTGCAAAACTTAATAAGGCGATGAACAGTTTTTTCATTTTTGTATATTCAGTTTATGTGTTTCTATTTTGATTTTTCTAATGAAGGATTACTAACGTAATCGGCCCAAAGTTCGTCTAAATTTTTCCCGGTTAATTTAGTCCATATGGCAGCTGTATAGGTATGGTCTCTTAGCGAATCATCAACGGCTTTAATGGTACCGGCTTTAACATATTTTTCTATCCAGGCAAAAAATCTTGCTGTAATTCTATAGCTGTTTTTGTAAGAATGCTCAGGTTTTAATTCAGGTAGAGTCCAATTTGCACCGGCATTATCAACGCCAAACTTATAACGGGCATAATCGGCAATGCCTTCGGTTAACCAGCCTGGGCCTACACTTCTGCCATAATCCTGCACAATATGCATCACCTCGTGGGTAACTACATCAATATCTTCTGGGTGCTTGATCATCCATATCGAGCTGAAGGTTACTTTACCATCGCTGGTTGCGGCTACACCTTTATAATTGGTATCTACAAAAAATTTAACCTCTTTCATTGTAGATGGATTATACTCCTTAGCCAGTTTTGGGTAAACCTCAAAAAAAGTTTTAATCAATCGCTTTTTCAGCTGGGGATCTAAACCAGCAAAATTGCTTTCGAAAGAAAGGGTATAACCATTTTTCTTTATAGTTTCCTGAGCTTTTAATTTAGTGAGGGGCAACAATGCAAACGTTGCCAAAACGCATGAGAAAATTATCTTTTTCATTTAAATCTTTGATTTTTCGACTTTGGTTAGTTTATTGTTCCGCAAAATAAATATAATATGTAAAACGTTTTACTAAACACCAAATTTTTTTTTATAACATTTTCGATTTATGCACTAATTGTTTGATAAGAATGATCCCAACAGCCTGCAGCGCCAATTAAAGCGGCATTTTCTTTAAGTTCAGAAATTTTTATCGAAGCATAGATTTCATTCCCCTTTAAAGTCGAAATCAGTTCAGGAGAAAATTCGGCAAATGCTTGAGCAATATTTCCACCAACGATTACGACATCAATTTTATGCTGATTAATTATTGGAATTAGAAATTTTGCTAGATTATTTCCAAATTCCATAAAAACTCGAATTGCATCGTGATCTGAAGATACCAATGAAACCAATTCTTTTACGCCTGCCAAAGTTTTATTGGTTAATTGCTTGTAGCGCTTTACAAACCATCGCGTGGAGAGGTAATCTTCGGCAATACCGTTTAAAAAGCTAGAATCCCAAAGCGCTGCATCCGATGCTTTATAATCAATGCAAAAGGCAGATCCTAATCCGGTACCTAAAGTTAAACCCATAACACTGGAGTTTCCTTTAGCTGCACCAGCGAAAACCTCTCCCTGTAAAAACCCAGCAGCATCGTTTATAAAACGAATGTTTTCTGGATGAATGTCTAATCTTTTTGCGAGCTCCTCTTTTATATTTACTTGATACAAAGCCTTAAATTTATCCTGATCCTTAATTAAGGAAATTCCATTTTCGTAATCAAAAGGCCCAGGCATAGCAATGCCAATATTTTTATCTGTACCATTGAAATTCTTAAATGATTCTTGGATTATCTCCGTCCAACCATTTAAAATACTTTCTGCTGATCCGTTAGAGTCGATAAAACTTCTCTTTATTGATTCTGTTATTAAACTCTTTTCATCAAGATCTACTATCCCTGTTGTAATGTGGGAGCCACCTATATCTATCCCTAAGGCAAGAGGCTTTACTTTATTTACCAAACTATCTTCTTTCATTAAAAACACCGAACTCTGCTAATTCTACTTGGTTATCAAATTTATCTATTAAAATTCTCACTTTTTTAGCCCATACCCGATCAAAGCGATGAATCTTTATTCTTGAGAGATCACTGCCTTTAAGAATAGGTTTCCATTCACCACCATCGCTATATTCCAATCTATACGAAGAAATATTTGCTGATTTCTCTGCAATAACGATCATATTTAATGCCTTATCTCTATCGAAAGTAATTTCGAACCAAGGCTCTTTAACCGTTGGATTGGAAGACCAAGTTGATCCGAAACTGTCATCGTTGGCAAAATCCATTATGTTCATATCATCACTCCAGCTTGAGTTGCTGGCCTGTTTTTTTGCAATATTTGGAGATATAATGGGCGCAACATTTGGTGGTAATGGTGGCAATGGGCCTTCGTTTTTCCACTTTGTTCCAATTTCTTTTAATGTGGCTAAAGCATTATCATCAATTAAACCATCGCGATTTGGCGCCACATTCAAAATGAAATTGCAGTACGCCTGATTTAAAGGCTTGATCATATTATTTACCAAAATATCTGCAGATTTTACAGGCGTTGTAGGGAAATCGGTTTTCCAAAACCATGCGTTATTAATTGGCAAACAAGATAAAGCCGGCAATTTGTTACTCTCCTTTTTTATATGTTGACCGGCACCCTGCTCGTAAGATTTTATATCGGTGTAGTATAAGGCTTCTGGTGGATACTTAGCTGCGTTCAAATCCATAACCAAGCACTCGGGCTGTATGGATTTTATCAAGGTATAAATTTCTTCAAAAGGAACATCATCGTATGAAATTCTAGACCATGGTGCATCCCAACCATCAATAATTAAGGCATCTATTTTACCATAATTGCTGAGTAATTCTTTAAGCTGAGCTTTAATAAATTCGATTTTTTCGGGTGTAATTTGCCCCGGGCGAATTTTATGGTGTGTATCTAAAATTGAAAAGTAAAGCATTACTTTTAAGCCTTCTTTTCTGAAGGATTCTGTATAGGCTTTAACAATATCTTTTTTATAAGGACTACTCATTACGCCGTAATCCGTAGTTTTTGTATCCCAAATGGCAAAACCACTGTGGTGTTTTGTGGTTAAACAACCATAGCTCATATGGGCAGACTTAGCGGCTTTAGCCCATTGATCTGTATTAAGTTTCTTCGGATTGAAAATTGAAGGACTGGCTTCGGGATCTGCCCAATCTTGATCCATGTAGGTTGGAATGTTATAGTGAATAAACATTCCAAAGCGTAAATCAACAAAATCTTGTTGTCGCTTTAATAAACCAACTGTTTGCTGTGCAGAAACCTTAATGCCCAAGAAATTGACAAAAAAGATAATTAGAGCATATTTAAATGCCTGTTTTAATTTATTAGTAATCATTTGTGTGTGTGATTTCTAAATGCTAAAATAGTTTATTATACGCTTATTTTAAGTAACATCCTTGCTAGTCTATATCGTTATTTTGAAGATAAAGCGCCCAAAGCTCGTCAAGGCTTTTACCTGTAATTTCCTTCCATGAATCTGCAGAATATGTGTTGTATTTTAATGCTGTATTAAGCTGAAAAATTGTAGATGATTCTTGAAATTTATTAACCCAAAGCAAAAATCGAGCTGCAACCCGATACCCCATTTTGTAGCTTTGATAAGAACTAAGAGAAGGTAAACTCCAGTCAGCAGCCGCGTTGTTAAGTCCATATTGAAATCTTCCACAATCGGCTAAGCCTTCTATTAACCACTCTGGACCAAGTGCCTTAAAATCCTGTACAATGTGCACAAGCTCATGCGTTACCAAATCCGTATCTTCAGGATGTTGTTGCATCCACAATGCGCCGAGTGTAATTTTTCCCTTTCCAGAGACTGCTACTTTTTTATAGTTCAAATCAATTAATATGGTAACTTTTTTAGTTGCCTCAGGATTATATTCTGCAACCATTTTTGGATAGACTTCAAAAAAAGTGTTGACAATATTCTGAGCCAATTCTTCGCTGATTATTTTAGAATTGTTTATAAAAACCAAAGTATAATCACCACGTTTGATCATCTGATCTTGCTGTGCATTTGCCCCAAAACAGAATAACAGACAAATTATAGAGAGTGTTAATAAAGATTTTTTCATTTTTATAATTTTTATTTTGCTTTTTTATCGCTGTATTTTAGTTCTACTGAAGGGTTTTTACCGTAATCATCCCAAAGCTGATCTATCGTTTTACCCGTTAAAGATACCCAAGATTGCTCTGTGTATTGATGTGCCCTCAATTGTTGATCGAGCATTGCAATTAAGCCTGGTTTTACATTTTGTTCTAACCAAGCAAAAAAGCGGGCAGTAATGCGGTAGCTATTTTTATAGCTTTGTTTATCGTTGTAAGCAGGAAGAGCCCATTTAGAGCCAACATTATCTACCCCATATTTATAGCGCACATAGTCGGCAATGCCTTCAGTTAACCAAACCGGACCTGCAGAATAACCATAACCCTGTACAATATGCATGGTTTCATGAGTTACCACATCAATATCGGTTGGGTGCGCTTTCATATAACCTGCACTAAAAAGAATTCTATTTCCGCTGGCCTCAGCAACCGCTTTATAGGCTGTATCTACTACAAAAAGAACATCGTGGGTAGATTTATCATTGAAAGTTTTAACCAAAGTTGGATAAATTTCGAAGTAGGTATCAATTAAATTCTTTCTTACCGATGGATCTAAGTTTGGGTCTTTGCTGATAAAAGTAAGTTTGTAACCTTTATGCTTATCCTCACTATATGACGACCAATTTTTAGAAAGTGCTGTCCAAAGCTCTTTATTTATTTTATTTAAAGATTTCCCCTTTACCCAGTTGCTATTTACTTTTATTTCGCCCGCCTTAGCCTTAATGGTTTCGGTTTCTGTATTGGCTACTTCCAATATTACACTTCGCTTGGTTCTATAACCATCGGCATTTGCAAACACCGGATATTGCAAGTTAAATGAGGCTGTTAAATTACTTTTGGTTTCAGCATCCAATACATTTGTTGGATCGGTGATTGTAATTTGGAAATCTCTGTTTCTTTGAGCGAATACGTTAATGGAGCATGCAAGTAAAATGAGTAATAAAAATTTCTTAATCATGGTTTAATTCAGTGTGTGTGTGTAAAAATTAAAAAAGAGATTCCGATAATTCGGAATCTCTAAAATGAGCATTAATTTTAATAAGTAATGTTTGGAAAATCTTTTTTAGCTTGAACAAGCATTGGCGCCCAATCTGCACCTTTTTCATCTTTCGGGCCAAAAGCGGCTAAAGCAAGCGGTGCTAAATCTGCTTTTGCTGAGCCACTCCAAAAGTGAACAAACTCACCAAAGTTCATTTTTCTGGTATATTGTTGATAGCTTTTGCTCTGAACAGTAAGCTGTTGCTTTGGAAAATACTGCGAAAGCAAAGTAAAGAAACCATTTAAAACTTTCGTTTTTCCGTAGTTTTCGTAAATAGGAAGAAACCAATTTTTAAACCATTGTGTTCCTGCCTTTGGATAACTATCTGTAGTCGTCATCATTTTATTATACCAACGCTGTGCATCGGCTGTTCTACCTAAGCCTAAATAAACATCGTATTGATAAATTTCCATCCATTTACTATCGTGCCAGATATCAAAAGCCGGAGATTCTTTTACCCCTTTGGATGCACCTTCTACAATGTGGCCAATTTCATGGGTCGATAAATCGATATCGTTATCCACTCCGGTAGTCCAGGCATCTAAGCTACTGGCACCGCAATCGGTTACATTTCTGTAATCATGACCAGCATCCAGATAAGTTCCCGGATGGCCACCACTATATTTACCTGCATGATAAATTACAAACAAACGGCTATCATCGCCAAATTTGCCATAGGTTTTTTTGGTGTAATTCCATGCCTCGGCCATATAGGTTTTAGGCCAGGTAATTGTTGGTTTAACATCACCATCGTAATAAACAACTACACTTGTATCATAATAAACACGATTTAACAATTGAACGTGCTCAAACCAATGTTCTTTCCAGGTTTTTGGTGGCGCATCTGGCGGATCAATAGCCTCTACAATTGGTGGTGCCGGCTTAATTGATTCCGTTTCCTTTTTACCATTACACGCCAGCAAAGCAAAGATTACAATTACTGATAAGGGAAAAATGTTTTTCATAGTTTTAATATATTGGTTAAAAAAAGCACCGAGTGAAACACCCGGTGCTATATATGTTTTACCAGCCAGTATTTTGTACAATTACTGGAACTTTTTGAATCTCACCGTTCGGTATTGGCCATAAATAGTGTTTCTTTTGGAAAACTCTATTTTCAGTTACCACCGGAGTATAAAATGCTGGTGCATTTTGGGTAATGTTTAAACCTCTAATCTGTGTATCAGTAGTTTCTGCAATTTTCCATTCTCTAGTATAGAAATAACGATCTAACTCAAAAGCAAGCTCAACACGTCTTTCTCTACGAATGGCATCTCTCATATCCGTTGGGATAGGAAGTCCGCCTCCTCCATAAATTGGAATACCTGCTCTTGTACGAATTCTGTTTAAATAGATTAAGATATCAGGGTCTGAAGGATTTGACTCCTGTAATGCCTCAACATAATCTAAGTAAATTTCAGCCAATCTAATTGAGGTGAAAATTGTTCTACCACTTGTCCAACCTGCTACAGTTAAGTGCTTTCTAGAAGTATAGCCTGTTTTAGTATAATCATTGTTCGCAATAGCACCTTTACCAGCATTACCACTGTTTGTAAAATCTGTAATAATGTTGGATTGCGGATTGATCCATTTACGATTGGTATAAGTAATATCGGCATAAAAACGAGGTTCGCGATTTACATACATATTGCTTATTACCCTTGGAGCATTTTGATCATTTGGATCCGGAGCTTGATAAGTTGATGTTCCATTAGCGGTATATGTAGGGTCACTTTCTATTGGTAATCCATTTGCGGTAAAAAATGCATCAACCAACTGTTGAGAAGGAGATAAGAATGAACCACCTTTATCTCCACCTGAAGCTCCATTATGATTCGGCGCTAAAGAATATTGATAAAAAGTTACATCACCACCTCTACCAAAAATGATTTCAGAATTCCATCCATTTAAAAACACATCTCTAGTTGCAATAAACGCTCTGTTAAAAGCAGTATTTGGCAAACCTGATGGCGTAGCCGCAACAGTATAAAGTGCATAGCTAGAATAGTTTGGGTTATTTAAAAATGATTTCGCAGCAGTAGCCAATCTAGTCCATTTTGCAACATTATAGGTTTGACTGATTAATTGCTTGCCATCTTGATTTCTAAGACCAGCATAATCTGTATTTCCATTAAATAAAGGACGAGCAGCTGTTAACAAAGTTTTAATTTTGTAGGCTTCTGCAACAGATGCAGTAACGTGACCAAAATCTTCATTTGCCTGTGGTGTAGCCGGAAGACGTGAAATTGTTGCATCTAACTCACTTACAATGTATTCTACACATTCATCCATTGAGTTACGTGGTTTACTGATGGCCTCAAGTGGTGCATCAGAAGCAATTGGATCATTACCTAATAAAATTACCGGACCATATTGTCTGATTAAATAATAGTAATAGATTGCTCTTAACGCTCTTGCTTCATTGTAATAACGGTTTACAATATCTATACCGCCAATATTACAATCTGTACATCTGGTAACGTTTGCCATAAAAGAACTAGCCGCCTGAATACCACGGTAGTAGTTTTGCCAATGATAATTTACATTTCCACTGGTTGCATCCCATGCACCTGTATTTACGTTTTCGGTAAAATTCGGCAGTGTGTAATCTGCCTCATCAGAAGCAGCTGTCCACGGACCGATATTCCCTGCTGCACTCGCCGAACGATCTTGATTTTGATCTGGTAAGGTAGAATAAACATTTGCCAAAGCCTGATCAACAGTAGACTTTCTCTGATACAATTGATCAAAAGTAAGCCTATCATCAGGTACTTGATTTAAAAATTTCTTACAGCCATAATTGCCGACTATCAACAATGCCCCAACTGTATATATTAATATTTTTTTCATTCTTTTTAAGTTTAAAAATTAGCTGTAAGACCTAAAGAATAATTAGATGTTAATGGATATCTAGTACCGTTATTGGTTAAGAGTTCTGGATCCCAAAGTTTGAATTTACTAATGGTAAATACGTTATAGCCAGTTGCATATATTCTTAGGCGTTTAACACCGATTGATTTTATGCCTTCTTTAAGTGTATAACCCAAATCGGCATTTTTCAATCTCAAGAAACTGATATCACGTTTCCACCAGGTACTAGATTGATAGTTGTTGTTGTTAGTACCACCATAAGATAAACGTGGGTAAACAGCGTCTTGACGAGGGTTTGATGGTGTCCAACGATCTGAAGCAACCGCCAACATATTACCTAAACCACCAGAGTTTGCAAATGATGGAATGTTTAAAATAATATCTGCATTATCCTGTCCTTGGAAGAATAAACCAAAATCGAAGTTTTTAAATGTTAAAGAGAAACCAAAACCATAAGTGGTACTTGGAACATCGCCTCTACCGATTGCCGTTTGATCGAATGAATCGATTTTACCATCACCATTTAAATCTTTGTACTTGATATCACCCGGCATTAAAGTTCCGAATTGAGTTGGACTGGCATTGATCTCTGCCTGACTATCAAATAATTTCTCTGCGATATAGCCGAAACGAGTAGAAGCTAAAATATTAAGACCTCTTTGCTCTAACCAAGGGTAAGCCTTTGGTGCTTGATCGTTCTCAATTACTTTGTCTTTATTAAACGTAAAGTTTGCTCTTAAATTAAGCGACCAATCTGTACCTAATTTTGCATCATATTGTAAAGTACCATCGATACCTTTATTTTCTACAATACCTAAGTTGCCAATTGGCGTATTAGCCAAACCAATATAATTTGGTACTGTTCCTCTACTAATAAATTGGTTTTCTCTTCTTTCTTTGAAAAAATCGACAATTAAAGATAGATTATTGTTTAAGGTTTTCATTTCAAAACCTAAATCCTGCTTGCGGGTTTCTGCCCAAGTAACATCTACACCATAAGCAGTTACACCTAAACCACCTGGAGAAATGTTTCCACTTTGACCGAAGGTATAGCCACTTGCACTTCCAACTTTAGTTAAATAATAGAAACGGTCGCCTTCGCTACCTGCGTAACCAGACCCACTGCCACCACTACCAACAATACCATCAGAATAACGGAACTTAACCATTTGAATCGCATTTTTTAATGGTTCGAAGAATTTCTCGTTAGATAGTAACCATCCAACTCCAAGCGCTGGGAAAAAACCGTAACGTTTATCTGGGGCAAAGTTTTCTGAACCGTTATAGCCCACATTAAATTCGAAGAAGTATTTATTATCGTAAGCGTATGTTGCACGACTGGCAACACCTTGCAACCTGTAAGGAAGTGAAAGTGTTAAGTTACCTGCAAATGGTGTAGTATTATCATTTTGGTTATACAATAATAAACCACTTACAGCATGCTTACCAAATGTGCGGTTATAGTTAATAGCAGCTTCAAAATAAATTTTCTTATCACCGCCATTAGCGATACCGTAGTTTAAGAAATCCTGTCCTTGAAGAACCAATCCATATTTATAACCTGAGCTTGCATTACCCGGAACGATGTATGGATCATTAGGGTTAATTCTATATAATGTTTCTCTTTTCGTTCTAGCTATCGTATTACTATTGTTAATATCGAAAGAGAACATTGTTGTAGCCGATAAGCCTGGTGTTATTTCTTTCAAATCTTGAGTTAAACGAAGATTTGAATACAATTGGTTGGTGTAACCTGCACTGTATCCATTTCTAGTAACGTCACCATAAGGGTTACGTTGATCAGCTTGTGGACTAATACCCGGCAAACTTCCGTTTGGATAAAGCACAGGAAAAGATGTAGGGTTAATTAAGAATGCTTGGCTAAAAATATCCTGCGCACCCAAATTACTTGGAAAATTGCTTTGTCCTAAAATCCCTTTGATACCCAAATCCATTTTTGTGGTACCCGTTATATCCCAATTTAAGTTTGCACTTACATTATAGCGGCTATAACTTTGTTTAGTAGATGAGTTTACAGCTTCATCAGTTTTAAACAAACCGTCTTCACCGTAATAGCCTAAGGAAACATAATACTTTGCATTACTTACACCACCTGAAAGGTTAGCAGTTGCTGATCTATTTCTACCAAAATCGTTGTAAATAGCATCGAACCAGTTTACATTTGGATATAGAATTGGATCTACACCAGAAGCCGTTTTTTGAACAGCATCTATTGAATATGCCGGTGTAAATGCACCTGCTGCACCACCTCTCAAATAATCTGAATATTTAGCCTCATTAGCTAAATTCATATAATCTACACCATCAATTAATTGTGGTTTTTTAGTGAAACGGCTAATTCCTTCATAATATTCTACATTAATTTTTGGAGAACCTGTTTTTCCTTGTTTTGTATTAATTAAGATTACTCCATTTGCACCACGGATACCATACACCGCGGTTGCTGCAGCATCCTTTAATACAGTAAAGTTTTCTACATCATACACACTAATATCATTCAGGTTACGATTAGGAACTCCATCAATAATTACCAATGGCCCTCTATCTCCTGATGTAAGTGATGAGATACCACGAATAAAAATGTCTGATCCTGTAGCGCCGGGTTCCCCATTTCTGCTTACGTTTACAACACCCGGAATACGACCAGCCAATAATTGACTCATACTTGAAACAGGCTGTTTTAATTCATCAGCTTTTACGGATGACTGTGCACCAACCAAACTCTCTTTTTTCTGCGTACCAAAACCAACAATAGCAACCTCTTGTAGGTTTGCTCCTGCTGTTTCTTTTAAAACAATATCTATAGTTGTTTGCGTACCAACAGTTATTTCTTTAGCATCGTAACCAACATAGGTTACAATTAGCACTGTATTTTGATCTGGGACGGTAATGGTAAATGCACCATTTACATCTGCAGCGGCACTAGTGGAACTACCTTTTACCTTAACACCGGCTCCAGGTAATGGCAATCCTTTTTCATCTTTAATTATACCGCGTACAACAATATCAGCCTTGGCTTTTGTAACCGCAACCGAACTGCTTATATTAACGGCAGAAGCATTGGCTGTTGGATAAAAACTGCTTAATGCTAAAGTTAAAGCGATAGCCTTAAAAGCGCAATTTTTAAACCTGAGCCTGCCCTCAGTTAAATTTGTAATTCTTTTCATCATAATTATTTTGTTAGTAACAGATTACTCTATTAGGTCTATTGATCAGTTGAAATAAATTTTATTACCCACAGTTTAAACTCGTGGTGCAAATTTTAATGTGTTTTATTTACAGAAGAATCTTGTTTAGCGTAGACTATTGTTGCTCTTCTGGAACCTCAATTAAACGCCATTCTGACAACTGGAATAAAGAACCACTACCAACTGCAGAAATGCTAATTCTATAAAATTTGTATAAAACCTTATTTTTGAAGCTGTAGGTTTTGGTTAAATTACGGCCAGAAAATGTTTCGCCAGTTCTTGTGTCCAAGTCTACCCAAGTGGTACCATCCAAAGAACCACTAAATTTCCAGTCTTTCGGATCTCTACCAGCAGCATCATTTCCAGATGTTAAAGTATAAGAAGCAACTTGTTGTGGTGAGGCAAAAGCCAATTGCATGTAAAAGTTTGATGCAAAGGGATTGATCAGAAATTTTGTGTTGAAATCATTATCAACCACTTTGGCAGATCCTTCCGCACCTGAAGCGCCACCAGAACTTTCGATATTAACAGAAAGTGCTGCTTTCGCAGTAACATCTACTTTGGCTTTCCAGGTAAAAAGATCTACTGAAGGATATTCTTCCTTACCACATCCAAGAAGTAAAACCAGAACTGCACAAAGTCCGATAGCACTCCTGGTAATTTTTAAAAGAGTCATAATTAGTTAGGTTAAAGTTTGTTAGTTATTAAATGTGTCTTAGTTGATCGCAGACCAATGTTTGGGAATGTTTTTTATGGTTTACCAGACTTGAATTAGCAGAATAGAACTGTATTTGTTCTATTTAAAGCATTATTGCAAGGCATTCGATAATAAAATCTTTTGTTGTATCTGTACCATACCTTATATTGTAGGTATCAATTACATCGAAATAAAAACATTGTATCAATTTGGTCTAAAGGTGTTAAGTCATTCACCTTTTGCTTCGCTTTAGGAGGCTTAGAGTAGTTTTTTAGTTGAGTTCATTCATAAAGTTTGGTTTAGGGTTTGATTTATTGTTTTGGTTTTATCTTAGTCTCTATAAGAGATTGAGTGCTAATTATTTAAGTTAAGTTTGTTTAAAGCAAAGCTAAAACGTTTTAGTATAAAGTCTTAAAAAAAACTGCTAAGTTAGAGCAGGTTTATTTTTTAGAAGTATCTGGTTGGACTAAAACGTTTTAGTCTTCAATAATAGAGAATTTACTTGAAAAGACAGCGCAACATATTTGTTACAATAAGAAATATAAGATGTTTTGCCAGAAGAGGGAGACCAATTACTATGCTTTATTTGATAAAAGTATAATAATTGAATAGAATACTTATATTTTATTACAAAAAATAGATTTTAGCTGGTAAACTATTTAAAATGTGCTAATAATTTACCAACCAAAAACAAATATTGGATTTTTTAAGAGGCTATAGACTTAAAACTTACATCACTGCAGCTTGCAGCACCGATTAAGGCTGCATGTTCCTTTAATTCTGATATTTTAATTGGCGTATTTATTCCATTTCCCTTTAATGTTGCAATTAATTCTGGCGCAAAGGCATCAAATGCTTGAGCAATGTTGCCCCCTATTATAACGACATCAATTTTTGACTTTTTGATAATCGGAATTAAAAACTGAGCTAGGTTATAACCAAACTCCATGAAAACCCTTGTAGATAAATGATCAACATTTACAATGCTTACCAATTCTTTAACACCATCCAATGTTTTACCACTTAATTGCTGGTATCTTTTTACAAACCAGCGGGTAGATAAATAATCTTCAGCAATACCCTCAATAAATGGAGAATTCCATAAATCCGCATCAATTGCTTTATCATCAATGCAGAGTGATGAGCCCAAACCTGTTCCAAGTGTTAAACCCAATACATGTGCATTTCCTTTTGCTGCACCCGCAAAAACCTCTCCCTGTAAAAAGCCTGCAGCATCATTAATAAAATGAATATTTTCGGCGGGCATTTTTAACCTGCTGGCAAGTTCTTCTTTCACGTTTACCTTATATAACGATTTGAATTTATCTTGATCTTTGATCAGTGAAATTCCCTTTTCGTAGTCGAATGGACCAGGCATTGCAATACCTAAATGTCTTACGTTATTTGGAATTCCATCAAATGCATCATCAATAATTTTGCACCAGGCTGCGAAAATTACTTCCTTACTTTCTTGAGCATTAATCGCACTGCGCCTTATCGAATTCTTTATTAATGTTCTTGTTTCTAAATCTACCAATGCAGCAGTAATATGCGAACCGCCTATATCTACACCTAATGCAACGGACTTTTCCATTCTATATCTATCTTGTATTAACTAATTCTATTTCTATTGGCAATTTAATTACGGCCTTGAGCTTACTTACTTAACGAAAAAGGTTTATCATTTTCATTTAAACCTCTATTTAAAGCTGGTTTGCTATCCATTTCTAGTTTTAAAACCCCACCCTTCATGATATCGCTGTGCGTAATAAAGTTTTTGGTATATTCTTTCCCATTTAGCTTCGCCGATTTTATATAAACGTTGGTTGCACTATTTGCCTCAGCATCTATAACAAACTTTTTTCCATTTTCTAAATTGATTGTCGTTTTCTTAAATGCAGGACTTCCCAGCACATATTCTCCGGTGCCGGGCGTTACACTGTAAAAACCCAAAGCACTTAATACATACCACGATGATGTTTGACCTTGGTCTTCATCTCCAGGATAACCGTTTTCTGTTGCATCGTATAACTTATGCATAACCTCACGTGCATGGAATTGAGCCTTCCACGGTTGATTTGCATAATTATATAAATAAACCATATGCTGAATTGGCTGATTTCCATGTGCATACTGCCCCATATTAGCCATAACCATTTCTGTCATTTCATGGATCATGCCGCCATAAGTGCCTACATTAACTTTGTTGGGTTCGCTAAAAACTGAATCTAGCTTTGCTGTAAAATTTTGATTGCCCCCCATTAAATTGATCAATCCTCTGGTATCCTGAAAAACAGACCATTGCCAGTGCCATGCATTGCCTTCGGTAAAAGGTCCACCCCACTCTGTTGGATCAAAATTTGGCGACCATTGACCATTTTCATTTTTACCACGCATAAAGCGGGTCGATGGATCGTAAACATTTTTGTAATTGTACATTGGCTTTTCAAAAACTTCCATATAATGTTTGTCACCAATCATTTTTGCTAGTTCGTAAGCGCAATAATCATCATAAGCGTACTCTAGCGTTTTGGCTGTAGCTTCTCTATATTTAGGATAAGGCACATAACCAATTCTGTTATATTCCGTAACACCATCTCGCCCATTTGCCGGCCCCCACGGGCCTTTATTCATGGCTTCATGATAATAAGCATCAAGCGCTTTTTTAGGATCGAAAGTTCTGATGCCCTTTGCCCATGCATCAGCTAGTAAGGAAATGGCGTGGTTTCCGATCATACTTCCGGCTTCACTCGGAAACGACCAAGAAGGCAACCATCCACACTGATCGTAAGCATCAAGCATGGCTTGCATATATCTTCCATGCATTTCTGGCTGTACCAAAGAGTTTAAAGGAAACTGAGCTCGGAAGGTATCCCAAAAGCCGGTATCTGTATACATATAACCTTCGTGCACTTTACCATCGTATGGACTGAAATAATATGGTTTTCCATTTTTATCTAACTCATAAAACTTACGCGAGAACAAACTTGCTCTAAAAAAACACGAATAGAAAGTTTCCATATCCGCTTTAGATCCACCCTCTACTTCAACTTTTCCTAAAGATTTATTCCAAACGGCTGCCGCATTATCTTTGGTGTTTTCCAAAGTTTTATCAGCGCCAAGTTCTCTTTTTAAATTCAGTTCAGCCTGTTCTAAACTGATGTACGAAGAAGCCGTTTTTACCTGAACCTTTGCACCAGCTTCAAATTCGATATAAGCGCCTTTGCCCAAACCTTCGGCCGAAGTAGAATCTGCAGAGATGGTATTCCCTTTATTTTCCCAAGTTCCATAACCTTTAATCGGCTGATCAAATTCTACAACAAAGTAACTTTTCCAGCCACGTTTAAAACCTTCGCCATTATTTACGAAACCGGTTATTTTATTCTCCTTTGGATAAATTTTTACGCCACTTAATCTGGTGTATCCATCTAAGATTAAAAAGCTCTTTTTCCCTTTTGGATAAGTAAACCGAATATGCGCACCCCTTTCTGAAGGTGAGATTTCCGTCGTAATCTGATTGGCAAATTTTACCTTATAATAGTTTGGTTTTGCAATTTCATCTGCATGGCTAAACTTGGCTTCCCGTTTATTTTCATCGACCACCAAATTATCAACCATAGGCATAAAAGAGAATACGGCATAATCCCTTGTCCATGAGCTGCATTGATGTGCTTGTTGAAATCCTCTAATTTTATCTTTAAAATACTGATACTTCCATCCATCGCCATTTCTTCCGGTTTGAGGGGTCCATGTATGCATTCCGAAGGGCAATGCCGTGGTTGGATAAGTGTTTCCTCTGGTAAGCTCGTGTTTGGAGTTGGTTCCCTGTAATGTGTTTACATAGTGAACCCAATCTTTCTGCTGTGCCAATAACCCTTTGACGGAGAGGCAGAATAAAATGGATGCAATTAATTTTAGTTTCATTTGTGTATTTGTGTGTGTTTATTTCTACCAGCTGATGTTAACCTCTACACCTTCGCTGTAATTTTCAAAGCCTAATAAAAGCGTTTTCGATTGCTCGTCCCATTCATTTTTTGTAAGGGATAAATTTGTTCCGCCTTTTACTGCTGTACTATTTTTTGGTTTTGCGGGTAATAATATCCGCATGATGTTGTTTGTGTTTGAAGGACTTTTTGCAATAAATGTGAAACTGTTTTTGGTTACAACTTCGTTTGTTGCTCTTGCCGCTGCGGCCAATATTTGTGGCTTATATTTATTCTCTACTTTAAAAATGTTAAACAAATAAGCTTGCGTACCCGGTTGAATGATTTTTTCATGAATAACTGGCAGTTCGGGATTGAACAAATCGATTAAAGTTCCTTCTAGCTTTAAGGGTTCTTTACTTTCACTTTCGTCTAAAACCGCCGCGATTGTAAATGGACCACGTTCTAAAACAAAGTTATTTTTAGTGATAAATGATCCCGCTTTGGCCTCTGTTTCGTAAGCTTGTTTAATTGTGGCTATAAATTCAGTATCGCCATTGGCATTCATAATAAGTTCTTTTGGATCTTTTCTAATGATGAACACTTTTCCGCTTCCAACCTGGTAACAGGATTTACCTGCGCTTTCACTAATCCCCATCAAACCAAATAAATGCTCGGATGGTGCCTTGAATGTATTACCTCCTGTATTCCACCATTCCTTTACATTTTGAAATGGATCATTATCCCTACCATAATAAACTAAAACGCCTCCATTTTTTACCCATTTAACCAATTCAAAATGATTTTCTGCTGATGATGGTTTCATGTTCGAATAGGTCATGATAAGCACCTTCAGTTCCTTCAGGGTATTTTTATTGGCCAAATTTTCCATGTGCACCGTTTCTACAGGAACCCCATGCTTTAACAAAGGAATCGCCATCCCGTAAAAATTAGAGAGGTATGGATCGCTATAACCCTGATGCGTTGGATAATTTTGAAACATTAAGGAATTGGAAAGCAAAACACCGATGCCCTGACTGCCATTTAATTTATTTTTTGATAAGGGCATTTGGTTTAAGGAATTAACCATTACCTGCATTTGCGTTGCATACGCAGGTGCAATTGGCTGTTTGTCCTGCATACCTTCAACACTAAACTTGCCTTTATAAATTCGATTAGGCCATGGCATTACCTCATAATTATCAACCATTGGGTACAATAACTCTGCAGTAAATGTTGCCTGATAATTGATTTTGTAATCATCCCAGGATCTTGCCCTATCTTCTATTGGATCCGTTAAAAAGAAAATTTTTCTTCCTGTTGGAGCGGTCATAGAAACCATAGAACCATACTCTAAAAATGCATTTTCAAATACGCGTTCCTTACTTTTTCCATTGTAAAAAACCGGTTCTCGAGAAGTACCTGTCCACACTTGTGCAATGTAGCCGTCCATACCATCTAAGTTTGCCAAACTCGCCTCCGGACTAACAATATGCCATGAAGAATAGTTTAACAATGAGTGTGTAGGTACAAAACATTTAACTCTTTTGCCTACGCTTTGGCTATAACTTTTTACATAGCTAAAAACCTCTTTTAAGGCATTGAAGTATAATTGATATTTGAGTTTTGAGGATAGATAAGTTGCCTCAGGCGATTCGTGCTGAGCCATCCAGGGAAAACCGTAATAATTTTGCCATTCTTTTTTAAAGGCATCGCCATAACCGGCTCTTGCCCAAAATTCTGGTTCTTCCAAATAAATTGCGGTAACGCCTGCATCAATTGCCCGCTTAACATGTGTTTTCATGTAAGCGATGTAGCTTGGGGTTGGCAATGTGTAAGGAACATTTTTACCATGCCAAATGGTTTCTCCATTCTGCATCATCTGGCCTTCATCCAAATGATTTTTACCATCCCATTCGCCTAGAAAATAATCTTTGTATTGGCCCCACGCAATTCCGGTCATAAACTGAACTTCGTAACCTTTATCACGATATCCTTTTACACGTTCTTCGAAATTGCCATTGTTATCGTTTATGCCATAAACCATGGCGATATCCGATCTTACATCATAATCTGCACTCCATGGTGCCGATATTTGAAAAGATGTTTTTTCTTTAGATTTTACCTGCGCCAAAACATTATTTTGCACAAAACAAACCACCATTGCAGTTAATATTGTGTAGTAAAATGTTCGGTTTCTCATGCTTTAATAATTAGGAGATAAAATTGGCTAGTGAGAAAAGAGAAAAATAATTCTGTTTTTCATGGTGATGATTTAATTTTCAGGGCGATGCTTGCATAAGTAGATCGTGCAAGCATCGCCTGAAAGGGTATTATCTTTATTTAACATTCCATTTATCGGCTAAAAGCTTAATAAAATAACCGCCCACTACACTTCTGGCTTGAAAGCCAGTCATTTTTCCGTTTATGGTTTCATGCCAATCGCTCAATGGAACGCGACTAACTGTTTCGGTTGCGTATTTGTAAATTGGGCGAATAAATTTTTGAAAATCTGCTTCGTTATCAGCCAAAGTTGCTGTCCACATAATCCAATCCGATTTGGTGTAGGTTCTGCGGCTGTCTAATGGTAAACCAAAATCCTTTTGTTTCGTTAAGTAAAAATTAATTTCCTTTTTATAAACCTCTGAAGGGAAAAGATCAAGTTTTAAAAGCTTATCCCACACCAAATTGTATTTCTGGCTCCAAGTATTTTTATCGTTAAATGTTAATGCATAATGGTCGCCATCATCGGCAAGTTTCATCCAGTTTTTGGCCATTTCCAAAGCCGCTGTCCTGTATTTGGCTGCTATTTCCGTTTTACCAAGTTTTTCGGCCATTTGCGCATAACCGCCTAAGGCCACAATTGCCTTTACCGATAAATTTGAGTTGCGGGCCAAGTGACCTGCAAAATCGTCGGTACACAATTGATTTGCAGGGTCAAAACCTTCTCTTAATAAATAATCTGCCCAAACCGACATTACTTCCCAATGCTTCTCTGCATATTTTGCATTGCCTTCTGCCTTGGTAATTGCCGCAGTTAAAATGATCATATTTCCTGCTTCTTCTACAGGCATATCTTCACCATAGGTTTGGCCATTTGCTAAAGGATATGTTCCCAAATCATGTGCAGCGAAAGGTTTTTTCCATTTTCCACTTTCCGAATAGTAAAAAATACCGTTTAGCATTCCCTTTAATAATTCAGGATTATAAACTAAATACTGTGGCGCCGAAGGATATGTAACATCTACCGTATTTATAGATCCATTACTGAAATTTTCTTTAGACAAGAACAGAATATCGCCATTTGGAGCATAGACAATTTTGTGTGCGGCAACACTCTGTCTGTAAGCCAACTTGCATAGATCAGCATATTCTACACCACCAGCCTTTTTGGCATCTGCATAAAGCTTGGCATCAAATGCACTTGTTTTGGCCTTTAGTTCTTCATATTCAGCATTTGCCTTAGCCAGTAAATCTTCGAAATTTTCCTTACCTGATTGATTCCAAACCGGAGACAATTTTTCACCAAAATATTCAACAGGTTTGAGATCATCATAACCCAATAGGATATACTTTTCTACAGGTGTAGAAGTAACTGAACCAAATGGAATAACACTGCTTAAATCTAACGTTCTACTTTTTAAAACTTCAGATTTCATAGGATATTGAGCACCAACAAAACTTTTTAGGTTTGCACTTTGCTGACCAATAAATTGTTTTGCATTAAATTTGGAAGGTACGGCAACATACATGTAGCCCCAGTCAATTCTCACATCATCGCCCCGTTTTTTCAAAATAGGCTGTTCTACCGTTCCGGCTTTTAAAATGGAAAGATTATTTTTTATGTTTTTCCAGGCAGAAACTTCTTGCCCAGGTGTGTTAACAGCAAGGTTTGAAGATGCGCTGAAGTAAACATCAACCTTGTGCGCTTTTGCATCTGTAGATTTTACTGTGTAACTGATGTAACTGATTGGTCTCGCACTTAGTTTAATATCATTAAGCAAAAGTGGCGAAGTAAAAGTCACCTTCAAATTCACCTTACCGCAAGTAAAAGTATAATTGGTTTTGGTTGCCTCTACAGTAACATTTGTTTGTATTGCCGGGGCAATATTTGTTCCGCTCGGCAATTCTTCAACAATACCAGCATCCAAATGTCTTCCGCCTGCAGTGTTCTTACAGTTTATAGCCAAAATATTTTCTCCTGTTTTTAAAACACCATCCGGGATTGGCAGGTAGATATAGTCTGACACATATCCTCTTTTCTGATAAATTATTTTACCATTTAAGAATACAATAACATTATCATCGTGATTTAGCTTTAAGTATTTTTTGGCTGGTGATACATCTGACACAGAAAATTTTCTGCGGAAATAAAGATCATCCGTATTCCATTTTGTTTTTGCCGAATTGTCATCGCCGAAAGGTGCATTATCTTTTTTCCAATCGCTATCATTAAATGCCAGTGTATTCCAAGATTCTTCAGGTTTAGAAAATGTATAGCTGGCTTGGTAATTTTGTTCATCTGCAGCAGGAAGAATCGCCTTGTAAGCTTTGGTTTCTGCACCAAGAAAGCGGTAGAATTTATCATCCACCTTGATTACACCTAATAAAGATTGCTCTTTTCCTGTCCAATGTTTTGTTGCCGATTGATTAAGCTGATCACTGAAAGACCAAATACTGAAATAGGCATCGTGTGTAATAAGTGGATAAGCTGGAGCTTTGTCTTGTCCGTTTGAATTTAAACCGAACAATAGGCATATCGCTAGCAGGCAAAGATTTCTCATAATTATTTATTTGGTTGCATTATATTCATAAAAGGTTTTACTAAATCGATAACACTTTACTGTTCAAACTTTTAACGGAAAAATCCGTCTTGAAATTTTGTTTGGAGAAAGGACTTTTAACGAGATAACGTAAAACGTTTTACTAAATTCAATATTAGAGAATTTTACGCCATATAGAAACAGGCTTTGGTAATATTAATGTTACAATAAAATATTAATCTCTAATGATCAGCTTGGCCGGAATGATAACCTGTTGGTTTTCTAACTTTGTTTTTGATGATAACTGGCTTAGAATCAATTTTATAACCGTTTCAGCAATTTCTTCTAAGGGTTGCTGAACCGTTGAAATGCTTGGTGTGTGGAGTTCAAATGCTTCATGATCATCGTAGGCAATAACAGCAAATTCATCTCCTATTTTTTTATTGATCTGCTTCAGAACCTTTAACCCACTAATGGCTAAATAGTTGGTTGCGAATAATACTGCATCAATCTTTTTAGATTCGAGTAAAGTTTTTATTTGGCTTATGGTTTCTGCTTCTTCCTGATTGAAATGAATTTTTACAACCAAATCATCACTGTAAGTAATGCCGTTATCTTCTAAAGCTTTTTTATAACCATCATAACGCTCGGTAATTTGCTGTACATCAATATCTGTTGTTACAAGTGCAATGTTCTTTTTACCCTGTTTTATAAAGCTTTCGATGGATTGATAAGAAGCATTAAAATGATCGGCACCTACATAATTGGTATCTACATTGGGCAGATTTCTATCAAATAAAATAACGGGTTTGTTATCCGTTAAAAGCATGTTTATATCTTCTTCAATGCCTTTAATTGGCGAAATAATGTAGGCATCTACTTTTCTGGATTTGAACATATTGATCAGTTCTTTTGCCTTATCTACACTATTTTCTGTACTTGAATAAATAATCTTATAACCTCTTTTATAAGCTTTGTCTTCAATTAAACGTGCAATTCTAGAGAAAAAAGAGTTTGAAATGTCTTCGATAATTAAACCGATAATATTAGAATTACCTGTTCTTAAACTCCTTGCAATTTGATTTGGCTTATAACCACTTTCTTCGATAATTTTCTCAACTTTTTCAATTACGGCCTCGCTAATTGATTTTTCCTTGGCTTTACCGTTAATAATAAACGAAACTGTTGTGATGGATACGTTTGCCTGTACCGCTATATCTTTAATCGAAAGCGTTTTCATTTGTGAGGGTGTTCTTTATTTGGTTAGGTACTTAAACCAAAAATACGTAAAAATACTGATTATAATTTCGGATAAATATAAAGGTTAATATTTAATTTTCCTTTAATGTTAATCGATTTAGATAATCTAATATTATCTTTTTGTATTGAGTTTCTCCTTATGAAAACCTAAAATATTTTATAACAATAAAGGCGCTGTTAAGCGCCTTTATTTATTTAATTAGTATCCTGGGTTTTGTGTTAACTTCGGATTAAGGTCTCTTTGCCTTTGTGGAATTGGATACAGATTTCTAATGGCAGAAGATGCGGTATGATCCCACCAGGTACCAGTTGTAAACTTACCAAAACGGATTAAATCATCTCTTCTAAATCCTTCAAAAATAAATTCTCTTCCTCGTTCTGCAAGCAATTCATCTAATGTTAAAGTTGCTGGAGTATAAGCATTTGCAGGCCAGGTTGCCGCCGTGTAAGCCCGTTGTTTACAGGTATTAATCAAGGTTACGGCATCGGCTGTTGCAACACCGCCGTTTTTGCGCATTAAAGCTTCAGCCTTTGCAAAATAAATCCAGGTTAAACGGTAAACATTCCAATCGGTATTGTTATAATTTGGATCTACCTCTACTTTAACGCCATTAACAACACCCGCAATTGAGTTACCAAGTTTGTACTTATTAAAGCGAACACCACTGTTCTCTTCACCTTCGCTCATTGTAGAAACGGTAGAACCTTTACTGTTTTTCTGAATATTATCTACAAAAGATAAAGGTTTATCTGCATACTCTACCGTACCCAACACTGGAGAAACACCATCCGAAAACTTAATCTGTGGACCAAACAACAACCAATTGGTTTTGCGCAAATCATCGGCTTTATAGGTTGTATAAACGCCCGGAACTAATACAATACCATCGTTACCATTTCTACCGCCACCATATATATCTTTCTGGGCAAAATGGTAAAATTCTCCTGTCCAAGAGGGTTCAAATTTCGCTCTGGTATAATCGTAAGCAATAGAGAATATTACCTCTTTTGATAAATCGTTGGTGTTTTTAAATTGATCAGAAATGTTTGGATCTAGCGCCATAGCACCATTTTGACCACCGCCCTCGTTATTAATTAACTTATCTGCCGCAGCAATACAATCATCCCAACGCGGTGTACCCGTCCAAACTTCTGCGTTTAAATAAAGCTCTACCAGCATGGCGTAACCGCTCGCCTGAGACATGCGCCCAAGCATTGCCCTAGAAAGTTTTGGTACGTTGTTAATGTTATCCTTTATTTCTTTCTCAATAAAATTGAAGACATCTTTTCTGCTTGTAGTTGTTGGATAAATTGGATTTGCAGGATCAGCAGGTTCTGTTGCAAGAGGGATGCCTCCAAAAAGATCCATTAGTTTTAGGAAGTGAAATGCACGCAAAAGTTTTAACTCAGATACATAAGCATTTTTTTCTTCCTGAGTAATTCCCATGGCCGAGATATCTCGGGTGCTGATGTTTGCAATTGGGTCATTACAATATCCAACACCACCATACATAAGCGACCAAGCGTTGTTTATTCCACCTTCATCAACCGTCCAGCTGTGATAGTGAAGTCTTTTCCATTTTCCACCATCTTCACCATGCGGGCCTTTGGTTGGCCATGCCAATTGATCGCCAGAAAGTTCTGCCAGGCGCCACCAACCATCTTGTTGCGAAGGCGTTACCCAAGCATTGGCGTGTGTGTATGGTCTTAAAACAGCAGATAAAACTTCATTTTTATTGGTATAAAATTTATCTGCCGGAATTACATCGTATGCATTCTCATCAAGCTTGGTACAAGCACTGCTCATGCCTATAATTGCTATTAATGCTGTATATATTATTGATTTGTTTTTCATTATCGTATAAATTAAAAGCCAACGTTAACACCAAAAAGGAAAGAACGCGTACTTGGATAAGCACCACGATTATCAACCCCAGGGCCTAAACCAGTATCTTGAATGAAATCAGGATCGTTACCAGAATAACCGGTAATGGTTGCTAAGTTTTGGCCAGTTGCATAAACGCGAAGGTTACGGATTAATTTGGTTTTCAGTTTAAAATTATAACCTAAAGTAACCTCATCAATTTTAACGTTTGTTCCATTTTCTAAATAATAGTCAGAATACATAAACGTATCGTTGATCTGGCTGTATTTTGTAAATGCCTCACTTAGGTAGTTCGATCCTTTGATAGAAGGGTTACCATAAGTTAAAGCCGTGGTATTTAAAATCTGGTAGTCGAATTTACCTCTTAAAAACACTCTTAAATCCCAGTTTTTATAAGCAAAATTTGCGGTGTAAGATGCATAATACTTTGGAATCGCATTGCCGATTGGTTGCAAATCTGTTAAGTTTTTATCTTTAGAATAGTTGATCTGATCGTTATGAACAGCCTGACCATTTCTATTAAAGAATAACCATTTTCCCTGTGCATCAAAACCTGCAAACTTTTTGCCCCAAAATACGCCTAAATCCTCGCCTTCGTAAGTTGTAATGGCATCACCTAAATCTCCAGCTCCACCAATACCACCAAAGGTTTTGTATTTAACGGTATAGATATCGTTTGAATAAGAATCTAACTTATTCTTAATTGTACTTCCAGTAAAGTCCATACTGAAAGTAAAATCTTTGTTTTTCACCGCAGTATAACTCAATGCCAGCTCGATACCTTTTGAGGAAATGGTACCTACGTTTGCAAAAATTGAAGATTGAACGTAAGGCGGTTGAGGTGTGGTGTAAGTATCCAATAAATCTTTTGTTGTTCTATCAAATAAATCTAATGAACCGGTTAACTTACTGCCAAACAAAGTGAAATCGGCACCGATATTGGTTTCACGTTTACTTTCCCATTTTAGGAATGGATTGGCATTTCTGGTTGGCCCGTAAGTTTCGCGATATGAACCATCTGGATATAGATACTTTCCACCAGTTCCTAGTACAACTCTTGAAGCATTGTTTTCAAAACCAGAATTACCTGTTACTCCATAACCTACTCTTAACTTTAAATAGTTAACCCATTTAATATTCTTCATGAAGTTTTCTTCAGTAACATTCCAACCTAGAGATACCGCTGGGAAACTGCCCCATTTATTATTATCTCCAAATCTTGATGATCCTTCTCGTCTTAAAATAAATTGAGCCAAATATTTACCATCAAACGCATAATTAATACGACCAAAGAATGCAATTAACGTATTATCATTTTTAAAACTTCCCAATGATGCTTTACCATCAGCTAAAGCCTGACCTTGGTTTAAGTTATCTTCATTAAATTGATCGTTTAAGAAACCACGATTGTTTGCATCCTGACCTTCTTCTATATAATAACGGTAGCTATAACCTGCAACTGCAGAAATTGAATGTCTTTTTGCAATAACCGTGTTGTAAGATAAGGTTGGCTCTAAAGCAAAAGCCTGGGATAAGAAATTACTTTTGAAAGCGTATCCACCATTTGGATAATCGCTATTCTCGACAGAGTTTTCACTTCCTAAAAGTGCATATCCGCCATCTATATAGCTATTTCTTTGCACCGATCCAAAAACAGAAGCTTTTAACCCTTTTATGATGTCCAAGTCTGCTTTAACATCTGCACTTGAGGTTTGTTGCTTACGATAATTTGTTTCCTGAAATAAACGTGCGTATTGATTGGTACTTTGATTATCGAAATAATAACTACCATCTGGCTTGAAGATTAACGTTGTAGGATTTTTAGCCTGCTCCTCTTCCCAGCCACCGCCACCTAACAAGTTAGCGTTGTTAAAGTTGGTGGCTAAATTCATCTGGATATTCAGTTTATCATCCAATCCTTTTTGATTTACATTTAACCTTAGGGTATATTCCTTACGATCATTCTCTTTTGCAATACCTTCTAAATCGCGGTAGTTTATACTTGCTCTGTAGCTCGTCTTATCTGTTCCGCCAGAAAGTGAAAGGTTATGATTTTGAGAAAAGTTTCCATGATTAACCAAAAGATTGTATAAATCGTTATCTCCACCACGATCTATTGCATCAATCTGCTTTGAAGCAATTTTAGCTCTAAATTCATCGGCAGTTAAAAAATCCAATCGGTTTTGAATAAATTCCTTACGGATGTACGCAGAATAATTAAAGGTTGGTGCACCTGGTTTTCCTTTTTTAGTTGTAATTAAAATTACACCGGCATTTGCACTTGTACCGTAAATGGCTGCGCCAGATCCATCTTTTAAAACATCTACGGATAGGATATCATCCTGTTGAAGCAGATCTGGATTACCGCCCGGAATTCCATCGATTACAAAAAGTGGGCTGGCGCTTCCTGTTACGGAAACCACACCACGCAATTGTACGCTTGGGCTAGAGTTAGGGTTTGAACCACTCCCTCTGGTAATGTTTAAGCCGGCTACCTTTCCTTGAATTAAATCCAAGGCATTTCTCGAACCGCCCTGCCTAAACTGTGCGGTATCAATGTGGGCAACAGATGAGGTAACCTCTTTGGTTTTTAAGGTGCCATAACCAACCACCACAACTTCATCCAGTTTTTGGGAATCGGAAGGAACGAGTTTTACCGATAATGGCGTACTGCCATTGCCTGCTGGCAAGGATCGGGTAGCGTAGCCAATGTAGCTAAATTCCAAAACATCCGTCGGAGATGAAACCTTTATCGAAAACTTTCCATTTTCTTGAGTAACTGTTCCACCGGTTTTACCGCGGACTTTAATTCCAACTCCGGGAAGACCAATGTTTTTTTCATCTAACACGGTTCCGGTAATGGTGTTTTGTCCCGCTTGTCCGGCCGGCGCTGCCGCGGCAGTAGGTACAGCTGGTTCTGTTGGTGGCGGTGTTGCGATAACAGGACTTGCACCACCTAAAGGATTAACGGGTGCTTTTACCGAATCTGCAGGTTTTGCGACAGGTACTTTTTTGCTCGTGTCTTTTTTGGAGGTGTCTTTTTTAGTTGTGTCTTGCTGAAAATAATAGAGGCTGTAGTTTTTGTTTTCGCTCTTTAAATTCGCAAACAACTGGGGGCTTGAAAGTAGGATCAGGCATAGGAATCCTGATAGCCTAAGTAAAATGTTTTTCATTGGCACTCACTAGTTTAGTTTATAATTGATTACGCAATGCGGCCAATTAATCACGTAATTAATGAGAGCGATAGAATTAATTAGGGATGATTAGGATTTCCGCAAAACGATTTAGTAACGACTTAAACCGTGTTTTGTTTTAAAAAAAATGAAAAACCCGCTAAAAAGTTACAATTGCGAAATTAGCTTTGTTGAAGATTGGTGTAAATTAATTTAGCCGTTTTTTCTGAGGCGCCAGGAGTACCCATTAAATTTAATAAGCCATTATAGTCACTCAGCATTTGTGATCTACCCGCTCCTTCAAGAACAATCTGAAGCTCTTCATTTATCATCTTGGTATTGCAATCTTCTTGAATAAGCTCGGTTACAATCTTTTTATTTACAATTAGATTAACCAAAGAAATAAATTTAATTTTTACCAGCATTCTTGCGATAGCGATAGAAATTTTACCGCCTTTATACACCACAACCTGAGGAACTTTGAACAGTGCCGTTTCTAAGGTAGCGGTACCAGAAGCCACAATTGCAGCATGTGCATTATGCAATAAATTGTAGGTATTGTTAAATAATAGATGTACTTCTTTATCTCCAATAAACTGCTGATAATAACTTTCGTTAAAGGTTGGTGCGGCTGCTATGGCAAATGCATAATTAGGATATTGATCGGTAATGCTCAACATATCGGGCAAAAGCCTTTCTATTTCCTGTTTTCTGCTTCCCGGTAAAAATGCAATAATTTTTTTATCACCCAGATTATTGTTCTGCCTGAAATTTACGTCGGGCGTGAATTGTGCAATTTCATCTAACAGTGGATTACCAACATAATTTACATCCATGCCCCACTCTTTATAAAAATCGACTTCGAAAGGCAAAATACAGAACATCTGATCTACATCTCTCTTAATTTTTAAAACCCTTTTTTGGTTCCAGGCCCATATTTTTGGAGAAATATAATAGCAAACCTTAATGCCGCTCTTTTTGGCAAACTCAGCTATTTTCAAATTGAAACCAGGAAAATCGATTAAGATTAAAACATCGGGTTTCCAGGCCAAAATATCGTTTTTACAAGTTTTTAGGTTTTTGAAAATTGTGCTCAAATTCATCAAAACTTCCGTAAAACCCATAAAGGCCATGTCGGCATAATGTTTTACCAATTCGCCACCTTCAGCCTGCATTTTATCGCCACCAAAATATCTAAACACAGCATCTTCATCTTCAGCCTTTAAAGCTTTCATTAAATTTGCACCGTGTAAATCGCCTGATGCTTCTCCGGCTACGAGATAGTATTTCATTTTTTATCATTTATCGTCACTCCTTTGGAGCTTCGTGCCTCGCAATGACGGAATCAATTTTAAAGTACCTTATAAAAGAAAAAAGCAAAAGCGCATAAAAAAGTGGCAGCTAAAATTCCTCTTCCAATATTTTCTTTGTTGTATTTAAAAAAGTATTGCATGGTGTAAGCGTTTATCGCAATTCCACCAATGTACAATAAATCTGCTTTTGCCAAATAGGTTACATGCGTAATTATATAGTAAGCGATAGAACAAAGTATGGCAGGCGTTAAAAGGCCAATTGCCAACCCCACCCAAACCGAATTATTTAAATTTTTAAGTTTTTGATTCATTACCCGAAAAGATTTAGCCTAAGTTTAAACCATCGGGTGCAGAAATTTTCTGCTTTGGCTGTTCTCCCTTAGCATTACCCTTTTCTACAAAATCCCAGCTGTTTAGCATTTGAATGGCGTGATGTGCAGTTAAATCGAACTGAACCGGGACGATAGAAACATAATTATTTTCCAAGGCCCATACATCTGTATCTTCTCCCTTATCAAAATTTTGAAATACACCTGTTAGCCAATAATAAGGTCTTTTGTATGGATCAATCCTTTCTTCAAAATCTTCAGCCCATTTGGCGTTGGCTTGGCGACAGATTTTAATCCCTTTTAATTGATCACCTTTCGGGAAGTTTACATTTAACAGTGTACCCTCGGGCAAACCATGTTCTAAAACTTGCTCGCAAATGGTTTTTATGTATTTTTTGGTAAAACTGAAATCAGCATCTGCTGCAAAATCATCCAAAGAAAAACCGATTGAAGGAATTTTTTCTATCGCCCCTTCAACTGCGGCCGACATGGTTCCGGAATAAATTACATTGATGGAATTGTTCAATCCATGATTAATTCCAGAAACGCATAAATCTGGTTTTTTGCCCTTGAAAATTTTATTCACCGCAATTTTTACACAATCAACAGGTGTACCGCTGCATTTGTACATTTCTACACCCGGGTAAAGCTCTACTTTATCGAAGCGAATTGGCTTGCCTATTGTTATGGCATGCCCCATACCGCTTTGTGGACTATCGGGCGCAACCACAACAACATTTCCAATCTCTTGCATAACTTCCATTAGGTTTTTTATTCCCGTAGCCGTTATTCCGTCATCGTTCACAACTAAAATATTGGGTTTTGTGCTTTGCTTTGTCATGCTGGTAAAAATACAGATTATAAAATTTAAGGCACAATAAACCTCAATTTTATATGTAAAAACAAATAACCACTAATCTTTTAGTTAATAATTGCAAAAACCATTTCGTTCAATACACAAAAGCATTTATCTTTGGATAAATAACTTATTATAAATGAAGCTTCTAATTTGGATAAATTAACCACCAAATAGAGTTCATGTTCATAAAAAACCAATTCAAACAAATGAAGTTCAAACTATTTACTTTAGCTTGTTTTCTAATTACTGGCACATTTGCAAAAGCGCAAACCAGTTATCAGTGGAAAACAGGAACATCTGGTGGTTACACTTATAAGTATGTAACCAACGATCCAACCAAAACACGTTTTTATACCTTAAAAAATGGATTAACTGTAATTTTATCGCAAAACAACAAAGAACCAAATATTGTGTATAAAATGGCGGTTAGAGCAGGTAGCAATACCGATCCTAGAACCAATACAGGTTTAGCACATTATTTAGAACACCTTTTGTTTAAAGGTACAGATAAGTTTGGAACGTTAAATTATGCCAAAGAAAAGCCTTATCTGGATAAAATCGAGGCCCTTTACGAAACTTATAACAAAACTACTGATCCAGTTAAACGCAAAGAAATTTATAAGGAAATTGATAAAACTTCTGGCGAGGCTTCTAATTATTCTATCGCGAATGAGTACGATAAAATGATGAAATCAATTGGCAGCGAGCAAACCAATGCACATACATCAGTTGAAGAAACCGTTTACGAAGAAAATTTACCATCAAATGCAATTGATAAGTTTTTAGCCGTACAGGCTGAGCGTTTCCGTGCACCGGTTTTCCGTATTTTCCATACTGAGCTTGAGGCTGTTTATGAAGAGAAAAACATCGGTATGGATAACGATCAACGTAAAATGTACGAGAAAATGCTTTATGCTTTGTTTCCTACACATAATTATGGCCAACAAACTACTATTGGTACCATTGAACATTTGAAAAATCCATCGTTAGTAGAAATTAGAAAATATTACAACAAGTATTATGTGCCAAACAACATGGCTTTAATCATGTCTGGAGATATTAACTACGATGATTTGATCAAAAAAATTGATAAAGATTTCGCTTACATGGTTCCAAAGCCATTTGCACTTTACAATCCTGCACCAGAAAAACCTTTAACAACCATTCAAAAAATTGATATTAATGGTCCGAGTGCAGAAAGTTTATATGTGGCTTACCGTGGTTTTGCTCAAAACACACACCAAAGCTTGTTGCTGGATTTAATCGGAAGCATTTTATCAAACGGTAAAGCAGGTTTGCTAGATATTAACCTAAACAAACAACAGAAAGTTTTAAGAGCTGGTGCGGGTTACAACCAAATGAAAGATTATGGAGTCTTCATATTATCTGCTTCGCCAAAAGCTGGTCAAAGTTTGGAAGATGCCCAAAAATTATTATTGGAGCAAGTTGATTTATTAAAGAAAGGCGAATTTGACGAAAGCTTAATTAAAGCTACCGTTGCAAACACAAAATTGGGCGAACTTCAGGCTTACGATAATAATGATGCTCGTGCTGATGCAACCATGACTGCATTTATCGAAAATAGAGGTACAGAATGGGATAAAACCCTTGCATCGACTGATGCAATGGGCAAAGTAACAAAAAAAGAAATTGTAGATTTTGCCAATAAATTTTTCATCAACAACTACGTTTCGGTACTTAAACACAAGGGCGAAGACAAGAGCATTATTAAAGTTGAAAAACCTACCATAACTGCTGTTAAAACCAATGTAAACGAAGTATCTCCATTTACAAAAGGCGTAATTGAGTCGCCAGTTAAACCAATTGCACCTAAGTTTTTAGATTATACAAAAGATTTAAGCTTTGGTAAAGCAGGAATTGCCGATGTGATTTATGTTCAGAACGTAGAAAACAGCATTTTTAGAATGAGTTACCGTTTCGATATGGGCTCTTACAATTCAAAACTTTTACCTTATGCAGCGCAATACCTGGCATTTTTAAGTACAGATAAATATTCTGCAGAAGACATTAGCAAAGCATTTTACAATATTGCCTGTAGCTACAATGTTAATGTAGGTACTGATGTGACCACGGTTTCAATTAGCGGTTTACAAGAAAATTTCGACAAAGCTGTAGCGCTAGTAGAAGATGTATTGGCAAACTGTAAACCAAATGAAAAAGCGTTGGAAGACTTAAAAGGCCGCTTGTTAAAAGCTAGAGATAATGCAAAATTGAATAAAGCATCCATTCTTGGCGGTTTAATGAGCTACGCTCAATACGGTGCTGATAATCCATTTAATTATGGCCTAACAAATGATGAGATAAAAAATATGAAATCGGCAGATTTAATTAACATCTTACATACGTTAACCGGCTTTAAACATACAATTACCTATTTCGGACCTAAAGCATTGCCTGCTTTCACTACTGATATAACTAAGGTTCATACCTTGCCAGCTTCATTTACACCAGCAACTCCGATGAAGAAATTTACTTACACTGTAACAGATGCCAGCAAGGTGTACTTTGCTGATTACGATATGGTGCAGGCTGAAATTCGTTGGGTGCGTAACGGTGGATTGTACGATCCAGCAAATGCCGCTAAAATTGGTCTATTTAACAACTACTTCGGTGGAGGAATGGGCTCTGTAGTGTTCCAAACCATTCGCGAATCGAAAGCATTGGCATATTCGACTTTTGCCGTTTATTCTTCACCAAACAGCAAAGAAAAGGAGAATACAGTTGTGGCTTACGTAGGTACACAGGCTGATAAAATGAATGACGCAGTTGCCGGAATGAATGAGCTTTTAACCACTTTGCCAGAATCGGATAAATCTTATGACTTATCAAAAAACAATGCATTGAATGGTTTAGAAACTGCTCGCATCACAAAAGACGGAATCATTTACAGTTATCTTGCCGATAAGAAATTAGGCTTTGATCATGATTCAAGAATTGATGAATATGCTAATTTGAAACCTTTAACTTTTGCAGATATTAAGGCCTTCCACAAAAGTAATTTATCCGGCAAGCCATACGATTATTGTATAGTAGCTTCAGAAAAGAAAATCAATATGGCAGATTTAGAAAAATTTGGACCTGTTACTAAACTAAGTTTAGAGCAGATTTTCGGATACTAAAATGTTGAAGGTTTAAAGTAGAAAGTTTAAACCAAAAAAGGCGATTCTCAGAAATGGGAATCGCCTTTTTTATTGACATTTATATTTTTAATGAGCCTTTATTCATATTTGAAAGCGAAAGGCAGTATCAATGTGGCTTAGTTAGTCCCGCCATCCGCTATACCGAAGAAAGTAGGCAATGCTTCTGCCGGGTTTACAGCGCCCTGCTAAGAACGATCGTCATTGCAAGACACGAAGCAATCTTAATGCGGTCGCTAACTAACCCAAAGTAGTAGGATTGCTTCGTACCTCGCAATGATTACAAGAATTATAATTTAATTTTCTTTAGATAATTACCTGTACTTTTTAAAGCCCAATAAACCAAAACCGGTTGAAAAAACAAGCGAAGAAATCTTTTTGAATCTGTATCTAATCCAAAAGCACTTCTTTTGTTTACAAACTGAGAGATATTTCCAGGAAATACAGCAACAAAGAAACTTGCTGCAACTAACCCAACTATTTTTTCATGTTTTTTGGGTGTTAACACAAGAGCTGTACCCAAAGCAATTTCGCCAATGCCGGATAATACAACAGTATCATCTTTCTTTATTGGAACCCAATCCGGAACCTGAGCTTTAAATTCTTTCCTTGCAAAAGTGAGGTGACTAATTCCTGCAAATATTAATCCTGCACCTAGTGCAATTCTCGCTAAATCTTTTAAGCTTCTGTCTTTCATAATTTTGGATTTATTTAAAGGTTGCAAAAACTATTCCAAGGCTGTACAAAATTTACCAAATAAAAAAAGCATCGCCAAGAGGCAATGCTTTTTTAACACAGTAAATATTTTATTTTTTATAATCTATCACCACACCATTAGCCAACAGTTTATGATTTGCCATTGTCATTTTACTAGATGCGGGCGTTTCAACAATCAGAACGGATTTATTACCCAAAATTTGAATATTTGCTTTAGCAGATATATTTTTTGCAATAAATTTTTGGGCTACAGCATCATATAAATCTACCTTTTTAGTTCCTTTAGTTTTGTAAGAAACAACTTTAGTCTGGTTATAAGGATTGTAAACCAAGTGAGTTGGATAAGCTTTCGATTTATAGAAATCTGTTGCAAGTACATCTAATTTTAAAATGCCTTCAACATTTGTTTTCTCTACAATACTTCCAAAAATACCCACATGCCCACTTCCATAAACACTAAACTGCGAAACGTCAGGATTTTTACCAGGAACCCATTTTGGTCCATCGCCCTGCGCAACCGGCGCTATTTTATCCATATAAAGGGTATCAAAAGTAGAACCTTTGGCTATGCCTTCGTAAGCAATAACACCTTTGGTTACACCTGCAGATTTCAAGATGGTTTGATGCTCATTCGGAATATATTGTGGATAAAATAATCTTGAGGCATTTACCGCATTTAACATCCATTTACCAATTGCATCCGCATAAGCTGGATCATAACGAACCAAGGGAACCAGAGGCCAAGCCGCATCAAAAGTATTCATTAAAAAGCCATAACCTCCATGATCTACGGTACTTCCTACAACACCAGAAATATCGTAATTATTCCACTTCCCGGTTAACACTCCCCACCCTTCTCTGCAAACTGCGGTTCCATCAAAGGTCCAGCCTAAAAGTTTCTGCACATCAAATGTAGTTCCTTGCTCTACATTCATTCTTGCCGCTAAATAAGCACCGAAAGGCATTAACAATTCATAAGTTGGATTTATTTTATTGCTTTCTAGAGCAGTCATCGCACTAATTGCACCTTGTAAATAACGCTTATCGCCAAATTTCTTATAGGCTGCATACAAAACCCAAGCATGGCCCGCAGCGGCATCCTGTTGCGCACAGATTTGATTTTTCATTGGCTTCATCTGTCCATAATCAAAATACGAATAGTTGTAATCGCCCTTTAAAATAGAATCCGCTTTGTAAAATTTCTCAGCTATGCTTTTAGCGATCCAATCAAAATCTTTCTCGTTTGGATATTGTTCGCAAATGGCATAAAACAATACGTTTGGATAAACATCATACCACCAATCTCTGCCATAACCACCGCCCAACAGCGCAACTTCTGGTGCAGTATTATTCATCATGATGTTCCACTTGGTATCGCGATTAAAATAGTTTTTCAGCATGGCAGTATAATTTATACCGTTTTGATTACTCTTGTCAATCCCAATTAAACTTGCGCCCAAAACAGAACCCATATTGGCTAAAGCCTCATGAAACATGCCTTTGTTATGTAATTTACCCTGCCTAACATCGCCAACAGCCGTATAAATTCCCATTACATTTTGATCGAAATTTTTCTTCGTGCTGTCCATCCAAACCATTGGCCAATAATCGCCTTTGGCATTAAAATCGTAAATGGTTTTATCGAAGTTCTGAGCCATCAATTTCCAATCGATAATTTTTAACGGTTGAGGAAGATTGGCCATTTCCTCTACCCTATTAAGTTTTAGTTGCTTAACCTGGGCTTGAGAAAAACAAGCGATAAGTATAAATAATGAGGGTAAAATTATTATTTTAAATTTCATAATTGATTTTATTGTTCTGGGACATGTTTTGTCATTCTGAGTGTAGCGAAGAATCTGTAACCTTTTTGTATTTACTAAAGTGGGTTGCTGGCTTTCATCTGGCGTGTGGTTTTATTAAAGTTTAATTTCCATCGTTTGGGAATCCTCCGCTGTGCTCAGGATGACAAGCCTACAGGTGCAACAACACCCGGCTCTTCGGTACTCAAAATTGGGGCAGCTTCTATATTTTCGATTTTTCCTTGTTTAATAATTCCTTTAGCTACCCAATAAGAGGCAAGCTGTAAAATGGCAACGGTTACAATAGCATAACGCAAAGCAATTTCTACTGAAAAACAATAGGCTAGAATCAAAAATGTTCCAGCTCCCGTTAAGCGACCAATATACAAACCAGCTTCATGATTTAGGATATAGGCAAACTCGCTTCTTTTTTCTTTTTTGGTTAAAATATCAATTACACTAAACTGGATCGGGAAATAAGCCAAATCTAAAAGTGGTTTCGCCAATAAAAGGAAAAGCATAAACAATATTACACCTAAACTGCTATACAAAACTCCATTAATTACCGCAGCTATCGCAAAAAGCAATAATCCAGCTCCAAAAACGTATAAACGATGTTTTGGAGAAGTGTTTCTGCCAATGATGTACATCGATACTGCAGCTATAATTGCACCTACAGATTGGGCGGTTCCTAGGGCGCCTTCCTTACCAACCAAAAGCATAATGAGCATTGCCGGCGCAGTAACCAAAAACCCTTGTACAAGACCTTTTAAAGTAGCCAACCTTAACAATTTATACCAATACGGATCGAACTTAAAATACACGAATTTCTTATTTGTCGGGTTTTCGAATTTCCCTCTAAAACACATTATAGAGGCCAATATGGTTACCACGAACACCAATCCAGTTACAATTTTGTAAGCCAAATGCGCATCTCCTGTACCCGAATAAAGTTCAATAAACCAACCGATTAAAAACGGAATAACCACTGCAATTATGGTATAAAAGAAAGTTTCCAACCCGTAATAGTAGTTTCTGTTTTCATCATTGGTAATTGCCAGTGCCAAAAAATCTCTATTGGCCCAGTAAAAACCGAATGACATGCCCATAATTAAGCCAGCAATGCCAATCCCCGTATTATCCAAAGTGGTTAAAGACATCATCACCATCATGGAAACACCGCTTAACATCATGCCCAAAGAGTATAAGGTTTTTATTGAAAATTTGCTAAGTAGGTAACCGTTTAAGAAAAAGGTAATTGGGATTCCTGTGTAAATTGTTAACTGATAAATAACAACCTTAACCGGATCGTTGGAGCTTCGCATTACGTAAGCGGCCACAAAAATATCAATAACCGGGAGTACAATGCTATAAATTAAATTGGTTAGCGTAAGCACTCTAAAATTATATGATTGACTTTTGAAATGGGCAATTTCTGCCTTAAGTTTATTCAGCATGATTATATTTTAAAGAGGATAAAATATCTTGAATTGAGAATTTGGCACCGCAAACAAACTCGTCTGCCGCACCATAATAAATAGTAAGTTCATCACCATTTATGGTATGGCCATTGGTAAAAACAACCTGACCAAAGAAACCACAGAGTTCATACTCGGCAATTGGTCTCATAATGGGCTCTTCACTTTGTGCAATCACTTTCGATGGATTGTTCAAATCCATTAAAAATGCGCCCAAACAATATTGATGCTCGGAATTAGCGCCATGGTAAATTTCCAACCAGCCCTTGTCGGTTTTAATGGGCGCAGCACCGGCGCCCACGCGTTTACTATCCCAGCTGTTTTTGCGTGTTTTGATAATGCACTTGTGATTCCCCCAGTGAATTCCATCAGGAGATTCGGCCAACCAGATGTAATTTCCACCCAAATCCACACTGCTTGGACGATGTAAGGTGTAAAATTTACCGTTTATCTTTTCTTCGAAAACGGCACAATCTTTATTGTGCGGCGGAATAATCATTCCATGTTTCTCGAAAGTTTTCCAATCTTTTGTGGTGCGCATTCCAACGCCAACGCCATGTTCAGATACTGCGGTAAAGGTTAAATAATACGTTCCGTCTATTAACGCAACACGGCAATCTTCAATTCCAAATGCCTCATCAGGTCCTTCGCCCTGTAATAATGGGTAACCCTCTGGCTGATAAAAACTGACGCCGTCATCACTGCAAACCAAGCGCAAATGCGAAAGGGTTGTTAAATAATCGGCGCCTTTATAATTTATAACCCGAGGATCGGTTGCTATTAAATCTGGATCGTTTTCTTGTATCTCGATGATTTCAATTCCATCGCCACGCAAAACCGGAAATGAGATTACACCTTCTTTTTGTCTTGGTCTTTCTGCTACGCGGATAAGTAACCAGGTTTTATTTTGAAAAGTAAATACACCGGGATTTAATAAACATGCTATTTCTAATCCTGGTCTGCTTGGAATTAAATCTTTAGGAGATAAAATTGGGTTCTGGGAAAATCTTTTTGCGCTATCGGTCATAATATTAGGGAATAGAAATCCTTTACCATCAATAAAATGGCTTGGGTATGAATGAATAAGAATTTTAAATAAAAACCGGATTTTACATCATCCGGTTTTTATTCTCTTTTAATAACCAGCGTTTTGGGTAATTGATCCGGCTGATTTATCTACATCACCCTGTGGAATTGGATATAAATAATTTTTATCCTGGAAGTTTTTGCCTGCTGCAGTTAATACAGCTTTCGCCAATTTCCATCTTTTTAAATCGTTAAAGCGCTGACTTTCGAAACCTAACTCAACACGTCTTTCCTGAACCAACCAAGCTTTAATCTGAGCTTTATCGGTAGATGCAGGACGATCTGGCAAAGTTCCGGTAGGTGCTGTTCCGCCAGCAATAGTAGGCGATGTTCTAGCTCTTCTTCTAATTTGATTAATGAGTGTAACCGCATTGGCATAATCTCCTGTTTCATTTAAGGCTTCGGCTTTCCATAATAAAACGTCTGCATAGCGAATAAAGATTCTGTTATTTCCAGCATCATCATTCCCTTTATTTGCGCCGGTTTTATCGCCCAACATTTTATAAATATTTTGCGAACTCACGTTTACAGTGTAATCCAAGCGAGGATCGTTTGCTTCGAAAGCACTTATAAAATTGGTGGTTGGGGCAAAAAATCCCCAACCCAATGGAGCGCAAATTCCGTTACCGTTTCGTGGTGTTTTACCCGATTGATGATCGTAAGCAAAAATTACCTCGCTATCTGCAAACTCTTTAGTTTGATCAAAGCTGTCGAAATAATTTGCATTAAGTCCGTAAAAGTTTAGGGTTTGCAATTCGTTTACCAATGTAATTACATCGGCCCATTTCTCGTTGTACAAAGCAGATTTTGCCTGCATCGCGATTACGGCGCCTTTAGATACCCTCCATTTTTCTGTGGTATTGGAAAACTTGGCTGATGGCAATGCGGCTTTTGCTTTTGCTAAATCTGAATTGATCTGATCCCAAACCTGAGCTTTAGGAACACGTTTTGCAACATCATAAGCTTCGTTAAAAGTTTTTAATGGAGCCAAAACAACAGGTACATCGCCGAAATTCGTTACTAAATCAAAATAATAATAAGCTCTCAAAAAATAAGCTTCGCCCAAAGAACGGCTTCTTAAATCGGCGCTTAATCCAACTTTCGCTACAATGGCATCATCAGATAAATAAGCAATTGCCTGATTGGTTCTTGAAACGCCCTCATAATCATAACTCCATATTCCGTTAAATGCCTGGTTTGTCGCAATGAAGCTGAAATTATCTACCTGATCCATCCAGGCTTGATCACCATCGGGATTCCATTTTTTCTGCATATCATCAGAGGCAATATCCTGAACGATATAGTCGTTTCTAAAAACCGTACCTGCACTCCAATCCCACTCACCCAATAAATTAAGTGTGCTTGAAAGCATTTGATAAGACGATGTTACAGATGATGTTAATGTATTTGCCGTTGGATCAAGGTTAACCTGAGCGGGCGTAATCAATCCGATAGGATCTTTATACAATTCTTTTTTACAACCAGCGGCCATAAGTAGCACTGCTGCAATTGCGGATGTATATATGATTTTCATAATTCTTCTTTAATTAAAATTTAACATTTACGCCAAATAAAAATGCTCTTGACTGAGGGTAAGTACCGTAGTCTATTGCATCAACCGTTTCTGGATCTAATCCGGTATATTTTGTTTTAGTCCATAAATTTTGTCCTGATACATAGAAACGAACATTTTGTACACCTAGATTTAATTTTTTAAGCATTGGCCCGAATGAGTAACCTAACTCTACATTTTTTATTCTTAAATAAGATGCATCCTCAATGAAAACACTAGAGATTTTGCTGCTTCCGTTATCAGTAAAACTTACACGCGGAATGGTGTTCGATGTACCTTCTCCATGCCAGCTGCCCAACACAGCATCTGTATAATTGAACGGGCGGGTATCGTAATCTATAATTTGTTTCAACTGATTAAATTTATCGATTCCCTGAACGCCTTGAACCAAAACCGATAGGTCAAATCCTTTGTAAGAACCGTTTAAATTTAAGCCATAGGTTAGTTTAGGAATGTTACTTCCAATGTAAGTTCTGTCGTTATCATTAATTACACCATCACCATTTAAATCAGCAAATTTAATGTCTCCAGGTTTTTCATCATGTGTTGCAGTTCCATGCAAATAGCTATTAATTTCTGCAGTGTTTTGATAAATGCCAACCATTTGATAACCATAAAATTCATTTAACGAATGGCCAACTTCAGTCCGGCTAACCTGACCAATTATACTTGGTAAGTTAGGGTGAAGTTTTTTAACTTCATTAGTTAAGGTAGCCAAGTTTCCATTAATTGAATATTTAAATGCGTGGCTGTTATTGGTATAAGTTAGAGCAACCTCCAAACCTTTATTTTGAACCTCGCCAGCATTAACATAAGTTGGTTTTACATCTCCAACAAATTTTGGAAGTGAGATTGGCAATAAAATTCCCGAAGTATTTTTTATAAAATAATCTACCGATAAGTATAGACTGTTTTTGAACATACCTAAATCTAAACCAATATTGGTTTGGGTAGTGGTTTCCCATTTCAAATCTGGATTTCCGTAACGATCGGTTACATATTTATCGCCGTCTTTACGGATTAATGTTAAGTAAGCATAGTTGTCAATTTCCTGATTACCAAGTTTACCGTAACTCGCTCTCAATTTTAAATCTGAAATTGCGCTAACATTTTTCATGAAATCTTCTGAAGAGATTTTCCAGCCCGCAGAAACTGAAGGGAAATAACCCCAACGGTTGTTTTCCGCAAAGCGTGATGAAGCATCGCCCCTTAAATTCCCTGTTAAGAAATATTTGTTATCGTAGTTGTAGTTTACCGAACCAAACAAAGAGAACAAACTCCATTCTGCGCCAGAACCACCATTATATAGATCATTAGCTGTTCCACCGAAATCGATGTATTGGAAAGTGCCCGATGTATAATCGTATCTTCTTCTTGATGCCGAAATTGCATCTGCTTTATTGCTGATGTATTCTGAACCGATTAATGCACTTAGCGAATGTTTGTTGAAAGTTTTAACGTAATTTAAGGTGTTGTTCCAGGTAAAATTGGTTTCCTGTCCGCGTTCTTCATTTAAACCATTTGGGCGATTGATTCTTCCCTGTCCGGCATCAATTGCTGAACCGCCACCGTCATCATCACCAAAGTTTTGTAAAAAGGCTTTGTTATGTCTAAACAATAAATCTACACCCAGATTGGTTCTAAAAGTTAATTCTTTATCTTTTAAGAAAGAGTATTCTCCGTAAGCATTACCAAAAGTTCTAAACGTATTTCTTTTATCATTACTGAAATAGGCCAAAGCAATTGGGTTTTGAGATTTTTCGAAGTTTTGATCCCAACCGGTAGATTGATTGTTATTTTTATAGAAAGGTAAATCTGTAAAATGATTTGCAGCTGAATAAGTTGGATCGTTTGGCGATTTATAAACCGGAATTACTGGCGGTCTTAAAAAGGCATGGCGAATAATCCCTGGTGCATCACCTTTTGATGATAAGGCATCCTGAGCTTCGTTTGAAATTTGAAGATTAGTTCCAATTTTAAACCTATCCGTTAAATTCGCATTAATATTGGCTCTAAAATTTACACGTTTGTATTGATCGTTGTTAAAAATTACAATCCCGTCTTGTTTGTAGAAACCGCCTGATAATAAATACTGAACTTTATCGCTTCCTCCGTTTGCACTTACCTGAGCACTTTGCGAATGTCCGGTTTCAAAAAGTTCGTTTAGCCAATCTGTATTGGCCAAATCCGTTCTGGTTTTTTCTGCGTTGTAAGGATTTGTTCCGGCATAACCCGCATTATTCCAAGCTTCTTGCAACTTATCCAAATACTGAGTGGTATTTAACATAGTTGGCAAATTGGTTACATTTTGAACACCGTTGAAATAATTAACTTCGATGTTTGTCTTATTGGCCGAACCCTGCTTAGTGGTAATTACAATTACCCCGGCAGATGCACGAGAACCATAAATTGCGGCTGCGGAAGCATCTTTTAAAACCGTTAAGGATTTAATATCGTTCGTGTTTAAGAAAGAAATATCGCGAGATGGAACTCCATCAACAATAAATAAAGGGCTGTTATTTCCGATTGTACCTTCACCACGAATTCTAATGGTAATTGGATCGCCTGGCGCCCCGGTGCTTTGTGTTACCGCAACACCCGCAACCTGACCTTGAAGAACCTGAGCAACATCTGGCACTCTACGCTTTTCTGCATCTTCCATATTAACAGAACCAACGGCTCCGGTAATCGATGCTTTCTTTTGAGAGGTGTAGCCTAAAACCACAACTTCATCTAATGATTGTGAGCTTGGCTTTAAAGCTACATTTAAATTGCCTCCAGTAGCATTTAAAGTTACAGGAGTGTAACCTATGTAAGTGAATGTTAAGGATTGGGATGCGCCTGCCTGCAGGGTTAATACATAAACTCCATTACCATCGGTAGAAGTTTTGTTTTGAGTGTTGGCCTGCATAACCACTACTCCAGGTAAAGGCTGATTTGTTTCATCAGTAACCTTACCCGTTACTTTTGTTTGTGCATAACTTGTGAAACCCGAAACGGCTAAAAACAAGAAAACCAACAATGCATAAATACGTCTGTTTTTTTTCATTTGATTTATATTTGATTATAGGCAAATATAGACCAAGAGACGAGCTAACGGAGTGTACTATAATAACATTTTAGTTCACTATTGTTGCAAAACAAGCTAAAAACATCGTTTTTGTTAAGATAATGTTGTTTTTCGATTGCATTAAATACTTTCTGCCGTTGTAGATCCTTCGTGTTGTTTTTGCCTATAATCATTCGGTGCTAAATGATATATTTTCTTAAACTCTCTAAAGAAATAGGATTTGTTGTTAAAGCCTGTTAAATAAAAAATCTCTGAAACGTTAAGCTTCGAATTTTGCAGTAAAACCGCAGCGTGTTTCAATCTAATCCGCTTAATAAATTCTGAAGGTGTCATCCCTGCAAGTGTTTTCAGTTTTCTGTACAATTGCATTTTACTAATGCACAGAGCATCTTCAAGTTTTGATGCATCGAGATCGGGCTCAGCCAGGTTTTCTTCAACAGCCTTAACCAAAGCATTTAGAAATTCTTTATCCCCCTGTTCCAAATCCACATCAACAAATTGGTTGTTAATGTTTCTATCCTTAATCAAATGGTTCATCCGATTTCGGTAATCCAACAATTTTCGAACCCGCATTTGCAGATAGTTTATGTGAAAAGGTTTTGGAATGTAGGCATCTGCTCCAGTTTCGTAACCTTCGGTTTTACTCTCTTCGGTTCCCTTTGCAGAGAGCATGATAAATGGAATATGACAAGTTGCAGGCGCTGTTTTAACATATCTACAAAGCTCCAGTCCATCCATATCAGGCATCATAACATCGCTAATAATAATATCAGGTGTATTATTTTTTAAAAATTCTATCGCCGAAACCCCATTTTCAGCTTCGTAAATATTGTATTGGTCTTTAAGTATGTTTTTGATTAAAAAACGCAAAGCGGCATCATCCTCAACAATTAAAATACTGTATTCTGCAACGCCCTGTAAATCATCTATCAGTGCAACTTTGTTATTTTCTTCAACCGTTTCGGCTACTTCATCCTGATAAGGTTTTAAAATAGATTCGAATAAATAAGATGGTGCAGAGGCAATTACCTCGTCTTGTTTGCCTTCTACAGCTTGCTTAAGCTTTAATTTAAAGTTGAAATAAATCCATTCGTTTTTTAAGGAAACCTGGATTGAACCATTCATAATGGCAATTAATTCTTTGGTAAAAGCTAAGCCAATACCCGTACTAAATTTCTCAAATTGATTTTCCTCGCCGATGTGAAACTCTTTAAAAAGGCTTTCCAAATCTTGTTCTTTTAACTTACAGCCAGAATTGGCTACGATAATTTCCAAATCCTGATTATCGGCATTGAAGTTTACCGAAAAGAGAATATCCTGTTTTTCTCCAGTATGTTTAAAAGCATTTGATAATAAGTTGAACAGAACCTTTTCAAACTTGTCCTTATCAATAAAGCCAGCTATTCCGTTTTGAATTTTACGGTCGAAGCGCTGTTCATTTTTTTCTGCAACTGGAATGAACAATTGTGTAAGGCTGTTCAGCAGTTTGGTAATGTCGAAATAATCGTCGTTCCTTTTTAAATAACCTGCCTCAGCCCTTCTAAACTCTAATAATTGTTGCACCAGATAAGTTAAACGGGCAGTATGCTGATGAACGAGCGATAAAAAGTAATTCTTGTCAATCGGTTTATCGAGCATATTTTTCCGTTGCATAAAATGCTCAACAGAACCCAGAATTAAGGTAAGCGGGGTTTGAATTTCGTGAGCGATATTGGTAAAAAAGTTAATTCGCTGGCGATGCACTTCTTCATCTTTTTGCCTGAAAAGGTATTCGCGTTCCAATTTGAACTTCATCTCCAGCTTGTTTTTTCTGTAAAGATGGAAAGCATATCCTCCGATAAGCAGAAGTAAAAAATAAAAGGCATAAGCTGGGTAAGTGAGCCAGAAATATTGCTTCACATTTAATTTTAAAGCAACCACATCTTTCGTCCAGATTCCTTCTCCATTACTCCATCGAACCAACAAATCGTATTTTCCGGGTGGAATATTGTAGTAGGCGATTTTTCCATCCGTTCCTGTGTAGCGCCAATTCTGATCCAGCCCTTTTAATTTATAGGCAAATTCATTTTTCGAAGCATTGAAATAATTGAGCGCATTAAAAGAAAACTGGAAGAAATTACTTTTCCGTTCCAAATCAAAAGCTTCAATAGGCTGTTGTTTTGCTTTTACAATTAAATACTGATTGTTTTCGAACTGCTTGCCACCCAACTGCAAATCAGAAATTAGCAGATTGGGCTGTTTGGTATTTTCGGTAATGTATTTTGGCAAAAAGTAATTAAAACCATAAATACCCCCGAACAATAAATTGTTATTTGATGCTTTTAATGTTGCTCCATCGCTAAATTCGTTGCTCTGCAAACCATCGCTTTCCTGATAATTCGCAATGCTGTTGTTTATGGGATTTAATTTTGCCAATCCTTTATTTGTGCTCAACCAAATGCTTCCAGAGCCATCTTCCTGTATGGCATGAATGGTGTTGTTAGGCAAGCCATTGTCCATTGTAATTTTACTGAACTTTGGTTTTGATTTGAGCGATTCGGCGTACGATAAATAATTTAGGCCATAACTTGTTCCAATCCATAGCCTGTTTTTGCTATCATAAAAGAGCGAAAGCACATCGCTATGTGATAAACTGCCTTGATAGCCTAATGCCTTATATGTTTTAAATATTCCTGTTTTTTGATCTAAAACACTTAAGCCACCGTATCTGCAGGCAATCCAAAGCCTGTTGTCTTTTCCCTTCGCCAAAGCATAAATAATATCATTGCCTGGGCCATTTTTTTCTATCGATGAAGAATTATATTGCTTAAAATTTTGAACAGAAACCGAGCGATCTACATTTCTTTTTAGTTTTAAATGAATTAATCCATAACCACTGGTTCCAATCCAAACCGAACTATCCTGATCCTGAACAATGGTATAAACCGACCGAAAATCGGGAATTTTATCCGTTCCCTTTATTTTGTTCCAACTTATGGTTTTTGCCGATGTCTGGTCATAAACCGAAATTCCCTTTCCATCGGTACCGATATAAATAAACTGATCGGCGCCACGTTTCATGGCAAATACAGAATTATTATCCAAACCAGAATTTACATCAATTCTTTGGGGTTTTGTGGTTTCGGTTCCCACTTTCCAAAAATTATTGAAGATTAGAACGCCATTTCCTTTAGTACCAACCCACAAATTTCCACTTTCTTCAGCAAAAGCTCTAATCGGCTTGTTTATAGTTGTTCCGTTGATCTTGGTTAACAGGCCAAAATAGTTTTCCTTCGGATAAATTTGGATTAACCCATTTCCATCTGTCCCCAACCAGAGCACTTTATCTTGACCAACATTTAAAGCTGTAACTTTTAGGTTTTCTAAGGGTTTGGTTTCATTTTTTAAAAAGCCTGTTGGTTTAAAATCATGGTCATAAATTGCAATGCCTTGATTTTCCCACGCAACCACATAATTAGACTGATAAAAAGTAATGGCCTTAATTCTTTTTTGAGAAATGGCCAATGGCTGTGGCTTTAAGTCAGTTCCAATTTTAAAGTGGCTATCATTGTTGAGCGTGTAAATGATCTGGTTGTTAATGGTAAAAAAATTGGAAATCCCACTCGGATGATTAAAAATCTTTAATGTCTTTAATCCTTGATTTGTTACCTGCGCAACAACCAATTCCTCTTTCGCATTTAAATACCAAAGATTATCATTCAGGAAATTCATTTTAACAATGGCTTCTGTACTCTTAAACTTTTGGTAATCAACAAATTTATCTGTTTCGGCATTGTATCTGCTCAGCATGCCATTTGCCGAAAAACAGAAAACAGAGCCCTTTGAGTTTATGACGAGCTCATATTCGTTTTCCCTAATTTTTTGGGCAGTGGTATTTTTATAAAAATAACGACTAAAAGCACCTGTAATTTTATTGTATCTAGAAATTCCTCCAATGGTGTTAATCCAAATGTTACTATGGTTATCTTCTTTAATCGTTTGGATTACATTACTGCCAATACTGTTTTCGGCTTTATCTATATTGTGGTTATAAACGTTAAAATGTGCACCATCATAACGGTTTAGCCCATCCCAGGTTCCAATCCACAACAATTGATCTTTATCTTGTAGAATGGAATTAATGGAGCTATTTGATAAACCATTTCGGTTATCCAGTTGGCGGTAATAAAAGGATACCCCAGGCTTAACATCTTCAGCAAAAAGGGTTTGCGAAAAAGTTAATCCAAGCAGTAGGATATAAATAAAACAAGATTTACTCATTTCAAGAATAGTGGCAACAATTAAATTATTTGGATAGAACTTTTGAGGATGTATAAATTTAAAAAAAATATTGGGATAAACGTGTCACAAATACCAGTAAACAAAACAGGCCATCAAAAGTGATGGCCTGTTTTGTTTATTTACCGCTGGAACTATAAGGAGTTGATCCATTTAACAAGTTCCTCTCTTCCCTTGCCTGTTTTTTGTTGAAGTTTGCCCAATAATTCATCATCTTGTCCATCTTCGTGCTTCAAATCATCATCGGTTAAGTCTGCATAAGCTTGCTTTACCTTTCCTTTTATCTCGTTCCACTTTCCTTTTAATTCTAACTTATCCATTTCTTTATTTTTTTAATATTTAATATTGATTTTATGGTTATTTAACAAAGAAAGAGGTGCCTTTGTTTGTTTTTACACAATAATCAATCAAAAAAAATCAAATTTTTGCCATTCCGTTTAGCTATCTCCTATCTTTTTGTTACATTGGAATTATCATTTCCTAAATAAATAAAAACATTATTAACTAAACTAAAATTTGATGAAAAGACTACTATTAAGTTTCATTTTGTCTTTCGGTTTAATTTCGTTTGCTTTCTCGCAAGGCAAGGTTATTAGCGGAAAGGTAAGCTCAGGTACTTCAGGACCAATTCCAGGAGTAAGTGTATTTGTAAAAGGCTCTCCAAACACCGGAACACAAACAGATGCCACCGGAATTTATAAACTAACGGTTCCAGATGATGCAAAAACCCTTGTTTTTAGCTTTATTGGGTACAAAACAAAAGAAGTTGCCATCACAGGCAGTAGCATTAATGCAAATTTAGAGGAAGAAAACAACACCTTAAGCGATGTGGTTGTTGTGGGTTATGGTACGCAGAACAGACGTGATGTAACTGGATCTATTGCTAAAGTTACAGCTGCTGACATGAAAGATGTACCGCTTGCAACAATAGAAAGTGCATTGCAAGGTAAAGCTCCTGGAGTTTTTATTAACTCAAGCAGTGGTAAGTTGGGGCAGGCACTTCAAATTAGGGTTAGAGGTATTTCGTCTATCTCAGCCAGCAACCAACCATTATTTGTAATTGATGGAGTTCCAATTGTAAGTGATGCGTTAGGAACTTATACCGAGGCAGATAACCCATTGGCTGCAATTAGTCCGGATGATATCGAATCTATGGAAGTTTTAAAAGATGCAGCATCTGCAGCTATTTATGGTGCTAGAGGTTCAAATGGCGTTGTATTAATTACCACTAAAAAAGGTAAGCAGGGTAGAACGAATATAGATTTTGGTTATTATGCTGGCTTTAGCGATCCTACAAAAAAAGGAGAATTCTTAAATTCAGCACAATACAAACAGTTAATGGAAGAATCTTTTAAAAACATTGGTTACGATGGATATAACAATTCTTCTGAATTATGGGCAGATTATACAGGTACAGATGATTGGGACAATCCAGCAAATTCAAATTGGGTAGATGCGTCTTTTAGAAGAGGCCATGTGCAGCAATACAATTTAAATATTAACGGGGGTGATGCAAAAACCCGCTTTTTGATCTCTGGTAACTATAGCAATAATGATGGTATTATTGTAAGTAACCGTTATGTTCGTACTGGTGGCAGAATGAGTTTGGATCATACAGTTTCCAAAATTTTAGATGTTGGCGGAGCCATTAATATCTCAAAGGTGGATAACTTCCGTATCCCTACAGATAATGCATTTTCAAATCCTTTACAGCTAAATGCATTACCTCCAATTCAACCTATATATGATGCATCTGGCGAATTAAACAACAATACTGTTTATTATAATTCACTAATAGATATTTCTAACGGCAGTAACTTATCAACTACCTATAGAACTTTCGCAAATGCATATGCCAGCTTAAAATTTACTCCGGATTTAGTTTTTAGAAGTGAGTATGGTTTTGACTTTAACAACTTAGAGGAAGAACAATATCTTGGCTCAAAAACACAAGATGGTGGTAGTACAAGTGGATATGGAAACGATTATAATGCAAAATCGATCAACTTTAACACCAACAATACTTTAAACTACACCAAAGTATTTAACCAAAAACACAGTTTAAATGTACTAGGCGGTTTTACTTTTCAAGATACTAAATTTAGATACGGAACAGTTACGGGAACAGGTTTCCCATCTGATAGATTTGTTAAAATTGCAAGTGCTGCAACAATTTCTGCAGGGAGCTCTTTTGAAACTGAATATTCATTTGTGTCATATTTAGCTAGGGTAAACTATAAATATGATGACAAATATTTGGTAAGTGCATCTGTTAGAACGGATGGTTCTTCTAGATTCGGAGCAAATAAAAGATATGGTACTTTCCCAGCAGCTTCATTAGGCTGGATTGCAACAAATGAAGATTTCTTAAAATCGAGCTCTTGGTTAAGTTTATTAAAGATTAGAGGAAGTTACGGATTAACCGGAAATGCGGAGATCGGAAATTTTGCATCTAGAACACTCTACGGAGGCGTTAATTATGCAGGTACTGCAGGTACACTTCCAAATCAATTGGGTGATCCAAATTTAACATGGGAAAACACTTCTAACTTTAATATTGGTTTGGATTTTGGATTCTTATCTGACAGAATTACTGGTACAATTGAAGCTTATAAGAAAAAAACAACAGACTTATTGCTTAACGTTCCAATTCCTGCAACCAATGGTTTTACCTCGATTACCCAAAATATTGGAGATATGCAAAATAAAGGCTTGGAATTCTCATTGAACACCAGAAACTTTATCGGAGCGTTTAAATGGAGTACATCATTTAACATTGCATTCAATAGAAATAAAATTCTTCGCCTAGTAGATGGACAACCTATTTTTACAGGCGGAAGATTCTTAGGTAGAATTGCAGAAGGTGAACCATTCGGATATTTCTATGGTAAAGCTTACGCTGGTGTAGATCCAAACAATGGTGATGCAATTTATTATGTAGATGCAAGTCGTACAGCAACAACTAATAATTATAACACCGCACAGAACCAAAAAATTGGAGATCCAAATGCTAAATATTATGGTGGATTTGGAAATCACTTTTCATTCAAAAACTTTGATTTAGATATTCAAACTCAATTTGTTCAAGGAAACGATATTTACAATATGGCAGGTGGTTTCCAATCTGCGAACGGAGATTATTTTGATAACCAAACCATTGACCAGTTAAATTATTGGACAACTTCTAACAGAATTACGAGTATTCCACAACCAAGATTTGATTCTGCCAATGGAACAAGACCATCTTCAAGATATATTCAAGATGGTTCTTATCTAAGAGTGAAAAGTGTGGTTTTTGGTTATAACTTACCAAAAGAATTTATCACAAAATATAAATTACAAAATGTGAGAATTTATGCTTCTGCGCAAAACTTATTCACGATTACTGGATATAATGGATACGATCCTGAAGTAAATACACCTGCCGGTTCTTCTCTACAAACAAACAATATTCAAATTGGACACGATTTTTATACACCTCCACAAGCTAGAACAATAACTTTTGGTATAAACATTGGGCTTTAATGGATATAAATATTAGAATTATGAAAAATTATTATAAAAATATATTGGCCGCCAGTCTTATTATTTTAAGTGCTTCTTCTTGTAAAAAGCAACTGGAGATCGAGCCAAAACAATCAATCTCGTCAGACGTAGCTTTATCTACAACCGCTGATGTTCAAAATGCCTTAATTGGAGCTTATACCGTAATAGCTACAGGAGATTTATATGGAACAAACCTTGTTTTTCTCCCAGATGTATATGCAAGCAACAACTATTTAAATTGGACAGGTTCCTTTAGTACTTACAGGGATATTTCCAATAAGGCAATTGTTTCTACAAATGCTGATGTTCTAAGAACATGGACTTCTGCCTATAAGGCAATTAATGTAGCAAACACAGTACTTTCTGCAACAGGGGTTGTAAGCAATGCAACAACGAAAAACACCATTGAGGGTAAAGCTTTATTTATTAGAGGAATAATGCATTTTGAGCTCGTAAGACTTTACGCACAACCTTTCGATGCTACTGGCACCAATGCAGGATTGGGTGTTCCGATTATAACAAAAGCGGTTCAAAACACGGGTGATATTGTAACCAGTGTTCCTAGAAATACAATTGCAGAAGTTTATGCTTCAGTAGAAAATGATTTAAAATCTTCTATTACAAAACTCGATGGTGTTGATGAAAAATATGCATCGATGGCTTTCTTAGCTCGGGTTTATCTTCAGGAAGGAAAATATGCTTTGGCTAGAGATTTAGCTAACGATATTATCACCAATGGTCCGTATACATTAATTACAAGTTCTTTAGAAGCTCCATTTAGAACCAGAAACTCTAGTGAAGGTATTTTTGAAATTCCTCAGAACGAACAAAGTAATGCAGGATCTTCTAATGATGGTTTAGCTACTTTTTATGCAAGTTACGAAAATTCAACTGGTGGCAATGTAGGTCGTGGAGATGCAAATGTGAATACAACTTTTTATAATTCATTTGAAGCTGGCGATAAAAGACAAACGGATCTAATTTATACTGGAACTGGAGCAAAAACTGGTTTATTTACTAAAAAATGGTATGACTATTTTGGAAACATTCCTGTAGCCCGTATAACTGAACAATATCTAATTAGAGCCGAGTGTAATTTCAGATTAGGAACTGTTGTTGGTGCTACTCCTGCGAGCGATATCAATACATTAAGAGCAAGGGCTGGCTTAGGCAATATTGTACCAACACTTGCTATAATTTTAAACGAACGTGAAAAGGAATTAGACTACGAAGGATTTAGATTACATGATTACAAACGTACTAAACGATCAATCGGTACTTATGCATATAACGACCCAAAACTGGTTTTCCCGATTCCTGATCGTGAAATATCAGCGAACAAAGCATTAGTTCAAAACCCAGGTTATTAAATTGAACACAACAAAAAATACCTCCCGAAATCGGGAGGCATTTTTTGTTATACGATATTTATCGATTACAATTTTTTCGATGCTTCTATAATCTCTTCCACAACAGCAGGATCTAATAAAGTTGAAGTGTCGCCTAAGTTTGAGGTATCGCCTTCAGCTATTTTACGTAAAATACGACGCATAATTTTCCCAGAACGCGTTTTAGGCAAGCCAGAAACAAAAAGAATTTTATCTGGCTTGGCAATAGCACCAATAACACGGGTTACGGTTTGTAAAATATCCTTCTTCGATAATTCTGCTTCGCCATGCATTTCTGGGTAAATCACAAAAGCATAAATGCCTTGTCCTTTTACATCATGAGGATAACCTACAACAGCACTCTCCACAACTCCGGCATGCATGTTAATTGCATTTTCTACTTCGGCTGTTCCAATCCTATGGCCAGAAACATTTAACACATCATCTACCCGACCAGTAATCCGATAATAACCATCCTCATCTCGTAAGCAACCATCACCGGTAAAATATAAATTTTCGTAAGTAGAGAAATAAGTTTGTTTGCAACGCTCATGATCGCCATAAGTAGTACGCAACATGCCTGGCCAGGGAAACTTAATACAGAGATTTCCCATAACGCCATTACCTTCTATTTCATTACCGTTTTCATCTACAAGAATGGGTTGAATTCCTGGTAAAGGCAAGGTTGCAAAGCTTGGTTTGGTTTTAGTTACGGTTGCAATTGGAGAAATCATAATGCCACCGGTTTCCGTTTGCCACCAGGTATCTACAATTGGCGCTTTACCATGCCCTATTTTCTCATCGAACCAATGCCATGCTTCTTCATTAATCGGCTCTCCTACCGATCCTAAAACACGAATCGAACTTAAATCTTTTCCATTCAGGGGTTCTTCACCATAACTCATCAACGAACGAATTGCCGTTGGAGCTGTATATAATGTATTTACCTTGTGTTTTTCTACAATATCCCAAAAACGGGAAGGGCTTGGATAGGTTGGAATACCTTCGAACAATACCGATGTTGCACCTTGAGATAGCGGGCCATAAACAATGTAAGAGTGCCCGGTAATCCAACCAATATCTGCAGTACAGAAATAAACTTCTCCTGGTTGATAATTAAATACATTAGAAAAAGTATATCCGGCATAAACCATATAGCCACCGCAAGTATGTACAACACCCTTTGGTTTTCCTGTAGAGCCTGAGGTATATAAAATAAACAGCATATCTTCTGCATCCATTTCTTCGGCTTCGCAGATATCGTTAACGTGTTTAACTTCATCTTCCCACCAAACATCACGTCCTTTCAACATAGAGACAGGTGTGCGAACATGGGTTAAAACAATACATTTTTCTACGGTTGGGCAGCCAATTAATGCATCATCAATTACATCTTTTAAAGGAATCTGTTTATTCCCACGATAAGCGCCATCGGCTGTAATAACCAGTTTGCACTGCGAATCGTTAATCCGATCGGCGATAGACTTAGCTGAAAATCCACCAAAAATTACCGAGTGTACCGCACCAATTCTGGCACACGCCAAAACAGCAATCGCCAGCTCAGGTACCATTGGCATATAAATACAAATACGATCGCCTTTTTTTGCCCCATTTCTTTTCAATACATTGGCAAAACGGCAAACCCGCTCATGCAACATTTTATAAGTTAGGATAACGCTCTCTTCTTCAGGATTATTGGGTTCCCAAATAATGGCAGGTTTATCTCCGCTTGTAGCCAAGTGGCGATCTAAACAATTTTCGGTAATGTTTAATTTTGCCCCCTCAAACCATTTAATATTAGGCTCGTTAAAATTCCATGATAGAACCTTAAACCATGGCTTTCTCCATTGAAAATTTTGCGCTACTTCTCCCCAAAATTGTTCGGGGTTTTCTACACTTTTCTTATAATCTTCTTCGTATTGCTTAAAAGATGTAATTTGCATGGGACTCGTTTATTATATTGGATTAGTAGCGGCTAATTTAATTAAATATTGGTAAGCAAAAATATTGAAATCGTATCAAAATGAATATGCGCATTGCTTTTTTAAAATAGTTGAAAATAATTAGCAACGCTCTTGCTGTTTACAATTATTATTCAGATATTTGCACACTCTTAAAAAAATTAAGCGACGATATTTTAACAACTATATTTACAAGTCATGTCAAGAGTTTGTGATTTAACAGGAAAAAAGGCAATGGTAGGTAATAACGTTTCTCACTCGAACGTTAAAACCAAACGCAAATTTTATCCTAATTTGAAACTTCAGAAATTTTATATCCCTGAAGAAGACCGTTGGATTACGTTGAAAGTTTCGACTTCAGCGATTAAAACCATCAACAAAGTGGGTATCAGCGAAGCAATTAACCGTTTCGTAAAAAAAGGATTTTTGTAAAAAACATTAACTGTTGAGATTAACAGTTTACAATTTATATTAAAATGGCAAAAAAAGGTAACAGAGTTCAGGTTATTTTAGAATGTACTGAGCATAAAGAAAGTGGCATGCCAGGTATGTCTAGATATATTTCTACTAAAAACCGTAAAAACACTACTGAGCGTTTAGAATTGAAAAAATTCAACCCAGTATTGAGAAAAGTAACCGTACACAAAGAAATTAAATAATTGAATGATAGAAGGATTGAATGATTGATTTAAACTCGCTCATTCTAAAATTCACCAATTCAATCATTAAAAACATAAGAACATGGCAAAGAAAGTAGTTGCAACCCTTAAAACAGGTACAGGTAAAGAATATTCGAAAGTAATTACAATGGTAAAATCACCTAAAAGTGGTGCTTACTCATTCAAAGAGCTTATCGTGCACAACGACCACGTAAAAGATGCTATCGCATCTAAATAAGGTTAATATTTTTTAATATTGATAAAAATATTAAAGGCCGTTCCGTATTAACCGGAAGGGCTTTTTTTGTTATATAAAATTTAGATATGGGTTTATTCGATTTTTTCAAAAAGAAAGAAACTGCACCCGAAGCTCAAGAAGCTTTAGATAAGGGTTTAGAGAAAACCAAAGATGGCTTCTTTAATAAGATAACGAAAGCCGTTGCAGGAAAATCTTCCGTTGATGATGAAGTGCTCGATAATTTAGAAGAAGTATTGGTCACTTCTGATGTTGGTGTAGGTACCACGCTAAAAATTATTAAACGCATTGAGGAACGTGTTGCCCGCGATAAATATCTTTCTACTTCGGAGCTGAATTTTTTGCTCCGTGATGAAATTCAGTTATTGCTCTCAGAAAACAACAGCAACGATTTCCGCCAGTTTGAATACGGCGACCATAAACCCTACGTAATTATGGTTGTAGGTGTGAATGGGGTTGGCAAAACAACAACGATTGGCAAACTCGCCCATAAATTAAAAGAAGCAAACTTAAAGGTTGTTCTTGGTGCGGCAGATACTTTTAGAGCGGCTGCAGTAGATCAACTCAAACTGTGGGGCGAACGCGTTGGGGTTCGTGTTGTTGCCCAACCCATGGGCTCAGATCCTGCTTCTGTTGCTTTTGATACATTGCAATCTGCCGTTGCAAATGGCGAAGACGTTGTAATTATTGATACTGCAGGCCGTTTACATAACAAAATAGGCTTGATGAATGAGTTAGGCAAAATTAAGCAGGTCATGCAAAAGGTTGTTCCAAATGCTCCACACGAAATTTTATTGGTTCTGGATGCCTCAACCGGCCAAAATGCTTTTGAGCAATGCAAGCAGTTTACCGAAGCCACCGATGTTAATGCATTGGCCATTACCAAATTGGATGGTACAGCGAAAGGTGGGGTTGTAATTGGAATTTCAGATCAGTTTAAAATTCCTGTTAAGTACATTGGTGTTGGAGAAAAAATAGGCGATTTGCAGCTTTTTGATAAAAAGGAGTTTGTGAACAGTTTGTTTAAATAGTTAATTATCGCTAAGTCGTCATTGCGAGGCACGAAGCAATCCTAATGCTATGGGCTTTAAACTTAGCTAAAATTTTAAGATTGCTACATATCTCGCAATGACGTGGTGCACAAAAGAATAATAGTACAGATTAAGTGTAAAAGATGAATACCAAAACAATAAAGAAATCGCCCATTAAACAGCCTAAAATTAATGTAATTACCTTAGGTTGCTCAAAAAATATTTACGATTCAGAAGTTTTGATGGGTCAGCTTCGTGGCAATAACTTAAATGTTGTTCACGAATCCGATAAAATGGGAAAGGATGATATCGTAGTGATCAATACTTGCGGTTTTATTGATAATGCTAAACAAGAATCGATTGATACCATTTTACAGTTCAGTGAGCTTAAGGAAGCTGGTAAAATCGGAAAAGTTGTAGTTACAGGCTGTTTATCCGAACGTTACAAGCCAGAGCTAGAATCAGAAATTACCAATGTAGATGCTTTTTTTGGCACCAACGATTTACACAATATATTGCATGAGCTCGGTGCAAATTATAAACATGAGCTTATCGGCGAACGATTATTAACCACGCCATCCCACTTTGCCTACTTTAAAATTGCCGAAGGCTGTAATCGTCCTTGTTCTTTTTGTGCTATTCCGCTAATGCGTGGAAAACACTTAAGTAAGCCAATGGAAGAATTGGTTAACGAGGCAAAAATTCTTGCAAAAAACGGAACGAAAGAATTAATTCTTATTGCTCAGGATTTAACCTACTATGGTCTTGACCTTTACGGTGTTCGTAAGTTGGATGAATTGATGCGCCGTTTATCTGATGTTCCGGGTATTGAATGGATTCGTTTACAATATGCTTATCCTTCCGGCTTCCCGATGGAAATTTTGGATGCCATGAATGAGCGTGATAATATTTGTAAATACCTGGATATGCCCTTACAGCACATTACCGATAATATGCTGAAATCGATGAGAAGGGGTACTACAAAACAAAAGACTATTGATTTGGTAAATCAGATTAGAGATAAGGTACCAAACATTGCCATGCGTACTACATTAATTTGCGGTTATCCTGGTGAAACAGAATACGATTTCGAAGAGATGAAAGACTGGGTTGCAGAAACCAAGTTCGATCGCTTAGGTTGTTTCACTTATTCTCATGAAGAAAAAACACACGCACACACTTTAGTGGATGACATTCCTGATGAAGTAAAACAACAACGCGTGGATGATATTATGGAAATACAACAAGGAATTTCCTTTGATATTAATCAGGAGAAAGTTGGCAAAACATTTAAAGTGCTTATCGACAAGAAAGAAGGTAATTTCTTTGTAGGCCGTACCGAATTTGATTCGCCTGAAGTTGATAATGAGGTTTTAATTGATGCAACTACAGGTTATGCTGCTAACGGAAGTTTTGTACATGTTAAAATTGATAGAGCCGAAGACTTTGATTTGTATGGTCAGATTGTGAAGATATAAGCTGTAAAAAATTTATTTAAAAGTCCCAAATAGAGCCTCTATTGGGACTTTTATGTTTTATACCAATTCTAACTAAGAATAGCCTGGTAATTTATATCTTAGTAACATAAAGAATATCGGCTTATCCGTTGTTGTTATCCCTTAAAAAAACTTAATGTTTCCATCCCAAAAAGATCATTTTCGTTTCTACGAATTAGATATAATACGCTTTTTAGCGGCATTGGCCGTTATGTTTTATCATTTCACTTTTGGTTCTTCAAGATTATTGGGAACACCAACATTCGGAATCGATATTATAATGCGATATGGTTATTTGGGTGTAGATGCTTTTTTTATGATTAGTGGCTACGTGGTGCTAATGTCGGCGATGAATAAATCACCCAAATACTTCGTCATATCCAGAGTCGTAAGGTTATATCCAGCCTATTGGGTTTGTTGCATTATTACTTTTGCAATTATTTACATCACAAAAATTACCCCACCTGATACGCCACCGGTTACATTAAAACTATTTGCCTACAACCTGACGATGTTTCAGGAGTTTTTGGGCAAAGCCAATATATATGGCGTTTTTTGGACCCTCACTTACGAGCTTGGGTTTTACTTCATAATCTTATTGATTTCTGCGCTTAAGCTTTGGAAAAATCTGCTTCTCATTTTGTCGCTTTGGCTTCTTTACACATTGACAATAAACTATAGCGCACCAAACAATGCTTTTTCATTTTTTTTAATTCCCAAGTATAGTTCTTATTTTATTGCCGGCATGCTATTTTATCTTTTGAGAACTAAATACGCATCAAGCTGGAAAATTTATTCGTTATTGATACTTTGTTTCTTAGTAAACTTGAAAAACAACCTCTTAATTGTTCAGGAGATGAATGATTTTTATCACGATTCGAGCATTTACAATAAATATGTGGTGATATTTATCGTAACCATATTCTATATCTTTTTCCTTTTATCAGCTTTAAACAAACTGGATTTTAAGTGGCTTAAATATCCGGCCAAATTGGGTGTACTTACCTATCCATTGTATTTAATGCATGGATTTGGGATAGGTCTTTTTTTAATTTGGGGCACTAGTGTAAATAAGTACGTTCTATTATTCTTTGCAACACTATTATCTGTTACCCTATCATTTTTGGTTTACCAATTTATTGAAGAAAAATTTCGGGGAAAATTTAAATTGTTGCTTACTAATTTATTTGATAAACTGAAATAAAGAATTTATAAACAACAAAGCCAGATCTGACCATCTCAAATCGGGCTTTGTTGTTACTTAGGCACTTAATTTTTTGTTTCTACTCTAGTTTTAATTTGGCTAGGTTTTAACCAGATTTTAGCACCTTTAGAGTTTACGTAATATTTTTCGTTTTTAGCGTTGATGTACACATCAGATCCATCTGGAGCCATTTTACCTTTCCAGGTTTTGTCTGCCACTTTAGAACCACCTTTTACAGCTACTTCTGCAGTTTTATTACCAACAGATTTAGCGCCTTTACCAATTGCTTTACCTGTATGATCTAATGCTTTACCAACTTCTGTTTTCTTTTTTTCTTGTGCGTTAACGCTTAAAGTTACACCACCGAACAATGCCAATGTTAACAAGCCAATTACAAATTTCTTTTTCATAACAGTTATACTTTTATTTATTGAACAACATTTGGCATGTGTTTTTGTTTGCACACAACTGTTTTAAATAAACCTTATTGTTACAAGGGGACACCTATGGCACAGCAATATACTTTTTGGTGCAGATGCAATAGTAATCTGATGTTGTTACCAAAAAGATAAAGTGGAAAGAAGACCTGCAAAACCGATTCGCAGTAATTTGCTTTTGATCGTTAATTCAACTTTTCGGCAAGCAGCTTCATTTCGATATGTGGTGATCTACCCTCATATAAAACATTATGCACCGCCTTGCAGATAGGCATATTTACATTATAAGCCTGATTTTTGATGTGCATACATTTTACTGCATAAAATCCCTCTGCAATCATATTCATTTCTAACTGCGCCGATTTTACAGTATAACCTTTACCTACCATGTTTCCAAAGGTTCTATTGCGGCTAAACTGAGAATATGCGGTAACCAGAAGATCGCCCAGATAGGCCGATTCTTTAATGTCGCGATTTATTGGATGAACGGCATCTACAAATCGTTCAATTTCGCGAATGGCGTTACTAATTAAAACCGCCTGAAAATTATCTCCATAACCAATTCCATGGCAAATTCCGCTTGCTACAGCATATATGTTTTTCAAAACGGCTGCATATTCGGTTCCAAAAATATCATCCGAAACGTTGGTTTTAATATAACGGGTATTTAAAAATGATGCAAAAGTCGAAGCTTTTTCTACATCGGTACAAGCAATGGTTAGATAAGAAAGTTTTTCTAAAGCCACCTCTTCTGCATGGCAAGGGCCACTAACCACTAAAATGTCGTGATATGGAATGTCATAGGTTTCGTGAAGGAATTCTCCGATAATTAAATTATCTTCAGGAACAATTCCCTTAATTGCAGAAATGATTTTTTTCCCTTTCAATTCTTCTGCGGTAATATTGGCAAGGCTACCTTTTAAAAATGCCGCCGGAACATTTAAAATAATATAATCTGCAGTTTTAACGATATGGGTAATATCTGATGAGATATTATTTTCGTTGAGTTTTATTTCTACCGAACTGATGTAATGTGGATTGTGCTTAAACTTTTTAATGTGTTCAATTGCCTCCTCGTTACGCATCCACCAGAAAATTTCTTTTTCAGAAAGATTATCTGATAACATTTTTACAATGGCAGTCGCCCAGCTCCCGCCCCCTATCATTGCTATTTTAGGTACCATGTTTATAAAAAAGATAAAGTTAAAAGGTGTAAGGCATAAGGCTAAGCATTCGCTTTAAACCCTAAACCTTACACCTTCACTAACGCAAGATACTATTTCTCGCGATTAATTATCAACTACTTTTTAGTGTCTTTGCTAAACAATTGGTCTTTAGATGTTTTCTCTACAACAAGTCCATCCTTCAATTTGTTCTGAATTGCAGAATACGGTCCAGTAACAATTTCCTGACCAGCTTTGATACCTGTTTTTACAATGATAAACTGATCATTTTGAATGCCTGTGGTAACTTCTACCTTTTTAACTTTTTTGGTTGAAGCATCGTAAACATAAACGTACTGCTTAATGGTTTTATCGTTAAGTTTAGATTTTTGCTTGTCGGTATTTTCTTGGTTGCCCTGATTTTTAGCATCATCTCCTGTCTTGCTTCCATTATCTGTAAACACAGATTGAATTGGAATTGCCAAACCGGTTAAAGATTCGCTTTCGATATCTACAGTTGCAGACATACCCGGACGGAAAATAGATTGCTGTTTTCCGGCTAACTCTTCAGTAATCCTAATTTTCACAGAGAAATTGGTTACCTGATCTACTGATGTTGAAGTCGTTGTACCCACTGCTGTTGATGAACTTGCGATTTCGGTTACAACACCTCTAAACTTCTTATCAGAAAAAGCATCCACTTCTATAGATGACTTATCGCCCACTTTAACACGGGTAATATCGTTTTCATTTACATCAACATTAACTTCCATTGATGATAAATTCGAAATACGCATAATTTCTGTACCTGCCATTTGCGAAGTACCCAAGATACGATCGCCTAATTCGATAGATAATTTTGAAACCACACCATCAACCGGCGCATAAATTGTTGTTTTGGCCAAATTAGCACCTGCCTCTTTAACATTCGCACCAGTTTGTTCTAATGTAAATTTAGCACCTGTTACATTTTCTTTTGCACTGGCCAAAGTTGCTTTAGCTGTTAAATAAGCAGCTTTAGCCGCATCAAATTCTGAAGCTGAAATTACTTTTTTGGCAAAAAGCTCTACATTACGTTTGTATGTTGCTTCTGCATTTACAAAGTTTGCCTGGTTTTGAATCAATTGTTGTTGTGCGCCTGCTACACTAGCCTTTTGAGCGTTAAACGTAGCCACAGTTCTTTCATAACCCGATTGCAAAACATCTGGTCTTACCTTACAAAGCAATTGACCTGCCTTAACAATATCACCTTCTTTCACTTTTAATTCTACAACCTCTCCAGATACTTCAGAACTTAGTTTTACCTCAGTTTCTGGCTGTATTTTACCACTAGCAGTTACAGTTTCTACAACCGTTTTATCTGATGCTTTTTCTGTAGTTACTTTTTCTGTTTTATTGCCACCGATAACTCCAGCTAGTTTTAATCCAATAAGGATTACCAGAATAACTCCAACGGTAATTAATATGTGCTTCAGTTTCATAATATTGTATTGCGTTTGTTTGTATTTAAGTTGTAATGTTTAAGGGTGTACTTGTCGTTCGCGAGGTTTACACCTATTATATAATTTGTATTTATTTTAGATTTAGACTTTCAGCTTAGTGTTTTCCACCTTAAAAATTAATCTGCTTGCCTAGGTAATAATCAATAACTTTCGCTCTAAATAAAAGATCATATTTTGCTTGAATAAAATCAATCTCTGCTTTATTTCTATTCGTTTGTGCTGTGCTATAATCTAAAGAGTTAACTAAACCAACATTATAACGTTGCTCCACAACATAGAAAGCATCTTTTTGTGCATTAAAGGCATTTTGTGTTGAAACGAAACGGCTCTGCGCCGCTTTTAAATCGGTTGTTGCCTGAAAAATAACTTTATTCAGATTGTTTTTTGCCAATTGCTCCTGCGTTAAAGTATTGTTGTAAGTTATTTTCGCTCTTCTAACTCCGGAACGGGCAGCGAAACCATTAAAAATTGGAATCTGAAGACTCATGCCTATACTCTGACCAAAACGTTGATTGATCTGATCTGCAAATGACTGTTGTGCAAATTGACCTGCATAATTAAACTGGTAAGAATAGGAAGAGGATAATCCAGCACCCAAACTCAATCTAGGCGAGTAAGCCCCCTTTGCAACGTCAATAGCCTGTTTAGCAGCCAAAGAACGCAAATTTGCCAATTTAATATCTGGAAAGATTTTCATGGCATTATCGAAAATCTCATCTGGATTATTTGTGGTTGGCGTTACCTGAATATTATCGATAATCGGTGCCTGCACAACAAATTTCTGACTTGGCGGCAATTCCATTAACTGACCCAATGTTAAATACGAGACCGATAATTGGTTTTGTGCATTGGTTAAATTTAATTCGGCTGTAGCAACTTGCGATTTAGCCTGAGAAATATCTGCCAAGGTTTTATTTCCAGCATCCAACAGCGCATTTTCTCTAATTAATGTTTTATTCGAGATATCCAATTGCTCTTGTGAAGCTCTGGCCAAATCTGTATTGTAGAGCACTTGAAGATAAGCCGTTACAACTTGTAAAATCAAATCGTTTTTAACTTTTTCTATATTGCTTTTATCTGCTTCTAATAAAGTTTTATTTTGTCTAATCTGATTGATTTTTGCAAACCCCTGGAAAACATCAACATTGGTACTTAAATTACCGCTTGTATATAATGAAGTTTGGTTGGTTACCTGAAAAGTTGTTTGGTCCAAACCACGTCCGAAAGTTAAATTGGGATTTATACTTCCGTTTAAGGTAGGATAAAGTGCGTATTTAGACTGACTTAGGTTTTCTTCGCTTAAAGCAGCACTAAACTGAGCCTGTTTAATTTGCAGGTTGTTCTTTAAAGTATTGTCAACAGCCTGTTGAATCGTAATCACTTCCTGAGCTTGAACATTCTGAGAGACGCAAAAACTTACAATTAAAGCAAAACCGGTTAAAAACTTATTCTTGGTAAACATTTTCATAATTTGTTTCAAATCTATATAAACAACTTTAAATAATTTCAATCTGCACAAGCAATTACTAACTTTGAATAATGTACTTGGTCAAATCACCGCTTCTGCTTAAATGGTATTATCCATCTTTACTTTGGAATAAATCCCGAACCGAAAAAGTTATTTATTTGACCTTTGACGATGGACCTATACCCAATGTTACAGACTTTGTATTAAAAACTTTGAAAGCCTTTAATGCTAAAGCCACTTTTTTTTGCATCGGCGATAATATTCAAAAACACCCTGATGTTTTTGAGCGTGTAAAAAACGACGGCCATGCAATTGGCAACCATACTTTCAACCATTTAAAAGGATGGGTAACCGAGAATGAAACTTATTTGCAAAATACAATTAAGTGTCAACAATTTACCAAGTCCAATCTTTTTAGGCCACCTTATGGAAGAATTAAAAAATCACAGATCAAAAGTCTAAATTCAAACTTAGGGCATCAAACTCCAGACTCCAAACTAAAAATTGTAATGTGGGATGTTTTGAGCGGTGATTTCGACGTTAATCTAGCTCCCGAAAAATGTTATCACAATGTGATAAAACATACACAAAACGGATCGATAATCGTTTTTCACGATAGCTTAAAAGCTTTTGATCGGCTGGAATATGCATTACCTAAAGTGCTGGCTTATTTTACCCAAAAAGGTTATCAGTTTTCTTCACTTTAACGTTTAGGCCATTGTTGTGCCAAAAATAAAATGCCATTTAAAACCTTATTAAATAGCACTTTATTAAATATAGCTAGAATTTTTGTCCAAAATCGAACAAGAATGTTCATTAACGGACAATGAGCAAATCATTATTTAAGCATAATCGATGAAGAAGTATTCTTGATAAAAATTACCGCATCAAAATCATCGGTAAGTTTAACGGGTAAGGCATAAGGCGCTCGCCAATCTGCCCAAATGTTGGTTATAGAATTTTTAAACCCAGACAGCGGACTATCTTGACGGAGGTAAATATAAAAGTTAGAAAATTTTACTTCAGAAAACAATTGGGTAAAGTTTTTGGCCGGAAGTTCGAGTTGATGGCTTTCTATTTTGAAGCTTCCATCTTCTAAAAAACGCAAGGTATTTACAGTTCCTTGGTAAGTATCTAAAGCAATGTTGTAATATTCCGAACCGTAGTAATTTTTTAAATGCTGCCCCATTCCACTTATCCCAGCCATGGTGCTGTTTCTTGCCAAATGCAGGTTATGGCTCCAAGCAACTGTTTTAGCTTTTGTTTTCACCTGTTTTTCAATAATGCATTCGGCCATTAAACTATCGCGGGTATAAGGATCGGTAAAATCTAATTTACTAAATCCAAAAACTTCTATCTTAACCGTTGAGGTATTATTGTAATTCTTAATCCACTCAAATAAATCGAAAAATGATTGTGTTTTATACAGTCTAAAATCATCCATTAGTACTTTTAAATCTCCTTTACCCGTTAGTACATATTGATTAATCTTTTCAATTTCAGTATCTGTAAATTCGAATCCTATCTGCGTATAGTGCTGTTTTTTAATAAGATATTGAACAATCTTATTCTTTTCTCTAAAAAATTCTTCAGTACCATGCGAGGCTTCTCCTATACCTACTACCGTTCCTGTCTTTATTTTCGAAAGGTAATCCGAATATAAACTAACGGCATTTTGATTGAGCCAGTCTAACTGTAGTTTTTGGGTTTCCTGCGCTTTTGCAGTTAAAATTGTGAAGATCAATAATACGAGGTAAATTATTTTTTTCATAGGGCTTTATATTTTTGATGTTTTAAAAGTGATCATTCCATAAAACTTTATGAATAATTCATAAGTAGATTAAAAAGGAAGTTGAGAAGAGTTATTTAGAATAATCCTAAATAATACAATGATGTAAGTATGACTGCTATAGGAGTATTTTTTTTGTAAATTCGCAGCTAGTAGAATAGAAGTATTACCTTTTAACCAATAAAATCGATGGCTTTTGATATAGACATGATTAAAAAGGTTTATGCAAACTTCGGGAGCCGTGTAGAAGCTGCTCGCAAGATCGTTGGCAGACCTTTAACATTATCAGAAAAAATATTGTATGCTCACCTTTGGGATGGAGATCCAAAAAAAGCATTTTCTCGCGGAACAGACTATGTAGATTTCGCACCAGATCGTGTAGCAATGCAAGATGCAACTGCTCAAATGGCTCTTTTGCAATTTATGCAAGCTGGTCGTCCGCAAGTTGCTGTACCTTCAACCGTTCACTGTGACCACTTAATTACTGCTAAAGAAGGTGCTTCAATAGATCTTCCCCACGCAAAAACAGAAAGCGCTGAAGTTTTTGATTTCTTATCTTCTGTATCAAATAAATATGGCATCGGTTTTTGGAAACCGGGGGCCGGTATTATCCACCAAGTAGTTTTAGAAAATTATGCATTCCCAGGTGGAATGATGATCGGAACCGACTCTCACACAGTTAATGCAGGTGGTTTGGGCATGGTTGCTATTGGTGTTGGTGGTGCTGATGCTTGTGATGTTATGGCTGGATTACCTTGGGAGCTAAAATTCCCTAAGCTAATTGGTGTTAAATTAACAGGTAAATTAAACGGCTGGACTTCTGCTAAAGATGTAATTTTAAAGGTTGCAGGTATTTTAACTGTAAAAGGTGGTACTGGTGCAATTGTAGAATATTTTGGCGATGGCGCCATCAACTTAAGCTGTACCGGTAAAGGAACCATCTGTAATATGGGTGCCGAAATTGGTGCAACAACTTCAACTTTCGGTTACGATGAAAGCATGGAACGTTATTTACGTGCTACAGGTAGAGACGAAGTTGCAGACGAAGCAAATAAAATTGCCGCTTACTTAACTGGCGATGATGCTGTGTATGCAGACCCAGAAAGCTATTTTGATCAAGTAATTGAAATTAATTTAGATGAATTAGAGCCATATTTAAACGGTCCTTTTACTCCAGATTTAGCTACTCCAGTTTCTCAAATGAAAGTGGAAGCAGAGAAAAATGGTTGGCCTTTAAAGGTTGAATGGGGCTTAATTGGTTCTTGTACCAATTCATCGTACGAAGATTTATCAAGAGCGGCATCAATAGCCAATCAAGCCATTGCTAAAGGTTTGGTTACGAAATCTGCATTTGGTATTAACCCGGGTTCTGAACAAGTACGCTACACTGCAAATCGCGATGGTTTCTTAAAAACCTTCGAAGATTTAGATGCAACAATATTTACGAATGCCTGCGGACCATGTATTGGTATGTGGGACCGTACAGGTGCAGAAAAGGCAGAGAAAAATACAATTGTACACTCGTTTAACAGAAACTTTGCAAAACGTGCCGATGGCAATCCAAATACATTTGCATTTGTAGCTTCACCAGAAATGGTTGCAGCGATTGCAATTGCTGGTGATTTAGGTTTTAATCCATTAACGGATACGTTAACAAACGATAAAGGTGAACAAGTAAAGTTAGATCCACCAGTTGGTGATGAGTTACCTGTAAACGGTTATGCTGTAGAAGATGCAGGTTTCCAAGCACCAGCAGCTGATGGTTCATCGGTTGAAGTTTTAGTTTCACCTACTTCTCACCGCTTACAATTGTTAGATCCATTTACGCCTTGGGAAGGTACTGATTTAAAAGGCTTAAAACTTTTAATCAAAGCTAAGGGTAAATGTACAACCGATCATATTTCTATGGCCGGTCCATGGTTGAAATTCCGTGGTCACTTAGATAACATTTCGAACAACATGCTTATCGGCGCAGTAAATTACTTCAATGATAAAACAGATAACGTTAAAAATGAATTAACTGGCGAATATGGTCCAGTTCCAGCTACTCAACGCGATTACAAGGCTGCAGGTATTGGTTCTATTGTTGTTGGCGATGAAAACTACGGTGAAGGTTCATCTCGTGAGCATGCCGCTATGGAGCCTCGTCATTTAGGTGTTCGTGCAGTATTGGTAAAATCTTTTGCTCGTATCCACGAAACCAACCTTAAAAAACAAGGTATGTTGGGCTTAACTTTTGCCGATAAGGATGATTACGATAAGATTTTAGAAGATGATGTAATCGATATTATCGGTTTAACAGAATTTACTCCAGATAAACCACTAACATTGGTTTTACATCATGCAGATGGAACTGAAGAATCATTCTTGGTTAACCACAGTTACAATGCTCAACAGATTGAATGGTTTATTGCAGGTGGTGCATTAAACATTATCAGAAGAGAAGCTGCGCTTAAAGCATAAAGCTAAAAGCATAAAGTTTATATAATCCCGTTTTGAGTAAAATCAGAACGGGATTTTTTGTTGCAGAATTAAAATTAAAATCTATTTTTGCTTTTCATTAAATCACGCTCTAATCATGAAAAAGCTCTTTCTTTGTGCTTTAACCGCATTAGCATTCCTTGGAGCCAAGGCTCAGGATGCTCAAAACACAATCAAAATTAACCCTTTAAGTGCCTTGCTGAGCACCGGATCTGTTTTCTATGAACGAAAAATCAATGATGGTATTTCGGCACAGCTTGGGCTTGCTTACACAGGCATTAAACTAGATGATGTTAAATTTACAGGACTTGCAATTACACCAGAGGTTCGTTTCTACCTAAAACAAAAAGCCATCAGCGGTGTATACGCCGCTCCTTTTTTAAGGTATCAAAATTATACCGTTACCGACGGAACAGATAAAGGTAATTACAACTCGTTTGGCGGTGGAGCCTTAATCGGTCGCCAGTGGGTTTACGGTAGTGGCTTTGTTCTCGATTTGTTTTTTGGCCCGAGCTATAACAACGGCACATACAAAGCAACACAAGGAAACAATGAGCCTGATATTAAAGGTGGTATCGAAGGTTTTGGTATTCGTACCGGTATTGCTTTAGGTTTTGGTTTTTAAGATAAAATTCTTGCTAAAACTCGTTTTGTTAACTCAAAACGAGTTTTTTTATTAAGCTCTAAATTCAAAATTACACTCGACACATTTAAAAGTACCTTTTGGTGCTAATCGCAAATTTAAAAGTCCCAAAAAATTAAATTGATTGTGCCTCGAATGTTCTTTGAATAATTTATCTGAACCACATTTTGGGCAGGTTAGCTTTTTCTCTTGATTTTCTCCAATAGTTTTATCTCTCATCATTTTTAATCAATAATCCTTATTTAAATTCATGACCACAGTTATAGCAATGGTGGCATTTGTTGCCTTTGAAAGGAAGAAAAACACCTACAAAAACTGAAACTAGAATAACCCACCAGCTAAATTTCTTTTTTGTTGCCATTCCGTACCCAACGTTATCTGACCCACAAACTTCGCAGAGAATTTTTTCTTCTGTGACTTGGTTCGTTCCATCATTTTCATCAACCAAATTACTGTTATCTTCGGCCAAAAGTTGATTGATTTCATCTACATCTCGTTCAAAAACAATAAGTTTAACGCCCCCAATTGCCTGATTGTATAAAGGCTGGATGGTAGATACATTTTCATCAGCCAAGAAGCAGGAAAAACCGCTATCTTCTAATCGAGACTTAATTATATTGGCTTCTATTGGATTATAAAATGTGCTGTAAACAATTGTTCTGTCGTTCATATTCAAACTTATGAATTCTATTAATGACCGTCAAAATTAATGTCTTAAAAACTCTTGCCACCAATATCCCGAATCTTTTATAGTGCGCTGCTGCGTTTTAAAATCATTATAAACCAAACCGAAACGTGTGGTAAATCCTTCGGCCCATTCAAAATTATCCATCAATGTCCAAGCCATGTAACCTGTAATATTTATACCTTCATTTTTCGCTCTAAGCAAGGCATCTAAATAAAGTTTAAAGTATTCTATACGTTCCTGATCCTCAACCTTATTATTAACAACTTTATCATGATAAGCAGCGCCATTCTCTGTTATAACGATATTTTTAATATTTGGATAACTTGCAAACTGTTTTATAATGTTGTAAAAACCATTTGCATTTATTTCCCAACCCATTGCGGTATGCGGTTTCTTTCTGCTTTTCGCCTTAACCTCCCAAGCCTGAATTACCGGGATAAAGGCATTGTACTTTATCGTTAACGGAAAATAATTTTGCAGACCGATAAAATCAAAATCAAATTTTAAACGTTCCTTGTGTCGCCAAGTGCCATATTCAATTTGAAATTTTTCGAGCACATCCCAATCTGCTGTTGGGAAACCTAAGCCTTGGGCGGGCTCGATAAAAAGTCTGTTCATTAAACAGTCTACCCTTTTGGCGGCTAAAATATCATTATCGCTTTGCGTAAAGGGAATAATTTCCGAACAGGAGTATGTGGTTCCAATATTGGCCCGATTTACTTCAGCTCTTAAAATTTTAGCTCCATCTGCCTGAGCCAGCGCGGTGTGCAATACTGCAGAAAAGAAATTGCTTAATCCTGTTTTTCCCGGCGCATGAATGCCCAACATATATCCAAGGGAAGTAAAACCAAATGGCTCGTTTAAAACAATCCAGTTCTTTACCTTATTGCCATATTCATTTGCACAAATTCTAACAAAAGAATTGAAAGCGAAATTGATGCTAAAACTTGTCCATCCGCCCTCATTTTCTAAAGCTTGGGGCAAATCCCAATGGTAAAGCGTTACGTAAGGAACAATATCATTTTTTAGGCATTCATCAATTACATTATGATAGAAACGAATTCCTTCGGGATTGATTTCTCCCGTTCCGTTAGGCAATATTCTAGACCAGGCTATTGAAAACCTAAAAACCTTAAAGCCCAGCAATTTTACTAGAGCAATATCTTCTTGATACTTGTGATAAAAATCGCAGGCTACATCAAGTTTATTGCCTTTCTTAATTTTCCCGGACCTTGAAGAAAAGTTATCCCAAATGGATTGCCCCTTACCATACTGATTAGAAGCACCTTCTACTTGGGCCGCCGCAGTTGCTACACCCCATAAAAAATCTGTTCCAAAGTCAGTAGATTTGATCATATAATTGTTTCGCCAAGTTGCGAGTTTAATATTAACTAATCATTAACAATTTAAACTGCTAAAAATCAAAACTATTTTTAATAGTTTTACTTTATGCGTTTCTCCTTAATACTCTTCGTTTTATTTCTTACCTGCTTTATGGCAAAGGCCGGTTACGCCCCACCCATAAATGATGAAATTTTAAATGCGATAAACATTTCCAACACAAGTGCATTTTGTAGTGAGGATGCCGCTTACAACAATTTGGAAGCAACATCAAGTCCTTATCCAGCTTCATTGGGCTGGTCAGCAGTTGGTAAAGATGTATGGTTTAAATTTACGGCATCAAAGTACGATGTAAACATTTCGGTAAGCGGCAAAGTTAATGCGAGCAGCGCCAACAGCTTAATTGCTCCGTTGGTTGCCCTTTATTCTTATGATCCAATCTCAAAAAACGTTGGTGAAATGATTGGGTCCTCCTCCTCATCAAATAATGTAACTTCTTATTATAAGGGTGGATTAACCCTTGGAGAAATTTATTATATCCGTGTAAGCGCATCAAATGATAACACAGGTACTTTTAAATTATGTTTGGATAATTATTTCCCGACCATCAAGCCAGGCCAGGATTGCGGAACAATCTCCTTATTATGTACCAAAGAAACCTTTACCCAGCTTAATGTAACCGGGCCAGGCTCAAATAGAAACGAAACTGCTGGAACTTGCTTAGGCACCGAAACGAATTCTGCATGGTACATGTTTACGGCATCTAAAAGTGGAGATTTTACTTTCGTAATTACACCAACTGTAACAACTAACGATATCGATTGGGTTTTTTACGATTTAGGTGTTGGAGGAAATTGTAGTAATGTAAATAGTTCTAACGCAATTCGATGTGCCAGCGGAAGTGGTGTTACCTGTACGCCAACTTATTACAAAACAGGACTGAGTTTAACTGAAACGGATTTGAGTGAAGCAAGCGGATGCGTTCCTGGCCAAAATGGATTTGTAAAATATGTTGATTTGATTGCCGGGCATACCTATGCTTTACTAATTGATAATTTTTCTAGCGGAAACAACGGCTTTACATTAGAGTTTGGCGGCACAGCAGATTTGGCTGGACCTACAGCAAACATTAAAGTAGATAAGCTAAATCCATGCACAGATAATCAGGCGTATGTATTTGAAAGTAATTCAACCAACTACGCATCCTTAAAATGGTCTTTTGGAGAAGGAGCAAGTATCGCCTCTGCAACAACTGAAGGTCCTTTTACCATTACATATAGTACCCCCGGCGAAAAGGTTGTAGTATTGGAAGCTAAAGCCACCAATGGCTGTAATGTAGTAACCACACAAACCTTTATTGTGGCTAAAACACCAGAAAAGCCAAATATAACGGCATCAAAAGTTAATCTGTGCATTGATGATGTTTTGAAACTTTCTACTGATTTTGTTAATCTGGCAACCTATCATTGGTCTGGGCCAAATGGCTTTACCTCAACACTGCAAAATCCTGTCATTCCAATTACTGGACCAGAAAACATTGGAACCTATAAGCTTTTCGTACAAGTGGGAGATTGCATCAGTCTAGAGAATGCTATTGATGTGGTTTCTGTTGTTGCAAAACCAGAAGCCATTTTTGCAATCCAAACCAACAATAAATGCGAAAGCAATCAGAGTTTTTCATTTATTAACAATTCAAAAAACTACACCAAACTTACATGGAATTTCGGCCCTGATGTTAAAACAACTTCTACTTTGGCCAATGATAGCAGAGCACTCACATTTAATTCTGCTGGTTTAAAAACCATCACTTTAACCGTAGAAACAAACAATGGATGTTCATCAACAATAAGTCAGGATTTATTGGTAGAGCTTAAACCTGATAAGCCTGCAATTACTGTAAACCAGCCAGCATTTTGTCTCAACGACATTATAAAACTTTCTGTTGCGGAGCAGGACAATGTTACCTATTTATGGAATGGACCAGATAATTTCACTGCGACAACAAGTGCAGTAGAAATACCGGTAAATAATTTAAATAAAGGAGGAACATATAAGATAACCTTAAAATCTGGCTCTTGCGAAAGTGAGCCTGCTACGCTTGTTATTCCACCAATAGCAAAAATCCCAGTGGCTGGCTTTTATACCGAGCCCACTTTCGATATTAAATTTTCGGCACCCGTACCTATGATTTTCACCAATACATCTTTATATGCCGACTATTATCAATGGGATTTTGGTGATGGTTTTACCTCGAGTGCTGCCAATGCAACACATATTTATGAAAGCGAAGGAACTTTTAAATTAACCTTAACAGCCTTTTCTAAAAATGGATGCTCAACTTCGGTTACCAAAGGCGATTTGGTGATTAAACAAAGTGCATCGGTGTTTGCGCCTAATGCATTTTCACCAAATGGCGATGGTGTTAACGATGAATTCGTAATCGGAATAACCAATTTAAAAAAATATCGAATCCAAATTTACAATCGTTATGGCGATCAGGTTTTCTTTGCAACCAGCATTTTCGACAATTGGAAAGGAACTTTTAAGAACAACGATTTACCAACTGGCGTGTACTATTATGTAATTTTAGGTACCAATTTAAAAAATGATAGCGTTAGATATTCAGGCTCTGTTACGCTGCTTCGATAGATTAATCTAAACTTAAACCGATTTCTTTAAGTAAAATTGAGGCATTAAAGGTTGTGCATGGCCCATGTTTAAGTTTATAATCAAACCGCATTTCTCCCTCTGTTATTTGAATATCGAAATGAAAATTCCGAACCGCTGTAGGATGGTCTTCTTTTAAATCTGCAAGCTGTAAATCATGTGTTGCAAAAAGTGCAGGTGTTTTTTCGGCAATTAATTTTTCTATAAATACCTTCGATCCCAAATATTTGTCACGGCTATTTGTACCCCGTAACATCTCATCAATTAAAACAAAAGTATCTTTATCCTGAATCACATTATCTAAAATCATTTTCAGTCGATTCAGCTCTGCCTTAAAAGTAGAAGTACTTTCATTTAACGAATCCTTAATTCTCATATAAGTATTAATGGAAAAAACCGAAAGCGACATTTCTTCTGCACAAACGGGAGCACCTGCATAAGCTAAAATCATATTAATACCCAAGGTTCTTAAAAAAGTGCTTTTTCCTGCCATATTCGAGCCTGTAATAATATCGACTGTTGAATTGGCTTCCACAGAGAAATCATTATTAACCCTAACTTTATTCGCAATAAGTGGATGACCAATACTTTTTGTTTTTAAGGTAAATGCAGATTCAACATTAGGAAAAACCCAGTTTGGCTGATTGTAAGTTGTGGTAGCCAGTGAAATCAATTCTTCAAAATCTCCTAAATGATTAAGTGCCGAAATTACATCCTGTGAGGAAGACTGATACCAACGATCCAAACTGATGCAACATCTAAAATCCCAAAGTAAAATGCCATTTAAAATTCCACCAACAAGCAGATTTAAACGGGCATCGAAATTCTGAATAATTTTAGATAGGTTTTTAATCTCTTTACTAACTGGAATCTTAGAATTCAAAAGGTTCAAGATGTAGGGACTTTTCCACTGTTGAGTTTCTGTCCAAAGTATTGCTGAGGAATAATTATTTAATAAACCGGAGCCCCCGCTAAAGGAATAAAAAACTTTATTCACTTTTGGATTGAGCAAAACATTCCAGCCAGTATGAATAACAGCCATTAAAACCAAAAACCTAATGAAGATTCCGCCGATAAATATTGAGCCCAGAATTAGAACTATAGATAGATAAGGAACCAAAGCCACATAGAATCTAAAAAATTTTTGATGGGTAAATTCCAGCTGTTTGCCCAATAAACTTTTTAGTTGTTGTTCAATGGATTCTATTTTGAATACATCTCCACCTTGTAAATGTGCTCTAAACTTAAATGTTTCTTCAATTTTAGAAACCATTTCCTCAACAGCCTCTTGTCTGGTTAGAATTTGATCTCTAGATGTTTTTGAGGATAATCTTGCTGCTAATAAATCGGTTCCGTTTTTGGTACTTGTGCGATTTAGAAGTGCAAAGAGAGAAGATCGGCCAAAAATATCTAAATCTGAAGTATAAGGATGAAGTTCGGATTCGAAAGCTTGACCATTATCGTAACCATTTTCCAATCCATTTAAAATATTCGATTCGTTTTGATAAACCCAAAGCAGTTGTTTTTGATATTCAACTTCACGATCCAGTTTACTTTGTTTGCGCACAATTAACACAAAAAGCAATACAGGCACCATTAATAAAAACTGGATTAATAAGCGCCAGCCATCATTTTCTGATCTAACCAAAAGCACAAACAATAAAATCTCAGCTAAAAACAATCCTATCCTCAAAAACGAGAGTTGATCGATTAGTTTTTTTATTTTAGAAATCTGTTCAGTAACGTTAATAATTTTCTGGTTGTAATTTAATAGTATTTGCGCTTGTGTTTTTAACATTATATTTGAATCTCTAAAATTATAAAGATAGGGAAATATTAGATGAAGATTACGCTGATTGCCATTGGTAAAACAGAAGACAAATATTTAATTGAGGGCATTGAAAAATACATCAATCGCTTAAAGCATTATATCAACTTTGGTTTTTTAGCGATACCTGATGTTAAGAATGTAAAAAATTTAAGCGAGGCTCAACAAAAATCCAAAGAGGCTGAGCTGTTACACAAACAAATTAATAATGGCGATGTTGTTATTTTGTTGGATGAAAAAGGGAAAAAATACTCTTCGGTAGAATTTTCATCCTACTTAAATAAACAAATGGTTGGCAGTGTGCAACATTTAATCTTTATAATCGGTGGACCTTATGGTATTGATGAGACCATTTACAAAAGAGCGAATGGACTAATATCTTTATCTGACATGACTTTCTCGCATCAAATGATCAGGTTATTTTTTGTAGAGCAGTTATACCGAGGATTTAGTATTTTAAAAGGTGAACCCTATCATCATGCCTAAAAATTGATATGGAAAACAAGATTTAAAATCATCATATATTAAAAAAAATTATGCTATTAGATAAATATAAAAGGGAATATCGTTATAAAAGTAACCAAAGTGGAAACAATAAATACCTGTGGATTAGCATTTTGGCTTCTCTTGTAATTGTTGCCTTGCTTTGGTATTTTTTGGATTAATTCCACAAAAAAAGTACCATACAAAATGCATGGTGCTTTCAATTCTATTTTAAGAAAAGCTTAAACGCCTTTCTTACTTGTCATACTTGCTTTTTTAGCAGGCGCTGATGTTTTAGTTGATGCTTTAGCACTAGCAGATCCTTTCGAAGCCGTTGCTTTTTGTTTTTTATCTGAAGCAGCTTTCTCTTCTGATAATTTTACCTCTGCGGCACTACCTGGCGTTTCAGGAGTTTCTTCCGTAAACAATGGCAAATCTTTGATGATGTTATACCAGGTGATAATTTTTTTCATATCAGAAGCATAAACTTTTTCTTGATCGTGACCAGGAGCCACTTCAAGAAAATATGCACGCAAATCGCCTTTTAAATCGGGCGTGCTGCCTTTTTCAGAAATTTTGGTAAAAATATCAACCAATTTAATTTCCTCATCTTCGCCATAAACTGTAATATCCTCAAGCGAAGCAAGTTTTGTATTGGTAATATTAGCAACCACCTTAAGCTTTTGAGCATCAAGACCTTCTAATATGTAACCAACTTTATTTTGTCCAACCAGTTTAAATAAACCAGGTCTGCCAGAAACGGCAACAATTCCTCTTAAATTCATATTTTTTTTGAGATATGAGATATGAGACCTGAGATGTGCGAAATCGCTCAAATCAAATACTCAAACCTATTGTCTAATTATTAATGAGAAGGAGATTTAAATTAGAGAACCAAATCTCAATTCTAATTGCTCACATCTCACATCTATTGTTTTTAATCTTCTAAAACTTCTATGCCAACGATTTTATCGCCTTGACGAATATCGTCAACTAAATCTACATTTTCGATTACTTTACCAAAACAAGTATGGTTACGATCTAAATGTGCAGTATTCGTTCTGCTGTGGCAAATGAAAAATTGCGATCCACCAGTGTTACGGCCGGCATGAGCCATTGATAACACGCCACGATCATGGTATTGGTTTTCACCATCTAACTCACAATCAATTTTGTAACCCGGACCACCAGTACCTGGCATACCCGATGCACCGTCTTTTGAATTTGGGCATCCGCCTTGAACCATAAAGTTAGGAATTACACGGTGAAATGTTACACCATCGTAAAAGCCTTCTGAAGCTAATTTTTTAAAGTTTGCAACTGCTTTTGGCGCATCGTTTTCATAAAATTCAACGGTCATTTCGCCTTTTTCGGTTTTTATTATTGCTTTACTCATATCAATTTTTGGTACTAATTATCGTTTTTATCCAACTTAACAAACAAAGCGTTTTTTTAAGTAGAGGGCAAAAATAACAAAATTGTGTAACTTATAACACCATAAAATTTTTCTAACCAATTTAAATGCGGTATTTTAGTATTTTAAGCAATAAAGGTTTTGACAAAAAAATATTATATCTTACTAATTTGCCTCTTATCCAGTATAGGTCTTAGAGCATCCTCTCTATTAATTTATATGGATGAGGATCAGAAAAACCATTTAAAGGCTTACGGAATAGCCTATTGGACAATTAGTAAGCAAGTGGAGGTAGACTGGCTTTTAAACTATCGCGGAGGAAGTTTTCTAATTAAATACAACAAAACCGTTGAGGATGAATGTAAAATACGTGGGGTTTCTTACGAGATTTTGGCCGATGGAAAGGTAACCAATCTTTTAAATGAAATTAGTGATCCATCTGTAAATATGGAGATGGTTAAGCTGGAAAAAACGCCAAAAATTGCAGTTTATTCACCAAAAAGTAAATTACCCTGGGATGACGCCGTTACACTCGTTTTAACCTATGCCGAGATTCCTTACGAAGTTATTTACGATGATGATATTTTGCAGGACAAGCTGAGCAAATATGACTGGCTACACCTTCACCATGAAGATTTTACGGGTCAGTATGGACGCTTTTGGTCCTCTTTTAGATATGCAACCTGGTATCAGGAGGATGTTAAAAACCAGGAAGCACTAGCCAAAAAAATGGGTTACAAAAAAGTTTCCGAAATGAAACTGGCGGTTGCCAAACACATTAAGGAGTACTGTGCAGGTGGGGGTTTCCTTTTTGCAATGTGTTCTGGAACAGATAGTTTTGATATTGCTTTGGCTGCTGAAGGTGTAGATATTTGCGCAAGTATGTTTGATGGCGATGGTGCAGATCCAAATGCTCAATCCAAATTGGATTTTAATAAAACACTAGCCTTTCAAAATTTTAAATTGGATAACAACCCGATGAATTACGAGTTTTCGGATATTGATGTTACTTCTTACAGAACCTTAAACCAAACTAATGATTACTTTACATTGTTCGATTTTTCTGCCAAATGGGATCTTGTTCCAACAATGCTGACCCAAAATCATGACAAAGTAATTAAGGGCTTTATGGGGCAAACTACTGCTTTTAAAAAGAATCTTGTTAAAACCAGCGTTACGGTTTTAGGAGAAAACAAGGGTGCATCGGAAATAAGATATTTACATGGAGAAATTGGTAAAGGGCAGTTTACATTTTATGGTGGCCACGACCCTGAAGATTATCAGCATGCTGTTGGCGATCCACCGACAGATTTAAATCTCCACCCAAATTCACCGGGATATAGATTAATCTTAAACAACGTATTGTTCCCTGCCGCGAAGAAGAAACCGCAGAAAACTTAAAATTTAATTTTCATTGGTATCAAATAAGACCAATATTTTCTTTTTTTCCTTTTATCTATACAACTTTAACATCAAATACCTGCTAGCTGAAGTTTTGGTTTTAATACTGAAAATCGCATAAAAAAGAGCTGTTAATCAGTTGCTTAACGCTTTGGGTTGTAACACAAATAATACTTTGGCACAGCTTTTGGAAACATGCTTGCAATTAACGCCGGGTTAGCTCGGCATTTTTAAACAAGATTCTTTACCTAAAGAAAAATATTATGAAAAAGTTATTATTAAGTGCATCGGTTGTTTTATTGGCAACAGGTGCTTTTGCACAAACAACAACAATGACGGGAAGTGATGCCAGATTTGGACTGAAAGCAGGTGTAAACCTTGCCAGATTTCATTCAAGCGGTACTAATGGAAGTTCGGACTTTAACAACAATGTAAAAGATAACGTTGGTTTTAACGTTACAGCTTTTGCCGATTTTGGTGTCGGAAATAATTTCTTTATTCAGCCAGGCGTTTCGTTGCAGAATAAAGGAGCAAAATTCGAATCAACTAATGCGATAACAGTTGGCAATACCACAACTACCACAGTTGCTACAAACAAAACAAGTTTAATGACAATTGAAGTTCCGGTGAATGCCGTATTTAGAATTCCTACAGGTGATGCTGGTGCGATTCAAATTTCTGCTGGTCCATATGTAGGATTTAACATTTCTGGTAAAAACAAACTGGAATCAACAATTACAACACGTAATAACACAGCAAATACCACAAGCACTTCTACATCATCAAGCGATGATGATTTATCCTTTGGCTCGGCAACTGATAAAAATTACAGTTCGACAGAATTTGGTGCAAACTTTGGCTTGGCTTACCGTACAACCTCTGGTTTCTTGGTTGGTGCCAACTATGGTTTAGGCTTTTCGAATTTAATTCCGAAAGATTCTAGAGCAGGTGATGCAAAATTATCAAACCGTGTATTGGGTTTCTCAGTAGGTTACTCTTTCTAAGCGATTGCCTATAAAATAAAAAGCCGTTCAGATTTAAATCTGAACGGCTTTTTTATGTTTTTACTAATCGTAGAAGTTCCAGCTTACACCAAACTTTAATAAGGCATCCTGCATTGGGTATCGATTTACAGTATAATATCCCGGAGAAAGCCAGCCCTGGTTAACGTAATCGTATTTAACAAAGATATTTGCTCTTTTTAAATTTGCTTTAACGAAAACATCAATAATTGGTGTCGATTTATAAACAGTTGCTTCACCAACATAAAATTGGGATGTTGCCGGAGAATAAGAATAATTTGCATACGCAGAATTGTATCTTACATCGAAACCGATATTTGCTTTTAACACTTTAAAGAAAGTTTGATCCAGATAAAAGCTATTGCAGGTATAAAATTCTGGCGTTCTTAATACATCCTCTTTATCAGTTTTTTGGTAAGCCAAATAGTTTTCGAGCACAAATTTACCAAACCTCCATTTTTTAGAGGCATCAATTCTAATCAAGCTAATATCTGCAGATTCCTGCGCAGGCAAAATAGAATTGGTTCCATTAGCAGCAAAGTATAAATAGTTGCTGGTTAGAAAATATTTTGCTCCGGCTTCAAATCCAAACTTATCATTAATGTAGTTAAATGAGGCATTTGCAATTTTGGTATTTTTTAAATCAGTATAAGACCACTTATAATGATTTCCGCGGTAATAGTTAAAAATCTCAGCGGGTGATTGATTCTGGAGATATGCACCAAGTTCTATTCTTCCAACAGATTTACCGAGTAAAATTCTACTCTTTGCTTCATATAAAAAATCGCCCGCATTGTTACCTTGCAAAACCTGCTGAACATCTAAATTCAAATCGATATTGCTCGTAAAACGATATCCGGCAGACCCTAATATCGTTATATTCTGAAAAGCGATTTGACTGTTTTCAAATGTGGCTCCAGTTGGAAGGAAATTTAAATATTTATGATTATAATAATCATGACGTATACCTGCATTGATCTTAAGTTCATTTTTTATGACAGTAGAATTTTTTGGTCTCAAAAAGAAACTGTAAATAAATTCATTTCTTACATGCTGGACGTGGGTAGAATCGTTCGTATATACTGAATTCGCAATTCCTCCAGGCATAACGCCATAAGTATCCGTTTCGTTTTTATAAAAATCGTAGCTGTTGTTGTTGTATTCTATTGTGTAAGTTATTTTGTTTGTAGGCAACACTGAATTGTTGGCATTAGTAGAAGTATCAATTCTACCTACGTAATATGTCTGTTTTAAAAACAAAGTATTTTTACGATATAAATTTCTAGCGGTTGTAAGTTTAACCTCTTCAGCATCTCGACTGATTTTATTATATCCAGGTTCAAAAATAGTCGAATCGGCATTGGATCCGTTTTCGTAAGCCCTCATGGTATTAAAAATAGCCGAAGCCCACATGTTGTACCGTTTATTTGGAGATTGATACCAAGAGAAAACAGCTACGTTTAAATTATCGCCTCTTTGCCTGGCATAAAATCCTTTCGAATCGGCACGATTAAAATTTACGCCAACGTTCCAATTTTTCTTGATGTTTTGACTGTGAATGGCCCTAAACAATTGCTCCTTTTGCCCTGCACTAACAAAATACAAACTGGTAAAAGGGGCTCTGGCTTGATAGTAAATAATATCTTCTGGAGTTAGGGCGTAATAATCCAAAGAATGAAAACCTTCATCAAAACCTATTCTTTTCGAGGGTTCATAAAGCAAAGGCCGAGCCGCCAAACCCATATTGCCCAAGCTTATTGTTGGGTGCTTAGGCTGTAAAAGCGGGCTATAATTTTGAATGTTTACGGTAGAGGTATCTAAAGGCAACAATATAATACTGTCTTTACTTAATCCCAGTTTTGTAAAACGAATATATTTTGCCGTAAATATTACAGAATCTTTAGCACCATCTAATTTTTTACGAATCGAATCTGCTTCTTTATTATCGTTAATATGCGTTTGTAACTCCTGTCCAAATGCCGAGCTTGTGCTTATAAAAAGCATCATCAAAAAGCAGATTTGAAAAATTTTCTGCATCTTATAATTCAGAGATTAAGCGGGTTAAAATTTCGGTCATTTTAGGTTCTGCCTTTGCCGCAGCTTCTAAAATTTCGTCTAAATTAAATGGTTTCAAATCCTCCGGAAAACCTTCATCTGTTAAAACAGAAATGGCAAACACAGGAATTCCGGCATGGTTTGCCACAATAACTTCTGGAACAGTACTCATTCCAACGGCATCGGCGCCAATTAAGCGTAAATATTTATATTCTGCCTTAGTTTCCAAATTTGGTCCAGATACGGCAACATAAACACCTTTATGGCATTTTACATCAACCTCTTTTGCAATCTCCAAGGCTTTTGCAATAATAGAGCGTTTATAAGGCTCGCTCATATCTGGAAAACGTGGACCTAATTCACTCTCAATCAAGCCACGAAGCGGATTATCTGGCTGAAGGTTAATGTGATCGGAAATGATCATTAGATCGCCCTTTTTAAATTCAGGATTTAAAGAACCCGCAGCATTGGAAACAATTAAGTTTTCTATTCCTAAACCTTTCATAACCCGAACCGGGAAGGTAATCTGTTGCATGCTATAGCCTTCGTAATAATGCAATCGGCCTTGCATAGCAATTATTTTTTTTCCGTTTAATGTTCCAAAAATTAATTTTCCGCTATGAAACTCCAATGTAGAGATTGGAAAATTTGGAATATTAGAGTACATCAACTGAAATTCAACCTCGATATCTTTTACCAGTCCACCTAATCCGGTTCCTAAGATTATGCCTACTTCAGGCTTAAAGTTTTCAGTTTTACGTTTAATGTATTCAACGGTTTCTTCTATTGCTCTTAACATAGTTTAAAATAAGTTCATCAAAGGTAATCTTATCTTCTTCAAATAATTCAACCTCAATGGGTAAATAATATACTGGTAAATTTACCAGTAAATCTTCAAATCCGATAGCTCTTAAACGTTGACTATCCTTTTCTGTTGTGATGATGATTTTTTCTTTTCCACTTCCTTGTTCAAAAGCCGATTTAAACTTTTTAAGATCATCAATTTTAAAGGCGTAATGATCAGCAAATTCTTCGTGATGGATGTTTTTGCTCTGCTTCTGAAGCTCTTCAATTAAAGGTTGAGGATTTGCAATTCCTGTAAGCAAAAAGATTTCAAAATCTCTAATCGATTCCAAAGAACGATTTTCATGCTTATAAAGATGCTCTAAATTTCCATATTTTAAATAAGAATGGAGTACCGGCTGATTATTATTGGGTTGCAGCTCATTTATGGATGCCTGCTGAGCTACATGCAACAACGGCACAGGTGATTTTGTGACCAAAAGAACATCAGCTCTTTTCCTTGAAGAAAATACATCTCTTAAATTACCTGCCGGAAGCAAGAACTGGAGTTTTCCGAGTTTCCTAAATTCAAAAAGCAAAATGTTAAATCCGGCTTGGATGTGGCGGTGCTGAAAGGCATCATCAAGAATAACTAAATCATGATCATCTTTTAATTGATTTACGCCCTTTACCCGATCTTCACATACGGCAACCGTTACGTTTTTGAACTTTTGATGGTATTGAAGCGGTTCATCTCCAATAGATTCTGCAGTTGAATTTTCATCTGCCAAAATAAAACCTTTAGTTTTTCTTCCATAACCGCGACTTAAAATCGCAATCTTATAATCGGCCAGTAAACGTACTACATATTCGGTTGTGGGTGTTTTTCCTGAGCCACCTACAGCGAGATTGCCTACACAGATTATTGGCAGATCGAACTTAACCGATGGGATTATGCCCCAATCGTACAGTTTTTTACGAAGCACAATGGCCATTCCGTAAATGAATGAGAAAGGAAAAAATAAAAGGCGGAGATATTTAATTAGCATACCGTGTTTTCAAAAATACAGATTATTTAAAAAAGAAAAGCATCGCTTATTGGCGACGCCCTATAAAGCAACCGATTAGGTGCATGAAATGTTTTTTGAAAAGTAAAACCCTCATCTAATCATCAAAATCATGGTAATCATCCCCTATGATTTTAAGGCTATTTTTATAAAATAAATATTAGCATCTTCATTTTTTGAAATATTTAGGTTAAACATTAAGCTCAATCCCGATACAAAATCTATAATTTTAGTTATCATTGTTATTAGTAAATAAACATATTTTAATGTCAGCACGAAAGCGTTTAGTAGTTGGCCAAGGCCAAATTAGTGGGTATCTATCTATATTTTTAGCCGTTTTGGCGCTATTGGGTATTCTGTGTTTTCATTTTCCAGAGAAATTAACCACGCCAGAATTTAGGGAGATTTACACCAAGAACAGTATGGAAGCATTAATGCTGGGTGGCGTTATTGCATCTTTTTTCTTCGCTGCACTAAGCATTATTTTGAGCAAGAAACTGAAATATGGCTGGCCCGGATTTTTATTGGCAGGCTTAGCGGTATTATTGGGCGCATTGAGCGTTGAAGGCAGGGATGTTGCAAAATCGAGCTGGCATTTTGGCCTAGACTGGATGATTCTGGATTTACTTTTAATGGTGGCCATCTTTGTTCCATTAGAATTATTTTTTCCTAAAAACAATGAACAGACTAAATTTCACGAAGAATGGCGAACTGATTTGACCTATTTTGTAATCAGCCATTTGTTTATTCAGTTTTTCGGGATTGTAACTCAGAAACCTGCCATATTATTTTTTGGATGGATGGGTTTAGATAAGGTTCACCTTTGGATTCAAAGCTTACCTTTTGCTGTAGCTTTGTTTATTGCCTTTTTCAGTACCGATTTATTTCAGTATTGGGCGCATCGTTTTTTTCATACAAGAGTTGCGTTATGGCGCTTTCATTCCGTTCATCATTCTACTCAAAACATGGATTGGCTTGCCGGCAGCCGTACGCATTTTATCGATATCTTTTTTACCAGGGCAATGACTTTTATTCCGCTGTACATTTTAGGTTTTTCTTCGACCGTTTTTAATCTTTACATTATTTTCATCGCCATACATGCCGTGTTAATACATGCAAATACACGGGTAAACTTCGGACCAATAAAATACATTTTCACTACGCCACAGTATCATCATTGGCATCATTGTGAAGATCCAAAATATTATGGCCACAATTTCGCATCGATATTTCCTTTTATTGATATGATTTTTGGCACTTATTATTTACCCGGAAATACTTGGCCGGCAGGCACAGGAGTTCATGAGGCGTCGTACCCGAAGGGCTTTATTAAACAATCTATTTATCCCTTTACCAAAAGTCCGTTTGATACCGATTTGAACATGGAAGAGCGAAGCGATAGATAGATTAAAATTCTGATTCAATACTGCTCTTAAATTTATAGGTTTCTACAATACTTTGCGGGAAAGTTAGATTGTGTTTTTGATAAATATCTCTCCACAATTCGGCACTATATCGTTTAGGATATTTAAAAAGATCTTGCCTTAGCTTTGAGGTAGAATAGTTATTGCTATTCTTTTCTAATGGATCAATATCTTCAAGAAAAATCAGCTCCATTTCTGCAGATGGTTCACCCTCTGAAAATAATCCGGCAACTACATTACATTTTAAGTAGGTTGTTGCAAGATGGGACATGCCGTTTTTAATGGTATAGTTTTGCTTATTTATCCAAATCATATTTTTAGCCAGTGTGGCAATATTGCTTTCTATTCCCTTAATAAGATGTTTTTCAACGGTAATGTAAATCCATCCATTTCTGGTTTTATATTGTACATTTTTAGCTCGATTAAAATAAATTTTATAGCATTTTTCGCCCTCGTATTCAACTTGTCCTTCAATTTCATAATCATTATCCTCACTCGAAAGGTTATCGTTTAAATTATTAACGAAATAAGATTTGAGTTCCATCCTCATATCAATTGCATAATTTATTTGTACTCCGTTGGGGTTTACACTGCTCAAATGATCGACCCTTCTTATACTATTTAACTGAAGAAGAATATCGTTTTTATATTCATCGGTACGCAGGTTAAAAATGCCTTCGGCGAAAGTTTTATATTTACCTTCTCTCACCATATATTGCCTGCAGAGTATGCTTTTGTTAACAATACCTGTATCCGCAAGTTTTTTCAAACCATTTTTAAGCAATGTAAAAACGAAGCTTGGAGCGTAAATTTGAACATCTTTTAAATTAACATATTTATCTTTTAATTTAACAGTAATGCTTGTAGCAGTGTTGTTTTCATCTATCACAATAGATCGGTTTTCGTAACCAACCGAGCTGAATGAAAGCGTTTGTCCGTTTTTTAAAGAATCGACCTTAACACTAAAATTTCCTTCACGATCACTTAGTGCAATTAAGATTTTCTTGTTATAAATAGATACCGATTCAATGCCCTTATTTGTTTCGTTAACGATATGGCCGGTAACAATTTTTTGAGCCAGTAAATTATTAAATAAAAAGAGCGAGCAGATTACAGTGGATAGAAAGATATTTGGGACGTAGCGCATGGGTAGATCGAGAGAGTACTTAGATTATGTAATGGTAAGATTATCTATCACTAATATCACAATAATTACGCTTTGAAAGAAATTGCGACTCAAATTTTATAACTGTACGAAATACCTAAACCCGGTTGAAGCGGAAATACTTTTTTTAACAACAACCCTGAATATCAGCAGGAAAGAAGTAAAAAAAGATTGGAGCAAAAAACGGGGCTGACATTCCTATAAAATGCCAGCCCTGCTTTTCTAATTTTAAAAATACCTTATTTTGTGCACCTCTTCTTGAAGTTGTGATTTATTAAATGTTATGATATGCATTATTCTTTAACCTCTTCAATTAAATCAACCCGTGGTGGCATTAATTTATAAACCACTGGTGTAACAATTCTGGATAGTAAAGTAGAACTGATTAATCCTCCAATCATAACTATGGCTAATGGAGAAATGAGTGGGTTGCTTGATAACGCAATTGGCAACAACCCTCCTATTGCTGTTAACGTGGTTAAAATAATTGGAAGGAATCGAATCTCTCCGGCCTCTTCAATTGCATCATTTAACGGTTTACCTTCTGAGCGTAACTGGTTGGTAAAATCGACCAATAAAATGGTATTTTTCACTTCAATTCCTGCCAGGGCGACAATACCAATGGTAGCTACAAATGATAAGGAATTTCCGGTTACCATTAGCGCTAAAACCGCACCTACAACTCCTAATGGAATAACGGAAAGCACAATTAGCGTACTTTTAAATGTTTTAAATTCTAATACCAATACTGCAATAAACAAGAATAAGGTGACCAATAAAATGCTTCCAAAACCTCCGAAAGATTGGTTCCGACTCTCCAGTTCGCCACCCATTTCGAAATGATAACCTGCTGGCAATTTTATCTTATCCATTTGCGCATTCACATCCTGAATAACTTTATCGTTCAGGAAACCCTTCTGCACAAAGGCATTAACTGAAATGGTTCGAGTCTTGTTATAGTGATTGATGCTCAATGGTGATGTTTCCAATCGCAATGAAGCAACCTGCAATAATGGAATCGATGTTCCTTGATTGTTATTTATGTAAAGGTTGTTGAATACAGATAAATCTGGGTAGGAAGGATGATTTGTGGTTAACAAAATACTATAATCATCTCCTGTTGATTTCGGGTTAATGAATTTTCCGACCTCGAGCCCAGCTACGGCCATTCTTACCGTTCTATCAATATTTACCGTCGGGATTCCGAGCGTTTGCGCTTTGTCTTTATTAATATCAACCTTAATATCTGATTTAAGATTTTTAAGCGGATTGTTTACATAGATTGTGCCCTGAGTTTTTAAAAGCATATTTTCAACTCTACCGGCAAGGTTTCTTAAGGTATCTAAATTATCGCCCAATAAACGAACTTCTACAGGAGAAATAATCGGCTGACCTTGCTCAAAATCCTTAACCTCTACCTTCGCACCTGAATATGGCGTCCATTTTTTGCGGAGCATTTCGATAATTTCGATTTTGCGGTCTGAACGAATATCAGGCTGAAGCAGTACGAACATTTCAGAGAAATCGGTCCGTTCGTTTTGAGGGATTACGTTGTAATAAATCCTCGGGTTTCCCTTACCAACATTTGAGGCAAAATACCTAACCTCAGGAATTTTTTTCAGTTCCTTTTCTATCTGTTTGGTAATTGAATCGGTGTAATTTAGGTTAGATTGAAGTGGCGTTGAAATGTTAATTAAAAACTGTGGCTTTTCTGATGCCGGAAATAAACTGAAACCAATTACAGGAATCAACATAATTGAACCAATGAAAATTGCAATGGCGATAACAATGGTTAATATTGGTTTTGCCAAAGCTTTGTCCAATAGTTTAGAATACGAACCGTGGATGATTTTTTGTAGCGTACGCAAGAAAATGTTTCCATTTACATCGGCATGAGGTTTTAATAATTTGCTTGATAGAAATGGAACGACAGTTAATGCCACCAACATAGATGCAATAACCGAACAGATTACTGCTACTGGCAAACTTCTAATAAATTCTCCTGATGCTTCTGGCAAAAACATCAAGGGCATAAACGCGATTACCAAAGTTGCGGTACAACCCATAACAGCCATTCCGATTTGTTTGGTTGCCTTTAAGGTTGCTTCTAACCTACTATGTCCGTCACGCATCCATCGTTCTATATTCTCGACTACAACGATGCTATCATCAACCAAAAGGCCTAAAGAAACCACTAAACCAACAATACTCAATTGATTTAAACCGAAACCTAAAACACTTAACAAGATTACACCAATGGCTAAGGAAAGCGGTATTGAAACCATTACTACGATTGATGCCCGAGTACCTAAAGGTAAAAGCGTTACCAAAACCAAGAGGATTGCAATTAAAAAGTCGGTGCCCAAGCCACCTAAACGATTATTTACATTATCGGCCTGATCGAACATTAACTGTTGATCGATATTGCCCGGAAGCGTTTTTTTGAAACTTTCTATTACTGGCAAGTATGCCTTTTGTGCTACGGTAATATTTCCGCCTGCTTTTTGGGCGGCCACAACGAAAACGCAGCGATGGCCATTTAAACGGGTAATGTCTTTTTCTTGCGAATAATCGAAATAAACATTTGCTACATCTTTTAGGGCTGTATTTTTTCCATTTCCACTAAAAACAATCGTATTCTTGATCTCATCAATATTTTGATAGTTACCGCTTGTTTTGATATTGAAGGATTTAGTACCAGCATTTACGCTCCCTCCCGGAATATTGGCTACTTCACTTTGAATGGCATTTGCGATAAATGTAATTGGTATGTGAAGCTGGGCCAGTTTTTCGAGATTTAGATCTACCCGCACCTGCTGATCGGGAAGCCCCATAATCTCTACATTTTTTAAATATGGAATTTTTTCCAAAGCGGTCTGTAAATCCTCGGCCGAACTTTTTAATTTATCTCTGGATGCATTTTCGGAGATTAAGGCTACCTGAAGCACATTTACATCCGAAGGCTGAACTTGTTGAACTTCCATGCTGTAAATTTCCTGTGGAAGATTTGCCCTTTCGCTATTCACCTCACGAACCAGTTCCTGAAATTTATCATCAACATTTACGCTGTATTTGTATTCTACAAATAATACGGCCAAACCATCGCGAATGGTGGTTTTAATGGTTTTTATGTCATCCAACCCATAGATTTTTTTCTCCAGGGGTTTTACAACAAGTTCTTCCATATCTTTTGGGCTCGCACCTGGATAAACGACTACAACAGGATAATTTGGAGCATTCATGTCCGGATCTTCAGATCGAGGCATGTTAAATATGGTCGTAATTCCGAGTGCCAAAACCATGAGTACCATGATTAAAGTAAACTGGTAATTTTTTACAGCGTATTCTGATATTTTCATCTTTTGATGTTTTATATTTTTAACCACAGAGGGCATAAAGCTTTCACAGAGAAAAGGCAAAGTTGCTCGTTATGCGAAATTTAACACAGCATTTTTCTTGTTATTAAGACCCTGAAATAAATTCAGGGTGACGAAAGCTTGGGTTTGCTCTCAGCTTAATTCACTACCTTAATCTTCGAACCATCTGTTAAATAAGCACTTCCTGATACAATTAACGATGTTGCATTTTCCAATCCACCACTTATAATAATTCTATCATTTTGAATTGCACCCAGCTGAACTTTAACCTTTCGGGCAGTTTTATCATCATCGGTTACAAAAACATAACCCTCATTTTCTCCACCATCCAACAAGGCATCATAAGGAATACTATATCCACTTATACTTTTGGTTGGGATAATTACCGCCTTTCCAAATAAGCCCGATGCCAGACCCTGTACCTTGGAATCCGTAAGTGTAAGCTCAATCCCAAAAGTTCCGCTTTGAGGATCAATGCCTTCTGATTTTCGGGTAACTTTAGCCTGAAAGGATTTTTGAGGCAGAGCATCTGTTGTAATGGTAGCTCCATCACCTATCTTTAAAACCGACCATTGGGCATCACTCAATCCGATTTTTAAAATCCATTTGCTTTGATTGGCGCCATTGATTTGAAGAACGGGTGTTCCAGGACCAACAACTTGTCCATCATTTGCCAGCTTTTTCAGTACAAAACCATTGCTGGTGGCTCTAATTTCAGAGTAGTTCTGATTAAATTTTACAGCATCTAATTGTTGCTTTGCTACCTGAAGAGCCGTTTTTGCATTTTGCATTTGCTCTAAAGTGGCCACACTATCTTTGTATAATTTACTTGCTCTATCATAATCGCGTTCGGCTTTTTGGTAAGATAAATTTACCTGCTGAACCTGTGCAGAAATTTCAGTTTGGTTAACAGTTGCCAATAGCTGTCCAGTTCGAACGGCATCCCCCTCCTTAACCAAAATTCTATTGATAATCCCGCCGTTCTTGAACGAAAGCAATGTTTCATCGTTTGTAGTAAACTGGCCAGAAGCAGAGATGGTATGACTTGCATCTTCAACCTTTAACGAAATTACTTTAACCGGAATGGTATCTTGACTGCCAATTGCAACTTCTTTTTCCTTATGGCTTTTACAGGCGCTTATACCCAGAGTTGCCAGAATTATTGTGGTGTATATGAGTTTCATCTTCATAAATTAATTTATTGAATAACTTGCGGTTTCGCGTTCTACATCAGCCAGTGCTGATAAAACCTTATATCGGTTAATGTTGACTAAAAGTTGGGCAGCTGTATATTGATTTCGGGCATCAATTGTTTCGATAAATGTATTTGTTCCAGCCTTATATCCTTTTTCAATTAATCTTTGATAGCTTGATGCTGCTTCAAATTGTTTTAAAGAAGATTGATAGGTTTGATAAGTTGCCCTAAGATTATTCTGTGCAGTTTTAGCTGTTAAATTTAATTGCTGCGCCACCAAATTAGAATTTAGCTCGGCATTTTTAATGTCTAAGTTACTCTGTTTGATTTTGATGTTATTACGGTTTCCTGTGAAGATTGGAATGTCCAATTGTAAGCCCAACATGTAATATCGGGTGTTATCGTTAAACTTAAAACCTTCAGATTGCGAACCTAAATCTACAAATGCACCAAGTTTGGGAACTGCAAATTGCTTATTCATTTTCAAGGCAGTTTTATTGATGGTTACCACCTGATCCAAGGCTTTCAATTCTTCTCGATTTACTGCAAGTGGTAAATTAGCGACCAGACCTTCAACTTCTGCAAGTCCGGATTTATTATCAAAATCCACATCAATTTTCTCATCTGCACTTCGGTTCAGAAGAAAATTAAAATACATTCTTGCATTTATAACCTGTTGTTCGGCCATTACGACCTGTGCATTTACATTTTCTACCTCACTTTTAGATCGGAGTACATAAGCCGGCAAACCTTTACCGCCATCGAGCAATTTCTCATTAACCCTTAATCCCTCATTTGCCAGTTGAAAACCAGACTTATAAATTTCTACGGTCTGAAGTGCGTTTAAGTAATTGTAATATGCTGTTTTAATATCCTTAACTAAATCGCGTTTATAAATCTGCACTTCAAATTCCTGAAGAACTACCTGTTGCTCGGAAATGCGCTTGTTGTAAACAAGATCAGAATTCACAATCGGAACGGTTGTTCTAACCTTTGCATCGTAATAATTTTTGGGCAGGAAATTAATACTCTGATTTTCCATTAAAGGAAACCTATTGGTTGCTGTAAGCTGATTTAATGTGGAATAAACAGGATTTAATAAATCGCCAAGCGGCAAGGGAATATTACGGCCACCATCTGCAGTAGACCAGGCCCCAGAAAAAGCGACTGTTGGCAAAAACAAACTTTTAGCCGTTTTCAAGGCATACTGAGCTTTCTCTAAAGAAATTCGTTTTTGTTGTAAAACGATATTGTTTTTAAAACCCTCAGCAATATAACCATCAATAATCTGTTGAGCATGTGCACATGAGGCAAATGCAAAAAAACAAATCGATAATTTAAAAGACAACTTCATAATTAACAGTGTTAACTTTATTATTTCAAACCTTCGAGCATTTGAACAAAACTGGAGAATGTTTTCTCCATCCAATCGTCGCCAGCAAATATTTCAGTTTTAGTAGATGCCATATGATCTAAATGACCCTGAAGTTTTAAGGCACATAACCCATGCATCAGCGACCAGATATTTAGCGCAAAGGCCGTCGTATCAAACTTGGTGAAATAGCCCACCTCCTTACAGTGATTTACCGTCATGATTAAAGCACCGAACGCCTGTTCGCCTTCTTCCCATTCTTCTCCATGACAATGTGCTTTTACAAATTCAATAGGCTCTTTCATAATGAACATGAGTTCGTAGAAGTCGGGATTATTTAACGCAAAGCTCATATAAACACGACCCATAGCCTTTAAACGCTCGAAAGGTTCATGAACATGCTGCAAAACCGCGAATTGAGTTCCCAACAAAATAAAACCCTCCTGATGCAAAGCATACATGATATCAGCTTTGTCTTTGTAGTACAGATAAATCGTTGTCGGGCTAAATTCAATCTTCTCTGCAATCTTTCTGATTGAGGTTGCATCGTAACCATCTTTCAAAAAAAGTTCTTTGGCCGCATCTAAAATTCGTTGCCTTAAATCTTCTTTGTGCTTTTCTTTACGCTCTTTAATTCCCATGATAAATATTTACACCGCAAATATAATTAACACTGTTAATTTTCCTAATTTTTTATTGCTTTTTTCTTAAAATACCCCAAGTTGGGAAACACAGTTGTATTGATATTCCCCAAATCAGGACGCAAATCAGTAAAAAGGGGAATAATATCCACAGTTCAGCTTACCAATCTATACCTGCATGGCTTGTGGCATTCTTTTTTAATTGGCCTAATATTTTCTGATGTAAAGGCATGAGCAAACATATCCTAACTTATCTGTTTTTAATTTTAGCTTTAAGTGCATCAGCACAGGTAACCCCAGTAAAACCACCGATAAAAAAAACGGTACCAAAGCCACCACCGCCACCTAAAAAACCGGCAATAAGATTTACACCTCCAAAAATTAAAAAAGATACTTACAGATACGAAACTCCGCCGCCGCCGCCAAAGTACAGCGGGAGTATGAGTATTGGCGCACCACCAATGGTAATGGAAAGTGCTGAAGAGACAAAGTTTAGAAATGAGCGGATTTGTACAACTTGCGACACTTTAAAGTTAGAAGCCAATGTGCCCCATATTATTATTTATGATGTGAAATGGATGAGCAGTCCCGACACAAGAAGCTATAGCAACCAACCTACGCAGAGCGATTTAAGTAAAGATTATTACGCACTATCTGGTTTGAACAAAAGAGAATGGGATGAATTGCACAGAAATTTTCCAGAAGAAAAATACAAATACCAGTACGTATTTCGCAACACACTGATTGAAACTCCAAACACTAAAAAACAGACTTTAAACCTGCTCGATAGGCAGATTAGACACACAGGTTTTTTATTTTGGAGCGGAAACGAAAACGATAGTACCGTTAATAGAACAAAAATGGTTCAGCTAACTGAACTTGTTGCAGAAAAAATCCATGATAGCAAAACATCATCTTATTATAGAAACTTTAAAAAAGACAGTTTAATAATAGAAAATTATCAAAACACTGTTAATCCGTCAGAAAAATTAAAGGATAACATGAACTTCTTTTTGGAAAAAGAGATGTTCAACGAAGCAGTGGTACCTTTCCAATTTACTGATTTAACTGGGGTAAGCAAAATAATCATTCAATCTGTGCAAGAGGCTGATAAAAGAGTTACCTATGTATTTAACAAAAACAATCAGCTGATTAAAATTTTTGAAGATAGGCGAGACAGCACTACAATAACCTACAAAAACGGCCTGCCGGATGTGGCTGTTAGACAGGGGCAAACATTTAAATTCTACTACCAGAATGATTTGGTTATCATGAAAGAGAAAAATTACCTCAGCGTTTTTAAGTTGGCAAACAAAGTTTTTTTCGATGTAGAGCGTTATAAAATCAACAAGGATGATTACAGCAACATGGTGCTTAGAAATAGCGACAGCAAAATTGTTAACGAAAAATGTTTGGAAAGTACTGGTACTGAAAGCAAGAAATTTGAAGCATCTATTTGTTATAATAATACCAATTGGGAGTTGCCTGTAAAAGTGATCAGAAAGGACCTATTATATGACAAGGTTATAGAAACAAACTCTACTTACAGCAAAAACGGCTTAGGCAATTTGGTACTCGAAAGCAGTAATCCTTACAGATCGAGAAAATATGAGTTTACCTTACAGAACAATAAATTTACATCAATCAGCAGTTATAGCAAAAGAGATGGAAATGAGTATGGGGAACCTTATGTTCTGAATGTTACATACGGGTATTTTAATAATTAATGAGGATAAAATTATCTCGTTGATTAAAATGATTTGTGCAAAATTGAGTGTTGAGGGTTGCTGAAAGATTGAACGGTAAGAATTATAAAAACTGCTTTATTTTCTTTACAGAATAATAGAATTGCCTACCTATAAAAGCCTTATCTTTGCGCAAATCATAAAAAACAACATCATGCTTAAAGGATTTTTTAACGTACCAATTCCGGTAAACGAGCCTATTTTAAACTATGCACCAGGCAGTAAAGAACGTGCACTTTTAAAGGAAGCACTTGCTGAAGCTCGCTCAGAAAAACAAGATATACCTATGTATATCGGTGGCGTACCTGTTCACACCGATAAGAAAGGCAAAGTAACACCTCCTCACGATCATCAACATATTTTGGCTCAATTTAGCATCGGCGAAAAGGCTCATATTACCAATGCAATTAATGCAGCACTTGCAGCCAAACAAGACTGGGAAAACTTAGCGTGGGAACACCGTGCTGCAATTTTCTTAAAAGCTGCCGATTTGATTGCTGGAAAATACCGTTATAAATTAAATGCGGCAACCATGCTCGGCCAAAGCAAAAATGCATATCAGGCAGAAATTGATGCGGCTTGTGAATTGATTGATTTCTTACGTTTTAACGTAAGCTATATGGCAGATATTTATAAACAGCAACCTCCGGTTTCTCCACGTGGAAGTTGGAATAGAGTGGAACAACGCCCATTAGAAGGTTTTGTTTTCGCATTAACGCCATTTAACTTTACCGCTATTGCTGCAAATTTACCAGCTTCAGCGGCCATGATGGGTAATGTTGTGGTTTGGAAACCTGCAGATACACAAGTTTATGCGGCCAACCTTTTGATGGAAATTTTTATCGAAGCTGGTTTACCTGCGGGCGTAATTAATTTAGTTTATGCAGATGGACCTGAAACTGGCGATGTTATTTTCAATCATCCAGATTTTGCAGGCATTCATTTTACGGGTTCTACAAAAGTATTCCAGGAAATCTGGAAAACAATTGGCACTAATATCCATAAGTATAAATCTTATCCCCGCATAGTTGGAGAAACTGGCGGTAAGGATTTTATCTTGGTTCACCCCTCGGCACAAACCGATGTTGCAAATACAGCAATTGTTCGTGGTGCTTTTGAATATCAAGGACAAAAATGTTCTGCTGCGAGCCGCGTTTACATTGCCGAAAGCCTTTGGCCTGAAATTAAAAAACAAATGTTACGCGATTTAGCTACATTTAAAATGGGCGGAACCGAAGATTTTAGCAACTTTATTAATGCTGTTATTGATGAGCGCTCTTTTGATAAGTTAGCTAAATATATTGATCAGGCTAAAAAAGATAAAGGTGTAGAAATTATTGCAGGTGGAAATTACGATAAGAGCAAAGGTTATTTCATTGAACCTACCGTTTTGGTTGTAGACGATCCAAAATATACTACCATGTGCGAAGAGTTATTCGGTCCGGTTTTAACGGTTTACGTTTATGCAGATAAAGATTTTGATTCAATTTTAGAAGTTATTGATACCACTTCTCCATACGCTTTAACGGGTGCTTTTATTGCTCAAGATAGATATGCAATTGAAAAAGCGAGCCATGCTTTACGTAACGCTGCCGGTAATTTTTACATCAACGATAAATGTACTGGAGCAGTTGTTGGTCAGCAACCGTTTGGTGGCGCCAGAGGTTCGGGCACGAATGATAAAGCAGGTTCAATGATTAACTTATTGCGTTGGGTTTCTCCACGTACTATAAAAGAAGTTTTTGAGTCGCCAACTGATTATCGCTATCCGTTTTTAGCTGAAGATTAAGAAAAATCAGTATTAGTCATCGGATGATATCTGCATGATGTTTATATTCATCCGATGACTACATATTAGAACCCTTGAGCAATCAGGGGTTTTCTGTCTAAAAGGATTTGGAAAGCAAAGACAGTATTTTAATTATTGTTTCAATAATGTACCAACCTTCATTTCCAAATCCTTTTTACTCTTTTAAAACTATCGCTACTTCCAACTGTTCTATAAATAAAGAATCACACCATGGAAAATCAAAACGAAAACTTACAAGATAAAAACGCTGATAATGCTCCAGATGCAACGAACATGCCAGATGGATTGGTTCCTCGCCATCATAGCGATGAAAATAACGATAAAAACAAAGTGAAATCTGACGCAGGAAACTTAGGCAGAAATTTTGGAAGAGGCGATTTCGGATCTGAAGAAGCGAGAGAAGATTCGGAAAAGGGAAACAAAGGCCATGCAGGCAACATGCCGAATACGGAGGAATAAGAATAAAGCCCCGGTATTATACCGAGGCTTTCCTAACAACAAAAACAACACCTAATCGGCGTGGTTTAACTTACCTTAAATGTCGGTGTAACATCATCAAGACTTGAGCTTGTAACCTTCAAATCTTTTATTAAACCTGTTTTTAAGCTATACACCCAGGCATGAACAGACAATTCTTGTCCGGTTGACCAGGCGTTTTGTACGATTGAAGTGTTCATTACGTTTGCAGCACCTTCGATGGCATTAAGTTCAACCAGGCGATCAAATTTTAGCTCGGGATCTTTAATGGTTTCCATTTCTCTATCGTGCATACGATAAACATCTCTAATATTTCTTAACCAATTATCTATTATTCCTACTTGTTTATTGCCTAATGCAGCTTTTACGCCACCGCAACCATAATGGCCACAAACAATAATGTGTTTTACTTTTAACACGTTTACCGAGTAATCCAAAACAGATAATAAATTCATATCGGTATGAACGACTACATTTGCAATATTGCGATGTACAAAAACATCGCCCGGCATGGTATTGGTAATTTGATTTGCTGGAACACGACTATCAGAACAGCCAATCCACAATACTGGCGGTGTTTGGCCTGCAGATAGGATATTAAAATATTCTGGGTCTGTCTGAATCATTTCCTCTACCCAATCTTTATTGCCCTGTAAAAGGGTTTCACATGAGATATCTTTTGTTGCTATTTTTTTTGCGCACATAATTTTACTTGTTAATTTCTTCTACAACTTTGTTCGTTAATTTTGGAACCACATAATGGTTTTTTATGTTTTCCAGGGTTACAATAATGCCTTTTGTGTAAGCATTATGCTTATAGTTAAAAATGGTTTCAAGCACATCAGGATCTATGTATCTTGAATTTGAACCATCAATAATTACATTTGTTTCTTTTGGAATATTCGTTAAAACTACCTGAATTGCAGCTTTGTTTAAAAATGAAACTTCTTCTGCAAGTTTAATTCTGATGTTCTTTTTATCGCCTTCGTTACTTATTCTATAAAAAAACGGATTACGCATATTGGTACGTAATAAATAAAAGATTGATACAAGCATTCCTACTGCAACACCCTTTAATAAATCGGTAAACAATACGGCTAAAACAGTTACCACAAATGGAACAAATTGATCCCAACCTTTATGGTACATGTGTTTAAACAAGCTAATTCTGGTTAATTTATAACCGGTAACTAAAAGGATAGCAGCTAAACATGAAAGTGGGATCATGTTGATAACCTGCGGAATAAAGAGCAAAGAAAGTAAAAGCCAGGTGCCATGAAAAATGGCCGACATTTTGGTTCTTCCACCGGCATTAACATTGGCCGAACTTCTAACAATAACGGATGTCATGGGTAAACCACCAATCATTCCGCTGGTCATATTACCAATACCCTGGGCAATGAGTTCTCTATTTGTTGGAGATACCCGCTTAATCGGATCTATTTTATCAACGGCTTCTAAACTTAATAAAGTTTCCAAACTGGCTACAACCGCAATTGTTAAAGCAACAATGTATACGTTTTTGTTGTTCAGCTGAGAAAAATCTGGCATGGTAAAAAGTCCTAAAAACTCTCCAAAACCACTAACTACCGGAATTTTAACCATCTGATCGGCACGAAGTGGATGATCTGTACCAGCGAAAAATATTGTACCCAATACACCTAAGGTTACGACTAGTAAAGGAGCTGGTACAACGGCTAATTTTGGAAATTTTGGCCAGATAATCAGAATGGCAATCGAAAGTAAACTGATTACAACCGCAGCCAAACTAAAGTGACTTACCGCAGCCGTAATTGCAGAAAAAGTATTTTCATGATCTTGCTGAAAGAAGCCCTCATCACCCGTAAAATCAGTATCTACACCCAAAGCATGTGGTAATTGTTTTAAAATCAAAATTAGACCGATAGCGGCCAACATTCCTTCTATAACACTAGATGGAAAATAATTTCCAATGGTCCCGGCCTTTACCAAGCCTAAAATCAACTGAAAAACACCTGCTAAAACAACAGCAAGCAAAAAGGTTTGATAACTTCCTAAAGAGGTGATTGCACCCAGTACAATAACAGTTAAACCGGCGGCTGGCCCACTAACGCTTAATTGCGAGCCGCTACACGAAGCCACTACGATACCACCAACAATTCCGGTTATTAAACCTGCAAATAATGGTGCGCCAGAAGCAAGGGCAATACCTAAACAAAGTGGCAAAGCCACCAAAAAAACAACAATACTTGAGGGTAAATCTTTCTTTAGATTCTTTTTAAGAAAATATTTCTTTACATCCGAGCCTGAAAAGGCCGGGTTAAACTTTTGCATAACGATATAATTATCTAGTAAATTTTAACGAATAATCGTGATGTTTAAGCAAACCAAACGCATAACAATAAATGGATGGCATTGATGTTTTCAATACTGAATTCCACAACATGACTATAACGATGATGATAAATGCTTAAAGCACCAAAAACTAGATAACGTTTGGTGGTGGGGTAGGTACGGTAGGATGATATGGATCTACATATCTTTTAAAATGTTCTACAAAACTACTTTTTAGAACGAAATGACTTGAAGAGAACTCGTAAGAAAAGATAGGATGATTAAGTTCTACCAATTTAAAATCGGTAAATTTTGCGGTGTCTTTGGCGGTATCCTTCCCGCCATCGTGCTCTAACTCAATTTGCATGATTACCGCGTTCATAATATCCTTATCAATACTGGTACAAAAAACCGGTGCACCAGAAATACCCATCTTCGCCATGAAGATGAACATAAAGGCGGTTACGATTAAGTACTTGTATTTTCTTAAAAACATCGATTTCTTCTAATCTTATTTTAATTCTATGCCTACAAAAATAAGAGCATATTTGGTTTTTCAATGCAAAAAGCTGTAAAATATTTGTAATTTAAGTAGTATAGCGAAAGATATTAATTGAATTTAATGTTTTAATTTCGCGTAATATGAAGAAATTTTTGCTTTTAACCTGGTTGTGTAGCCCACTATTAATTTATGCACAGAATAACAATGCGCCGTCTACTTACGATCCACATGAAATTGCGATAACAGGTTATCTTCAAACTCAATTTCAAAAAGCACAATCGACCGGAATAACTTCTTTTTCTGGTGGAGATTTCTCCACAAACTCAGATAATCGTTTTATAATCAGACGTGGCCGATTAAAAATAGACCGTGTAGATAAATACACAAGCATTGTTTTCCAGTTGGATGCCACTCAAAATGGATTGCAGTTAATGGATGCTTTTATACAATTAAGAGAGCCAAAATTAAAAGAGTTTAGCTTTACAGCTGGATTATTTAATAGACCCTTTGGTTATAGTATCGTGTATTCATCAGGTTATCGGGATTTTCCCGAAAGGCCACGCGTATTTCAACTTTTAATGCCAAGAGAAAGAGATATTGGCGCTTTAATTGGGTATCGCCCACACACCATTCTTAAGTTTTTAACTTTAGAATTTGCCGTTGTTAATGGAAGCGGATTAACGGCAAGAGATTATGACTCAAAGAAAGACATGATTGGCAACATCGCTTTTAAGTTTGATAGCCTTGCCAGTAAAAAATTCCATATTGGTTTTGGTGGTTCCATTTATAGGGGCTACGTAAGAAGTGGTACTAAAACTTATTACAATTCCACCATTGGAGGATTTAATGCAAATACGAGCGATGATTTTGTAGGCAAATATTTAGATCGGAATTATTACGGAGCAAACGCTCAATTGCAATATGATAATACCTTTGGTAAAACTGCAATTAAAGCAGAATATATTGCAGGCAAGCAACCCGGTGTTGCCAGTTCCGCAGATTTAAAAGGGCCTTATGCAAGTCAGAGTTTTGCAATACAGCCAACAACCAATTTATATGCTCGTAATTTTAGTGGCTATTACTTTTGGCTAACGCAACAAATTGGCAAAACTAAACTGGCGGCCATTGTTGGTTACGATGTTTACGATCCAAATACCGATGTTAAGGGCATGGAAATTGGCAAACCCAACACCTTTACAACCTCAGGCGATGTTAAATACAACACCCTAGGATATGGCTTAACTTATCAACTCAGTAATCGTTTAAAATTCACAGTTTACAATGAACATGTTACCAACGAAAGCACCAGCCTTATCGATGTACCCAACGACATTAGAGATGATGTGTTTACTACCCGCTTGCAATACCGTTGGTAATTTTTAAATTTAAATTCTGATAACATTGGCATGGACAAAAAAATAGCTTTACTTCAAGATAAAATAAACCAGGCAAACCTTGGTGGTGGACAGGCAAGAATTGATAGTCAGCACAAAAAAGGAAAATTAACTGCTCGAGAACGAATTCATTTTTTAATGGACGAAGGAAGTTTCGAAGAAATTGGAATGATGGTAACGCACCGCAGCACCGATTTTGGGATGGAACGCGAAAAGTATTTGGGTGATGGCGTGATTACGGGCTATGGAACCATTAACGGACGCTTAACATATGTTTTCTCTCAAGATTTTACCGTATTTGGAGGATCATTATCCGAAACGCATGCAGAGAAAATCTGTAAGTTAATGGAAATGGCAATGAAAAATGGCGCTCCGTTAATTGGTTTAAATGATAGCGGTGGTGCCAGAATTCAGGAAGGTGTTGTTTCTTTAGGAGGTTATGCTGATATATTCTATCGTAACGTTCAGGCATCGGGTGTTATCCCTCAGCTTTCGGCAATTATGGGTCCGTGTGCAGGTGGAGCCGTATATTCTCCTGCCATTACCGATTTTGTATTGATGGTAGAAAATACATCTTACATGTTTGTTACTGGCCCCAACGTAGTTAAAACGGTTACGCATGAAGAGGTAACCTCAGAAGAACTGGGCGGCGCAACAACACATGCTACCAAATCTGGCGTAACGCATTTTGCCTGCGTTAATGAAATTGAAGCCATTGATCATGTTAAAAAATTATTGAGTTACATGCCTCAAAATTGTGAGGAAATGGCTGAATTTTTACCTTATGAGCAAAGCGACGAAAGCCGACCAGCGTTGAATACATTTATGCCACAAAATGCTGCTCAGCCTTATGATATCCGAGAAATTATTGGCACAGTTGCCGATGCCGATAGTTTTCTGGAAGTTCACAAGGATTTTGCCGAAAACATTGTTGTTGGCTTTGCTCGCTTAGCGGGGAGAAGTATCGGAATTGTGGCCAATCAACCTGCTTATTTGGCTGGAGTTTTAGATAGTAACTCATCAACCAAGGCCGCTCGCTTTGTCCGATTCTGCGATTGCTTTAATATTCCCCTACTTGTTTTTGAAGATGTTCCAGGCTTCTTACCTGGTACAGATCAGGAATGGAATGGAATCATCACCAATGGCGCAAAATTACTTTATGCATTTAGTGAGGCAACCGTTCCGCGGATTACTGTGATTACTAGAAAAGCTTACGGTGGCGCTTATGATGTAATGAACAGCAAACACATTGGAGCCGATATGAATTATGCCTGGCCAAGTGCAGAAATTGCAGTTATGGGCGCAAAGGGCGCAGCAGAAATTATATTTAAAAGAGAAATTACATCGGCAGAAAATCCGCAGGTTAAATGGCTTGAAAAAGAGAAACTTTACTCAGATATTTTCGCCAACCCATACCGAGCAGCCGAACGTGGCTTTGTTGATGAAGTTATCGAACCATCGCAAACCCGCATTAAGTTGATAAAAGCCTTTAAGATGTTAGAAAATAAGGTTGTAAACAACCCTCGTAAGAAACATGGAAATATACCTTTGTAATGGTGTTAATAGTTGATGGTTTAATGGCCAATTGCCGGCAAAGCCATTAACTATAGAACATAACCCATCAACCCAATTTATGCAGTCACCTTCACAATTATCCCGTACCGATATCCTACTCATGGCCTTTTGCACAGGCTTAATTGTTGCAAATATTTACTACTGCCAGCCATTGGTTATTTTGGTGGCCAAAGATTTTAATTTAACGGAAAGTTACGCAGGGCGAATCACTTATTTAACGCAGATTGGTTATGCGCTGGGGTTATTTCTTTTGGTACCACTTGGCGATATGTTCGAAAGGAAAAAACAAATCCTCGTAATAACCGGATTGGCAATAGCAGCGCTTTTGGTAGCTGCGGTTTCAAAAACATTTTTCCTGTTAGAATTTGCATCAGTACTCATTGGAGCCTGTTCTATTGTTCCACAGCTAATTTTACCATTGGCCGCTAACCTAAGTTCTGATGAAAATAGAGGAGCAAATATTGGTATGATTATGAGCGGTCTCTTGGTTGGAATTTTAGCTTCGCGTGCAGTAAGCGGAAGCATTGGCTTTTGGCTTGGCTGGCGTTCAGTTTATTACATGGCAGCAGGAATTTGTTTATTGCTAATTGGATTAATGGCCAAGCGTTTTCCACAAAGCTACCCCGCCTTTAAGGGAACTTATAAAGAGTTAATGCGTTCAATGTTTGGTTACATTAAAACACAGCCAGCCCTACGCGAAACCTCAATTATTAACTTTTTGGCCTTTGCCATCATCAGCGCATTTTGGACAACCATGGTTTTGTTTCTGGCCAATCCTCCTTTTAACTTTCAAACCTTACAAATCGGTTTATTTGGAATTGCCGGTGCAGCTGGTGCCTTAGCAGCGCCATTGGTTGGAAAGCTAAGTGATGGAAATAACCCAAGGAAAAATTTGATGATCGGTTTTATCCTTCAGATCATCAGCATCGCTTTATTTTACTTTACCGGAAGCCATTTATATCTTTTTGTAATCGGAATTGTTTTGATAGATATTGGTCAGCAGGCCATTCACGTAACCAACCAAACCCGCATTTACACTTTAATTCCTGAAGCTAGAAATAGATTGAATACCATATTTATGTCGGTTAGCTTTATCGGTGCAAGCTGTGGTTCTGCATTGGGCTTATTCCTTTGGGATCATGGTGGCTGGGCTTTGTTCTGCTACGGTATGACGGGAATCATTGTCCTCAATATTTTAATTTATCAGTTCTACGGAAGAAAAACAGCATAGTTATTTAATGGTTCAAATAGAACAAATATTCCCATCGTTAACCTGGCGCATTCGGCATGAGGCCATGTATGCAGATCAACCCTTCGATATTGTTAAGCTTGAGGATGATTTTGATGGAATTCATTTCGGGCTTTATGCCGATCATAAACTAACAGGAGTGGTTTCTTTGTTTTATCATGGAGATGTTTATCAGTTTAGAAAACTCGCTATTCTGCCTAATGCTCAAAAACTAGGTTATGGATCGCAATTGATTGAATATATCTTAGATTTTTGTAAAATTCAAAAAGCAACCAAATTATGGTGCAATGCCCGTGTAAATGCTAAAGAATTTTATTTTAAATTTGGCTTCCACGAAACCAATAAAATCTTTCAAAAAGACGGAAATGATTTTGTGGTAATGGAAAAGAGATTGTAGATTGTAGATTTACCCCAAAGGGATGCCTCTGGCACGAAATACGATTTAAAACCCACAAAAAATAAAAATGATTTTTCGATCGGTTTGGTACTAGCCAATCTAAAATCGTAAATCTAAAACCGTAAATAAATATGGCAAAGAAAAAAGAAGACGAAAAGAAAAAACACATTTCTGTTGTGACCAAAAAATCGCTACAGTTTCTTGAAGAATATATAAACAATCCTGCTCCTACTGGCTATGAATGGGAAGGACAAAAACTTTGGCTTAACTATCTTAAACCTTATATCGACGATCATTTTGTTGATAATTACGGAACTGCAGTTGGCGTAATTAATCCAAAAGCGCCTTATAAGGTGGTTATAGAAGCACATGCCGATGAAATCTCTTGGTATGTAAACTTTATCACCAGTGATGGATTAATTTATGTAATCCGTAACGGTGGTTCCGATCATCAGATTGCACCATCAAAACGTGTAAATATCCATACAGAAAAAGGAATGGTTAAAGCTGTTTTCGGTTGGCCAGCCATCCACACACGACATGGTGAAAAAGAACAGGCACCAGAACTTAAAAACATTTTCTTGGACTGCGGTTGTACTTCAAAAGAAGAGGTAGAAAAATTGGGCATCCATGTGGGCTGTGTAATTACTTACGAAGACGAATTTATGGTTTTAAACGATCGCTACTATGTTGGCCGTGCGTTAGATAACCGTGTTGGTGGTTTTATGATTGCCGAGGTTGCACGTTTATTAAAAGAGAACAAGAAAAAACTTCCATTCGGTTTGTATATTGTTAACTCGGTGCAAGAAGAAATTGGTCTTCGCGGTGCAGAAATGATTGCGCAACGCATTAAACCAAACGTGGCAATTGTGACTGATGTAACCCATGATACCACCACGCCAATGATCAACAAAAACGTTCAGGGCGACTTAGCTTCGGGTAAAGGGCCAGTAGTATCATATGCGCCAGCGGTTCAAACCAACCTGAACAAATTGCTGATTAAAACTGCAGAGAAAAACGAAATTCCTTTTCAGCGCCAGGCATCATCTCGTTCTACAGGCACAGATACCGATGCTTTCGCATATTCGAACGGCGGTGTTCCATCTGCATTAATTTCTTTGCCATTGCGCTACATGCATACCACCGTAGAAATGGTACACAAAGAAGACGTAGATAATGTAATCAGCTTAATTTACGAGAGCTTGCTGAATATTAAAGACGGGCAGGATTTCAGGGAATTTAAGTAGGATAGAAAAGAGCAAAGATAAAGGAACAAAGAGCAAAGATAAAGGGCAAGGATTAAAGATAGGTCTAGGATTAATTTCTTAGACCTTTTATTATTTAATAGAAAAGCATTTGCAGTGCACAAATTACACAACAGTCCTGCCAATGTTGCAAGTCCCGAAGAGAAATCGGGCGCTTTCCATGTATGTCGGGTTTATTTGGTTGGGCAACTGCAAAAAACTTAGTAACCTTACTTGCTATCTACCAAAACATAAACTTCGCCGAATTGTCTTAGATAAAAAGCAAATGAAGAAAATTGTATTAATCCGCCACGGACAAAGCCTCTGGAATTTAGAAAACCGTTTTACAGGCTGGACAGATGTAGATTTATCAGAAAGTGGATATCTCGAAGCCAAAAAGGCTGGTGCAATTTTAAAAAAACACGATTATAATTTCGATATCGCCTTTACTTCTCTTCTTAAAAGAGCCATAAAAACCTTGCACATTGTTTTAGAAGAACTGGATCATCTTTGGATTCCCGAACAAAAAACATGGCATTTAAACGAACGCTTTTACGGCGCATTACAAGGACTCAACAAACAGGAAACTGCAGATAAATATGGCGTGGAACAGGTAAATAAGTGGAGACGGGATCCGGATGAAGAACCACCGGCCATAACAAAAGAAGACCCACGCTATCCGGGCAACGATTTACGTTACCAATCTTTAAAATTAGAAAACCTTCCACTAACCGAAAACCTAAGCGATACAATTGCCCGAGTTTTACCTTTTTGGAACGAAGCCATTGTACCAGCAATAAGCCAGAACGAAAAGGTAATTATATCGGCACATGGCAATAGCTTAAGAGCTTTAATAAAATACCTCGATAATTTATCCAACGATGAGGTTACAGCATTGGAAATTCCTACCGGTGTTCCATTGGTTTACGAACTGGATGATAATCTTCAAAAAATAAGACACTATTATCTTGAATAAAAATTCGAGCAACATTTGCAATAAAAATGATCGGGTCTAAAAAACAATCTTTAAGCCTCTTAAAATTAACCATTTATAAAATTTAATAAAGAACATCACTTTCTTACTCCGTATGGTTGTATATGTGGATTTTTTAAATTGACTGTAACAAATTCATTATATTTATATCATAAATGGTTCCTCGCCATTCAACCAAACTTATTATTCTTTACCATTATTTGTTATGGATGCTCGTATCAACACCAAGAAAACGGATTTTTCTATGATCTGTGATAGCCATTGGGATGTAATCTTTGATCATGTAAGGCTCGGTTTTTGGGAGTTTCAGTTCGAATCTGGAATTTTGCATACCAGCTCTACCTGTAAAAGAAATTACGGTCTTTTGGCTGATGCCAGTTTTACTTTCGATGATTTATTAGGAATGATTTTGCCCGAAGATTTGGATATCATGCAGGATGAAATCCAATTAACCATATCTGGAGAACGAAGCAGTTACAATGTACAATATAGAATTAAACGTGCGGATGGAGCCATTAGAAAAATAAAAGTAGACGGTATTTTGTTACAAGAAACCGGCGAAATCAGCAAAATTATTGGCACCAGCCAAGACATTACAGATTTTGCAGTTAACTAATTTAATACTTGCCGTTTAAACTGATTTGGGCTAATTCCAACTTCCTTCTTAAATAATCTAGAAAAGTATGGTAAATTTTCAAAGCCCAGATTATAAGCCGTTTCTGCAATATTGGTATCCGAAACTTTTAACATATTTTTAGCTTCGGTAATTAAGAAAATATGAATCAATTCTAAAGCGGTTTTACCCGTTTCCTTCTTTAATAAATCGCTAAGATACCTAGAACTTAAATTAAGATTCGAAGCCATCAGTTTTACTGTTGGCAATCCCTTTTCTGCCAAAAATCCTTTTTCGAAATAGCTCGAAAGACTTTCGTTAAATTTAGATACCACCTTACCTGACAACGCTGTTCGATTAATAAACTGCCTTTTATAAAACCGTTGGGCATATTTTAAAATCGAATCTATATAACCAATAATTATCTCGCGACTATATTCATCCTGATTATTATAGTATTCGCCTTCTATTTTATGGTAAAGATCCCAAATAATTTCTTCTTCATTTGGCGATAAATGCAGGGCTTCGCTCGTTTCATAATCGAAATATCCGTACTTCTTAATTTCGGAATGAAGCGGGTGTCCGTTTAAAAAATCCTCGTGTAAAAAAATCAAAAAACCATCTTCCTCAAATTCTAGATTTTTCATTTCCATTACCTGCCGAGGCTTAATAAACGACATATAACCCAGATCATGATCATACTTTGTTCTTCCATAAAGAAACGTTCCCGATTTAAGTTTTTTAAATCCGATAATGTAAAAATCTGTGGTAAATTCTCTATCTCCAATCGAACAGCTTTTATCGCACTGAACAACACTAACCAACGGGTTTTCTGGAAGCTTAAAACCGTTTTCACGATGAAGCTGATTAAGACTGCTGTAATGTTTCATGATATACAATTTTAACAAAAATCTACGCTGTAAAACGCAGATTTTTGTCAGTTTATTTAAAGATTTTCGAGTTAAAACTTCACTTATTTTCCGTGTGCAGCTATGGCTACATCCTTCCAGTCTTCCCAGCTTGCCAATCTTTCGGCATATACCTGCTTAACCCATGGCAAAGCTACTTTACCTAAGAAATACCTAAGCGGTGGCTGTTCAGCATCAACCAATTTTAAAATCGCATCAATAGTAGCAGCTGGCACACCAAAACTATCTTCGGTTAAGCCTGCATTAAAAGCCTCTTTAACACCATCATAAGCGCTTATCGCTTCAGTGCGAATTGCAGAACCACCTGCCCAATCGGTATCGAAGCCATTAGGCTCTACCAATGTAACATTTATACCAAAACCTTTTACCTCAGTTGCCAAAGTCTCACTTAAACCTTCAACGGCAAATTTCGATGCATTATAAATACCCAAAACCGGAAGCGTTGCTATGCCAAGTACACTAGAAACTTGAATAATATGGCCCGAGCCTTGTTCTCGCATAACTGGAAGAACAGCCTGTGTCATCCATAAAAGTCCAAAAACATTAGTTTCAATTTGGTCTCTTGCCTCTTTTTCCGATGTTTCTTCAATTGCACCGAATAAGCCATAACCAGCATTGTTAATCAGCACATCAATTCGTCCGAAATGATCTTTAGCTTTTTTTACTGCATCAAAATCTGCAGCTCTATCATTAACATCTAATTTTATCGGAAGAATTTGATCGCCATAAGTAGAAACCAAATCACTCAAGGTACTTAAATCTCTCGCGGTTGCTACTACCTGATCACCACGTTTTAAAAATGCTTCTGCCCAGATTTTACCAAATCCACGAGAAGCGCCAGTAATAAAAATTGTTTTAGCCATTGCTTTATTATTAATTTATAAAGCAAATTTATAGCGCTAAGGCGAGCCAGATTTATACAAAAGTCGGGATTAATGATACATTTTAACTTACTTAATGAATACTTTTTTTCCCGTTTTTGCAGAAGTTTTGGCGGCCTCTAAAATTTTAACCACAATTAAATTGTTTTCTAGAGAAGATAAATCATTTACCGGCTGAATTTCGTTTTTAAGCACTGCCGATAAGTAGCCCAAATGATTTGCATAAGCCGTGATTAATGGTTTAGCTTTATAAATCGAATATTCTGATTTTCCGCTTTCTTTAGTACGAAGGTTTTGCTCATTTACAGCCTGTATATAACCGGTTTTCCCAAAAACCTCTAAATCTTTTATACTAAATGGCCAATTCCAAGAGGCCTCTATAATTCCCGTTGCATCGGCATATTCCAATACAATTGTCGCGTCATCATCAACCTTTGGATATACATCTTTTTTAATTTGGTGCGTAATGGCAGAAACCGAAACGGGCGCTTGACCATCCATAAGCCAAGTCATTAAATTTGCGCCGTAACAACCGAAATCTACCAATGCTCCTGCCCCATTTTTATTTGGGTCGGTTAACCAAGTCAAAAACTCTTTACTTACGCCTATTTCTTTCGGTCCTTGATGGCCATCATGAACAATCATTTTTCGGATTGGCCCAATTGAACTTTTTTCTTTAATATTTAAATAAGCTTCCTGATTACTTGGATACCAAGTAGTTTCATAATTGGTAAGCAAATGAATTTTATATTTTTTTGCCAGCTCTGCCATTTTCTGCGCTTGTTTAACATTCATTGCCAGAGGTTTTTCTACCATGACCGAAATACCCAAGGGGGCTGCAGTTTCTACAACAGCAAGGTGATCGCTTATTGCATTGTATGCCAAAACAACATCTGGCTTTTTCTTTTTAAGCAGAGCTGTTAAATCTGGGTAAAACAAACTGTTTGGAAGTTTAAAGCGACTTTTAAATCGATCCACCAATTCGGGGTTTGCCTCTGCAATCCCTGTAATATTTACTTCGCCTTTTTGATAACTATTCATAATCAGATAAATATGATCATGATTTAGGCCAGCAATCGCCACATTAAGTTTTTGAGCTCTAACACAAAGTGATAAGCAGATAAAAGTTAAAAGAATTAATCCTTTAAAACAGGTGGAGAAAGTGACCATTTTCATAGTAATCTATATTGGTGATTCTACAAGTTATACATTAATGCTTTTGTTATCAGATCTACATGAAAATATTACAAATTTTATTCACCACACATTTTAATTTTTATATTCGCAAAGCGAATTTTGAATGACTAAATTCCTTCCTCCCGATTTCAAATACATTCATCCCAATTAAATAATGAAATCACCGATATTAAACTTGGTAAGAATACTTTTTTATTGAAATGGATACCAAAAAGCTACATTACTTTTCAGGCATTATACTATCTATATTTATAAGCCTGCACTTATTCAATCATTTTTACAGTGTATTTGGAATTTTGCACCACATACATTTGATGAATGCTCTACGTATGGTTTACAGAAATGCATTTATAGAATCAATTTTATTATTAGCTCTATTTGTTCAAATAATTTCTGGGTTTAGACTATTGAAAAAAAGGAAAAAAATCAATTTGTCGGGATTTAAAAAACTACAGATCTGGACTGGAATTTATCTCTCAATATTTTTAATTATCCATTTATTAGCCGTATTCGTTGGCCGATATTATTTACATCTAGACACCAATATCTATTTTGGTGTTGCAGGATTAAATGTATTTCCATTTAACTTATTTTTTATTCCATATTATTCACTGGCTATAATCTCCGTATTTGGACATGTCGCTTCCATACACCAATCCAAAGCTGAGCGGAGTTTTATTGGGTTAAATCCAAATCGGCAAGCTATAATTATTGTATGTTTTGGAATTATATTTACTGGAGTTATCCTTTTTGGATTGACCAATCACTTCCATGGCCTTAAAATTCCGAAAGAATACAATGTACTTATTATGAAATGATTGGCTAAAATTGAAATGTGTTGTTTAAATTTATAGTTAAATTATAAATGTTATGGCTCAAAATAAAACTACCGAAAACAATCTTAGTGTATCAGATTTTTTAAATAAATTTGAGGATGAAGCGAAAAGAAAAGATAGTTTTGAATTGGCTCGTATCATTTCAAATACTACGGGTCTTGATGCCAAAATGTGGGGTATCGCAATAGTTGGATTTGGTAGTTATCATTACATTTATGAAAGTGGCCGTCAAGGCGATGCACCCTTGGTAGGTTTTTCTCCAAGAAAAGATGCTTTTTCACTTTACTTTTCTTCCCAATTTAAAGATCGAGAAGCTCTATTAAAAAAATTTGGCAAGCACAAAACTGCCAAAGCCTGTGTATACATTAAAAAGTTATCAGATATAGATATTAACATCTTAAAAGAGATGATAACTAATTCAGTAGAAAAAATTAAAAGCATGTACCCATAATTTATCCGAGGTATAATTCAAAAAAAAGACCTATAATCTGTTAATAAAGCAATTAACCTTGTAAATATGCAGTTACGAAATAATACACTAAGGTAAATTTCGCATATTTGATTATTCCTTATTTCAAACAAACTAACCGGAAATGATTAAAAAACTACACCTCTATTTTTTAATAGCTGGCGCTTGCGTTTCGTTAAATGCAAGGGCGCAAGATGCTGTTAGCTATCAAACTCCTCCAAAAGAAATTGCAGATTTGTTACTTGCTAAACCTACTCCAGGCGTAAGTATTGATGGCAAGGCAGAATGGATTTTATTTAGCGAACGTAACTCTTACCCTTCGGTAGAAGAATTGGCAATGCCAGAATATCGCATTGCAGGTTTAAGATTAAATCCCAACAATTATTCTCCAAGTAGACAGACTTACATCAACAATTTTAGTCTGAAAAATATTAAAACAGATAAAACATTTCCAGTTACAGGCTTACCTGCACCTCTATACGCAAGCAACATCAGTTGGAATCCCTCTGAAAGCAAAATAGCGTTTACCAACACTACACAAAAAGGAGTTGACTTATATATTATAGATTTAGCAACAAAAAAAGCGACAAAGGTTAATAAAGCATTTTTAAATGTTGTTTTAGGAAGTGGCTTAACCTGGCTAAGTGATAATACCATCATTTATCGTACGGCAACAAAACCGGCCAGCTCTGCTCCTGCAAAGCCATTAATGCCGAAAGGACCAACCATTCAGCAAAATTTGGGTAAGGCTGCGCCAAGTGCAACTTATCAAGATTTAATTAAATCGCCTTTTGATGAACAATTATTTGAGTTTTATGGCACTTCACAGCTGGTAAAAAACACCGGCGGAATCGAAACGCCAATTGGTAAACCTGCAATTTATAGTTCGGTAAGATTATCTCCAGATAAAACATACATGATGATAGAAACCATTCGCAAACCTTTTTCATATTTGGTTTCTGCCGGAGGTTTTCCATCAACCATTACAATTACAGATTTGAATGGCAAAGCGGTTAAAGTTTTGGCAGAACTGCCATCATCAGAAGGCACACCATCGGGATATGATAATACGCAAAATGTTTCTCGTGGTTTCGATTGGAGAGATGATGAACCTGCAACAATTGTTTGGGCAAAGCCATTGGATAGTGGTTTAATTAAGAAAAACGTTCCTTTTCACGATGCCGTTTACTCATTAAGCGCACCCTTTACAGGAACGGAAAAAGAATTATTTAAAACGGTTACACGTTATCGCAATGTACAATGGGGCGATGCAAATCTTGCCCTAATTATGGAGGGTTTACGCAGCAAACAAACCAGCAAGGTAAGCCGCTACAACCCAACAACTGGCGCAGTAGAAGAACTTTATAGTCGTAACCAAACTGATGCTTATGGAAATCCCGGAAGTCCGGTTACAACAAAAAACAAATATGGTCGCCAGGTGATTCATACGGTTGATAATGGTACCAAGTTATTAATGAATAATACGGTCGGATCTTCAGAAAAAGGAGATTTACCCTTCTTGGCCAAATTTGATCTTTCAACTAAAAAAAATGAAATTATTTGGAGAAGCGCAGAAGGAACTTATGAATATGTAACTGATGTAATTGATCCAGAAAAGCTGGTTTTGTTAACACGTAAAGAGAGCCAAAAATTAGTGCCCAACTATTACATTAAAAACTTAATTCTGCGGATTGCAGATAGACCGGTAACCAGCTTCACAAATCCTTATCCATCTTTAGAGGGCATCACCAAAGAAAAAATTTCTTACAAGCGTGCAGACGGAGTAGATTTAACTGGAGATCTATATCTACCAAAAGGTTATAATAAAGATAAGGATGGACCCCTGCCTACACTGATATGGGCATATCCACGCGAGTTTAACTCTGCAGCAGACGCAGCTCAAATCCGCGGATCTAAAGATAAGTTTACAACCATTAGCTGGGCATCTCCAATTTTTTGGGTAACCAGAGGATATGCTGTTTTGGATAATGCAGAAATGCCAATTGTTGCAAAAGATGGTAAAAAACCTAATGATACTTTTGTAGATCAGCTTCAGTTAAATGCAGAAGCGGCCATAAATAAATTGGCAGATTTAGGTGTTGGCGATCGGAAGCGTATGGCAGTTGGCGGACACAGTTATGGTGCGTTTATGACTGCAAATCTTTTAGCGCACACCAATTTATTTGCTGCAGGTATTGCCCGTAGTGGTGCCTACAACCGTACACTTACGCCGTTTGGATTTCAAAACGAAGAACGTACTTATTGGCAAGCGCCTCAATTATATTATGAAATGAGTCCATTTAGTTATGCTGATAAAATTAAAACGCCTATTCTTTTAATCCATGGAGATTCTGATGATAACCCAGGCACATTTCCAATAAATAGCGAACGCTTATTTAATGCAATTAAGGGTGCAGGCGGCACAACGCGTTTTGTATTTTTACCTTATGAGGCACACAGTTATCGTGGAAAGGAAAATCTTTTACACATGCTTTGGGAACAGGACCAATGGTTGGAGAAATATGTAAAGAATAAAAAGTAATTTTTTTTCTTAAACCATAAAAATGCTCCGAAATTTCGGGGCATTTTTCATTTAATTACGTTCTTTACGTTTCTAAGGTTGATTTTATTTTTTTTAAGGTTACCTTTATCGTGATAAAATTGAACATACCCGCCATTTATTTGTTTAGTACCATATGGACTACGTAGACTATTATAAAATCCTTGAGTTAAAGAAAGATGCAACTGCCGATGAAATTAAAAAGGCCTACCGCAAGTTGGCTAGAAAATATCATCCTGATTTGAATCCCAATAATGAAGAGGCAAATAAAAAGTTTCAGCAAATTAACGAGGCTAATGAGGTTTTAAGTGATCCCGTTAAACGCAAAAAGTACGATCAGCACGGAAAAGATTGGCAACATGCAGATCAGTTTAACCAACAAAGACAAAACCAATCTAGAGGCAGAAATTCTGAATATGATGCTTTTGGAGGCTTTGGTGGGGGCGATTTTTCTGATTTCTTCTCTTCGATGTTTGGTGGTGGTGGTGCAAGAAGCAGCGGAAAATCTCCTTTTAAGGGACAAGATTTCACAGCAGAACTTCAGTTAAATCTCCTTGATGTTTATACTACACATAAACAAACGCTTACTGTAAATGGTAAGCAGGTGCGAATTACAATTCCTGCGGGTGTAGAAAATGGGCAAAAGATTAAACTACCGGGTTACGGCTCTGCTGGTGTCAACAATGGCCCTCCCGGAGATTTATTTATAACGTTTACCATTGCCGATGACCCTAAATTTAAGCGCAAGGGAAATGATATTTACATTAACGAAGAACTCAATCTATACACTGCGGTTTTAGGAGGCGAAAAAATTGTTGAAACCTTAAATGGCAAGGTAAAACTAAATGTTCCGGCGGGTACCCAATCAGATGCATCTTTAAGGTTAAAAGGCAAGGGTTTTCCTGTTTATAAAAAAGAAAACCAATTTGGCGATTTATATGTAAAGTGGCAGGTTAAAGTTCCCACTCATCTTAACAAAGAACAAAAGGAGCTTTTTGAAAAACTCGCCCAACTATAACAACCCTATCGTTCTTAAAACCAAATGCAGAATCTATACGTTATATATGAGCAATTAAAATACGTTTAGCCAAATAGATTCTGATGGAAAATAATCTCATATCTGTAGAAGACATCTGTTCATTTCACAATATAGAAATCAATTTTGTTCGCTCTTTAGAAGAGTTTGGTTTGGTGCAGACAACCATTATAAAAAAGACGGTTTTTTTAGATCTGGAGGAGTTAGCCAAACTCGAACGATGCATTCGCTTATCAAAAGATCTCGAAATTAATCTAGAAGGCCTCCATGCCGTTGCACAATTGTTAAATCAATTATATAAAATGCAAAACGAGGTATTACAGTTAAAAAACGAGCTTAACTACTATCATCAAGTGCATTAATTTTTTAAATAAATGCTCCGAATTGCTCTATATTTATGGTAAATTATTTTTAGTAGTAAAAGGCAATAATAAAACCATATCTTTTTAAGATTAGTTTCTTAAATTGGCATTTCAAAATGTAAATAATGAGTGATTCTTCAGTAAAATTCATCGAAAAAATCAAAGCATCCTATGCTCCAACAGGTTCTTATATCTATTTGGGTGCGGGTATGTTAGATGGAGAAGTTTATGGCGATGCCGAAGTTAATTTATCATTAAAAATGATGAATAGACATGGCTTAGTTGCGGGCGCAACAGGAACAGGAAAAACCCGTACCTTACAGTTGCTATCCGAACAGTTATCTGATGCCGGAGTTCCTGTTTTTATGCTGGATGTGAAAGGCGATTTATCAGGCTTAAACCAACCAGGTGCTGTAAATCCAAAAATCGAAGAAAGATCACAACAATTAAAAAAACCATTTACCCCTTCCGGATTTCCAGTAGAAATTTATTCGCTTTCGGGCAAACTGGGTGCTCAAATGCGTGCAACAGTTTTAGAGTTTGGCCCAACACTTTTATCTAAAGTATTAGATTTAAACGATACTCAAGCGGGCGTTATGGCGGTCATATTTAAATATGCCGACGATAATAAAATGCCGATTATTGATTTAAATGATCTTAAAAAATTAGTTTCATATTTATCGGAGGGTGCTGGCGCCGCAGAAATTAAAAGTGATTACGGCACAATTTCTACTGCTACTTCTGGTACGATTTTAAGAAAGATAGTTGCTATAGAACAACAAGGTTTAGGTGGCATGTTTGGAGAAAAATCTTTTGATATTGAAGATTTATTTGAGCGTGTGGATGGAAAAGGAACCATAAGTTTACTCAACATTGCTGATGTTCAAAATCAACCTGTTTTGTATTCTACATTTCTTTTAAGCCTACTGGCCGAATTATTTAATACAATGCCAGAGGTTGGCGATTTAGACAAACCAAAATTGGTTTTCTTTTTTGATGAAGCACATTTGCTTTTCAAAAATTCTTCCAAAGCATTCTTAGAGCAAATTGAAACGATTATTAGATTAATCCGATCAAAAGGCATTGGTGTATTTTTCTGTACGCAATCCCCTACGGATGTTCCCGAAAGTGTTTTGGCACAATTGGGAAATCGGGTTCAGCATGCATTAAGAGCATTTACGCCTAATGATGTTGATGCTCTAAAGAAAACGGTTAATACCTACCCTAAATCAGATTTCTACGAAATAGATAAAATCCTCACTTCCTTAGGTACAGGACAGGCATTAATTACAGTTTTAAATGAAAAAGGTATTCCCACCGAAGTTTCAGCTACAATGCTAACGCCACCAAGAGCCGTGATGGGGCCTCTAACTTCTGCTGATTTTGAGAAAGTTGTTCAGGGCAGTCCGATGTATACCAAATACAAAGACCCGATCGATCCGGAAAGTGCATACGAAATTTTAACAAAAAGAATTAACGAACAAACTGCGGCTGTAGAAGAGCAGAAACAACAGGTTGAGGCACAGAAACAAGCTGAAGAAGAAAGTAAACCAAAACCAGGCGAGAAAGGTATTGTTGAACAGGTTATGGGCGCAACAATCACCCGTCAAATTGGTAAGGAAATTGTTCGAGGTATTTTTGGTATGCTCACCGGAAAGAAAACTAGAAAAGGTGGCGGATTATTCGGCTTTTAATTATTAATATGAAAAATTTGCTCTTTATTTTATTTTGTTTTTCTGGAACGGCAAGTGCTCAGTACGCCGTTCAGCCCTATGGCGATGTTCAAGGAACTCCACTAAAAGAAGTAAGATATACAGAGGTATCGGGAAGTGCTTATTTTTTTGACAATTGGAGCAAAGGTAAAATCATAACCAAAAGTGGCAAAATGTATCAGGTAGACTCTTTGAAATATGATTTAATAGATGATCAATTAGTTTTTCTGGGAGATAAAGGAATTCAAATGCATTTTGCTGAACCGGTTACAAAATTTGAAATCGAAAATGGTCTTGGTGAAAAATCTTATTTTGTAAATGGTTTGCCTAGTGCCGAAGGATTAAACTCTAATTCTTATCTTGAAGTTATTTATGATGGAAAGGTTGCCTTATACAAAAGAACCAGTAAAGTTGTAGTAGAAGACAAACCATACGGTTCGGCAACTGTTAATAAATCTTTCAAATTGAACAACAGTTACTACACGTTTCAAGATGGCACTTTAAAAAAGATCAGCCTCAGTTCAAAAACTGTTCTAACTTTATTTGAAAGTAAGAAAACTGAGATAACAGATTACTTGAAAAACACAAAGGTTAATTTCAAAAATGACCAAGACCTAAAAAATCTATTTATATACTTTAACAAACTATAAAAAAACGCATAGCCTTCAAAAAAAAGCAAAAGGCTGTTACCAATTCTAATTATGAAACCTACCCTATTAATACTAGCAGCCGGGATGGCAAGCCGCTACGGAAGCATGAAACAAATTGATGGATTTGGCCCGAATGGCGAAACCATTATCGATTATTCTATTTATGATGCAATACAAGCTGGCTTTGGCAAAGTTGTATTCATTATTAAAGAAGAATTTGTAGATAATTTTAAATCCATCTTTGAACCAAAATTAAACGGAAGAATAGAAACAGATTACGTTTTCCAGAATTTCGATTTAAAACAATTTGGTATCGAAGAGGAAATTTATAGAGAAAAACCATGGGGAACTGCTCATGCAATTCTTTCGGGCAGAAAAGTTGTTAAAGAGCCTTTTTGCGTTATTAATGCAGATGATTATTATGGATATGATGCATTTAAAAAAATGGTCGATTTCTTAAATGATGAGGCATCAGACAGTAATTTCTCCATAATTGGCTATGAAATTGGCAAAACGCTTTCTGAATTTGGTGCAGTATCTCGTGGTGTTTGCAAAGTAGATGCATCTGGAAACTTAGAAGAAATTATAGAACGTACAAAGGTATATCCAAAGGATGGAAAGATTTTCTACGAAGAAGATGGAGAAGAATTCCCGTTGAGCTTCGATACCCCGGTTTCTATGAACTTTTGGGGCTTTACACCAGCGGTTTTTAAAATTACCGAAGCGCTATTTAAAGAATTTGCATTGGCAAATAAAGACAAGCCTAAAGCCGAATTCTTTATTCCGCTAATTGGCGAAAGCTTGGTAAAAACCAACGAAGCTACTTTTAAGGTTGTTCCTACATCAAACAAATGGTTTGGCGTAACTTATAAAGAAGATAAACCATACGTTCAAGATAGTATTGATCAATTGGTTAAAAATGGTACTTACCCTGAAAAATTATGGAGCTAATTTTAGCCCCCGAAATTTTAAAAACGTACGGATATACTAAAGAAAATGTAAGTGTTAAACAAATAGGTTCGGGATTAATTAACCGAACTTATTTGCTTTCGCCCCTATCTGAAGATAAACAATACATTCTGCAGCATATTAATACATCAGTTTTTAAAAGCCCAGAGGCCATTGCGAATAATCTCAAAGCAATTGCCGACTACCTAACCAAAAATTACCCCGATTACATTTTTATAAAACCCATTTTAACCTTAAATGGTGAAGAAATGGCCTATATTAATGGCGAATATTGGCGTATGCTTCCTTTTGTTAAAGATGCAATATCTCTTGAAGTTATATCCAATCCAAAACAAGCATACGAAGCTGCCAAGCAGTTCGGTAAGCTGAGTCGATTATTGAATCAGTTTAATGTTGATGCATTAGAACCTACCATTCCCGGATTCCACAACCTAAGTTTGAGATACGAACAGTTTGTGCTCGCCTTAAACCAAACTTCTAAACAGCTCAAAGGCTTAGCAAAACATGAAATAGATTTTGCTATTGATCATAAATACGTATTGGATTATTATAATTCATTTATACATAGAAATGATTTTCCTGATCGCGTTATGCATCACGATACTAAAATTAGTAATGTTTTATTGGATAAAAACACTTTCGAAGGTATTTGCGTAATCGATTTAGATACGATAATGCCTGGTAAGTTTATCTCTGATTTGGGCGATATGATGCGAACCTATCTTTGTGCATTTTCTGAGAATGAAACAGATTTAAGCAAAATCAAAATCCGCGTACCTTATTTCGAATCTACAGTGAAAGGTTATTTATCGGAAATGAAGAATAATTTAACCGCTACTGAAAAGGAACTTATATTATTCTCTGGGAAGTATATGATTTATATGCAGGCCATTCGTTTCTTAACAGATTTCTTAAATGGAGATGTGTATTACCCGATAAACTATCCCAATCAAAATTTGGATCGAGCGAAAAACCAGTTTAAACTGTTGCATGAATTATTCGTAAACGAGAAAGAACTGCAGGGAATAATTGATGAATGTTTATAATGTTTTCCGTTGGCTGAAGCCAACGGCAATGAATAGCAAAATGCTTTAATTATAAATTTTATAAGTACTCTGCGGTTTAGAATCATAATAGGAATATAAATTAGCAATAGAGTCTTCGCGATCGCTCTGAATGACGAAAACACCGAAAATTACACAACATAAATTAATATTAATTATCGTCGGTTTTAACCGACGTTTTTTTTGCAACTGGTTTTGGGCTTTAGCCACACTATTAATAGATGTAGTTGCTTTGTTAATAAACACGACAGCAGCGCAAATACTTTTTATTTGTAGCAACCATAAATATGCTGTCATGCTGAGGCACGAAGCATCTGCAACCGATGAAACAGATGCTTCGTGCCTCTAGCATGACAGAAGTTTAAAAAGATTGAAGCGAATGGCGGGGCTACTGTTCCCGAAAAGTATAGAACCTTTCATTTCCAAAAAAAAAAAAATTCGGTCATTATGAGGCACGAAGCTACAAAGGAGTTGATCGTGTTAAATCCTAAAACTATAGACATGAATAGCGATCGCATTAAGATTGCTTCGTGCCTCGCAATGACGAGCACATAAAACAAAAAAGCGTTTCTGAACTTAATCAGAAACGCTTTTCATATTTATAATCTTTGGTCTTTTGACTAAAAACTATTTTTCTTCTTTCACTTCTTCGAAATCAACATCGGTAACGTTATCACCGCCACCTTGAGGCTGACCATCAGCTTGTGGTTGTTCACCACCTTGAGGCTGACCGCCATCTTTGTACATTTCCTCTGATGCTGCATTCCATGCATTTTGCAATTCAGCTTGTGCTGCATCGATATCTGCAAAATTACGAGAACCGTGTGCTGCTTTCAATTTCTCTAAACCAGCTTCGATTGGCGCTTTTTTATCAGCAGATAATTTATCGCCAAACTCTTTTAATTGTTTCTCGGTAGAGAAGATTAAAGCGTCAGCACCGTTAATTTTATCAGCTTCTTCTTTTGCTTTAGCATCATCAGCCGCATTAGCTTCTGCTTCTTCTTTCATTTTTTTGATCTCAGCATCAGTTAAACCTGAAGATGCTTCGATACGGATTTTTTGCTCTTTACCAGTCGCTTTATCTTTAGCGCTTACGTGTAAAATACCGTTAGCATCAATATCGAAAGATACTTCTACTTGAGGCACACCACGAGGTGCTGGTGGAATACCATCCAAAATGAAACGGCCAATTGTACGGTTTTGAGTAGCCATTGGGCGCTCGCCTTGTAAAATATGGATTTCTACTGATGGCTGGTTATCAGCTGCAGTTGAGAAAGTTTCAGATTTTTTAGTTGGAATGGTTGTGTTAGACTCGATTAATTTAGTCATTACACCACCCATAGTTTCGATACCTAATGATAAAGGCGTAACGTCTAATAACAATACATCTTTCACATCACCAGTTAACACACCACCTTGAATAGCAGCACCAATTGCTACAACCTCATCAGGGTTAACACCTTTACTTGGCTCTTTACCGAAGAAAGCTTTAACCGCTTCCTGAATTGCAGGAATACGAGTTGAACCACCTACCAAGATAATTTCATCAATATCGCTTGTGCTTAAACCAGCGTTTTTCAAAGCCGATTTACAAGGATCAATTGTACGTTTAATTAAGCTATCAGCCAATTGCTCAAATTTAGCACGAGTTAAAGTACGTACCAAGTGTTTAGGGCCGCTCGCATCAGCAGTAATGTATGGTAAGTTAATTTCAGTAGAAGTTGTGCTTGATAACTCAATTTTAGCTTTCTCAGCAGCTTCTTTTAAACGTTGTAACGCCATCGGATCTTTTGCAAGGTCCATGCTGTTTTCTGATTTAAATTCAGAAGTTAACCAATCAATAATAATGTGGTCAAAGTCGTCACCACCTAAGTGTGTATCACCGTCAGTAGATTTTACTTCGAAAACACCATCACCTAATTCTAAAACAGAAACGTCATGAGTACCACCACCGCAGTCAAACACAACAATTTTCATGTCTTTATGTGCCTTATCTAAACCATAAGCTAAAGCAGCTGCAGTTGGCTCGTTAATGATACGTTTTACTTGTAAACCAGCAATTTCACCAGCTTCTTTAGTAGCCTGACGTTGTGCATCGTTAAAGTAAGCCGGCACAGTAATAACTGCTTCGGTAACTTCCTGACCCAAGAAATCTTCAGCAGTTTTTTTCATTTTTTGTAGAATCATTGCAGAAATCTCTTGTGGAGTATATTTTCTGTCGTCTATTTCTACGCGAGGTGTGTTATTATCACCTTTAACAACTTTATAAGGTACACGTCCAGCTTCTTTCGCACTTTCATCGTAGCTGCTGCCCATAAAGCGTTTAATCGAATATATCGTTTTTGTTGGGTTGGTTATAGCCTGACGTTTAGCAGGCTCGCCAACTTTACGCTCACCGTTTTCTGCAAAAGCAACAATAGACGGTGTAGTACGTTTACCCTCACTGTTTGCGATAACTACAGGCTCATTGCCCTCCATTACGCTCACGCAAGAGTTTGTTGTTCCTAAGTCTATTCCAATAATTTTTCCCATTGTATTTTTATTTTCTCTTTTTAAAGTATTATAATTTATACTCCTATTAAACAATGCATGTGCCAATTGGTTTTTGGCAGTTAATATTGGTAAAAGACTGATAAAATGTAAAAAATGTTGTCTTTGAATACTGACAGCATGACAGAGAGAGCCTCATCCGGCCTTTGGCCACCTTCTTCAGAGGAGAAGGATAGCATACTAGCTAGGCAACTGGCTAAGCCCTCCCTTTTGGGGAGGGTTGGGTGGGGCTATTTGAAAATTAAAGTTAGAAGTTCTTCGGGAGCACCTGCCCCGCTGTACGCTTTACTTCGTTACACTCCGTGCACGCTGCCATCGGGTTTAAGAACCAAGTTTGTGCTTTTCGTAAAGAAACCACCCCCAACCCCTCCTTAAAATAAAGAGGGGAGCTGGATAGTGCAGGCCAAAAAAATTGACTAAAGGCACAACCTAAAGTTAGTACATACTAAATTACCAAACTCCAAACATTCAAAGTGGCGAGGACTGGCCTCAGCCTTGATTTTTGCTCCACTTTTTATGAAGAAAAAGGGGAAAAAGCTTTCCGATAAAATCGGCATTAACTTATCTGACCGAAAGAAACCAAAAACCGTTGGTTGAAACCAACGGCAATGAAGATGAATAATCCTCAATTTATTGTATCTTCAATTCTAAAACCAAATCAAAATGCAATTAGCAGCAGAAATCATTATTGGCTTAGTCGCCGCAATCCACATTTACATCTTGTGGCTAGAAATGTTTGCCTGGACAACAAGAGCACCAAAAGTTTTCAAAACAATCCCCAAAGATTTATTCATACCAACCAAAACTTTAGCAGCGAACCAAGGTCTTTATAACGGTTTTTTGGCTGCAGGTTTAATCTGGTCGCTTTGCATTACCGACCATCATTGGAGATTTTACGTAGCCATATTCTTCTTAACCTGTGTAATTATTGCCGGTATTTATGGTGCTGCAACAGCGAGTAAAAAAATTCTTTATGTGCAATCTATCCCAGCTTTGGTTGCTTTGATTTTATTGCATTTGAAATAGATAAAAGGCATGAGAAATTGTTTAATGCTCATCATCCTTTTTACACTTACCAGTTTCAAATCAACCACTAACAATAAAATAAACGAGTCAAAAATTAATGAAGCTTTAACGTTTTGTAAGCAAAACAAAATGGATACTTCCATTTGCCTTTTTGTAGATATGAGCATTCATTCTGGCAAAAACAGAATTTTTGTTTACGATTTTAATAAAAAAGAAATCACAATCGAAGGTCTCTGTGCACATGGTATTGGAGGCGGAAGTACAGCAACCAAGCCAGTATTCAGCAACAAAGAAGGCAGTTATTGCACTTCATTAGGCAAGTATAAAGTTCAGGGCCGTTCGTACAGCAATTGGGGAATTAATGTTCATTATAAAATGTATGGACTGGAAAAAACGAACAGCAATGCCTTTAAACGAATTGTAGTTTTGCATTCCTATACACCGGTTCCGAGTCAGGAAATTTATCCTCAAACGTTGTTTGGGCAAAGCGCTGGTTGCCCAGTTTTATCTGATGCGACGATGCGGAAAATTGATGCTCTTTTAAAAACCAAGAAAAAGCCGGTTTTGCTTTGGATTTATGTTTAAGAAATTTAAAAGCCATCGTGATGACACAAACCATTTTACCATATAAAACATCGAAGAATCATATAAGCCATCTGTCTTATATTTTCTTATATGGTTCATTTTAAGATTAAATTACAATTCCAGCAATCTTTCCAAATGATGATAACCAATACCGAAATATGCTTTGCTCTCTTTAATTTTATTTAATATCTCAGTACTCTTCTCTTTGTTCCTTATTCCTTGCTCTTTGCTCTTAATCCCCACTACCAGTACATTCTTCGGTGTATGCGCATCAGAAATAAATTCAAAAACCTTTGTTTTATAACCGAAGTATTCCAAAATCAAGGCACGAATTCCATCAGTAACCATTTCAGCCTGACGCTCCAGAAAGATGCCATATTTGGTTAAAAACGAAACATCGTTCTTCACTTTATTTTGTTCAATTTCCCTACGGATTTGTTTGTGGCAACATGGTGCAACTACAATTAGTTCAGCATTGGCTCTAATGCCTTTGAAGATTGCATCATCGGTTGCCGTGTCACAAGCGTGTAGTGCAATTAGCAAATTCACATCTTCAGCATTATAATCTTCAATCGTTCCCTGAACAAAATTCAATTGATCAAAAGACGATTTATCAGCCACTGCATTACATAAATCTACCATATCCTGGCGAAACTCAACGCCAACAACTTCTGAATTTAGATTTAAAACAGAATGCAGATAATCATACAATGCAAAAGTTAAATAACCTTTACCAGAACCCATATCGGCAACCCTTTTAAATGTACCCTCTGGCAGTTCCTTAATAAGAGAACTTAAAATCTCGATGTAATGGTTAATCTGACGGAACTTATCCTGTGCATTTTTGAAAACTTTTCCATCAGCATCTGTAATCTTTAATTCCGTTAAGTAAGATTTTGAATCAGGCTTAATCAACCTCGATTTTTCTTTATCATGGCTACCTGTCGGAACTTCTTTTGCAGATGCTTTTGTTTCTCTTAAAACAATTTTACCATTGTTCAACTCCTCAAAAATTAAATCCTTTTCGGTTGTAAACAATGTTCCGATTTTAAATCCGGTATTTAAGTATTCAGAAATTAGATTTACTCCTTCCTTAAATTCAAAGTTTTTAACTACATCCCGAGTTTTATATCGAAAAGTGAAAGCCAACTTATCTTCTCGCTTAATTAAAACTTTTCGAACAAGAATTTGCTTTAATGCCTCTTCCGAACCTTTATAATTACCCAAAGAAACTTTAACAAAGTTTTGTGATTTTAAGCTCAGTTCAAAGGCTGAAATAAATTGTTCTATATGTTCTGAAAATACCATCGATAAATTTTAAAAAACAAAGATAATCCAATTTATTTTGTCGCCACCCAAAAGACCATAATGTAACAATTGCACGACTTTAAAAAAACTAATTATTCAAATCATTTTTGCCATTTAAAAGAATCATCTTTAAAATATTTACCAGCAACCTTTTACTAATACGATTTAGAAAACACCACAAGTAAGAATATCTGTAATCATTCCAAAATAGAAAATCATATTGAATAAGCTTTTAATTCACAAATTTTAGCTTTAGATTAGAATATCATTTCATTTCTAACCATTATATATGAGTGAATTTCAGATAAAAAAGTCGCCTATTGTGTATGATGCCATTGTTGTTGGCTCGGGCGCAGGAGGTGGCATGGCCGCTTATGTTCTTGCCAATGCAGGTCAAAAAGTTTTAATGCTCGAAGCCGGTCAATATTTCGATCCAAGATTAGATTCTCATCAGCTAAAATGGCCGTGGGAATCGCCTCGCCGTGGCGCCGGCACTGTTCGTCCGTTTGGAGATTTTGATGCTTCATACGGTGGCTGGGAGCTTGAAGGAGAACCTTACACCCAAAAAAATAAAACAGAATTCGAATGGTTTAGATCGCGAATGCTTGGTGGCCGTACCAATCACTGGGGAAGAATTTCGTTAAGAATGGGTCCGCAGGATTTTAAACCAACCGATGGCTTAACTGACGATTGGCCTATAACCTACAACGATGTAAAACCATTTTACGATAAGGTTGATCGGATGATTGGCATTTACGGAACGGTAGAAGGTTTAGAAAATGAACCCGATGGAATCTTTATGAAACCGCCAAAACCTCGTTTAAATGAATTATTCATAAAAAAAGGTGCAGAAAAAGCGGGCGTGAAAGTAATTACCGGTCGTGGAGCCGTAATGACGGAATCTATTAAGGGCAATAACGATCGTGCACCATGTTTCTATTGTGGTCAATGTGGAAGAAGCTGTAAAGTTTATGGCGATTTTTCTGCATCATCTTGCTTGGTTATTCCCGCCGTAAAAACCGGAAACCTAACTGTGATTACCGACGCAATGGTTAGAGAGGTAATTACCGATAAGGATGGAACTGCAAAAGGTGTTTCTTATGTTAACAGAAAAGATTTACAGGAATATCAGGTAAATGGGAAACTTGTAATTTTGGGTGCCAGTGCCTGCGAATCTGCTCGGATTCTTTTAAATTCAAAATCTTCGGCACATCCTGGTGGTTTGGCCAATAGCAGTGGTGTAGTTGGAAAATATCTCCACGATTCTACAGGCGCAGGTGTTTATGGCTTTCTTCCACAGTTAATGGATCGGAAACGTTATAATGAAGATGGACTTGGAAGTGTACATATTTATTCCCCTTGGTGGCTTGATAATAAGAAATTAAACTTTCCTCGTGGTTACCACATAGAATATGGTGGTGGAATGGGTATGCCATCTTACGGATTTGGCGGAGGTGTTTCAAAAATAAATGGGATGGTTCCCGATCGAAATGGCAACAAAAAAGAAGCCGGCGGATATGGTAAATCACTAAAAGATGATTACCGCCGGTTTTACGGAACAAGTGTGGGTATGGCAGGTAGGGGAACAGCGATCGCTCGTGAAGATAATTACTGTGAAATCGACCCGAATATGGTTGATAAATATGGAATTCCAGTCTTAAGATTCAACTATACTTGGGCTAAGGAAGAAATTCTTCAGGCCAAGCACATGCAAGAAACCTTCCTTTCCATTATGAAGGAAATGGGTGCAGTGGTTACTTCTGAAATCCATGGTGCTGATACCAATTATGGCTTATTAAATCCAGGGAAGATTATTCATGAGGTTGGAACCATCCGCATGGGCGATGACCCTAAAAAATCGGCCTTAAATAAATATTGCCAGGCACACGATTGTAAAAATTTATTTGTTGTTGATGCTGGTCCATTTGTACAGCAGGGTGATAAAAATGCAACTTGGACCATTTTAGCCTTATCCATGAGAACTGCTGAGTATATTTTGGCTCAAAAGAAAAAACAGAATATTTAATATGAATAGAAGAGAATCCTTAAAGGCCATTGGCCTAACAGCGATAAGTACGGCTGTTCTTGTTGAAGCTTGTAAACAACCTGAAACCAAAACAGAAATTGCCAACCCAGAAGAAACGGCCAAAGAAGCAGGCAGAGAACCATGGGAGATTAATAGAGATAAAAATCTAAAATCTGAAACGTTTTTTAATAAGCATGAGATGGCAACCATAACCGTTTTGGCTGATATCATTATCCCTAAAGATGATATATCTGGAAGCGCTTCAGATGCAAAAGTCCCTGAATTTATCGAATTTATTGTAAAAGACATTCCAGAGCACAAAGTTCCTATGCGTGGCGGACTTAAATGGTTAGATATTTACAGCTTTAACAAATTTCAGAAATCTTTTGTAGAAGTCTCGGAAAAAGAGCAAATATCCATTGTAGATGAAATTGCTTATCCTGCAAAGGCAAGACCAGAAATGCAGGCTGGAGTTGCCTTTTTTAACAGAATGAGAGATTTAACGGCTTCAGGTTTTTACACAACTGAAATTGGCGTTAAGGATATTGGTTATGTAGGCAATTCTCCGAATCAATGGGCTGGTGTTCCGGATGATGTATTGAAGCAGTATGGAATGCAGAATGTGAAAATATAATAACTTATCGTCATTGCGAGGTACGAAGCTCCAAAGGGGTGACTATGTTACAATCCTACAACTATCGCTATAATTTAGCGCATTAAGATTGCTTCGTGCCTCGCAATGACGGTTTTTTGAGCTACTCCATTATCAAAATCAAACCTTTTCCCTTTTCTACAGAAATGGGTTCCTCATTTTTATAAACTCCTGAACTCTGAAACTTATCAATTGCTGGTACCGAAATTTTTGCCTTACGCTCATCCAATCCTAATTTACTCCAATCTATGGTTAAATTCACTTTAACATCGCTTTCTGCCCAGCTCGCAATGGCAATCATCGCTTTGCCTTGCTTTTTATAAACTGTAGCTAAAACCTTTGGATTATCGGTTTTAACAGGACAGTTATCGCTCCAGTAACCAATCATAGAAGAGCCCTTCATTCCGAAGTTGTCCCAAGCTTTCCAAAGTGGTTTTGGATCACTGCCTTCGCTCCAAGCTAACCTGCTCGTCATGCCATAAATCATTCCACGCCATTGATTCCCATCGTCCTGCAACATTTCACCCATTAAACCGAAAGGTATTCCGCTTACTTCAGTTAAAAAGAAGTCTGGATTGTTTTTTTGGTAGTCGAAATATTCTCCAAACCAAAGGCGGTTTAAATAAGGGAAGTGCTCCATGTATAAAATGGCGCTATTATTAAAACCATCGCTTTTATTGTACTGATTTGCAGAGTGTAAATCGATAATACCTGGATGCCCATTGCTTGTTAATACACGTTTAATCCGTTTCATGGTTACTCTATCAAAAGCAACATCATCAAGATAAACGCCATCAATCCCAACATTATTTGCCAACCAATTCATACCTTCAACATAATAATTGTGCCAGCGATTCATCCCACTGTTTATGATTGCAGCGTCCTTAATTTCCGGAACAAACCAAGCAGCGATGTAATTAGAATCCAAATGCTCTTGCAACCAGCTAAATCCGCCACCTTTTCCAGGAGAATATACCTCTGTGCCCAAACTTCTTAATGCAGGTAGTTCGTAGGCATGATTGGAAAGTTCGCGAACGGTATTATAAATTTTTACCTTTAAGCCTTTTGAATGTGCTTCATCAATATAGCTCTTCATTTTTTTCCATTCGATAAACGGATAATTGATCCAAGGATTAATCGGTGTAGCATGATGAATATTTACAACTGTTGCTCCAGTAGCTTTGATAGAATCTAAATCGCCATATTTATGGTAAAAGCGGTTCTCCCACTGAAAATCGGTATCAATTAAATGGAACGGGGTAATCAATAAGTTGAAATTATAATAAAGCACATCGCCTTTTTTCATCGTTCTGGCGCCTGTAAAATTATCGGCAAGCATTGAGCTTCCCTTGATGTTAATCTGGATTCCACCTTTATTTTCATTCCCCCAAGATTTCGGAAGTAGCAACGGCTTTTGTAAGTAGAAGTTTGTGTTGAGTGGGCGAACATAATTTTCATCCCTTAAATTGTAGTACAAGCCAGCATTTACATTGCCAACCCAAACAGCATCTTGATTTTTATGTGCTACATCCCATTTCCACTTTACAGTATCTGGTCTAATTCCGCCCTTTTCGCCCAAACCCATTAAATATTTTGTCGAACCTTTTTCAAAGGGGATATGAAAATCAACATTGCTAAAATCAACATCATTAAGCGCTGTAACTTTAACCACATAATGTACATAGCCATCAAATTCCAAACTGCCTTCTAAATCCATTTTAAGGTTAGCAGATGTATTAGTCGCTGTCCATTTTACTGTTCCAGCTTCTTTATTCGTAATTTGAAAATTGCCCGGAACAAATTTTTCCTGCGTTTTAGGTGTATTGTAAAAATGGAAATGAATGGGTTCTGCCAGCAAATTGTTCGGCTTATCCGTATAAGCAGTCATCTCTGAATTAAAAAAAGTTTGAATCTGTTTAGGAAATCCATCAGCATTAATTTCGAACTTTCTTCCCAATAAGGATATTACGTTTCCCTCAACTGTTAAAGGTGTATAAGGTGCAACAACCGTGTTTTGTTGAGCTATAGTAGAATTTAACCAAGTTAATCGGGTTTGTTTATTTGGCGTTGCAACACCTGCATCAGCTAAAACATCATTCCCAATGGTTAGTTTAACATCAACCGCCTTTGTTTTTCTGTTGGCCTTAACATAGAATTTCCCATTGTACAACCCTGCTGAAGTATTCTTTGGAACATTTATAGTAATCCACAAAGCCTGAACTTGACCAGAAGCAACGTTAACGACCTGCTTTAACGGCTTGTTATCGTAACTTGTTCCATCGGTATTTATGCAGTTAATGTATTTTGAAGCAATGGTTTTACCAGTTGAAGTTTTTAAATCGCCGAAAGCTACCTCAACATTTTTTAAATTGGTTAATGCAAATACGCCTAACTGAAACGCATAATTTTCGCCTTTGCTTGCGGAGCCTGTAAAAGTATTTGTTGCGCCCTTTTGTATCCATCGATAAGGCAGGTCCTTCTGCATTTTAATCGGGTACATTCTATTTTCTGGGAATATGATAAACGACTCAGCTTTATGTTTAGCTTTTAAGGCTTCTGTTTCCTTTGTGGTGGCAATAACCTCCATTGGATAAAAGGAATTAAAGGCATCGATAGATTGAATTTCGGTAACCACTGCATTTACAGGTGCTTCTTCGACGGCTTTTAACCAAGAGCCGTCTCCGGCAACCGATTTTAAATATACTCCCTTTGGATAATTACTTTTTCCCTCATTTTTATAGGGCATGTAATAGATAAAATATTTACCTGCCACTTTGGTATTCAGGTAAATATCGGCAAGTTCCCTGGTTACATTTAAGGCGACTGAGGGAATAACTTTTCCGTTGATATCTTGAACAATGATTCGTTTAAGCTTGGGATGTTCATCACGTCTACGCCAATCGATGCGCACATGAGCAATTTCTCCCTTGCCATTAAATTGAATTACTGCCCGATGGTTGCCCAAAGAATCTGGGTTCCAAGTATTATTGCCATTGGTATATTTAAGAATTTGAGCACTAACCGATAACTGGCAAAGTACTGCAATCATTAAGAAAAGCCTAAGTTTCATCTCGAATTTGTTTTAGGCTAATTTATACATAGGATTACTAAAAACAGTTATGTAATGAAAAAATGAGACAAACGTTTGTTTAATTAGTTGATTGGCTCAGTATTCAATTTCTTAGGGATTCTTCACTGCATTCAAAATGACAGAAAGCAAAAAAAAATCCTGATCTTTCGAACAGGACTTTTTTAAATTTTCACTAAGCCCTCTCCTTTGGGGAGGGTTTGAGTGAGGCTTATTCGCCTTTTTGTTCTTCAGTAGCAGGAGCTTCTTCAGCAGGAGCAACTTCTTCAGCAACTTCAGCTTTAGCTTCAGTAGCTTTAGGTGCAGCAGTAGTTTTACTTCTACCACGACGAGTTGTTTTCTTCTCTTCTTTAACTTCTACGTCTTTACCGTAAACTGTATTGTAATCTACCAATTCAATTAAAGCCATTTCAGCGTTATCACCTAAACGGTTGTTTAATTTAATGATACGAGTATAACCACCTGGACGGTTTGCAACTTTCTCAGCAATTTCGCGGAATAAAATTGTTACTACTTCTTTATCTTGTAAATAAGCGAACACTGTACGACGAGAGTGAGTTGTATCATTTTTTGATTTAGTGATAATTGGCTCAACATAAGTACGTAAAGCTTTTGCTTTAGCTAAAGTTGTTGTAATTCTTTTGTGCAAAATAAGTGATGAAGCCATGTTAGCTAACATCGCCTTTCTGTGGCTTGCGGTTCTACCTAAGTGGTTTACTTTTTTACCGTGTCTCATTGTTTTTTAATTGAGTGTATACCGTCTCTGTATTGAGGGAATTATACACTATGAAAAATTATGTTAATTTTTCTAAGTCCCCTTTAGGGGATTTAGGGGTTACTCTTCGTCTAATTTAAATTTAGACAGGTTCATACCGAATGATAAACCTTTTGATTTTACAAGTTCCTGTATCTCTGTTAAAGATTTTTTACCGAAGTTTCTGAATTTTAACATATCAGCAACATCGTAAGAAACCAAATCAGCTAAAGTACGGATATCAGCAGCTTTTAAGCAGTTTAATGCTCTAACTGAAAGATCCATATCAACTAATTCAGTTTTAAGGATTTTACGCATGTGTAAAATTTCCTCATCAACTTCTTTAGTTTCTTCTTTTGCTTGAGATTCTAACACTAGGTTCTCATCAGAGAATAACATAAAGTGTTGAATAAGAATCTTAGCTGCTTCTTTTAATGCTTCTTCTGGGTGAATTGAACCATCTGTAGAAATATCCAATACCAATTTCTCATAATCCGTTTTTTGTTCAACACGGAAGTTTTCAATTGTGTATTTTACGTTTTTCATTGGAGTGTAGATCGAATCGATAGCGATAACACCAACAACTGCATCAGCAACTTTATTTTCTTCAGCAGGAACATAACCACGACCTTTATTGATCGTTAATTCCACTTCTAAAGTAACAGATTTATCCATGTTGCAAATAACATGCTCAGGATTTAAAACTGTAAAGTTGTTAGAGAATTTAGTAATATCACCAGCTTTGAACTGATCTTGACCGTTTACAATGATGAAAACTTTTTCAGCATCACCAGAATCACCAGTTTTTTTGAAACGTACTTGTTTCAAGTTCAAAATGATATCAGTTAAATCTTCTACAACACCTTTCATGGTAGAAAACTCATGAGAAACGCCTGAAAAACGAATAGTAGTAATAGCATAACCTTCTAACGAAGAAAGTAAAATTCTTCTTAAGGCATTACCAATTGTTACACCGAAACCGGGCTCTAAAGGACGAAATTCAAATATGCCATCGAAATCAGTTGATTTCTGCATGATCACTTTGTCTGGTTTCTGAAATGCTAAAATTGCCATTTATATTTTTTTAAATTCGTTATTGAATATATAGTAACATGAAAAAAGTTAATTACCCTTTTGAGGTAATTAACTAGATCATTTATTACTTTGAGTATAACTCGATGATTAAGTTTTCCTTAATGTTCTCTGGAATCTCGTCGCGTTGAGGATAAGTTAAGAACTTACCTGTTAACTCGCTAGCATTCCACTCCAACCAAGCAAATTTGTTAATTGTTCTGCCTGCAACTGAGTTACTAATTGATTCTAATGATTTTGATTTCTCACGAACCGCAACTACATCACCAGCTTTTAACTGATATGAAGGGATATTTACAACTTCACCATTCACGGTTACATGTTTATGGCTAACTAACTGGCGTGCACCAGAACGGGTTGTTGCAATACCTAAACGGTATACTGTGTTATCTAAACGAGCTTCTAATAATTGAAGTAAGTTATCACCTGTGATACCTGCACGTGAAGATGCTTTTTTAAACAAGTTACTGAACTGCTTTTCTAATACACCATAAGTATATTTTACTTTTTGTTTCTCCATTAACTGGATTGCATACTCAGATTGTTTTCCCCTTCTTTTTGATGAGCCATGTTGCCCAGGAGGATAATTTTTTCTGTCTAACACTTTATCAGGACCGAAGATTGGTTCTCTGAATTTACGTGCGATTTTACTTTTTGGGCCTGTATATCTTGCCATTTTTTTCTGTTTTTAAAGTATCATCCAACCTGTAGCTGGAGATTCTTAGCTTTAAAATTAATTAAACTCTTCTCTTTTTAGGAGGACGACATCCGTTGTGTGGAAGTGGAGTAATATCTTTAATAGATAAAACTTCAATACCTGCTACTTGTAAAGTTCTGATTGCAGATTCGCGACCTGAACCTGGACCTTTTACAAATACTTCAACTTTACGTAAACCTAAGTCAAACGCTACTTTACCGCAATCTGAAGCTGCTTGACCAGCTGCATAAGGCGTATTCTTTTTAGAACCTTTAAAGCCCATTTTACCAGCTGAAGACCATGAAATGGTTTGTCCGCTGTTGTTTGTTAAGGTAACGATGATGTTGTTGAAGGTAGCATTGATATGAGCCTGACCAACAGACTCGATTACAACGATACGTTTTTTGGTTACTTTTTTACTCTTAGCCATTTTTGCTTTTAGATTTAGATGTGAGACTTGAGATATGAGCTTTTCTCTACCACGGCACTCAGCATCCTATTTTTTATCTTTTTTAATCCAGATTTGAGGTAAGTATAAGATATGGTTCTCACATCTAAATCTCACAACTCATATCTATCAATTATTTAGTAGCTTTTTTCTTGTTAGCAACTGTTTTTCTCTTACCCTTACGAGTACGTGAATTGTTTTTAGTACGTTGACCACGAGAAGGTAAACCTTTTCTGTGACGTAAACCGCGGTAACAACCAATATCCATTAAACGTTTGATGTTTAACTGAACCTCTGAACGTAAAGCACCTTCTACTTTAATTTCATCGTTAATCATTGTACGGATTGCTGATAACTCATCATCAGACCAGTCTTGTACTTTTTTGTTTACATCGATTCCTGCAGTATTTAAAATACGTTGTGCAGTTGTTTTACCTATACCGTAGATATAAGTTAAACCAATCTCTCCTCTTTTGTTTCTTGGTAAATCAATACCTGAAATCCTTGCCATATTTATTTATCTTTTGAAGTAACTCCGAACGGCGGGCCACCGTTGTACGGTACATTACAATATTTTTAATTACCCTTGACGTTGTTTGTATTTAGGATTTTTCTTGTTAATTACGTAAAGTTTACCTTTACGGCGAATAATCTTACAATCAGCGCTACGTTTTTTAATTGATGATCTAACTTTCATTTTATTTATATCTATAAGTGATGCGACCTTTTGTTAAATCATACGGCGACATCTCTAATTTTACTTTATCCCCAGGAAGAATCTTGATGTAGTGCATCCTCATCTTACCTGAAATGTGCGCAATAATCTCATGTCCGTTCTCGAGTTCAACTCTAAACATCGCATTTGATAATGCTTCTCTTATTACTCCGTCTTGTTCAATTGAGGCTTGTTTAGCCATATTTTATTGATTGTTACTTAATTAGCTGCTTCTAAACAGGGTTGCAAAATTAAATAAAAATTTTTAATTTTTTATTTTTTTTGTTGTAAAACTTCTTCTACTATAGAAAACGTTGATAGAACGTCTGCTTTGCCCTTTTTTATTGCTATTGTGTGCTCAAAATGTGCTGATGGCTTACTGTCTTTACTGGTTACCGTCCATCCATCACTATGAAAATTAATACCTGCAACGCCTGCATTAACCATTGGTTCAATTGCGATTACCATTCCTTCTTCAAGTTTTGGCCCGCTACCACGTTTTCCATAATTCGGAACCTCAGGTTTTTCGTGAAGCTTTATTCCAACACCGTGTCCAACAAGTTCTCTTACTACACCAAATCCATTCGCCTCTGCGTATTGTTGAACAGCAAAACCGATATCTCCGGTACGCATGCCTACAACTGCTTTTTCTATACCTAATTCCAGGCAACGCTTGGTAACTTCAATCAGTTTTTGTTTTTCTGCATCTACCTCACCAATGGAGAAAGTATAAGCCGAATCGCCAAAATAATTGTTTTTAATTACCCCACAATCAACTGAGATTAAATCACCCTCTTGGATTACATATTTACTTGGAAAACCATGAACAACTTTTTCGTTCGGTGAAATACATAAAGAGTATGGAAAGCCGTTATAGTTTAAAAATGCTGGAATTGCTCCGTGATCACTAATAAACTCATAAGCTAACTTATCCAACTCATTTGTTGTTATGCCTGCCTTAATTACTTTTGCCACCTCGGCCAAAGTTTTAGAAACAAGTAAAGAACTTTCTCTTATTAACTCAACCTCCTCAAGAGATTTGTAATAAATTTTAGACATCCATCTTTGGTTTTGAATGAGTGAATCTTGAATGATTGAATAGTCTTAAATAAACTCCAATCATTCTAATATTCAAAATTCAATAATTTTAAATTACAACGCCGCGTTGCTACTTGCAGCAGGAACTCCTGTTCTACCAGTAACTCTGCCCGTTTTCATTAAACCATCGTAATGACGCATTAATAGATAACTTTCGATTTGTTGTAAAGTATCTAAAACTACACCCACTAAGATTAATAATGACGTACCTCCAAAGAAATGAGCAAACTCTTGTTTAATGCCAAATTTAACAGCAAGAGAAGGCAATATTGCTATGATCGCTAAAAATACCGCACCTGGGAAAGTGATTTTTGAAATTACATCATCAATAAAAGTTGATGTTGCAAAACCCGGTTTAACACCTGGAATAAAACCACCATTTTTCTTCATATCATCACTCATTTGAGTAGGATTTACTGTAATTGCAGTATAGAAGAAAGTAAATGCGATAATTAAAAATGCGAAAGTTAAGCTATAAGCCAACGATGTAGTATTGCTAAATTGAATTAACCATGAACCTTGCAACGAAGGAACAAATTGCATTAATGCACCTGGTATAAACATTAACGCCTGAGCAAAAATGATTGGCATAACACCGGCAGCATTAACCTTTAAAGGAATGTACTGACGAACACCACCAAACTGGCGGTTACCAACTATTTTCTTAGCGTATTGTACAGGCACCTTACGTACACCTTGAACAATTAAAATGGTAAACATTACAACTGCAAACAAAGCAACAATCTCTAAAACTAATGCAACCGGGCCACCACCTTCACTAGATGAACCTACACGGGCACTAAATTCTTGACTAATTGCAACTGGTAAACGAGCAATAATACCAACCATGATGATTAGTGATGTACCGTTACCAATACCTTTATCGGTAATTTTTTCGCCTAACCACATTACAAATAATGTACCTGCCGTTAATACAAACGTAGATAACACCAAGAATAAAGTATTTGGCAATAAAATAGCTTCTGCCGGAACTTGAGTTTTAACGTAACCTACAGATTGAACGATTGTGATCGCTACCGTTAGGTAACGCGTAATCTGGTTCATTTTTTTTCTACCACTTTCGCCTTCTTTTTGCATTTTTTGGAAAGAAGGAACAGCAATACCCAATAGTTGCACCACAATTGATGCAGAGATATAAGGCATTACCCCCAAAGCCAAGATAGACACACGAGAGAAAGAACCCCCAGCAAACATATCTAGTAAGCCTAAGATTCCTGATTTTTCGTTATTGCCTAAAGCTGTTGGATCTACACCTGGTAAAACCACGTGAGATACGAAACGGTATACCAAAAGAATTAAGAGCGTAAACAAGATACGCTCTTTTAATTCCTGAATTTTCCAGATATTACTTAAAGTAGTAAATAGCTTCTTCATTTAATATTTTACAATTTTACAATTGAACCACCTGCAGCTTCAATAGCTTTTTGTGCGGTTGCAGAAAACGCATGTGCTGTAATATCTAATTTTGCTTTTACTTCACCACGACCTAAGATTTTTACTAAGTCGTTTTTAGAAGCTAAACCATGCTGTTGCAAAGCAGCAAAATCGATTGTTGTTAAGCTAAATTTATCAGCTAAGTTTTGTAAAACATCCAAGTTTACACCTACATATTCTGTACGGTTAATTGGTTTGAAACCAACTTTAGGCACACGACGTTGTAAAGGCATTTGACCACCTTCAAAACCGATTTTGGTTTTGTGACCTGAACGAGAACCCGCACCTTTGTGACCACGAGTTGAAGTTCCACCACGACCTGAACCAGTACCACGACCAATTCTTTTACTGTTTTTAACTGAACCTTCTGCAGGTTTTAAATTACTTAAATTCATTTTTTTGAATTTGTGTTGCCCTTCGCTTTCACTAAACAGGTACAACGATTAAACATATATAAAGGCAGTAGGAATGTTTCCCCTACTACCTTCAAATAATTACTAGATACTTTCGATTGCGATTAAATGATTCACTTTGCGAATCATTCCAATGATTTGTGGAGTAGCCTCAACTTCTACACTTTGGTTCATTTTTGATAACCCCAAAGCTTGAACAGTTCTTTTTTGGCGTTCGCTTCTATCGATAATACTTTTTACCTGTGTTATTTTGATCTTAGCCATGATATTATCCGTTAAATACTTTGTTTAAATCTATACCACGAGTTTGAGCTACTGTATAAGCATCACGCATTTTCGTTAATGCATCAACAGTTGCTTTTACCACGTTGTGTGGGTTAGATGAACCTTTAGATTTTGCCAATACGTTATGAACGCCAGCACTTTCTAAAACTGCACGCATTGCACCACCTGCAATTACACCTGTACCTACTGCTGCTGGTTTGATTAGAACAAAACCACCAGAGAATTTACCGATTTGCTCGTGAGGAACAGTACCGTTTAAAATTGGAACTTTAACCAAGTTCTTTTTAGCATCATCCACACCTTTAGCGATTGCTTCAGTTACCTCTTTCGCTTTACCTAAACCGAAACCAACAACACCGTTTTCATCTCCAACAACAACAATTGCTGAGAAGCTGAAAGTACGACCACCTTTGGTTACTTTGGCAACACGTTGTATACTAACCAAACGATCCTTTAATTCGATATCGGTGGTTTTTACTCTTTTTATATTGATAGTTGACATCTTACTTTTTCTTCAGATTAAAATACTAAACCAGCTTCGCGAGCACCTTCTGCTAACGATTTAACACGACCGTGATATAAATAGCCGTTTCTATCGAAAACAACTTCTTTAACACCAGCTGCAATTGCTTTTTCAGCAACTAATTTGCCAACCGCAACTGATTGGTCACTTTTGTTTCCAGTTCCTGCAAAATCTTTCGATAATGAAGACGCTGAAGCTATTGTTGTACCGGTTACATCGTTAATTACCTGAGCATAAATCCCTTTATTGCTTCTATAAACAGATAACCTTGGGCGTTCTTCCGAACCAGTAAGTCTTTTTCTGATCCCTTTTTTAATACGATCTCTTCTTGATAATTTTTTACCTGCCATGATTATTATTTCTTAGATGCTGATTTACCTGCTTTTCTTCTTAACACTTCACCTACAAACTTGATACCTTTACCTTTGTAAGGCTCTGGAGCACGTAACGAACGAATTTTCGCAGCTACCTGACCGATCAATTGTTTGTCAATACTTTCTAAAATGATTTTAGGTGTTTGACCTTTTTCTGATGAAGTGGTTACTTTAATCTCTTCTGGTAATTGAAATACATAGTGGTGAGAATAACCTAAAACTAAGTCTAATGTATTACCTGTGTTTGTAGCACGGTAACCAACACCTACTAATTCTTGAGTTAATTTATAACCTTCTGTAACACCAACAACCATATTGTTAAGCAATGAGCGATATAAACCGTGTAATGCTTTGTGTTTCTTTTGTTCTGAAGGACGTTGAACTGTTAAAATTCCGTCTTCTTGACTTACAGTGATGTCTGCATCAACTGCTTGTGTTAATTCACCTTTAGGGCCTTTTACACTTACTACGTTATCATCTGAAACGGTAATTGTAACACCTGCAGGGATTGTAATTGGGGCTTTTCCTATTCTTGACATTGTGCTGTTCTCCTAATAATTAATAAACGTGACACAATACCTCACCACCAATATTTAATTTGGCTGCTTCTTTATCAGTCATTACACCTTTAGAAGTAGATAAGATTGCGATACCTAAACCGTTTAATACTCTTGGCATATTTTCAACACCAGCATAGTTTCTCAAACCTGGTTTACTAATTCGCATCAAAGTACGAATAGCAGGAACTTTAGTAATTGGATTGTATTTCAAAGCGATTTTGATTGTGCCTTGAACTGTAGTATCTTCAAACTTGTAGTTCGCGATGTAACCTTTATCGAAAAGAACTTTGGTAATTTCTTTTTTAAGGTTTGATGCAGGAATTTCTACAACACGGTGATTGGCCTTAATGGCATTCCTTACTCTTGTTAAATAATCTGCTATTGGATCTGTATTCATTTTTTATTGTTTTTGATAGTGGTTTCCTGTCACCACCCGGCGATGGGACCTGCTATCGGTTAAAATTAATTTTTGAGTTATATGTAATAAGTTATAAGTCGTAAGTATTACTTACAACCTATAACTTAAAACCTAAAACTATATTACCAAGATGCTTTTTTAACACCTGGTATTTTACCGTCTAGTGCCATTTGGCGGAACGTAACCCTTGAAATACCAAAGGTACGCATGTAACCACGTGGACGACCAGTTAATTTACAACGGTTGTGTAAACGTACTGGAGATGAGTTTTTAGGTAATTTATCTAAACCCTCGAAATCTCCTGCAGCTTTTAAAACTGCACGTTTTTCAGCGTATCTAGCTACCAATTTTTGGCGCTTAACTTCGCGTGCTTTTACACCTTCTTTTGCCATTATTCTGCTGTTTTTTGATTTTTAAATGGTAATCCGAATTGCTTCAATAACTCTAAAGCTTCAACGTCAGATTTTGCCGAAGTTACGAAAGTTATATCCATACCTAAAATTTTATTGATTTTATCGATATTAATCTCTGGAAAGATGATTTGTTCAGTAACACCTAATGTATAATTACCTTTTCCATCAAATCCCTTATCGTTAATACCTTTGAAATCACGAATACGTGGTAAAGCTACAGAGATCAAACGATCTAAGAACTCGTACATATTGTTGTCACGTAAAGTAACGCGTACACCTACTGGCATACCTTTACGCAATTTAAAGTTAGAGATATCTTTTTTAGATTGTGCCGGAACCGCTTGTTGACCAGTGATGGTTGACAACTCAACGATTGTAGTATCCATAATCTTTTTATCCGTAACCGAAAAACGACCTACACCTTGATTGATACAGATTTTTTCCAATTTAGGAACCTGCATTACAGTTTTGTACTGAAATTTTTCTTTTAATGCATTTACAACTTCTTCTTTGTATTTGCTTTTTAATCTTGGTGTAGCCATTATTTAATCTCCTCTCCTGAAATTTTAGCAACTCTAACTAATTTACCATCTGCGTTAAGTTTACGACCTACGCGGGTAGTTTTACCAGATTTTGGATCAACCAACATCAAGTTAGAAATGTGAAGAGCAGCTTCTTTTTTAATAATACCACCGTTAGGATTTGCAGCGTTTGGCTTAGTATGTTTAGATACTAAGTTAACACCTTCCACAATGGCTCTGTTTTTATCTATTTGTACTGAAAGTACTTTTCCTTGTTGACCTTTTGAATCGCCAGCAATTACTTTAACTAAATCTCCTGTACGGATTTTAAGTTTTGATGGTGTATTTACTTTGTTTCCCATTTTATAATACCTCCGGTGCTAATGATACAATTTTCATGAATTGTTTTTCACGTAGTTCTCTCGCAACCGGGCCAAAGATACGTGTACCTCTTGGCTCATCCTGTGCGTTCAATAATACAGCAGCGTTATCGTCAAAACGAATATAAGAACCATCTTTACGACGGATTTCTTTTTTAGTTCTTACTACTACTGCCTTAGAAACTGTACCTTTTTTAATATTACCTGACGGTAATGCGCTTTTTACGGTAACAACTACTTTATCACCAATTGAAGCATAACGTTTGCCGGTTCCACCTAGCACACGAATTACCAATACTTCTTTTGCGCCACTGTTATCAGCAACGTTTAATCTCGATTCCTGTTGTACCATCTTATTTAGCTCTTTCTAAAATTTGTACCAATCTCCAGTTCTTATTTTTACTCAAAGGACGAGTTTCCATAATCAATACTGTATCACCGATACCGCATTCGTTTTTCTCGTCGTGAGCCATAAATTTGGTAGTTTTCTTAACGAACTTACCATAAATCGGGTGCTTTACTTTACGCTCAACGCTCACTACAACAGATTTATCCATCTTGTTGCTCACCACCAACCCGGTTCTTGTTTTTCTTAATTGTCTTTCCATTTCGACTTTCAAATTAATTAGTTTCAGTAGCTGACTCAGCAAGTTTTACTTTAGTCAGTTCAGTATTTAAACGGGCTATGTCTTTCCTTACTTTTGAAATGCGTGAAGGATTCTCGATAGCTGAAATGGTATGAGAGAACTTTAATTTTGATAATGTCTCTTTTTCTTCCGCAATCTTAGCTACTAATTCTTCTTTTGAAAGCCCTGTGATTTCTGAATTTTTCATTTTTATTTTTCTTTTACGATTGAGTGTAGCGGTTATAATAAACAAGTATTTACAACATTCATCTCAACTCTTTACTATGCTTCTACGTAATCTCTACGTACTACAAATTTTGTTTGGATTGGTAATTTCTGAGCAGCTAAGCGTAATGCTTCTTTAGCAACTTCTAAAGGCACACCTTCAGCTTCGAAAATTACACGTCCAGGTCTTACTACTGCAACCCAGTATTCAGGAGCACCTTTACCTTTACCCATACGTACTTCAGCAGGTTTTTTAGTTACCGGTTTATCCGGGAAAATCCTGATCCATACTTGGCCTTCACGTTTCATGAAACGAGTTACGGCAATACGGGCAGCCTCTATCTGGCGACTTGTGATCCAAGTTGCTTCTAAAGATTTGATACCGAAAGATCCGAATGCTAACTCAGCTCCACGAGAAGCTAAACCCTTCATTCTGCCTTTTTGCATCTTCCTGAACTTCGTTCTTTTTGGCTGTAACATTTTATTTTGTTCTAATCGTTAAACGATGTTAATAAATCAATTATTTACGAGGACCTCTGTTAGCGCCTGCGCCACCACCTCTATTTGCTCCGGGACCACCTTGACCTGGGCCACGACCACCACCTTGGTTTCCACCACGTCTGTCGTTACCGCCACCACGGCTATCTCTTCCACCACCTCTGTTATCTCTTCCACCGAATGCTGGTTTTTCTGATTGGCCTTTTGGACCGTTGTTTGCCGCACCAATGTTTGGAGACAAATCACGTTTTCCATAAACCTCACCTTTACAGATCCAAACTTTAACACCTATTTTACCATAAGTAGTTAATGCTTCTGCTAAAGCGTAATCAATATCAGCACGGAATGTATGCAAAGGCACTCTTCCTTCTTTATACTGCTCAGAACGTGCCATCTCAGCACCACCTAAACGACCAGAAGTCATGATTTTAATACCTTCAGCACCCATACGCATGGTTGATGCGATAGAAGATTTCATTGCTCTACGGAATGAGATCCTTGCTTCTAATTGTTTAGCAACACCTTCTGCAACTAATTGTGCATCAAGTTCTGGGCGTTTAATTTCGAAGATGTTAATTTGAATTTCCTTTTTAGTCAATTTCTTTAACTCTTCTTTAATTTTATCAACCTCAGCACCTGCTTTACCGATTACGATACCTGGGCGAGCTGTGTGGATAGTTACAGTGATACGTTTTAACGTACGCTCGATAACTACTTTTGCAACACCACCTTTAGCAATACGAGCAGAAAGGTATTTTCTTATTTTCTCATCTTCAACTAATTTATCGGAGTAGTTGTTGCCACCGAACCAGTTAGAATCCCATCCTTTGATAATTCCTAACCTGGCACCTATTGGATTTGCTTTTTGTCCCATTTCCTAATTAGTTTTGAGTTGTTTCTGTGTTTTTACTATCTACAATCAGCGTTACGTGGTTAGAACGTTTACGAATTCTATATCCACGGCCTTGAGGAGCTGGACGTAAGCGTTTTAACTGACGGCCACCATCAACCATAATTGTTTTTACAAACAGTTGGTTTTCTTCAGGGCGAGCACCTTCATTTTTAGATTCCCAGTTTTTGATAGCAGATAATAATAATTTCTCAACTCTTATTGCTGCTTCTTTATTGGTAAACTTTAAAATGCTTAATGCTTTCTCTACACGTTCACCTCTGATAAGATCTACAACCAAACGCATCTTACGCGGTGAGGTTGGACAATTGTTTAATTTTGCTATTGCTTCCATTGTCTAATTATTTTTTCTTTTCAGCGTGTCCTCTGAATGTTCTGGTTGGAGCAAATTCTCCCAACTTGTGACCAACCATGTTTTCTGTAACGTACACAGGAATAAATTTATTTCCGTTGTGTACAGCAAATGTATGATTCACGAAATCTGGTGAAATCATTGATCTGCGAGACCAAGTTTTGATTACAGACTTTTTGCCTGAATCATTCATAGAGTTTACTTTTTTCTCTACGTTATGGTCAATATAAGGTCCTTTTTTTATCGAACGAGCCATTATTTCTTCCTTCTCTCTATGATGTAACGATTAGAATATTTTTTAAGTTCTCTGGTTTTAAAGCCTTTAGCTAAAACACCATTTCTTGAACGAGGGTGACCACCTGATGATCTACCTTCACCACCACCCATTGGGTGATCGACAGGGTTCATCGCTACCGGTCTAGTTCTCGGACGACGGCCCAACCAACGTTTACGACCTGCTTTACCTAATACTTCGTTTGCGTGATCTGAGTTAGATACAGCACCGATAGTAGCAAGACAAGTAGTCAAGATTAAACGGGTTTCGCCTGAAGGCATTTTTAAAGTAGCATATTTACCATCGCGGGCAGCTAATTGTGCATAAGCACCTGCACTACGAGCCAATTGTGCTCCTTTTCCAGGGTGAATCTCCACGTTGTGGATGATAGAACCTAATGGAATGTTCGATAATTTTAAAGTGTTACCTACTTCTGGAGTTGCTGTATCGCCCGATAATAATACCGAACCTACTTGCAAACCTTCTGGAGCAATGATATAACGCTTCTCGCCATCTGCATAATGTAATAATGCGATGCGGGCAGTACGGTTTGGATCGTATTCTACAGTAGCTACTGTAGCAGGAACATCGAATTTATCGCGTTTGAAGTCGATTAAACGATATGATTTTTTGTGACCACCACCCATGTAGCGCATAGTCATCTTTCCTGTGTTGTTACGTCCACCAGACTTTTTTGATGATACAACCAATGATTTTTCGGGCTTGGTTGCTGTAATCTCCGTAAAGCTGGCACCAACTCTAAAGCGGGTTCCCGGAGTAACTGGTTTAAATTTTCTTAAGCCCATAGTTATAATATAATAATTGAATTAAAGAGTTGCGTAATAATCTATTGTTTCGCCGTCTTTTAGCGTTACGATTGCTTTTTTGTATTTAGGGCTACGGCCTGATACAAAACCTGCTTTAGTGTAACGAGATTTAGCTTTTCCATCAACAACCATTGTATTAACTGAAACGATGGTTACACCGTACAATTTTTCAATTGCTTGTTTGATCTGGATTTTGTTAGCCTTGTGGTTAACGCTAAATGTGAAACGGTTAGATTTCTCAGTTAAAGCTGAAGCTTTTTCGGTTAATATTGGTTTTTTTAAAATGTCCATATTATTTGGCAAATGCCTCCTCCAAAGTTTTAACAGAATCTGCAGTTAACACAAGTACGCCAGCGTTTAATACATCATAAGTATTTAAATCTGCTGCAGTAATTACTTTAGTTTTCTGTACGTTTCTGCTTGATAAATAGATATTATTATTTTGTGCAGGTAAAACCAATAAAGTTTTTTCGTTTCCTACGTTTAACGCAGTGATTAAACTTATAAAGCTTTTAGTTTTAATTGTATCGAAGTTGAAATCTTCTAAAACCACCACGTTATTATCTTTTGCTTTATAAGCTAAAGCAGATTTACGTGCTAATGATTTTAATTTCTTGTTCAATTTAAAACTGTAATCACGTGGCTGAGGACCGAAAACACGACCACCACCGTTAAATAACGGAGATTTAATGCTACCAGCACGGGCACCACCTGTACCTTTTTGTTTGTATAGTTTACGAGTTGAACCAGCAATCTCATTACGTTGTTTAGATTTGTGAGTACCTTGACGTTGATTAGCCAAATACTGTTTAACATCTAAATAAATCGCGTGGTCGTTAGGCTCGATACCAAATACCGATTCAGGAAGTTGCACCTTGGCACCTGTTTCTTTACCTGAAATGTTTAATACTTTAACTTCCATCTGATTACTTGTCTAAGATTACGTAAGAACCTTTAGCTCCTGGAATGGAACCACTAACTACTAATAAGTTTTGCTCAGCATAAACTTTCAAAACTTGTAAGTTTTGAACTTTTACTCTGTCTCCACCTGTTCTTCCAGCCATGCGCATTCCTTTGAATACACGTGAAGGGAATGACGATGCTCCCAATGAACCTGGGGCACGTAAACGGTTATGCTGACCGTGAGTCTGCATACCAACACCGGCAAATCCGTGGCGTTTTACAACACCTTGAAAACCTTTACCTTTTGAGGTACCTACAACATCAACAAAATCGCCTTCTGCGAAAGAATCAACCGTTACTACATCACCTAAGTTAAGTGAAGTTGTAAACGAATCGAATTCTACCAGCTTGCGTTT
>Ga0160460_100064_pt1 | contig 164205 bp, 143 predicted proteins | sample HID1973M_E6MG_FD_108238 | JGI IMG/M metagenome (GOLD analysis project Ga0160460, IMG submission 108238) | Enriched mosquito-associated microbial communities from UW Madison campus, WI, USA - HID1973M_E6 MG | ecosystem: Host-associated > Arthropoda: Insects > Digestive system > Unclassified ... | reverse complement strand
TCTCGATGGCCGCCGGGCTCGCAATCGCGGCGCTGATCTGGTGGACCAACGGCCCGGTGCCGTGGATTTTCGTGGTGATGATCGTGCTCGGCGTGTGGACGACGATCATGATGGCCGCACTGCTGATGGGCCTCATGTTCCTTTCGAGCGGAACCGGCCATGACGATCAGATCGACGACCGGGTGAGCCAGGAAGTTCTTTCCGACGAGGACTGAGCGCTCCGGTTCGCCAGCTCGCCCGCTCCCTTTCGACGCAAAAAAAAGAGCGTGATCCCGTCCCGCCGGACCGGATCACGCTCTGATCTTGTCACGCTCCGCTGTTAGCGGGGCGGCGCCTGTTACTCGGCAGCCTCGGGCTGGCGGGGACGACGGCCACGGCGCGGCTTGGGCGCGCTCTCGACTGCCTCTTCAGGCGCCTGGACCGGCTCGTCCTCGTCGCTCGCCTCGATGCGACCGATGGAAGGGGGCAGGCCGGGCAGGCCAATGTCGTCGCCATCATTGTCGTCATTGGCGACGCGCGGCGCGCGCTCCTGGCGACGCTCGCCCCGGTCGGCGCGCTCCGTGCGCTCGCCGCGCTCGGGCCGATCGTTGCGCTCGCGGCGCGGGCGCTGTTCCTGCTGACGCGGCTCCTGCTGGCGGGGCGCGAACTCGTCCATGTCGTCGCCAACGGCGTCGATCATATCGTTGCCGTCGAAGTCGCCGCCGTCCTGATCGCCCTCGTCATTGCGACGGAAGCGCTGCTGCTGCTCTTCCTGGCGCGAGCGATTGTCGGCGAGGACGCGGAAATAATGGTCGGCGAACTGGAGATAATATTCCGCATTCACCCGGTCGCCGGCCATCTGGGCGTCGCGGGCGAGATTGCGATACTTCTCGAGAAGCTGGGCGGCATTGCCGCGTGCGCGGTTGTCGATCCGGTTGCCGGAGTCTCCGTTGCCGCGATTGCCACCGCCGCCGTTCTGGCGGGGATTGTTGTTATTGTTCCGACCGCGACGGCGGCCGGCTTGACGATTGTTGATCAAAGGTTTGTCCTATGCTCTCAACTAAAACCTCGGCGTCTTCGCCATAACGACCCGAAACGTCGTGCATCACATCGACGGCGGAGCGGTCACCAAGAACCTCTCGCGCCCCGCGCTTCGGCCAACGGCTCCATCTCAGAACGCCGCCAAAACTGTGGGAGCAGGCCGCTTGCCCTAGCGCCATGCGCGGGGGCGGGAGCAGCTCTGTAACTCGCAGATAGTCGCTCCGATCCACCAAACCAAGTGAAAATCGCATGCAACGGTTAAAAAGGAGCTTTCAGGCCGTGCCAAAATGGGCGTGCGGCACACGGCTCGGCGCAGGATCAGGCCGTGACCACCAGCGCCCGCGCGCGTCCGCCCAGATCCCGCTCGACCGACACCGTGAAGCCCGCCGCGCGGAACAGGGCGGCCGCGCTCTCGCCCTGGTCGAAGCCGATCTCGAAGATCGCCACGCCGCCGGGCTCCAGCAGCCCGCCGAGCTGATCCGCCAGCCGGCGATAATCGTCCAACCCCTCCGGCCCGGCGAACAGCGCCGAGGCCGGCTCATGGTCGCGCACGTCCGGCGAGAGCATCGCGCTCTGGGCGATATAGGGCGGATTGCACAGGATGAGGTCAAACTGCTCGGCGATGTCCGCACCCCAGTCGCCAAGGCGAATCTCCGCTCGCCCGGCCATGCCGCAACGCGCTGCATTGCCCTGCGCCACGGCCACCGCGCCTGGCGAGGCGTCGATCCCGAGCCCGCTCACCTCGCGCCAGACATCGAGCGCCGCCAGCAGCAATGCGCCCGACCCGGTGCCAAGATCGAGAATGCGGCGCGGGGCGCGCTCCTTGCCGAACCAGGCGATCGCCGCCTCGATCAAAGTCTCACTGTCTGGCCGCGGCACCAGCACGTCGGGCGTCACGCTGAGGGTGAGCGTCCAGAAATCACGCTCGCCGATGATATAGGCAACGGGCTCATGTGCGAGCCGCCGCGCGAGCAGCGCCTCGGCTCCATCGGGCACCGCCAGCCCATGCATCGAGAGGATCATCTGCTCCCGGCTGATTCCCAGCGCATGGGCGGCCAGCAATTCGGCATCGAGGCGCGGCGTCTCGCTCATCGTCGCAAGCCGTGCCGCCGCATCGCGCAGCCAGCCGGAGAGAGTCACGCCGCCATGTCGAGCTGGGCGAGGCGCGCGGCCTCGTCCTCGGCGACCAGCGCCGCGATGACCTCCTCCAGCCCCGGCCCTTCGAGAATCTCGGGCAGCCGGTGCAGCGTCAGGTTGATGCGGTGGTCGGTCACGCGGCCCTGCGGAAAATTATAAGTGCGGATGCGCTCGGAGCGATCGCCCGAGCCAACCATCGCCTTGCGTGTGCCGGCCTGCTCGCTCTGCGTGCGCTCGCGCTCGGCTTCATAGAGGCGCGTGCGCAGCACCTTGAGCGCCTTGGCCTTGTTCTTGTGCTGCGATTTCTCGTCCTGCTGCGTCACCACGATGCCGCTCGGCAAATGGGTGATGCGCACCGCGCTGTCCGTCGTGTTCACATGCTGGCCGCCCGATCCGGAGGAGCGATAGACGTCGATGCGCAGGTCCTTGTCGTCGATCTGCACGTCGACCTCCTCGGCCTCCGGCAGCACCGCGACCGTCGCGGCCGAGGTATGGATGCGCCCGCCGCTCTCGGTGACGGGCACGCGCTGCACGCGGTGCACGCCGCTCTCGAACTTCATCTTCGCGAACACGCCGGTTCCGGTGACCGAAGCAATCACTTCCTTGAAGCCGCCCTGCTCGGATGCGCTCGCCGAGATGATCTCGACCCGCCAGCCCTGTGTCTCAGCGTAGCGCTGATACATGCGCAGCAGATCGCCCGCGAAGAGCGCTGCCTCATCGCCGCCGGTCCCGGCGCGGATCTCCAGCATGGCCGGGCGCGCATCGGCGGCGTCCTTGGGCAGCAGCGCGATGGCGAGCGCATGCTCGGCCTCCGGCAGCCGCGTGCGTAGCGCCTCCAGCTCCTCCTGCGCCATCGCCTTCATCTCGGGATCGGCGAGCATCGCTTCCAGCTCGGCCTGCTCCGCGCGCAGCCCCTCGACCTCGCCCGCCGCCTTCGCGACCGGCTCCAGCTCGGCATAATCCTTGGACAGGCGCACGAACTCGGACGGATCGAGATCCGGCCGCGCCATCTGCGCCTGCACTTCCTCCTGCCGCCGCAGGATCGCGGAAAGCCGTTCGGGGGAGATGGCCGCCATCAGCTCTCGCTCCGCCCCTCTCCCTCAGGGGACGGGCTGAAGGTCTGCACTGCCATCACGCGAGGGCACCCTCCAGCAACGCCTGGACCTGATCGGCCAACTCGCCGCGAATGTTGAAGGTGGGCGTGCCGTCCTTGACCCCAACGGAGACGAGCGTGCGCGCCGGGATCTTCGCGGCCTTGTCATACCGCTTGCGGGGCGAACCGCTGGCGACGAGGTCGGCCGAATAGCCCTGCTCCCGCAGCGCCGCGAGGCTGCGCATCGCCTCCGCGAGGAGCGCGTCGTCCTCCAGCGCGATGATCACGTCGAACGCGGGAGCAGCGAAGTCTTCCAGCAGCATCGCGAGCCGCTCGATGCCCGCCGCCCAGCCGACCGCGGGCGTGTGCGGCCCGCCCAGCGCCTCGATCAGGCCGTCATAGCGCCCGCCGCCGAGCACCGTGCCCTGCGCGCCCAGCCGGTCGGTCACGAACTCGAAGGCGGTGTGGCGATAATAATCGAGCCCGCGCACGAGCCGAGGGTTGCGCGTCCAGGCGACGCCAGCCGCGTCCAGTCCCTTGGTCACCGCCTCGAAGAAGGCGCCAGCCTCGCTCGACATGTGCGCATCGATCTCCGGCGCCGCGTCCGCGATCGGGCGATCACGGGGATCCTTGCTGTCGAGGATACGCAGCGGGTTCTTGAGCAGCCGATCCTGACTCTCCTCAGAGAGATCGCCGCGATTGCCCTCGAAGTGCGCGATCAGCGCCTGCCGCCACGCTTCGCGCGTCGCGCTATCGCCCAGCGTGTTGAGCGTGAGCGTGACGCCCTCGCTGATGCCGAGCTCCTTGAGCAGATGGTCGGCAAGGATGAGCAGCTCGGCATCGGCCAGCGGCTCGGGCGCGCCGATGATCTCGGCATCGAGCTGGTGAAACTGGCGATAGCGCCCCTTTTGCGGCCGCTCGTAGCGGAACAGCGGCCCGTGCGTCGCGACCTTGAGCGGCGCGAACTGCTGCCAGCCCTCGGTGATGTAGGCGCGGCAGATGCCGGCCGTGAACTCCGGGCGCAGCGTGACGGAGTCGCCGCCGCGGTCTTCGAAGGTGTACATTTCCTTGGAAACCACGTCGGTCGTCTCGCCGAGCGAACGGGAGAAAACCGATGTCTGCTCGAACACCGGCACCTCGATGCGCTTGAAGCCGTATAGCTTGCGCACGCGCTCGAACGTCTCGACGACGTGGGTGAATCGGTCCGCCGTCTCGCCGAGCATGTCCTGCGTGCCGCGAATGGGCCTGGGTGTCTGGATCTTCGCCATGGCGCGCCTCTAGCGGGATTTGCGGTTCAAGGGAACCTCGTTGCCGCAGCGCGTCGTTCCTGATATGTTCTTGAACAGCGAATCCAAGGGAGAGCATGATGGCGAACGAACTGGAAGGCGGCTGCCAATGCGGCGCCGTGCGGTATGGCGTCACGGGCGAGCCGGTCTATGCGGCGCTCTGCCATTGCGCCGATTGCCGCAAGTCGGCCGGCGCGCCCGCCGTCCATTGGGCGGCCTTCACGGAGGCCCAGTTCCGGCTGATCGCCGGAGAGCCGAAGGAATATCGATCGTCGGAAAATGCGATCCGGAATTTCTGCCCGACCTGCGGCACCGGGCTTTTCTATCGCAACCCGGTCGTGCTGCCGGGCCTCGTCGACATCCAGGCGGCGACGCTGGACGACCCGGCCGCGCTGCCGCCGCAGATCCATGTCCAGACCGCCGAGCGCGTGCCCTGGATCGACGCGGTGGAGGAGTTGCCCAAGTTCGAGCGCTACCCCTCCGATTGAACCGGCGCCTCAGTCCCGGTGTGGATGCGGCACATGGATGCGGACGATCAGCCCGCCGCCCTCCGCGTTGAGGAAACAGAGCTGCCCACCAAAGCGGTGCAGCAGCCGGTGTGCGGTGGGGATGCCGAGGCCGAAGCCCTTGGTATCGCGGGCCCGCGCCGTGTCGAGGCGGAAGAAGGGCGCCAATATGTCCTCGAAATGATCGGCCGGGATGCCGGGGCCATTATCCTTGATTTCCACCAGCCATGTCTCGCCGTCGCGGCGCGTCGCCACCTCGATGACATCGGCGAAGCGGACCGCATTCTCCATGAGCGCGCGCAGCGAGAGGAGCAGCGGCTCGCAATAGGTCTCGACCGCATGCGCGCCGCCGCCGTCGAAGCCAATCTCTCCGGGGATCTGCTCGACAAGGTGCCGCACGGCCGCGTCGAGATCGATCACGTCCGGTTCGGCGGTGAGATGCTGCGCGCGCAGATATTGCTGCAGCGAGACGAGCATGGCTTCCATCTCGTCCGCGCTGGCCCGGACCATCTCGCCCAACTCGCGATCGGTGATCAGGTCGGCGGCGAGCTGCTGGCGGGCCAGCGGCGTACGCAGGTCGTGGCTGATCGCCTCGAAGGACTTGGCCTGGTCGCGCAGCAATCCGGCAATGCGCTGCTGCATCGCATTCATCGAGCGCGCCAGCGTCCGCAGATCCCTCGGGCCGGTTTCGCGGATCGGCACCATGCGCCCCGCGCCGATCGCGTCCGCCGCGTCCGAGAGGCGCCGCAGCGGCGTGGTCAGATGGCGCAGCGCGAGCAGGCCGATGCCGAGGCAGGCCAGCGTGGTTCCGACCGTCAGCAGGGTCGCGCGCAGGGCGATCGGCCACATCGATGAAATGTCGCGCGAGCGGAAATTGAGCCAGTTGCCGTCGGCCAGCCGCAGCGAGCCGACGAGATCGCGATCATCCCCGACCGGCGGCGTGATCGCGAGATGCAGCGCCCGGCTGGCCAACGACGGCTCCCATTTGAAAATCTGGCCGGCAATCTCGCCGAGCGCGCCGCCCTGTCCCGGCTGCGCGACCAGCGGACTCGCCGAGACATTGGCAACCAGATGGCGCGTGGTCATGATCGCGGCGGCCGCGCTCCCTTCGCGCGCATAGACCCGCTCGCTCACCACCAGCAGCTCGGCGACGCGGCGGGCATGGTCCTCGCGCAGCGTCTGCCGGTCGATTGCCTGATAGAAGGCAAGGCTGCCGATGAGCTGCAGCACGCCAAGGGCCAGGAGCAGCAGCGCCGCATAGACAGAGAGCCGCGGAATTTGATGCCGCGCCAACAGGTCGTTCCTCCACTGGCCCCGCCGCATGCTGCGCGGCGCGCCTTATCCCGGTCCCGCTCGCACTCGCCGCAAGCGCCGTCAACGGATCGTTGCGGCGAGCAATCATTTGAAACACGACCGCCGAAACCGGGCGGGGCTGCCCGAACGGGCGCCCCGCCGGCGCCTGTTACTCCGCCGCTTCCAGGAAACGGTCGTCGATCGACGCCTCGGCTTCCCAGCTCTTGATCTCGGGCAGAACCTTCTCGGCGAACAGGCGGATGTTCTTCACCGCCTCGCTCTGCGGCATGCCGCCGAAATGGACGTGCGGGAAGAAGCCCTGCGGATTGTAGATTTCCTTGAGCTCCCACATCCGGTCGAGGATCATCTGCGGCGTTCCCGTCACCACGCCCTTGGCGAAGTTCTCGACATAGGGATCGATCTGCTCGGGCTGCAGCACCATCTTCTCGTAGCTCTCATAGCCCGGCATGCTCGCGAAGGTGCCCGGCTTGTCGAGGCTGTAGTTCTTGATCGCCGCGCGCATCGTCTCCGCGAGATAGTGCCGACCCTGCTCCACGGCATAGTCGGCGCTTTCGTCGATATAATAATTGCCGCTGACCATCGGCGGCGGCGGCACACTGCCGTCATTGTGCACCTGATTCCAGATGTCGGCATACATGTCCGGCGGCGTCTCCTTGCCTCGCTGCGGCAGCATCAGGACCATATTGCCGAAGCCGAAGCGCGCGGCGGTGTGCATCGAGGTGCCGGAGAGCGAGCCGCAGAACTTGCGCCCCTCGAAGCTCTTGAGCGGGCGCGGGCGCAGCTCCCGGCGGGGTTGGTCGATATGCTTGCCCTTGCCTTCGATGATGCCCGTCTCGATCGCCGGGATGACGAGGTCGAGGATTTCGCCATAAAGCTCGCGCGACTTGGTCTGGTCGACCCGCAGCCCCTCGAACTCGTGCGGAGCGAGGCCGTTGCCGAAGCCGAGGATCGCGCGGCCCCGCGAGAGGATGTCGAGATTGATGATCTTCTCGGCCAGTCGCACCGGATCGTGCCAGGGCACGATGATGACCTGCGTGCCGAGCTTCACCCGCTTGGTGCGCCCCGCAATGTAGGTGAGCAGCTGCAGCGGGTCGTTGGACATGGAATAATCGGAGAAGTGATGCTCGGTGATCCACACCGAGTCGAACCCCAGCTCCTCGGCGAGCACAAGGTTCTCGACCTCCTCCTGCACGAACTGCTGATCCGGATAGCCGTCGCCGCGCTGATGGGCAAAGCCGCTTGCCAGGCCGATATGCATCTTCTCTCTCCTTTTGCGCCGTCTCCACCCCCTACGCCGTCGCGCTTGGCGGATCATTGCCTTGCTCATGATCCTAGCGCGTCCGACCCCTCATAGCCAGAACAGCCGCGCGCGCGCGCGCCACAGGACGAAACCCGTCACTGGACGGCCCGGCGCAATGTCGCCATGCTGGCTGCCCCGCCCGAAAGGCCAGCCCCCAGCCAGGAGAGGATCCCATGCCGCGTAACGCCCTGATCGGCCTGTTGGGCATTGCCCTGCTGCCCGGCCTCGCCGCTGCCCAGCCCGAGCCGTTGGAGGCCCCCGCTGCACCCGCCGCCGTGGAGCGGTCCGCGCCGAGCGCCCAGCCGGTCGTGCGCACCGTGCCGGAAGCACGCGACATTGCCTGGGCAGGCGGCACCATCCAGCTTGCGGTAGACGCGACCGACGTGACCCGCCGCATCCTGCGCGTCCGCCAGACCATCCCGGTCGGCGGCAGCGGCCCGCTCACTTTGCTTTTTCCGGAATGGCTGCCCGGCAAGCATGCGCCCCGCGGCGAAATCGAGAAGCTCGCCGGCCTCAGCTTCACCGCCGACGGCAAGCCACTCGTGTGGACCCGCGATCCGCTCGACGTCTATGCTTTCCACCTTTCCGTGCCCGCCGGCACCAAGGCGGTGGTCGCTACATTCCAGTTCCTCGCGCCGACAGCCACGAACCAGGGCCGCATCGTCATGACCGACGGCCTGCTCAACCTGCAATGGCAGAGCGTCTCGCTCTACCCGGCCGGCTTCTACACGCGCCGCATTCCTATCCTGGCGAGCGTTACCCTTCCCCCGGACTGGAAGGCAGCGACGGCGCTGCGCGGCACCCGCACCGGCAACACCGTCACATACGAGCCGACCGACTACGACACGTTGATCGACACCCCGATCTTCGCCGGGCGCTACAGCCGCACGATCGAGCTGGCGCCGGACATCAACCTCAATGTCTTCGCTGACTCCCTCGACGAACTGCAGGCGACGCCCGCGCAGATCGACCTGCACCGCAAGATGGTCGCCGAGGCGCTCGCCTTGTTCGGCGCGCGCCATTTCGATCGCTACGATTTCCTCTTCGCCCTCTCGGACACGCTCGGCCGCATCGGCGTCGAGCATCACCGAGTGAGCGAGAATGGCGTCGCGCCCGGCTATTTCACAAGGTGGGACGCCGCGCTCGGCGACCGCGAATTGCTCGCCCACGAGTTCGCGCACAGCTGGAACGGCAAATATCGCCGCCCAGAGCTGCTCTGGACGCCCGATTTCGCGACGCCGATGCAGGACGACCTGCTCTGGGTCTATGAAGGCCAGACCCAGCTCTGGGGCTATGTCCTCGCCGCCCGCGGCGGCGTGCTGAGCAAGGAGGAGACGCTCGACCAGCTTGCCGCCATCGCCGCCCGGCTCGACAATATACGCGGCCGCGAATGGCGTCCGCTCGAGGACACCACCCATGATCCGATCATCGCCGCCCGCCGCCCCAAGGCCTGGTCCAGCTGGCAGCGCTCGGAGGATTATTACAACGAGGGCCTGATGATCTGGCTGGAGGCAGACGCGATCATTCAGGACCAGACCAACGGCACCAGGGGCCTCGACGATTTCGCCAGGGCCTTTTTCGGCATGAATGACGGCGATTGGGGCGTGCTGACCTATGGCCGGCAGGATGTGGTAGACGCGCTGAACGAGGTGGTCGCCTATGACTGGGACAACTTCCTGCGCACACGGGTCGAGCGCACCAATCAGGAAGTCTCCAAGGCGGGCTTCACGCTCGGCGGCTATCGGCTCGTCTATGGCGCAAAGCCGAACAAGGCGGTGAGCGCCGCCGAAGCCAGAGGCAAATATGTCGACCAGAGCTTCGGCGCGGGGCTGATCGTGGGCAGCGACGGCACCGTGCAGACCGTGGTCTGGGAGAGTCCGGCCTTCAAGGCGGGCCTCGCCATCGGCCACCGCATCATCGCGATCAACGGCCTTGAATATTCACCCGAATTGTTGCGGAGCGCGCTGGAGGCCACGGCCGACAAACGCCACCCGCTCGCGCTCATCGTCAAGCAGGACAAACGCTACAGCACGATCACGCTCGATTATTCCGGCGGTCTCCGCTATCCGCGCCTCGAAAAACAGGGGGAGGAAGAATCGAGTCTCGATCGGCTGCTCAAGGGGCGGACCGAAGGGGCTCCCGTGGGCTAACCTCTTGCTGAGAGTATTGCATGAACATCGATCTCATTCCTGTCGGCGAAAATCCGCCGGAAAGCCTCAACGTCATCATCGAGGTGCCGACCGGCGGCGAGCCTGTCAAATATGAGTTCGACAAGGCCTCGGGCGCCCTGTTCGTCGACCGCATCCTGCACACGCCGATGCGCTATCCCGCCAATTACGGCTTCGTGCCGCACACGCTCTCGCCCGATGGCGACCCGCTCGACGCGCTGGTCGTGGCACGCTCGCCGTTCGTGCCGGGCTGCGTCGTGCGCGCCCGCCCGATCGCGGTGCTGAACCTCGAGGACGAGCATGGCGGCGACGAGAAGCTGCTCTGCGTGCCGGACAACGCGACCTTCCCTTATTATGCGGATGTGCTCGAGAAGGAGCATCTGCCCGACATCGTCGCGCAGCAGATCGAGCACTTCTTCACCCACTATAAGGATCTCGAGACCGAGAAGTGGGTCCGCGTCGGCACCTGGGGCGATGCTGCCGCCGCGCGTCAGATCGTGATCGAGGCGATCGAGCGCTACGAGCAGAACAAGCAGGCCAAGAGCGCGGCCTGACGCCTGTCCGGAGCGCGCCCCAAGGCGCGCTCCGCACCCCTTATTGCGCGTCCGCCACCTTCACCTTGGTATAGGGCACGAACTCTCCGAGGCTGACGAAGCCGCGCTGAATATAGCTGGTCCGGTCGACCAGGTGCACGACGTCGAGGCTGCAAATCTGCGCCTGGGTCGTGCGCAGCGTGAGAATATCGTCATCGTCGAGCGAGGTCGCGCCGATCCGCGGCACGTTGAGATAGAGCGTGTTGCCTGCCTCGTAGATGATGGCTGTTTTGTTATAGACGGTGCTTGAGCGGACCGAGCGCATCATGAGGCAATCGACCGGCTTTCCTGCAACGCGCCCTTCGAGCCTTTTTTCAAGCTTCGCCTGGGCCTTTTCGGCCCTGCTGTCGACCTTGCCGTCGCTCTCCGCATGGGATGCTCCGGCCGCGAGCAACGCAGCGCCGGCCAGCATCACTGAAATGGTACGCATGACCTTTCCTTCCTGCAGATCAGGATATTGCGCAGCATAACGCAGCACGGCTTAATGCGCCATGAGCGAAAGGGTCGTCGCGCACACGAGAGCGTTATCCTCGTCCGGCGCTGCATCGCTGCGCACAACGATGCTACTCTTCGAAAAGCCCCTCGCGGGCGCATTTCGCTTCCGTTTCGCCCCCCCTCTTCCTATATGCTCATCATGACGGACGAGACCACCAACACACCCTCCCAGAACGAAAACGACTATGGCGCCGACAGCATCAAGGTGCTGAAGGGTCTGGACGCGGTGCGCAAGCGCCCGGGCATGTACATCGGTGACACCGATGACGGCTCGGGCCTGCACCACATGGTGTTCGAGGTGAGCGACAACGCGATCGACGAGGCGCTGGCCGGTCATTGCGACCGCATCGACATCGCCCTCAATCCCGACGGCTCGGTGAGCGTCACCGACAATGGCCGCGGCATCCCGACCGGCATCCACAAGGAGGAAGGCGTCTCCGCCGCCGAGGTCATCATGACCCAGCTCCACGCCGGCGGTAAGTTCGAGAACACGTCGGACGACAATGCCTACAAGGTCTCGGGCGGCCTGCACGGCGTCGGCGTCTCGGTGGTCAACGCGCTGTCCGAGTGGCTCGACCTCACCATCTGGCGGGACGGCGAGGAGCATTACATGCGCTTCGCGTTCGGCGATGCAGTCGCCCCGCTCAAGGTCGTCGGCCCGGCTGACGGCCAGAAGGGCACGCGCGTCACCTTCCTGCCCAGCCCGGCGACTTTCAAGATCACCGAGTTCGATTTCGACAAGCTGGAACATCGCTATCGCGAGCTGGCGTTCCTCAACTCGGGCGTGCGCATCTTCCTCGCGGACGAGCGCCACGAGGAGAAGAAGCGCGTCGAGCTCTATTATGAGGGCGGCATCGCGGCATTCGTGAAGTATCTCGATCGCAACAAACAGTCGCTGATGCCCGAGCCCGTTGCCATCGCCGGCACGCGCGACGACATCACCATCGACGTCGCGCTGGAGTGGAACGACTCGTATTATGAGAACGTCCTCTGCTTCACGAACAACATCCCGCAGCGTGACGGTGGCACCCATCTGGCCGCGTTCCGCTCGGCGCTGACCCGGACGCTCAACAATTATGCGGAGAAGTCCGGCACGCTGAAGCGCGAGAAGATCTCGCTCACCGGCGAGGACATGCGCGAGGGCCTGACCGCGATCGTCTCGGTCAAGCTGCCCGACCCCAAGTTCAGCAGCCAGACCAAGGACAAGCTGGTCTCGTCCGAGGTTCGCCAGCCGCTCGAGAGCCTGATGGCCGACAAGATGGCTGAATGGCTGGAGGAAAACCCCGGCCACGCCAAGACGATCGTCCAGAAGATCGTCGACGCCGCTGCCGCGCGCGAAGCCGCCCGCAAGGCGCGCGAAGCAAGCCGCAAGAGCGTGATGAGCATCGCGTCGCTGCCCGGCAAGCTGGCCGATTGCCAGGAGAAGGACCCCGCCAAGTCCGAGCTGTTCCTCGTCGAGGGCGATTCGGCCGGCGGCTCCGCCAAGAATGGCCGCAACCGCCACAATCAGGCGATCCTGCCGCTGCGCGGCAAGATCCTGAACGTCGAGCGCGCCCGCTTCGACCGCATGCTCGGGTCTCGCGAGATCGGCACGCTCATCCAGGCGATGGGCACCGGCATCCGCGACGACTTCAACCTGGAGAAGCTGCGCTACCACAAGATCGTCATCATGACGGACGCAGACGTGGACGGCGCACACATCCGCACGCTGCTGCTCACCTTCTTCTATCGCCAGATGCCGCAGATCATCGAGGCCGGGCATCTCTATATCGCCCAACCGCCGCTCTATAAGGCAGCCAAGGGCCGCAGCGAGGTCTATCTCAAGGACGAGGCGGCGCTCGACCAGTATCTGGTCGATGCCGGCGTCGACACCATGGTGCTGGAAACCACGAATGGTACCCGCATGGGCGCGGACCTGCGCGATCTCATCGAACATGCCCGCCGCATGCGCGCGTTGATGCGCTACGTGCCGCGTCGCTATGACGGCGCCATCGTCGAGGCGCTGGCGCTGGCCGGCGCGCTCGCGCCGGATCTCACCGCCGACGCGCGCGGCGAGGCGATCGTGCGCGCCGCGACGTGGCTTGAATCGGTGGACAGCGAAGGCAGCTGGACCGGCAGCATGTCCGCCGAAGGCGGCTATCATCTCGAGCGGCTGGTGCGCGGTGTGACCGACCACCACATTGTCGAGGCGGCCTTCCTGACCTCGGCGGAAGCCCGCAAGCTCGACGCACTCGCCCGTGAGCAGACCGATCTCTACGCGACCGCAAGCCGGCTCCTTTCCGCTCGCAACGTGGCTGCCCAGCAGGAGGCGGCCGAGAGCGAGGCCGAAGCCGAAGCGGATGGCGAGAACACGCCTGCCACGACGAGCCAGGCGCCCGTGCGCGGTGCGCTGGTGACGCGTCCGTCCGAATTACTCGACGCCGTGCTGGCATCGGGCCGCAAGGGCCTCTCCATCCAGCGTTACAAGGGTCTTGGCGAGATGAATGCCGAGCAACTCTGGGAGACCACGCTGGATCCGGACAACCGCTCGATGCTGCGCGTCGAGATCGAGCAGGCGGACGTCGCCGATGAGATCTTCACGCGCCTGATGGGCGATGTCGTGGAGCCGCGCCGCGAGTTCATCCAGGACAATGCGCTGAACGTCGCCAATCTCGACGTCTGATCTGCGCCGGGCGCCGCGCGCGCCCGCATGATTTTCCGCTGTTTCAAAGTCTGGCCGCCGTGGCGGGCTATGTCAGGCTGATGCCGCGCCCATCGAGGGCCGGCATCGGGCTGGCGCCTTTTCCCGCGCCGCTTCCATTCGCACAAAGAAGAAGGGCGCGACCACCGGCCGCGCCCTCTTTCGTCTGATCAGTTGCCGCCGAGCTTGATGCGGGCGCCGATCTTGAAGGCCCGCCCGATCGGATCGAACAGCACCTGGTTGGTGCCCAGATTGCCGCTCGGCATCACCGGCGGGTCGCGGTCGAACACGTTGTTGATCGCGCCGAACACTTCCATCTCCTGGCCCGAGCGGAGCTCGAACTTGTAGGTGGCGGACAGGTTCAGATAGTAGCGACCCGGCACCGTGTTGTCGTTCACGCTGGTCGGCAGCGTCACCGCATAATTCGGATCGTCCGGACCGACGAAGGCGACGTTGTACTTGCCGGCCGGAATGTAGCGACCCTGGCCGACGATGGTCAGCGGGCCCTTGCGCCAGGCCAGCGTGCCGTCGATGGTGTAGTCGGGCACGCCCAGCAGGGTGCCGGCGCGCGAACCGGTCTGGCCGGCACGCTCGGTGGCACCGGCGCTGTCGATCGTGATCAGATCCAGATAGATGGTGCTGAGCACGCGCAGGTCGAGGCTGCCGAGATTGCCGATCGGCTGGCGATAGTCGAACTCGACGTCGAGGCCGCGGGTCTTCAACTCGTTGGCGTTCACCAGCACGTCGTTGACCTGGATGACGTTGTTGTTCGCGTCACGCGTGATCAGCGGGCAGAACTCGGTGGCGCCGTCCTTGCAGCGCTGGACGAGGGTCTGCGCACCGAGCTGGCCGATCGCTTCGCTCACCTGGATGTCGTAATAGTCGACCGACAGACGGGCACGCGAGAGCGCACCGCCGCCACGCGGAGCGATGACGATGCCCGCGGTGAAGCTGTCCGCCTTTTCCGGCTTCAGGTTCGGGTTCGAGCCGCGGATCACGACCGGGTTGGCCTGCAGGCCGGTGACGGGATCGGTGAGGCCGATCGTCGTCTTCTGCTGCGGGCCGCGCAGCTCGGTCAGGTTCGGCGCACGAATGTCGCGCGACTGGGTGACGCGGAAGCGGATGCCCGGCACCGGCTCATAGATGCCGCCGACCTTCCAGGTCTCGACCTCGCCGCTGTCGCTATAGTCGGTGACGCGGAACGCACCGTTCAGCTCCAGATTGTTGGCGAACGCCATGTCCGCCAGCAGCGGGACCACGATCTCGCCATAGCCTTCCTTCACCGACTGCTTGCCGGTGACGGCCTGGCCGTTCAGCACCCAGAAGCCGAGATTGGCCGAGATGGGATCGGTCTGACCCTCGATCTTGTTCTCGCGATATTCCGCGCCAACCGAGACCGAGACCGGACGGCTGGTGATGCTGAACAGATCGCCGCTGACGTTGCCGGCCACGACATGCTGCGTGTTCACGGTGCGCTGGAAGCCCGAGCCGATCACATAATTGCGTGCCGCCTGGCTCCACTGACCCGAGCCGAACAGGTTCAGCGGGGCGCAAGCTGCGTCGTCATTGGCGGTGCTGGCGTCCGCATTGATGCGGCAGACGATCTCGCCCGAGCTGTTGCGGACCGCATCGACCGCGTTGCGCACGCGGGCGTTGATCGGGTCGTTGTACATGTCCTGACGGAAGTTGGTCTGGCCGTACTGGTAATAGAGATCCCAGTTCCAGCCGCCGCCGAACTCACCGTTGAGGCCGGTCACGATGCGGAAGGTCTCGGTCTTGGCGAGGCCGACCGGGCTGCCGAGATCGAACCAGGAGCGGCCGACCTGCAGCTGGGCGATGCCGTTGGCCTGCATCGTCGAGAGGATGGCCGCCGGGATATACGGGTTGTCGACCTTGATGTTGCCGATCAGCGAGCTGTTATAGTCGCGATAGGTCGACGACAGCGTCTTGCCCGACACGCGACCATAGGACACGTCCACATAGGCGTTGATCGTGTCGGTCAGCTCGTAGCTCAGCGCGCCATAGACGCTCTGGCGTTCGACCGGCACCTTGAGCAGCAGGCTCGAAAGGAACGGGTTCATGCCGTGGCCGTCGCCGCCGATCATGAACAGCGTGCCGGCGAAGTCGCCATAGTTGAACTTGGTCGGCTGGCCGTCATTGGTGAAGGTGATGCCGCGCAGCGGATCGTTGGCCGCATTGGCGAACATCGCCTGGCCCGCCGCGTTGAGCGAACGGTTGATGAGGCCGGTCGGCGACATCGTCGAGACGTGCACGTCCGAACTGATGATGCTGGACGGCTGGCCGCGCGTGCCGGCCGGCGTGTTGCCGACGATCGAGCGCTCCTGCGCGCACCAGGACCGCGCCGTGTAGCAATCGCCCAGGCCGCTATTGTCCTCATATTCGGCCGAAATCACGAAGTGGCCGCGATCGCCGATCTTGAAGCCGCCGGTGATGCTGCCGAACCAGTTGATGTCGTCCGCGCGCTGCGAGAAGCCGGACTGCAGCTCGACCTTCAGGCCCTCGAACTTGCGATCGAGAACGAAGTTGACCACGCCCGCGACGGCGTCCGAGCCATAAACGGCCGAGGCGCCACCAGTCACGACCTCGGTGCGCTGCACCAGGCCCGAGGGGATGAGGTTGATGTCGACCGTGCCCTCGCCCGTGCTCGGTACGAAGCGGCGGCCATCGACCAGCACCAGCGTGCGTGGCGCGCCGAGCGCGCGGAGATCGAGGATACGGGCGCCGACATTACCACCGGCCGACTGCACGTTCATCGGCGAACCGGAGGCGCGGAAGCTCGGAAGCTGGTTAAGGCCATCGGCCACGTTGGTGACGCCGAGCAGCTGCAGGCGCTCCGAGCCGACGACGGTGACGGGGGTGGGCGTGTTGAAGCCGGAGCGCGCGATGCGCGAGCCGGTGACGACGATGTCGACCTGCTCGGGGGCTTCGTCGGACTCGATACCAGCCTCGGGAGCGGCGGTCGCGCCGTCCTGCTCCTGCGCGTGGACGGGCGTCGTCATCGCCAGGGCGGCGGCAACGGCAAACAGGCTCAGGCCGCGGTCAACACCGCGGCTCTGCAGAATGCGCTTCATGGGGAAATCTCTCCTGAACGTCAGTGGTGCGAACCCGGCCACAGGCGTGGCCTTTGGCCCAGCAAGCCCCGCGTCACCCCCGCGCGGGAAACCAGCTGCCGTCTCGAGCCCTGCGCGCACTGGAGCGGCGCAGGTCCAGCCGAGCGGCAACCATGCTGAACGCCGGGACCGCTAACTTGCTACTAATTTCGGGTCAAATGATTAGCGGCTGATGTTGTTGCCCTCGGGCAACAGTCGGGCAGAAAGGAACGGTTCGAGCGCGTCGACGCCCAATATGTCCTTCAAAAGCGCGCCGTCGGAGAGGCGCCGGAACAGCCCATAGGCGATCCAGCGCGCGCGCCCGTCGACATTGGGCGCGCCACGGCCGGCGCGCTGATCGGACAGGCGCAGCGTGCGGGTCTCCAGCGAGATGCGGGTGAGATCGGTCCGGTTGGGGACGCCGACATGCGCATGCTGCGCTGAGAAGGCGATGATCTCGCCGGGATCGATCACGACCGGCAGGCCGTCGGCGGGATCGATCTGCTCCAGCGGGCGCGGCGCCATCTTCGGCCGTTCGCCGCCCGCCCCGGCCGAGCGGACCCGGTCCATCACCGCGGCGAGATCGAAGTCGGCGCTGTCATTGGGAAGCGGACGGTCGAACAGCTCCGGCAGGAAGGCGAAAGTGCGCCCCGCGGTAATCGGATAGACCGGCGCCCACCAGTTGACCTGCGCGTAGAGATTGGTGCCCCAGCTGTCGCGGTGGAAGCCGACCGTTGCGGTGCTGCGCGCGCGATGCGGCTCGCCGTCGCGTGGGATGGGCGGCTGGAAACGCAGGATCAACCTGTCGCGTACCGTCTCGTCGGCGTCGAAGCCAACCGCCTCGAACAGGGCGCGCCACAGCGCCTTGGCTTCCGGCATGTTCGAGAACGTGCGCTGCACGGCGTCGAGCCGCTGTGCCAGCGCATCGCGATCGAGATGGCGGTGGATGGTCGCAGGCTCGTGCGGCGCGCACTGCTCGGCCAGGAAGGCCTGCGCGAAGGCGACCAGCGCCTGCATCTCCGGGAGGCCCTTGAAGCGGATGATCGCGCCCTCGAACAGCGCCGCATGCAGCGCCTCGATGTCCGGGGGCGGCGCGGTGTACATCAGCGCAGCTGCCGCCCTTCGATCGGATAGGCAGGGTCGGTGTAGCCGGGCGTGGAGACGTGGCCGGGCCGCACCAGGCTGTCGGCAAAGGCCTCGTCCTCCGGCCCGAGCTGGACCGAGAGCGCCTCGATATAGCTGTCCCAATGTTCCTCGGTGCGTGGGCCGACGATAGCGGCGCTGACGAAGCGGTTCCTGAGCACCCAGGCGATGGCGAAGGCAACCGTGCTGACGCCCTTGGTCGCGGCATGATCGTTGACCGCCTGGGCGATCTCGACCGACTCGTTGCGCCATTCGGTCTGCAGCACGCGCCGGTCGCCGCGCGCCACGCGCGAGCCCTCCGGCGGCTCCGCGCCGGGCTTGTACTTGCCGCTCAACACGCCGCGCGCGAGCGGGCTGTAGGGCACGACGCCGAGGCCGTAGTTGCCCGCGGCGGGAAGCTGCTCCACCTCGGAGAGGCGATCGACCATGTTGTAGAGCGGCTGGCTGGCGACCGGGCGGTCCATGTTCAGCGCATCGGCCGCGCGGCAGACCTCGGCGATGCGCCAGCCCTTGAAGTTGGAGACGCCATAGTAGCGCAGCTTGCCCTGCGCGATCAGGTCCTCGATGGCGCGCAGTCCTTCCTCGAACGGCGCGTTGACGTCCGCCTTATGGAAGTAGAGCAGGTCGATATAGTCCGTGCCGAGCTTGCGCAGGCTGTTCTCGACATCCTGGATGATCCACTTGCGCGACTGGCCGCCATGATTGGGCGCGCTGTCGATGGCGTGGCCGAACTTGGTGGCGACGACCCAATGGTCGCGGTCGCCCTTGATCGCGCTGCCGACATATTGCTCGGACAGGCCGCCATTATAGCCGTCGGCCGTGTCGATGAAATTGCAGCCATGGTCCTTGGCTTTGTCGATGATCCGCTTGGAATCGGCCTCGTCGGTCGTGTCGCCGAACATCATCGCACCCAGGCAGAGCGGCGAAACCTTGAGGGCGCTGCGGCCCAGATAGCGATAGTCCATGGTCGGCTGTTCCTCTTCCTGCGCCCGCGTGTCGGCTTAGCGTGACTCCTCCGGAGTCGGCCAGCCCTATGCCGAATTTGCGAGACTGCGAATAGTCATCATGTTAAGCATTGCGGGAGACATCGGGAGAGGAGAGTCCAGATGGTTCAGTTGCGCAGTCTTTCGGCTGATTCCCCCTCGCGCCGCTCGCATTGGTATGCGCTCGGCCTGTCCGAGGAGGACATGCTGAAGCCCAAGATCGCGGTGGTGAACTCCTCTTCCGAACTGGCCATCTGCTATGCGCATCTCGATGGTATCGCCAGGATCGTGAAGGAAGCAGTCCGCGCCGCGGGCGGCGTGCCCTTCGAGGTGCGCACCACGGCGCCTTCCGATTTCATCACCGGTGCCGGCCGTTCGGGAAGCTACATTCTCTCGGCGCGCGACCTCGTTACCAATGACATCGAGGCACAGGTCGAGGCGGCGGTGCTCGACGGCATGATCTGCCTGACCAGCTGCGACAAGACCCCGCCCGGCCACATGATGGCCGCGGGCCGCCTCGACATACCGACCATCCTTGTCATCGGCGGCTATCAGGCCTCCGGCATGATCGGAAACGAGCATGTCGACCTGGAGGATCTCTGGTCCGGCACGATCGGCACGCGCTTCGGCAAGCCCTTCCCTCATGACGAGCAGGAGATGATCCGCCAGGCCGTGCGCGGCCCCGGGGTCTGCGCCGGCATGGCGACCGCCAACACGATGCACTGCACGGTCGAGGCGCTGGGCCTTTGCATGCCCGGCTCGGCCCCGGTGCGCGCCAACAGCCCCAAGATGCAGGACTATGCGCGCCAGGCCGGCGCCCGCATCGTCGACATGGTCCTCGAGGGGCTGACGCCGCGCAAGATCCTGACGCCCGCCGCCTTTCGCAACGCGGTCGCGACCGTGCTCGCCGTCTCCGGCTCGATCAACGCGATCAAGCATCTTCAGGCCGTCGCGGTGGAAGCGCAGGTCGATGTCGACATCTTCGCGATGTGGGACGAGGTCGGCCGCAAGGTGCCAATCCTTTCCGCCGTGCGGCCCAATGGCGAGGTGCGCATCGAGGAGTTCGAGGATGCCGGCGGCGCGGCGGCGATCCTGAAGCAACTGGCCTCGCTGATCGATACCGACGCGCTCACCTGCACCGGCAAGACCCTTGCCCAGAATCTGGAGAGCCTCAGCATCGTCGATCCGGCGATCATCCGCCCGATCGACAATCCCATCGCCCCCGGCCCGTCGATCGTCATCCTCAAGGGATCGCTGGCGCCCGAGAGCGCGGTGGTGAAGCTCGGTATCCCTGACGGCAAGCGTCCGGAATATTTCGAAGGCCCCGCCCGCACCTTCACCAGCACGCCCGCCGCGCTCGATGCGATCGAGAAGAAGGAGATCAAGGCCGGCGACGTGATCGTGATGAGCGGACATGGCCTCAAGGGCGGCCCGGCCATGGGCGGCGGGGATTCGATCATCCTCTTCGCCATCGACGCCGCCGGCATCGCTCGCGAGACCGCCTTCATCACCGACGGCCAGCTCTCCGGCCTCTGCCTCAAGGGCCTCACCGTCGCCGAGGTGGCGCCGGAAGGCGCAACGGGCGGTCCCATCGGTCTGGTCCGCGACGGCGACACGATCCGCGTCGACGTCGCTAACCGCTCGATCGAGCTGCTGGTCGATGCCGAGACGTTGGCAAAGCGCGCCGCCGAAATCCCTGGGCCGAAGAAGGCCGAAGGCTATCTCGGCGTCTATCAACGCGGCGTGCAACCTATGTCGACGGGAGCGGTGCTGGTCGAATGAAGCATCCCGCGCGCGCTGATTGCCCTCCCCACGCAAGCGGGGAGCAAGCGCATCCATTTCAATTTCCAGCTGTGGCCACTAGCCCTTCCCGCCGTGCGATGCCCGAGGGGCACGCGACCATGGGGAGGATATCATGATCAAACGGTCCATCTTTGCCTGCGCGCTCCTTGCGCTCGGCGCACCTGCCCTCGCGGCGCCCAAGGGCCTGACGCTCGAGCAGCGGGTCCAGCGGATGGAGGACGAGTCCGACATTCGCCGCATCCTGATCGAGTACGGCACCTATCTCGATGCGCGCGACTTCAAATCCTATGCGGCGCTGTTCGCGCGGGAAGGCGAATGGGTCGGCGGCTTCGGCCGGTTCAAGGGGCCGCCGGCGATCCAGGCGATGCTGGAAGAGCGCCTCGGCAGGGCCGAACCCGGCTGGATCAACAAGCAGAGCTACCACCTGCTCTCCAACCCGCTGATCAGGATCGAGGGCGACAAGGCCCACGTCACCTCCAAATATCTGTTCCTGACCAAGCCGGACGACCAGAACCGCCCCGTGCCGCTGCTCGCCGGCCGCTACGAGGACGATCTCATTCGCGAGAACGGCGAGTGGAAGATCATCAAGCGCGTGACCAACGGCATCATCCCCTATCGCGACGGCAATGGCCCGACGCCGCCCCCGCCGCCGGGCCTGCGCGAAGCCTTCACGGGCGAAGGAAAGAAGCAGTGATCGCCCTGCGCGGGATCCTGGCGGCCGCGCTGGCCGCCACCCCGGCGCTCGCCCTCGCGCAGACGGCGGGCCTCACGGTGGAACAGCGCCTGCAACGCGCAGAGGACGAGCTCGCCATCCAGCGCATCCTGATCGACTATTCCGCGACGCAGGATGCCCGCGACTATCGGGGCTACGCCAATCTCTTCGCGCGGGACGGCGAGTGGGTGAACGGCAAGACTGTCCACAAGGGGCGCGACGCGATCTACAAGATGCTGGTCGACCTCTACGGCGCCCCGCCGCCGGGCTTCGTCAACCTCGACAGCTACCACATCTCCAGCAACCCGCAGATCGAGGTGCATGGCGACCGGGCGACCGCGCGCTCGCGGCACCTGCTCGTGTGGCGTGGGCCGGACGGCAGCCCGACCCCGGCGCTCGCCGGCCGCTACGAGGATGAGCTGATCCGCGAGGACGGGCAATGGAAGATCCTGCGCCGCGTCGATTATCCCGTCATGCCCACCCCCGCGGAATGGGGCAAAGTGATCCAGGCTCGGAGGGCCAAGCAGCAATGAAAAAGATGATCCCCGTCGCCGCGGCGCTGATGCTCGCGGGCCTGCCGACCCTTGCCTTGGCCCAGGCGACCACCGGCTCAGTCGAAGCCCGGCTCGAGCGCCTGGAGGCCGAGCTCGCCATCCAGCGCGTCATCGTCGACTATGCCGCCCGCCTCGATGCGCGCGACTATAAGGGCTATGTCGCCTTGTTCACCGAGGATGGCGAGTGGACCAACCGCGTCGGCTCCCACAAGGGTCATGCCGCGATCGAGAAGATGCTGACGGTGCTTGGACCTGCTGGCGCGGTCAACACGTCCAATTACCATCTGGTGAGCAACCCGCGCGTCACCGTGACCGGCGACACTGCCACCGCGACATCGCGCTATCTCTTCGTGATGCGCGGCAAGGACGGCAGCCCGCGTCCGGCCCTCGCCGGCCTCTATGCCGACGAGCTGGTCCGTCAGACCGACGGAAGCTGGAAGATCAAGCGCCGCGTCGCCAACGACGTCATGCCCACCCGTGAGGAATGGGCGAAGATCATGGCCGCCGACCGGGCCGGGCAGTGAGGCGGGCGATGCGAATGCTTCCCGTCGCCTTGCTGGTCGCGCTGGCCGGGACGCCAGCGCCTGCCCAGACAGCGGCGTTGACTGTCGAGCAGCGCCTCCAGCGGGTCGAGGACGAGCTGGCCATCCGCCGCATCCTCATCAACTACCATGCCTATCTCGATGGCCGGAACATCGATGGCTATGTCTCGCTGTTCGCGAAGAACGGCGAATGGGTGAACGGCACGCTCGTCCGCAAGGGGCCGGTGGAAATTCGCCAGTTGCTCGAAGGCCTGTTCGGCAACACACCGCCGGGCTTCGTCAACACCGAGAGCTACACGCACACGACCAACATCCAGATCGACCTTCACGGCGACCGGGCGACGGCGCGCTCGCGACATCTGCTGGTGAAGCGCGGACCGGACGGCAGCCCGATCCCGACGCTCGCCGGGCGCTACGAGGACGAGCTGATCCGCGAGGACGGCCAGTGGAAGATCCTGCGTCGTGTCGACTACCCGGTCCTGCCGACGGCGGAGGAATGGGCGAAGATCATGCAGGCCCGCCGCGCCGCAGCCGGGCAGCAGCCACAGGAGACGAAATGACCATGCTGAGCCGCATCGCCGCCATCGCCCTGCTCGCCGCCTGCGCCATGCCCGCAGCCGCCCAACGCAACGAGGCCGCCGACCGCGCCGCCATCCACGCGCTGCTGATGGCCTATGGTTCGACCCTCGACAATCGCGACTTCGATGGTTTCGGCAAGCTGTTCGGCAGGGACGGTGTCTATGTTGGCGGCGGCAATGCGGGCGAGGCCAAGGGCCCGGCCACAGGCGAAATGATGCGCAAGGTCTTCGCCAGCAATCCCAACGGCGTTGGCGAACCCAATTTCCACCTGTTCTACAACGAGGTGGTGACTTTTGACGGCCCAGACCGCGCTCATGCCACCTCCATGTCGCTTTGGATGGTGCCGGACGAGAAGGGCCGCCCGGTCGCCGCGATGGCGGGCCGCTACGAAGACGAACTGGTGCGCCAGGACCGCCGCTGGGTCTTCGCGCGCCGCGTGGTCAAGCGCGTCACCAACGGACCGGCGCCCGCCAAGCAGAATTGAAGCCGATCAACCCGCTGCAGAGGGAGGAGAACGACTCATGACTGGCCATGCAACCGAGATGGCGGACCGCGTCGCCATTCACGCGCTCCTCATGGAATATGGCGCGGCGCTCGACCGGCGCGACTTCGACGGCTTCGCCAAGCTTTTCGGCGCCGACGGCCGCTACGAGCTCAGCACCGGCACGGGCGCGACCGGGCCGGAAACCGGCGAGATGATGCGCAAGATCTTCGAGACCGGCCCGAACGCCACGGCCGTTCCCAACTTCCATCTCTTCTACAACGAGCTGATCTGGTTCGAGACCCCGGACCGCGCGCGCTCGACCTCCGCCTGCATGTTCATGACCACGCCGGACCAGACGACGCGGAAGCTCTCCGTCGCGGTCGCGGCGACCTATGACGACGTGCTGGTGCGCGAAAACGGCAGCTGGCGCTTCGCGCGGCGAACCTTGAAGCCGCTCACCAACGGGCCGCCCGCCCAGGGTTGAAGCCCAAAAACGCGCCGGAGCGGGCGCGGAACTTCGCAAACTTCGCGCGTGTCGCGCATGGCGTTTTCGCGAAAGTCGGTTCGGGCCGAGATCGGCCTGACGGACCTCGGCTGTCTTGACGGTGCAAAGAGCGGGAGCGCGGATGCAGCGCGCGACCCATGCTGGCATGCGCGCGGGGTGCAGGATAGTAAAAGTCGCGCCAAGCAACCCCGCCAAGCTGGGGTTCCCCCCAGAAAAGCAAATCTTCGCCGCAGGATTATTGTCAATTCTATCGATTGAGTTAAGTTTCTTCGGCGCCCGAAGCGGGCGACTCACGACCGCGTACGAGGAGGAACCATGTCGCAGTCATCGCCACAGTCGGCCGTCGGCCACGACCGGATCGACCATCATGCGAGCGCTCTCGCGCTCGTTCGGCAAGCGCTGGAAAAGCTCAAATTCGGAGCTGTCCACCTCACCGTCCATGAAGGACGGCTCGTGCAGATCGAGGTCACCGAAAAGACCCGGCTGACCGCCTGATCGCGGCCAGTTCCGCCGGCCAGCCCGGCACAGCTTTTGCCATCCATTTCAAATAAGTAACGATGCTCACCGGACCTCCGGAGGCATCCTCTTATAATCAACAAGGGGATAACAATATGGTCCGCAGGTCCATCCTTTCCACGAGCGCGCTCGCCGCTGCTCTGCTGTTTCAGCTTCCCGCGATCGCGCAGGAAACCGCCACTGCCGCGCCGCCGCAGGACGATCCCAGTGTCCCGCAGGCGCAAGGCGACGGTTTTGCCGGCCCGGGCGACATCGTCGTGACCGCCCGCCGCCGTTCCGAGACCGCGCAGGAGGTTCCGATCGCGATCTCCGTGCTGGGCGCCGCGCAGATCGAGAGCACCGGCAACTTCAACATCAACAAGTTGCAGCAATTGACGCCGACGCTGCAGGTCTATTCGTCGAACCCCCGCAACACCTTCGTCAACATTCGCGGCATCGGCGCACCGTTCGGCCTCACCAGCGACGGCTTCGAGCAGGGCGTCGGCATCTATGTCGATGACGTCTATAATGCGCGTATCGCTGCCGCGACCTTCGACTTCCTCGACGTCGCCCAGGTCGAGATTCTGCGCGGGCCGCAAGGCACGCTCTACGGCAAGAACACGACCGGCGGCGCCATCAACATCACCTCCAACGCGCCGACCTTCGATTTCGAGGGCAAGGCCGAGGTGACCTTCGGTAACCTCGCCTTCAAGCAGGGCAAGGCTGCCGTCTCCGGCCCGCTGTCCGATCGGGTCGCGGTGCGCTTCGGCGTCGCCGCCACCACGCGTCGGGGCACGATCTTCAACGTGAAGTCCGACCGTTACATCAACGAGCAGGACAATCTCGGCTTCCGCGGCCAGTTGCTCTTCCGGGCGACAGACGACCTCGATATCACGCTCGCCGGCGACTACAGCAAGCAGGACCCCGAGTGCTGCGGCACCGTCTATGTCCGCACCGGCACGACCCAGAGGGCGCTGAACCGCCAATATGCGGCGCTCGCCGCCGCTCAGAACTATGTGGTTCCCAGCAAGAACCCCTATGATCGCCTCACCGACATCGACGCCAGCCTGAACGCCGGCAACATCATCGGGGGCCTGTCGTTGAAGGCGAAGTGGGAAGTGGGTCCGGGCACGCTGACCTCGATCACGGCCTGGCGCTTCTGGGACTGGAAGCCGGAAAACGACCGCGACTTCACGGGCCTGCCGATCGTTTCCAAATCGCAGAACCCCTCGCAGCAGGATCAGTATTCGCAGGAATTCCGCTACAATTATGCGGGCAAGGAGTTCGATTTCGTGGTCGGCGCCTTCGCCTTCAACCAGCGGATCGACACGCAGGGCACGGAGGCGCAGGGCGCCGCCGCCAGCAAGTGGAACCTCGCTCCGTCCAGCGATCCGAACAACCTGGCCAATAAGCCCGAGACGCTGAACGGGCTGACCGCCATCAACACACAGTGGCTCAAGAGCACGAGTCTCGCCCTCTTCGGCCAGCTGAGCTGGCACGTGACCGACGCGCTAACCCTCCAGCCGGGCGTGCGCCTCAATTATGACAAGAAGTCGGGATTCTACCAGCGCCGGGTCTATAATGGCGCGGGCACGGAAATCTCCTGCTTCAACCCGACGCCGCCGTCGGGTTCCGTGCTGGCGGCGCAGTGCGGCGTCTATTCGCCGCAGCTCAGCGCACCGTCGGTCAGCGACTGGAACTTCAGTTACGACTTCAACGTGAGCTACAAGATCGCGCCCGACGTCCTCGCCTATGCAACGTACGCCAAGGGCTTCAAGACGGTCGGCATCAATCAGAACGGCCTGCCGACGGACGCCCAGGGCAATCCGATCCAGTCGGCCGGCACGATCAAGCCCGAAGACGTCGACCATTTCGAGGTCGGTCTCAAGACGCAATTCTGGGATCGCCGCGCGACCTTCAACCTCAGCCTCTATCGCACCAACATCAAGGACTTCCAGGCGAACGTGAATAACGGTCAGCTCGGCGTGCTGCGCGGCTACCTCGCCAATGCCGGCAAGGTCCGCTCGCAGGGCGTCGAGGCGGACTTCTCGGTGCGACCCAGCGACCGGTTCATCGCCTATGTCAACGGCGCCTATACCGACGCCAAATATGTGAAGTTCGTCGACGCGCCCTGCCCGCCTGAGCTTGCGGGCGGCACGGTGGTCACGGGATCACAGGTGCCCGGACCGGCAGGCGTGCCCGGATCGCTCAGCCCGCAGAACTGCGACATTTCGGGCCAGCGCATGCCGGGCGTGTCGGAATGGGCCTTCTCCTGGGGCGCCGAAGTCAACGCGCCGCTCAATCTGCTTGATCAGGACGGCGAGGCCTATTTCGGCATCGACGGCAACTACCGCTCGAGCTTCTCGTCGAACCCGTCGCCCTCGGCCTATACGTGGATCGACGGCTATACGCTCACCAACTTCCGTGCCGGCTTCCGTACGGGCAGCATCGACATCTACGGCTGGATCCGCAACGCCTTCGACGTCGACTATCTCGAGCAGTTGCAGCTTGCGCCGAGCAATATCGGTCTGGTCGCAGGCACTGTGGGCGATCCGCGCACGTTCGGCGGCACGATCAAGTTCAACTTCTGATCGGCATCCGCGACCCAAATCGGGAAAAAGGAGGGCCATCGCTGCGGCGGTGGCCCTCTTTTTATTTCAACGATGCCGAGTCGCGTTCGGCATCTTGTAATATCTTGCAGGGATTGTGGGCCGCGCCGGAGTGGACCCGGCGCGGCCCGTGCGACCCGTCAGCGCCGGATTCTCAGATGCGTCTTGACGAGGAATTGCGCGGAAATACGCGGGTTCGAGGCGAGGCCAGGCAGCGCTTCAGCGCCAGTGTCCACCATGTTGGACAGGCTCGAAAACGGCTGACAAGATACACTTGGCTGTGTCACAAGCGCCTTTCCGGGCGGGCCATGCGCCCCCTTCGCAGAACCTGATATCATTAGGCGAATTAACAGTTGTTAAAGCAAGCGATTGAGAGCTTATTGCAGTAATAAGTTCTAACTTCATTCTGGCGTTCATCGGGGGAGGAATGCGGTGAGAAAGCGATCGGGCGACTTTACGTTACGACAACTTGACACCTTCGTCTCCGCTGCGCGCTCGGGCAGCTTCGCCATGGCGGCCGATCATCTCGGCATTTCACAGCCTGCGGTCAGCGACCATATAACCACGCTGGAACGTCATCTCGGCCACAAGCTGTTCGACCGGCGGCGCGGCACGCGACCGACCCTGACGCGCGAGGGCGTCGACATGCTGCATCGCGCCGAAGCGCTGCTCTCGACGAGCCACGCGATGCGCGCCGACGAGGATGCGCGGCGCGCCGACGAGAAAGTCCGCATCCGCCTGTCGATCGGCAGCCGCCTGCGGGACGTCTATCTCAAGTCGCTGCTGGCCCGCATCTACGCCGAACTGCCGCAGATCGAACTGGAGGTACTGCCGGCCTGCTCTCCCGCGCAGATCGCCAAGGCGCTGGAGGATCGCGACATCGACCTGGTGCTGTGCACGGTGGGGCGGCCGCCCCAGCGGCTCCCTCACCTCCACCTGCTTGGCGACGTGCCGCTCGTCATGATCGCGGCGCCGGAGACCGCGACGCTGCTGGATGCAGGGACGCTGGCGCTGGACGATCTGCAGTTCCTGTTGCCCTTCGGCGTGATCGCCGAACAATGGCTGGAGCGGCAGATGACGCTGAACGGCATTCGGCCGCGCCGCGCGATCCGCTATCTCGAATTCGCCGACGTCATCCAGGGCATGGTCGAGGATGGGCTGGGCGTGAGCATCCTGATGGAGGAACAGGTCGCGCCGGCAATTGCCGAGGGGCGGCTGGTGCGGATCGGCCCGGATCTCGAACCGATGCGCCGCATCATTGCCCGTTCGCCCTTCGCCCCGCGCGGGACCGAGGCGCTGGAGCGGCTGCTGATCCGCGAAATCACGGCGCGGATGCGGCCGCGCTGAATGCGCGCTTCCGTCGTCTCGCGCGTTATGCCGGCATGATGAGGTCACTTCTCCAATCGTGAAGACACTTGCCGACCCCGGACATGCACTCACCGAAGGCCTTGCCGCGATCAGGCGCGAGATGCAGTTGCCCGAGGCATTCCCGCCCGCAGTTCTGGCCGCCGCCGCACAGGCCGCCGGGCGCGCGCCGAGCGAGCATGTCGACCGCACCGGCCGTCCGTTCGTGACGCTGGACCCCGGCGCATCGACCGACCTCGACCAGGCCTTCGCGATCGAGGCGAGCGGCAGCGACATCCTGCTGCACTATGCGATCGCCGATGTCGGCTGGTTCGTGCGCGACGGCGACCTTGTGGACACCGAAGCCTGGAAGCGCGGCACGAGTCAGTATCTGCCCGACGGCAAGGTCAACCTCTATCCGCCGGTGCTGAGCGAGGCGGCGGCGAGTCTGCTGCCGGACGGGCCGCGCCCAGCGGTCGTCTTTGCCGTGCGGATCGACCCCGAGGGGATCGCCCGGCTGGACGGCGCCGAGCGCGCGATCGTGCGCAGCCGCGCCAAGCTCGCCTACGAGACGGTGCAGGACCAGGATCTGCCGCCGTTGTTCGGCGAGCTCGCGCGGCGCGTCTGGGCGGCCGAGAACCAGCGCGGCGCCGCGCGGCTCGACGTGCCCGAGCAGGAAGTCGAGCGGACGCCCGACGGCAACTACGAACTGCGCTTCCGCCCGCGCCGCCCGGCCGAGGACCGCAACGCGACGCTCTCGCTCGCCGCCAATCTCGCCGTGGCGCACCTTCTGTTCCAACATCGCACGGGGCTTTTTCGCGTCATGGCCGGCCCGGATGCGCGCGCCGAGCAACGGCTGCGTAACACGGCGCGGGCTTACGGCCTCGACTGGCCGCGCGAGGCGACATTGGCGCAGTTCCAGCGCATGCTCGACCCCAATGAACCGCGACAGGCCGCCTTCGGCCAGGCGGTCCATCGCGCCGGCACGGGCGCCGGTTACGCAGCCTATGAGCCCGATGTGTCGCCCTGGCACGCGGCCGTCGCCGCGCCATATGCCCATGCAACCGCGCCGCTGCGGCGTCTTGCCGATCGCTATGTCGTGGGCGCGGCGCTCGCGCTCGCCAATGGCCGGGACGTGCCGGAGAGCATCCAGCAGGCTTTTGCCGCGCTGCCCAAGGTGATGGCGCGCGCCGAGACGATCGGCAACCGCATCGACCGGGCGGTGATCGACCTCGCGGAGGTGGCATTGCTGCAGGGGCGGGAAGGCGAACGCTTCGCCGCGCTCGTCACCGATGTCGACGAACGCGGCGCGCGGATCCAGCTCTGCGACCTGCCCGTCGTCTCGCGGGTGGCGACGAACGGGCTGATGCCGGGAGCGGCGCTCAACGTGATGCTGGAAGCAAGCGACATGACCAGCCGCACCGCGCGCTTCGCCGTGGCGCAAGGGAAAGGGGTGCCGGGCTAGGCCCGACACCCCCTCGATGGCTCCAAGGCGCGCAGTCCACTCGCGCATCAACTTGCCACCTCTTCCGCAGCCAGATGCGGTCCCACACCGCATTGGCACGGCGGCGGAAACGACCCGGAAGCAAAGGACAAATGCCGAGTGAGCTACGCCCACGCATGTCGCGTGGAGTGCCCTCGACCGGCGCGATACTGGACCAGTTCGCCCCTTTTTGTCCGCTACCTCCGTAGGTCGATTTCATCCGCCCTAAAAGATGAGAACACGCAACGGCGCGCCTGGTTCCCCAAAAAATTCGCGGGCGCAAATTTTTTGCCAAGCCCGGCCCAAGCGACTAGTCAGCGGGCGTGACGAGCGAGCGCTGGCAATTCTGGGTGGATCGCGGCGGAACCTTCACCGACGTGATCGCGCGCGCGCCGGGCGGCCGCATCCTAACTGCCAAGCTGCTCTCCGAAAATCCCGAAGCCTATGCCGATGCGGCCGTGGCAGCGATGCGCCAGATCCTGAAGGTGGCAGACGGTCCGCTGCCGGCGGCCGACATGCGCGTCGGCACCACCGTCGCGACCAATGCGCTGCTGGAACGCAAGGGCGAACCGACGGCTTTGGTCATCACCCGCGGCTTCGGCGACGCGCTGCGCATCGGCTATCAGGAGCGCCCGGACCTGTTCGCGCGGCGCATCGAGCGGCCGGTGCCGGTGCACGCGACGGTGATCGAGATCGACGAGCGGGTGAGCGCGACGGGCGAAGTCGTGGCGCCGCTCGACGAGGCGGCGGCGCGCGCGGCGCTGCAGGCCGCGTTCAACGAGGGCCTTCGCTCGGTCGCGATCGTACTCATGCACGGCTTTCGCTATCCGGCGCACGAGACCCGCGTCGCGGCGATCGCCCGCGGGATCGGCTTCACGCAAATCTCGGTGAGCCACGAGGTCGCCCCGCTCATAAAGCTGGTCGGGCGCGGCGACACGACCTTGATCGACGCCTATCTCTCGCCGGTGCTGCGCCGTTATGTCGACGGGCTGCGCGCGCAGGCCGGGCCGGCGGTGGACGCGCTGTTCATGCAGTCGAACGGCGGCCTGACCGATGCCGCCAGTTTCCGCGGCAAGGACGCGATCCTCTCCGGCTCGGCCGGGGGCGTGGTGGGCATGGCACGGACGGCGCAGGCGGCAGGCTTCTCGGAGGTGATCGGCTTCGACATGGGCGGCACCTCCACCGACGTCTCGCACCATGACGGCCATTATGAGCGCGACAGCGAGACGATGATCGCCGGCGCCCGCATCCGCGCGCCGATCATGCGCATCCATACGGTCGCGGCGGGCGGCGGCTCGATCTGCGGGTTCGACGGCACGCGCTTCTTCGTCGGTCCGCACTCGGCCGGGGCGATCCCCGGCCCCGCCTGCTATCGGCGCGGCGGCCCGCTCACCGTGACCGACTGCAACGTCATGCTCGGCAAGATCGTGCCGCACCATTTCCCAGCGGTGTTCGGCCCACAGGGCGACCAGGAACTCGATGCGGACATCGTGCGCGAGAAGTTCGATGCGCTGGCCGGCGAGGTCGCGCAGGCGACCGGCCGCCGCCTCGTCCCCGTCGACATCGCCGAGGGCTTCATTGCCATCGCCGTCGCCAACATGGCCAACGCCATCAAGACGATCTCGGTCCAGCGCGGCCATGACGTGACGCGCTACACGCTCGCCTGCTTCGGCGGGGCGGGCGGCCAGCATGCCTGCCTCGTCGCCGATGCGCTGGGCATGGACCGGGTGATGATTCATCCGCTGGCGGGCGTCCTCTCCGCCTTCGGTATGGGGCTGGCCGACCGGCGCGAGGTGCGCGAGCGCACGCTGGGCCTCTCGCTGGCACCGACCACCGGCCCCGCCGATCTCGATGCCTCGATCGCGGCCCTCGGTCATGCCGCCGAGGCGGCGCTGCGTGCGCAAGGCGTCGCGGGGCCGATCCGGCGGGAGGCAGCGGTGATGCTGCGGCTGGACGGCACCGACAGCCTGATCGAGGTGCCGCACGGCCCACTTCCCCAGATGAAGGCCGCCTTCGAGCGCGGCTATCGCGAGCGCTTCGGTTTCCTTGGCGAAGCGGCGCTGGTGGCCGAGATGATCCGCGTCGAGGCGGTTCTGCCGAGCGGGGAGGACGCGCGGCTGGACTGGCCGCTACCGCCCGTTTCCGCGCCGCCGCTCGAGACACGCACCGTCTTCATGGCCGGCGCGCCGCACGAAACGCCGCTTTACGACCGTGCCGCCCTCGCCGCAGGTTTCGAGACGGACGGGCCGGCGATCATCGTCGACGCCGTCTCGACCACCATCGTCGAACCGGGCTGGCGCGCGCGGGTCGATGATCTCGCCAATCTCATCCTCACGCGCCATGCACCGCGCACGGAGGCACGCGCAAGCGGCACCGCGGCCGACCCCGTGCGGCTGGAGATCATGGGCGGCCTGTTCATGGCGATCGCGGAGGAGATGGGCGCGGCGCTTCAGCACAGCGCCTCGTCGGTCAACATCCGCGAGCGGCTCGATTTCTCCTGCGCCCTGTTCGACGCGCGGGGCAATCTCGTCGCCAATGCCCCGCACATGCCGGTGCATCTGGGGTCGATGGGCGAAAGCGTGCGCGCAATCCTGCGGCAGCGCGGCGGCGGCAAGGACGGGCGCGGCCTGCGCCCCGGCGACGCCTATGCGCTCAACGCGCCCTATGAAGGCGGCACCCACCTGCCGGACATCACCGTGGTCATGCCGGTCTTTCTCGACGAGGCCGACGAAGCCCCAGCCTACTTCGTCGCCGCGCGCGGGCACCATGCCGATATCGGCGGGATCACGCCCGGCTCCATGCCGCCGGACAGCAGGAGCGTCGAGGAAGAAGGCGTACTGCTCGACAATGTGCTGATCGTCGCGGGCGGGCGCTTTCTCGACGATGAGGTGAGCGCCCTGCTCGCCTCCGGCCGCTGGCCCTCGCGCAACATTCCGCAGAATCTCGCGGATCTGAAGGCCCAGGTCGCGGCCTGCGCCAAGGGCGCGGCGGAGCTGCGACGGATCAGCACCGAGCAGGGCGCGGATGTCGTCGCGGCCTATATGGGCCATTGCCAGGCGCAGGCCGAGGAAGCGGTACGACGGCTGATCTCCCGGTTGGAGAACGGGCAGTTCCGTTATGCCATGGACAATGGCGCGGAGGTCGCCGTCGCCGTCACCGTCGATCGCGAAGCTCGCGCCGCGACGGTCGATTTTACCGGCACCAGCGCGCAACTCCCCGGCAATTTCAACGCGCCGCTGCCGGTCGTTCGCGCCGCCGTGCTCTATGTGCTGCGGACCATGCTGGACGATCCCATTCCCATGAACGAGGGCTGCCTGCGGCCGATCACGCTGATCGTGCCCGAGGGGTCGATGCTGCATCCGCGCTATCCTGCCGCCGTCGTGGCGGGCAATGTCGAAACCAGCCAGGTGGTGACCGACGCGCTCTTCGGCGCGCTCGGCGCGATGGCGGCCGCGCAGGGAACGATGAACAACCTGACCTTCGGCAACGAGCGCTACCAATATTATGAGACGATCGCCGGCGGATCGGGCGCGGGGCCGGATTTCGACGGCGCCAGCGTCGTCCAGACGCACATGACCAACAGCCGCCTCACCGACCCCGAAATATTGGAGACGCGTTTCCCGGTGCTGCTCGAGCGTTTCGCGATCCGGCGGGGCTCGGGCGGCGCCGGCGCGCACCGGGGCGGCGACGGCGCGGTGCGGCGCATCCGCTTCCTCGAGCCGATGACGGCGGGCATCCTCTCCAACCGACGGACCATTCCGCCCTTCGGCCTTGCGGGCGGCGCGCCGGGGGCGCCCGGCGTCAACCGCGTCGAGCGCGCGGACGGCGCTGTGATCCTGCTCGGCGCGACGGCAGCCACCGATGTCGGGCCGGGCGACGCGCTGGTCATCGAGACGCCGGGAGGCGGCGGCTATGGAGACGCTTGACCTCGACCACCGTTCGTCCTGAGATGTGGTTCGCCGAGCGGAACGCCGTGTGATGCGGGGAAGGGAAGCCTAGCGCCATGTGGACCCTCATCGGCATCGCCGTCATCGTCGCGGGCTTCGCGCTGCGCTTCAATCCGCTGCTCGTCATCATGGCGGCGGCGCTCGCGACCGGGCTTGCCGCCGGGCTCGATCCGGTCGCCATCCTCTCCGCCTTCGGCAAGGCCTTCAACGACACGCGCTATGTCAGCATCGTCTGGATCGTGCTGCCGGTGATCGGCCTGCTCGAAGCCTTCGGCCTGCAGGAGCGCGCCCGCACCGTTATCGGCGGACTCAAGGGCGCGACGGTCGGCCGCCTGCTCACCGGCTATCTGCTGCTGCGCCAGGCGACGGCGGCGATGGGCCTCACCTCGGTCGCGGGCCATGCGCAGACCGTCCGCCCGCTGGTCGCGCCGATGGCCGAGGCAGCGGCCGAGGCGCAGGCGGGCGACCTGCCCGACGGGGCGCGCGAGGACGTGAAGGCGTGGGCCGCCGCCACCGACAATGTCGGCCTGTTCTTCGGCGAGGACATTTTCCTCGCCATCGGCTCCATCCTGCTCATCAAGGGCCTGCTGGAGCAATATAGCATCATCCTGGAACCCTTCCAGCTGTCCGTCTGGGCGATCCCGACCGCGATCGCCGCCTTCCTCATCCACGGCTTCCGCCTGTGGCGGCTGGACCGGCGGATGAGCGCGCGCACGGGGGAGACCCGGCGATGATCACGCTGCACTGGGTCTATCTCATCGCAGGCGTGGCCTTCGCCGCCTTCGCGCTGCTCGGCCTGTGTGACGGCAGCAATCCCAGGCGTTGGCGCAACGCCGCCTTCTGGGGCCTCATGGCGCTCAGCATGTGGGCGGGCGATCGGATCGGCGATCTTGGCAACGGCCTGCTCGTGCTTGCGCTGGTCGGCATTGCGGGGCTTGGAGGACTCGGCCGGGGCAACCGCGGCGAGGTGGCGCCGGATGTGCGCGCCGAGCGAGCCGCGCGGCTCGGCAACGGCCTGTTCCTGATCGCTCTCATCATCCCCGCGACCGCCCTGCTCGGCACGCTCGCCTTCAAGCATCTGCCCGCTCTGGTCGACGGCAAGCAGGCGACGCTCATCAGCCTCGCGCTCGGCGTGCTGCTGGCGCTCGGAGCAGGGCATGTCGCGCTACGCGCGCCGCCGCTGCTGCCGCTGGAGCAAGGCCGGCGGCTGATGGATCAGGTCGGCTGGGCGGCGATCCTGCCGCAGATGCTGGCCAGCCTCGGCGCGGTCTTCGCGCTTGCCGGGGTCGGCGATGCGGTCGGCAGCCTCATCCAGTTCGGCATTCCCGAAGGCAGCCTGATCGGCGCCGTGATCGCCTTCGGTCTCGGCATGGCCTTCTTCACCATGGTGATGGGCAATACCTTTGCCGCCTTCCCGGTGATGATCGCGGCCATCGGCATGCCGCTGCTCATCGGGCGCTATCATGGCGACCCGACGATCATCTGCGCGATCGGCATGCTGGCCGGCTTCTGCGGGACGCTGATGACGCCGATGGCGGCAAACTTCAATCTGGTGCCCGCCGCGCTGCTGGAGCTCAAGGACGACTATGGCGTGATCCGCCGCCAGATCGGCACCGCGATCCCGCTGCTCGTCGTCAACATCGCCCTCATCTACTGGCTGGCTTTCCCATGACCGCGCTCACGCCCGATCTCGCCGCCCGCTTCGCGCGCCTCACGCTCGGCCATCTCGACCGGCAATATCCCTACAAGATGGACCTGGTGCTGAACGGCCCGGAGGATGCGAAGCCGCCGATCGAGCATCACCCGATCTTCCACGGGAGTTTCGACTGGCATAGCTGCGTCCACGGCTGGTGGCAGGTGATGCGGCTCGCGCGTCTTTTTCCGGACATGCCGCAAGCGGCCGACATCCGGGCGCGCGCCGACATCATGCTGGTACCGGAGAAGGTTGCCGGCGAGCTCGCCTTTCTGGAACGCCCCAATTGTGCCGGCTTCGAGCGCCCCTATGGCTGGGGCTGGCTGCTCGCCTTGCATGGCGAGCTGGTGCACCACGATGCGCCCTGGGCTACGGCGATCGAGCCGCTGGCCCGCGCGTTCGCGCAGCGATTCCGCGCCTATCTGCCCAAGCTCACTTATCCCATCCGCGTCGGCACGCATTTCAACACCAGCTTCGCGCTCGCCCTCGCCCAGCGCTGGGCCATGCGCCACGATGCCGAGCTGCTGCTGCTCATCGAAGAACGGGCGCGGGCATGGTTCGTCGGCGACCGCGATTATCGCGGCTGGGAGCCGAGCGGGGACGACTTCCTCTCCTCCGCCCTCTGCGAGGCGCTGCTGATGAGTCGTGTGCTGGCGCGCGACGCGTTCGCGCACTGGTTCGCCGCCTTCCTGCCCGGCGCGGACGGCGCACGGCCTGACCCGCTGTTCACGCCGGCCTTCGTCTCTGACCGCAGCGACGGCAAGATCGCCCATCTCGACGGGCTCAACCTCAGCCGCGCCTGGTGCTGGCGCGCGATCCTGGCGCGGCTCGGCCCGACGCCGCTGGAGCCACTGATCGAGGCGACGATCGCGCGCCATCTCGATGCCAGCCTGCCGCATGTTGCGGGCGACTATATGGGCGAGCACTGGCTGGCGACGTTCGCGCTGCTGGCCCTTGCCGGAGACTGAGCCTTCGTTAACCATCTAGCGCTACCAGTTTTGGGTTAGAACAGGCGGCCGGGACAGGGACACGAAAAGAGCATGACGCGCCGAAACGGATCGAGCGGCACATTGGCGCTGTTGCTGGCCCTGACGGCCTGCGGCGGCGGCGGCGTCAGTTCGACCCCCACGCCGACGCCCAGCCCGCCTCCGACCGCGACGCCGACCCCCTCGCCCACACCTACGCCGACGCCGGCCGCCGTCTTCGACACGGCCGAATATCGCCGCTCCAACGGCGCCGTCTATCATGGCGCCATCACCGCCTATCAACAGGGCGCGACAGGCGCGGGCGTGACCGTCGGCATCGTCGACAGCGGTCTCTCCGACCCCACCGGCGAGTTCACCGGCCGGATCAGCGCCGATTCCAAAGGCTTTGCGGGCAATGCGGACTATAACGACGTGATCGGTCACGGGACCGCCGTCGCAGCCGTCATCGCCGCCGCGCGCAACGACCGCCACATCATGGGCGTCGCCTGGAACGCCACCGTCATGGCGCTGCGCACCGACGATCAGAATGATTGCGACAGCGACGGCTGCACGCACCCGACGACAGCCATCGCAGCGGCCATCGACCATGCCTGGCAGCATGGCGCAAAGGTCATCAACATCTCGCTGGGCGGAGGCGCCGCGCCGCAGCATCTGCTCCAGGCCGTGAGCCGGGCAACAACGGCGGGCACGATCATCGTCGTCGCGGCCGGCAACAATCCGGACGGCGGCGCGCCCCTGGTCTCGCCCGACGAGCTGGCGCAATCCTTCGCCGACCCGCTTTACAGCCACGGCCTCGTCATCATCGCCGCTTCGGCGAACCAGGACGATACGGTGAGCAACTTCTCGGCCGGCGTGCGCGGCTTCGAGACGGTGAGCATGGCCGCGATGGGCAACCGCGTGCTGACCATCGATCATACCGGCGCGGACTTCCTCTACACCGGCACGTCTTTCGCGACGCCGCAGATCGCCGGCGCGGCCGCGCTGCTGGCGCAGGCCTTCCCCAATCTCACCGGCAAGCAGATCGTCGACCTGCTGCTCGGCAGCGCACGCGACGTCGGAGCGCCGGGCGCGGATGCGCGCTATGGGGTCGGCATTCTCGACATCGCCGCCGCCTTCGCGCCGCGCGGCACGATGACGCTTGCCGGCACGGGCACGCCGGTCGTCAGCGACAGCGGCTCGGCACTCTCGACGCCGATGGGCGACATCGTGCCGACCGCGCTCAGCGCCGTCGCGCTCGACGAGTTGCAGCGCGCCTATCGCGTCGACATGACACCGCGCTTCTCCGGGCGCGGGCCGGTGCGCTCGCTTGCGTCGGCGCTGGACGTGACACAGCGCCATGTGACCGGCGGCACCACCGACCTGCAGGTGGCGCTCAGCGTCGCGCCCGGCACCGAACGCCTCACCATGCCATCGCAACTGGTGCGCGACGAGGATCGCGCCCGCCTGCGCTCCGGCACGATCCAGGCGCGCCTTTCGCCTCGTGCCGGCGTAGCGCTCGGTTTCCGGACGGGTCTCAGCGCGCTGGAGGCCCAACTCACAGGCACGCCCGGCCCGACCTTCCTCGTCGCCGAAAACGGCTTCTCGACCCAGAGCGCGGACATGCGCGCCGGTTCCGCGCTGGCCCTCTCGCACGGCCTCGGCCACGGCCTCTCCCTCACCGGCGGCGCCGAGACCGGCGAGATGATCGCCGCGCGCCATGCCGGCTTCCCGGACCCGGTGCTCGACCGGCCGGCGCCCTATCATGCGCTCTCGCTTTCGCTGGGCCTGGAGCGGGGCATGCTCGGCCTGACATCCGGCGTCACCCTGCTCGACGAACCGGCCAGCGCGCTTGGCGCCCGCTTCACGCCCACCCTCGGCGCTCAGTCCGCGCGCAGCGCCTTCGGCCGGATCGGTCTTTGGCTGGAGCCGGCGGATGGGCTGCGGCTCTCGGCGAAATGGCAGCGCGGTTGGACTCGCGCGGCCGCTGGCGGAGCGCTGCGGGACGGCGGATCACTCGTCAGCCAGAGTTGGTCGGCGGACGTCAGCCACAGAAATCTCTTCACTCCCGGCGACCAGATCGGCCTGCGCGTGTCGCACCCGCTGCGCGTCATCGCCAGCCGCTTCAATCTCGTCCTGCCCGACCAGTGGGACTGGGAAAGCGGCATCGCGACCGACCGGATGGTGGCGATGAGTCTCGTCCCCCGCGGCCGCCAGAGCGATTATGAACTGAGCTACGGCCGCGCCCTCGGTCCCGGCTGGCTCGGCGCCAACCTCTTTTGGCGCGAGCAGAGCGGTAACATCGCCGCCATGCCGATCGATGCCGGAATGGGTCTGCGCTGGTCGATGGGGTTCTGACGGCCTAGCGGGACGCCGCTGACGGGAGGAAGCGCGCCATCCGCGTCTTCAGCAACCGGATCAACGCGGGGTCCATGAAAGCATAGTCGTCGGGAATGTCGAGGCAGACGATCCGTTTGCCGTCGAGCACCCGCCGAAAGCGATCCTGCACCTTGCTGCGATGCGTGCGCTCCATCACCACGATGATGTCCGCCCAGCGGACCAGCTCGTCGGTCAGCGGCGTCTCGGCATCATTGTTGGTGCCGGCGGAGCTGACCTCGATGCCCGGTCGATCGCTGAAGATCTGCTCGGCGGTCGGGCTGCGCAGCTTGTTCTGGCTGCAGACGAACAGGAAGCGCTTGACCGTCAGACCGTGAAGCTCTCGCCGCAGCCGCAGCTGCCCTTGGCATTGGGATTGGCGAACACGAAGCCGGCGGCGAAATCGTCCTCGACCCAGTCCATGCTCGAACCGATCAGATACAGCACCGAGGCCGCATCGATGAAGAAAGTGCCGCCGGGCGTCTCGATGCGCTCGTCGAACTTGCCGGGCTCGCTCACATAATCGACCGAATAGGCGAGGCCCGAGCAGCCGCGCTTGGGCGTCGAAAGCTTGACGCCGATCGCATCCGCCGGCGCCTTGGCCATCAGATCGGCGACGCGCTGCTCCGCAGCCGGCGTCAGAGTGACGGCGGCGGGGCGTGCGCGGGTCGTGGTCGTCGGTGCGTTCATCGTCTCTTGCCTCACTGGCTCCGAGCGAACGGAGAAATATCTCTTCCTGTCAAACTCGCCAAAAGTACCACTTTTGGCGAAACTCTAAAGCATGCCCAGTTCGAGCTTGGCCTCGTCGCTCATCTTCTGTGGGTCCCATGGCGGATCCCAGACCAGATTGACGTCCACCGTGCCCACACCCGGCACCGTGCCCACGCGCAGCTCCACCTCGGCGGGCATGGACTCCGCGACCGGGCAGTGCGGCGTGGTCAGCGTCATGGTGACGGCGACATGGCCGCCATCCGCCACCTCGACCCCATAGATAAGGCCGAGGTCGTAAATATTCACCGGTATCTCCGGGTCATAGATGCCCTTGAGCGCGTCAATCACCGCCTCGTAGGTGGCGCCGCCCGGCTCGCCGGCCGAGACGTCGCTCGGCTGCTGCTTCAGGAAGCCCTCGAGATAGTCGCGCTTGCGCGCAAGCTTCGCCATCGCGTCTTCCACCGCAGGGCCGTGGTCGTCGCCCACCCGCGCGCGCGGCGCCGGCTCGACGTGATCGACTTCCTCGATCCTGATCTTGGATTCCTCGTTCATCCGAATATCGCCCTCACGCGGTCGAGCCCCCTGATCAGGGCTTCGATGTCGCTTTCATCACTGTACAAACCGAAACTCGCACGCGCTGTCGCCTCGACGCCGAGATGCGCCATGAGCGGCTGCGCGCAATGGTGGCCGGCGCGGATCGCCACCCCAGAGCTATTTGGGCCGCTCTCGTCCAATATGGTGCCGATGTCGTGGGGATGCACCCCGTCCATCGAAAAGGAGACGATGCCCGCCGCATCCTCCGGACCGTGCAGGCGGATCGAATTGATCCCGCGCAGCGCCTCGCGGGTGCGCGCGACGAGCGCATCCTCATGCGCGGCAATCCGGTCCAGCCCGATCGCGTCGACATAATCCATCGCGGCCGCCAGCCCGATCGTCTCGACGATCGCCGGGGTGCCCGCCTCGAACCGCGCCGGCGGCGGGGCATAGGTGGTGCGCTCGAACGTCACCTCGTCGATCATCGCGCCGCCGCCATGATAAGGCGGCATGCCGTCGAGGATCTCCGCGCGCGCCCAGAGCACGCCGATGCCGGTCGGCCCGTAGAGCTTGTGGCCGGAGAAGAGATAGAAATCGCAGGCCAGCGCCTGCACGTCGGTGCTCATGCGCGGCGCGGCCTGGCAGCCGTCGACCAGCAGCAGCGCGCCGGCGCCGTGCGCGATCTGTGTGGCGCGCTTCACGTCGAGCACAGAGCCCAGCACGTTGGAGACATGGGCCAGCGCGACCAGCTTGTGCTCGGGGCGGATCATCGCGGCCATCGCATCGAGATCGATGCGGCCATCCGGCGTGAGCGGCACGACGTCGATCACCGCGCCGGTGCGCTCGGCGATGAGCTGCCAGGGCACGATGTTGCTGTGATGCTCGAGCTGCGACAGCAGGATGCGGTCGCCGCTCTTGAGGTTGGCGCCGCCCCAGCTCTGCGCGACGAGGTTGATCCCCTCGGTCGCGCCGCGCACGAACACGATCTCGTCGATGCCGCCGGCATTCAGGAACTTCGCGACGCGCATCCGCGCCGCCTCGAAGGCGAGCGTCATGTCCGCCGAGCGGGCATAGACGCCGCGATGCACCGTCGCATAATCGGCGCCCATCGCGCGGATCGTCGCGTCGATGACGGCCTGCGGCTTCTGCGCGGTGGCGGCGGTGTCGAGATAATGCCAGGGCATGCCGGCCGCGGTGACGAGGCCGGGAAAGTCCGCGCGGATCGAGGTGAGGGGCGCATGAACGTTCATCCCAGCGCCTCCAGCTTGGCCAGCGCGATCGCGTCGTAACGGTCACGCTCGACTTCATCCTCCATGTCGTCGAACAGGCCGGCGATGAACGCCTGCAGCATCAGCGCCCGCGCCCGCGCCGGATCGAGCCCGCGCGACGCCATGTAGAACAGAGCGGTCTTATCGAGCTCGCCGACGCTGGCGCCGTGGGCGCATTTGACGTCGTCGGCAAAGATCTCCAGCTCGGGCTTCGCGTTCGCAGTCGCGGTCCGATCCAGCAGCATCGCCTTGAAGCTCTGTGCCGCATCGGTCTTCTGCGCGCCGCGCGCCACCTTGATCTGGCCGAGATAGCTGGTCGTCGCCGCACCTGCCGCGATGGCGCGGACGGTCTGCGCGCTGGTCGCGTTCGGTTCCGCATGGTGGACGGTGGTGATCAGCTCGATGGTCTGCTCGCCCGCACCGATCAGCGCCGCCTTGAGCTCGAAATGCGCGCCCTCGGCCAACGACACGTCGAACGTGATGCGCCCGAGCCGACCGCCGACATTCAGCAGGTGCACGCTGAGCGAGCCGCCCGCGCCGATCTCGATGCGATGGTCGCCGATCACGGCCTCGTCCGGACCGGCATCCTGCAACAAACTGAGCGCGCGCGTCTCGCCTGGCGCAATGATGAACCGATCCGGTTCGCCGGCGGGCCAGATGTCCGCCGCCGCATCAAGGTCGCTGTAGCGCCAGGCCTCGTCACGACGCGTGGGGAGGGGAGCCAGCGCGTTCATGCGCCCGCTCCCGCCCGCTCGGCGACGAGATAATCGCGAATGCGCGCCATCAGGGTCGGCTTCGCCTTCTCCACGCAGGCGCGAATATCCTCCGCCTTGTCCTTGCCCTTGCGGACGCAAGCCGTGGTCGCCGTGCAGAGCGCCTCGTCGAGCCGGGCAAGGCCCGTCGACGCCGCGAGCCCGCACTGATAGCTGCCCTGCGCGTCACGCGTCACATTGACGCTGACCTGGCGGAGACGCTGCGCAATCACCGTGATTTCCTGGACTTCCTGGAAATCCTCCTCGGGCGGCCCGGCCGGCACCGCGGCTTGCGCAAGCATCAGGGCGGCGACGAGGCTCATGCCGCGATGACCTCCGCATAGCCTTCGCGCTCCAGTGCGTGGGCCAGTTCCGGCCCGCCCGACTTGACGATGCGCCCGTCGGCCAGGATGTGCACGAAGTCCGGCTGCACATAGTCGAGCAACCGCTGATAGTGGGTGATCAGCAGCACCGCCTTGTCGGGCGCACGCATGATCGCGTTGATGCCCGCGCCGACGGTTTTGAGCGCATCGATGTCGAGGCCCGAGTCCGTCTCGTCGAGAATGGCGAGGCGGGGATTGAGGATGCCCATCTGAACCATTTCGGCACGCTTCTTCTCGCCGCCCGAGAAGCCGACATTCACCGGACGCTTCAGCATCTCCATGTCCATGCCGAGCAGCCCCGCCTTCTCGCGGGCGAGCCGCAGGAAGTCGGCGGCCGACAGCGGATCCTCGCCGCGCGCCTTGCGCTGGCTGTTCAGCGCCTCGCGAAGAAACTGGACGTTGGAGATGCCGGGAATCTCGACCGGATACTGGAAGCCGAGGAACAGGCCCGCTGCCGCGCGCTCGTGCGGCGCCATGTCGAGCAGTTCCTCGCCCTCGAAGAGAACGCTGCCGCCGGTCGGCTCATAGTTCGGTCGACCGCCCAGCGTATAGGCGAGCGTCGACTTGCCCGCGCCGTTCGGCCCCATGATGGCATGCACTTCGCCGGCATTGATGGCGAGGCTCAGCCCCTTGAGGATCGGCTTGCCGTCCACCTCGGTGCGGAGGTCGTCAATTCTTAGCATCTTACCTTGATCTTCCATCACTTGCTTGCCTGGGCGAGGCCCGTGTTACAGGCGGTCAGATATTGTTGTCGCATCGTGTCCAGCGCCTTGTCCCGCATCTCGCCGAGCATGCGGGCATCGTCGAGCGCCTGTTGCCGGTCGGTCAACGCCTGCTGCTCCAGCTCGAAATTCGCGGTCGGCACGGGCACCGCAGCAGGCATGGCGGCGGCGTCCGGCACGGCCGGTGCGGGCTTGGCGAGTGCATCATAACGCCGCTGGGCGAGCGCACGCCGCTCGGATGCAATCGCCTGCTGCTCCGTGAAGATCGCGATCATGGCAGCGCGACGCCTTTCCGGCTCCTTGCCGAAAACCTTCGTCATGGCGCCGCTGTCGCATTTCGCGACCGCGCGATCGACCTCGGCAAGATCCGGACCGGCGGTCGCCCCGACGGCGAGTTGCGTCATCAGGAGCAGGGCGAGGTTCATGGCTGCCCTTCCCCGTCGGCGAACACTTCGCCGTCCCAATAATCGGCAACCGTCATCCGGCCCATGGCGCGGACGCTGCCGGTGGAGCGATCGCCGCCGATCACGCCGGCGCGATAGGCGACCTTGCCCGAGTCCGGATATTCGATCACGTCGGCGCCCGGATTGGTCGAGAAGGCGAGATATTTGAGGTCGACCGCGCCGGTATTGATGATCTGGTGCGCGCGCGTGGCGGCCGGCGCGCCGATAAGGTCGCCCGGTCCGACCGGAAAGCGCTCGTCGCCCCAGCGATATTCGCCGGTGCCTTCGAGAATCACCATCATCTCGTCGGCGACATGATGGACATGATGCGGAAACGCCTTCTTGCCCGGCGGCACCACCTGCAACGCGCAGCCGAGATCCTTGAGGCCAAGCAACGGCCCCACGCGACCGAACTGCAGCGCGAAATCGCCGCCGCCGCTGAAATCGACGAGCGGGATATCGGCGGCATTGAGGATCACGCTGTCGCTGGAGCCGCTCACCCGACGCTCCCCTCGAGGCTGATGCCGAGCAGCTTCTGCGCTTCCACCGCGAATTCCATCGGGAGTTGCTGCAGCACTTCCTTGGCAAAGCCGTTGACGATGAGGCTCACCGCCGCTTCCTGGTCGAGGCCGCGCTGCATCGCATAGAAAAGCTGGTCGTCGCTGATCTTGCTGGTCGTCGCCTCATGCTCGACGATGGCGGACGGGTTCTTGACCTCGATGTACGGCACCGTGTGCGCGCCGCACTGGTCGCCCAGCAGCAGGCTGTCGCACTGGGTGAAGTTGCGCGCATTCTCGGCATTGGCCGCCATGCGCACGAGGCCCCGATAGGTACCGCTCGACTTGCCCGCGCTGATCCCCTTCGACACGATCGTCGACCGCGTATTTTTACCGTTATGGATCATTTTCGTGCCTGTATCCGCCTGCTGGCGGTTATTCGTCACGGCCACCGAATAGAATTCGCCGACGCTGTTCTCGCCGTTCAGCACGCAGCTGGGATATTTCCAGGTGATGGCGCTGCCGGTCTCGACCTGCGTCCAGCTCACCTTGCTGTTCCTGCCCTGGCAGAGCGCGCGCTTGGTCACGAAATTGTAGATGCCGCCCAGACCCTCGGCATTGCCGGGATACCAGTTCTGCACGGTCGAATATTTGATCTCGGCATCGTCGAGCGCGACCAATTCGACCACGGCGGCGTGAAGCTGATTCTCGTCGCGCTGCGGCGCCGTGCAGCCTTCCAAATAGGAGACATAGCTACCCTTGTCCGCGACGATCAACGTGCGTTCGAACTGGCCGGTATTCTCCGCATTGATACGAAAATAGGTGCTTAGCTCCATCGGGCAGCGCACGCCCTCGGGAATGTAGACGAAGGTGCCGTCCGAGAAGACCGCGCAATTCAGCGCCGCGAAATAATTGTCGTGCATCGGTACGACGCGGCCGAGCCACTTCTTCACCAGCTCGGGATATTCGCGGATCGCCTCGCTGATCGAGCGGAAGATGACGCCGGCTTCCTCCAACTCCTTGCGGAAGGTGGTGGCGACCGAGACGCTGTCGAACACCGCGTCGACCGCGACCTTGCGCGACCCGGCGATATTGGCGAGCACCTTCTGCTCCTCGATCGGGATGCCGAGCTTCTCGTATGTCCGGCGAATTTCCGGATCCAACTCGTCGAGGCTGCCCAGCTCGACCTTCTTCTTGGGCGCCGCATAATAATAGGCGTCCTGATAGTCGATCGGCGGCACGTCCAGCTTCGCCCAGTCCGGCGATTCCATCGTCAGCCAGTGGCGATAGGCCTTGAGGCGCCACTCGAGCATCCATTCCGGTTCATTCTTCTTGGCCGAAATGAACCGGACCGTATCCTCGTCCAGGCCCTTCGGCGCAAACTCCTGCTCGATGTCCGAGACGAAGCCCCATTCATAGTCGCTCGCCTTCTTGGCGGCGGCGAGGGCCTCGGCGTTCTTGACCGGCGCGCTCATTGCAGCGCCTCCACGGCCACAGGGCTTGTCGGCAGGAATGCCGCGGGCGCCAGCGGGTCCGGCGCGGAGATCATGTGAGCGAGCGTCACCTGCGCGAGTGCATCCCGCACCAGCGTGTTGACGCCGATCCAGTGCGGCCGGATCGCGCAGGGATGGTCGAGCGCGCAGCAATCCGCGCCGTCCGCGTCCAGACAGGCGGTGAGCGCGATCGGCCCGTCGACCGCCTCGATGATGTCGGCGAGCGTGATCGCCGCTGCAGGCCGGGCCAGCTTGACGCCCCCGCCGCTGCCCCGCGTCGCCTTGATGAGGCCCGCGCGCCCGAGCAGGCTGGCAAGTTTCTGCGCCGTCGGCACGGGAATGCCTGCCTCCTGCGCAAGGCTCGCCGCATTGGCGCGCGCGCCGCCGCAATGGGTGGCGGCCGTACGCATCATCAGAACGGCATAATCGGCAAGACTGGACAGGCGCATCTGCGAACGATTCTCAAATCGGAGTAAATTGGTCTGATTGGGCGCAGATGGGCCGACGCGCCAGAGAAATCAACCCCGAATTCAATCGTCGGCGCAAAGCGTTCCTATGGAATACGCGTGCCCGGCGGCAGTGCCGCCGCTCAACTGATCCGGCTCAACCGCGCAATGTCGCCGGCGATGTCGGCGCGGTTCATTGACAGGCGGATGACGATGCTGGCGCGCTCGCGGAGCTCCGTGGGCGTCAGGCCCGTAAAATGCTTCATCTCGCGGATGAAGTGCGACTGGTCGTAGAAGGCGTCGCCGCTGACTTCGGACCAGTCGAGTTCCTCCCGCGCGAGGACCTGAGCGCAGCGTAGCGCGCGATATTTGCGCGCGAGATATTTTGGCGGCGCACCATAAAGCCGGTTGCACCAGCGAGCCAGCTGGCGGGCAGAGAGGCCCGTCGCCTGCTGCAACGCCTCGACTCGCGGCGACTGCTCCGCCGCCAACCAGCGGTCGGTCGCCTCGACGAACTGCCGCTCGGTCTCCGAAACAGGGTGGAGATGGCTGCGGATGAAGGTCCAGAAGGCATCTGCCGCCTTGCTCGGGTCCTCGATCGTGCGAATCACCAGGAAGATGTCACGCCAGGCCGCGCCGAAGCGGACGGTCAGGTCGAAGGCGTCATCCGCCGCCGCATCAGCTTCGCCTGCGCGCATCGCCGCCCAGCCGAGCGGCAACACGGTGACGCCCACCACCTGCATCGGCCCCTTCACGTCGAAATGGGTCGCCATGCTGGTTGGCCCGAGCAGGCAACATTCCGGCGTTTCCACCGTGCGTCCGTCGCTGAAATGATAAACACCGGAGCCCGCCAGCATGAAGCGGATCTGCGCGAAATCTGCCCGTGTATGGTCGGCGACGCGGGGCTGGTCGGCCGTGAAGAGATACATCGCGCCGAAATAGGCCGCCAGGTCCGGTGGCGGCACATAATAGCTGAGCGCGACCATGTTGGCCGCATCGGCGACGGAAAATCTGTGACGCATTCGCGACCCTGACTGTCTCCACGAGCGGTGACACCAGAACCCTTGACGTCCCCAACGCCGTCGCGAGTTCGCCGTTTCCGGAAAAGACGGCAGACCGGAGCTGTGCGCCGTCCCCCCTTCTGACAGTCAGACTTTTCGCACGATTCTTGCGGAAATGGAACGAAAAAAGCGGTCCAGCCGGCGAAGACCGGCCGGACCGCCTAAGTTCAAGGTCTCTAAGCCGGACGACTGAGAGCCCTTCGGGTCGCAAGTCTCGAATAGCCTGATTCGCATTTGGTTGATTGGACGGAATCGTCATGACGATTTTTCCGGAAATTTTTGGGGGTGCGTTGCAAATAGGCCGCACCCCCGTTTTTCGGCTGCCTTTGACGGTACGGACTCCTGCTGGCATAGGCCGCCCATGTATCGATTTTTGCGCCCCCTGCTGTTCGCTTGCGATGCCGAGACGGCGCACGGAATGGCCGTCTCGGCCTTGAAAATGTTGGTTCCGCCCGCCAAGGCACCCGACTCGAGTCTCGCGCAGCGCCTCTTCGGCCTTCACTTCGCGAGCCCGGTCGGCCTCGCCGCGGGCTTCGACAAGGATGGCGAGGTCGCCCACCGCATGGGCGCGCTCGGCTTCGGCTTCGCGGAACTCGGCACGCTGACCCCGCTGCCGCAGAGCGGCAATCCCCGCCCGCGCCTCTTCCGGCTCGTTGAGGACGAGGCCGTCATCAATCGCATGGGCTTCAACAATAGGGGCCAAGCCGCTGCCCGCGCCCGCCTCGCCGACCGCAGGAGCCGGGATGGGTTTGTGCTGGGCGTCAATATCGGTGCTAACAAGGATGCGAACGACCGCATCGCCGACTATGAGCAGGGCGTCCGCGACATGGCGCCCTATGCCCATTATCTGACGGTCAACATCTCCTCGCCCAACACGCCGGGACTGCGCGCGCTGCAGGACCGTGGCGCGCTCGACGAACTGCTGCGCCGCGTCATGGCGGCACGGCCGGCGGGCGGCCCGCCGATCTTCCTCAAGGTCGCGCCGGACCTGGAGCCGGCCGATATCGACGACATCGCCGAACTGAGTCTCGCCCACGGGATCGACGCCCTGATCGTTAGCAACACGACGATCAGCCGCCCGCCCCTGCGCTCCCCGCAGGCCGGCGAGAGCGGCGGCCTTTCCGGCGCGCCGCTGCACGATCTGGCCCTGGCCCGCCTGCGCGACTTCCGCAGCCGGCTCGGCACGCGCCTGCCGCTGATCGGCGCGGGCGGCATCGCCAACGCCGATCAGGCCTATGCCCGCATCCGCGCGGGCGCGTGCCTCGTCCAGCTCTATTCGGCGCTGATCTATGAAGGGCCGTATCTGCCCGCGCGCATCAATGAAGGGCTGGCTGCGCTGCTCCGGCGCGACGGGTTCGCGTCGATCGGCGAAGCGGTGGGGGTCGACGCCTAGCTTACCGCGCCGGCTCTGCCGCCACCCGTCCTTCGCGCCGGGGATCATAGCCGCCATCGACCCTGCCATCGCGAATCATGACGCCATGGACGCCCGAATCCTCGCCCTGCCCCGGCCGCAGCTCCACGCCGCGCGCCCGCAGACCCTCGATCACCTCGGGCGAGAACTTGTCGACCTCACCCGAAAAGCTCGGCCCGCGCGCGACCAGATTGGGCAGCGCCAGCGCGTCCTGCGTCGGCAGCTTCCAGTCGACAGCAGCAACCAGCGACTTGCCGACGAAGGCGAGGATGGCATTGCCGCCCGCCGACCCGAACGCGCCCGCGAAATGGCCCTGCGCATCGATCAGCACGAGCGGGATCATCGAGGAGCGCGGCCGCTTGCCCGGCGCCACGGCATTGGCGGCGAGATTGCCCTGCGCATCGCGCGCGACGAAGGAGAAGTCGGTCAGCTGGTTGTTGAGGAAGAAGCCGTCGACCATCCGCCCGGTGCCGAAGATCGATTCGACCGTGGTGGTCATCGAGACGACATTGCCCCTGGCATCGCCGACGATGAAGTGGGACGTGCCCGCCGGCTCCAGCGTGGCATCCGCCGCCGCCAGCGCCGCACCGGGCGGCGTCCCCGCCGTGGGCACCGGACCCGCCTTTGCGCCGATCAGCGCCGCGCGGCTGTCGACATAGGCCGGATCGAGCAGCCCCGCCACCGGCACCTGCGCGAAGGCCGGATCGCCGACATAGCGGTCGCGATCGGCATACATGATGCGGCTCGCCTCGCCGAACAGGAACCAGGCCTGCGGATCATTGGGGCCGCGCTTGTCGATGTCGGTGCGCTCGAGCAGCGCGAGCAGCTCAAGGAAGCCCACGCCGCTGGAAGGCGGCGGCGGCACGCATACCTGATAGGCGCGATAGGGCTTGCAGATCGCCTCGCGCTTGACCGGCTGATAGGCGGCGAGATCGGCCAGCGTCATCGTGCTGGCATAGGGACCGGCGCCGACCCGCGCGACGAGCCGCCGGGCGGTCTCCCCCTTGTAGAGCGCATCCGGCCCCTGCGCGGCCAGACGCTTGAGGAAATCCGCATAGGGGGCGTTGACGAGCCGGTCGCCCGGCCGCTTCATCGTGCCGTCGGCATTGGAGAAATAGCTTTTGGCGTCGGGCTGGTCGATCTGCGGGAAATTGCCGCCGAGGAACCGGCCGAGCCGGGGCGAGATGATGAAGCCCTCGCGCGCCGTGCGCTCCGCCGCGCCGAACAGGCTGCTCCAGGGCAGCTTGCCATGCTCGGCATGCGCGACGCTCAGCATTTTCACGGCGCCGGGCACGCCGGTCGCGCGGCCGCTCACCACCGCCTGACCGAAAGGGAGCGGCTTGCCGGTCTCGTCAAGGAACAGGCTTTCGTTCGCGCCGGCCGGCGCCACCTCGCGCCCGTCATAGACCATCACCTTGCCGCTCGCGCCGTCGAAATAGGTCATGAAGGCGCCGCCGCCCATGCCCGAGCTCTGCGGCTCGACCAGCGAGAGCATCGCCTGCACCGCAATGGCCGCATCGACCGCGCTGCCCCCGCGCCGCAGCACCGCCATGCCCGCCTCGACCACGAGCGGATTGGACGCGATGACGAACATCTCCTGCCGGGCGGGCGCCGGCGCCGCCTGGGGCGCGGGCGGCGTGGTGGCCCCCGTGCAGGCCGGAAGGGCCAAAGCGAGCAGGGCGCTGACGAACGGACGGATGATTTTCATGCGCACCTGCGACCTCATGTCTCTATCTTGCTGCACTGCAGCGACGACGCACAGTGCGGTTTTGTGCCGCTTATGGCAAGAGGGGCATGACGAAGACCCCCTTCGCAGGGTGGCTCTCGGGGAAACAGCGCCCTATAAGCGAAGCGAAGCGCCACGGCAGACTGGCGCGCCCGATCCATGGAGAGCAGAGCTTGCGCGCCTTCGAGCATTTTCCCAGCCTCACCGCCATGTTTTTCACGCGCGCGGCCGAGCGGGGGGAAAGTCCGTTCCTGTGGAGCAAGGCGAGCGGCAGCTGGCAGTCGATCAGCTGGGCCGAGGCGGCCCGCCGCGTCTGCGCGCTGGCGGAGGGACTGAAGGCGCTCGGCGTCCGCCCCGGCGACCGAATCATGCTGGTGAGCGAGAACCGCCCGGAATTCTGCATCGCCGACCTTGCGATCATGACGGCCGGCGCGATCACCGTGCCGACCTACACGACCAACACGACCCGCGACCACGAGCACATCATCGCCAACAGCGGCGCGCGCGGGGTGATCTTCTCCACCGCCAAGATCGCCAATGCGCTGATGCCCGCCGTGCTGCGCAGCCACATCGACATCGTCATCAACATGGAGCCGCAAAAGGCCCGGCAGACCGGTGCGGTCTCACTGCATGACTGGGACGAGCTGATCGCCGCGCATCCGGCCGATCCCGCCGCCATCGCCGCCGGCCTCACCGCCACGCGCGAGGATACCGCCTGCCTCATCTACACCAGCGGCACCGGCGGCGCGCCGCGCGGCGTCGTGCTTCATCACGGCTCGATCCTCTGCAATGTCGAGGGCTGCATCGACATCATCGCCGGCGATTTCGGATGGGATGACGAGGTGTTTCTCTCCTTCCTGCCGATCAGCCATGCCTATGAACATTCCGGTGGGCAGTTCCTGCCGATCGGGCTGGGCGGGCAGATCTATTATGCCGAGAGCCTGGAAAAGCTCGCCGCCAACATCGCCGAGACGCGGCCGACCATCATGGTGGTGGTGCCGCGCCTGTTCGAGCTGCTGCGCACGCGCGTATCAAAGAGCATCGAGAAGCAGGGCAAGGTGCCGACCTGGCTGCTGGAACAGACCCAGCGGCTGGGCGCCAAACGCGCCGCCAACAGCGGCCAGCTGCCGATATGGGACTGGCCGTTGCAGGCATTGCTCGACCGCACCATCGTGCCCAAGGTGCGCGACCGGTTCGGCGGGCGGATGAAAGCGCTGGTCTCGGGCGGTGCGCCCCTCAATCCGGATGTCGGCACCTTCTTCGACGCGCTCGGCCTCACCTTGCTGCAGGGCTATGGCCAGACCGAATCCGGCCCGGTGGTGAGTTGCAACCGCCCCTCGGTCGGCCTGCGCATGGATACGGTCGGCAAGCCGCTCAAGAATGTGGAGGTGAAGATCGCCGATGACGGCGAGATCCTCGTGCGCGGCGAGCTGGTCATGAAGGGCTACTGGAACAACGAGGCCGAGACGGCGCGGACCATCCAGAATGGCTGGCTGCACACCGGCGACATCGGCGAGTTCGACGAGAAGGGCCGCCTCAAGATCACCGACCGAAAGAAGGACCTGATCGTCAACGACAAGGGCGACAATGTCGCGCCGGCCAAGCTGGAAGGCATGCTGACGCTACAGCCGGAAATCGGGCAGGTGATGGTCTATGGGGACAGGCGGCCGAACATCGTCGCGCTCATCGTGCCCGATGCGGACTGGATGAAGGAATGGGCGACCGCGAACGGCAAGCAGGCCGACCTCGACGCGTTGCGCGACGACAGCGCCTTCCGCAACGCCATCCGCGCCGGTGTCGACCGGGTGAACGCCGATCTCTCCGTGATCGAGAAGGTCCGCCGCTTCGCGCTCGCCGACGGGCCGTTCACGATCGACAACGAGATGCTGACGCCCAAGCAATCGATCCGCCGGCACATCATCCATGCGCGCTACCAGGACCGGCTCGACGCGCTCTATGGCGCGCGCACGGAAGACTGAGGCGATCGGCCGCTATTTGCCGGCCGTGCGATAGGGCACGAAATCACCGAAGGCGCAGCTGCCACTCGTCGTTCCATTCGTCAGGTTCATCGACCGGGCGATGTCGCCCCGGCAATATTGCGTGGGCATCGGGCGGTTCATCACCAGCGCGTCACCACTGGAAAGGCCGCTGCAGCCCCATTCCAGCGTGCCGCGATAGACGAGGTCCTTGTTGACCCGGTAGATCACCGTGCTGTCGCCCAGCACCCGCATGGCCGAGGAATCGAACGAGGGGATGCAGGCGACGGGCTTTCCCGGCACCTTGCCCGCCAGTTCCTTCTCGAGATCCCTGGCTTCGCGCGCGCCGAGCGCCGGCTGGGTCGGCGGCCCCGCGGTGCAGGCGGCCGCCAGGGGAAGCAGCGCCAGCGCGAGAAAGCTCTTCGTCATCGTCATGATCCTCTCGCCCCCAATCTTCTCCGTCCACACCATCCTATCAGCGATGGCGGGGAATCGCATCTTTTGGACGGAGCGCAGCCGTCATTGCCTTGGTGGCGCACGGCGCGCCAAAGGTTCACCCGGCGCTCAGCCCTTGTCCTTCTCCGCGCGGCGCCGCGCCAGCTCGGCGACGCTATCGGCGCGCAGGAAGGGATTGGTGGCGCGCTCGGCCCCGATCGTCGTCGGCACCGTCGCCTCGCCGCGCGCGCGCATCGCCTCCACCTCGGCCACGCGCGCCTGCACGGCTTCATTGTCCGGCTCGGCGCGCAGCGCATATTTGCCGTTCGAGAGCGTATATTCGTGCGCGCAATAGACCTGCGTCTCGTCCGGCAGCGCCTCGAAGCGGCGCATGTTGGTGTACATCTGCTCGGCCGTCCCCTCGAACAGCCGCCCGCAGCCCATGGCGAACATGGTGTCGCCGACGAAGATCACCGAATCGTCCGGGAAATGATAGGCGATGTGCCCGGCCGTGTGGGCAGGCACCGACATCACCCGCGCCTCATGCGCGCCGAGTCTTACCGTGTCGCCCTCACCCACCGGGCGATCGACATCGGGGATCTTCGCAAGCTCGGCCTGGGGCGCCGTCACCCTGGCGCCGGTCGCCGCGACGATCTGCGCATTGCCGCCGATATGATCGCCATGCCAGTGCGTGTTCCAGATCTGGCTGATCGTCCAGCCCTTCGCCTGCGCGGCCGCCAGCACCGGTTCGGCCACGGCCGGGTCGACCGCCATGGTCTCGCCGCTCGCGCGGTCATGGACCAGCCAGACATAATTGTCGTTCAGCACCGGCACGCGCAGGATCTCGAGGTCAGCCATGATCGCTCTCCAATAGGGCGAGCGCATCCTGCGCCAGCGCCCGGGTCAATTGCTCGGCATCCTGCGGCCGCACGCGCGCGGCGCCGGCACCCGCCCAGAGCGAGCTGTAGTCGGTCCGCCCCGCCGCCTCGGCCGCTGCCTTGAGCAGGGCGAGCGCGCTGGACGCATAAGGGAAAGGCGGCGCTTCCGGCCGGAGCGGCCCCAGATCGCGCATCAGCCGGTTGCGGATGCCGCGCGCTTCCCGCCCGGTGAGCAGGTTGGTGAAGGCCGCGTCGCTCGCCGCATCGGTGCCGAGCAGGGCGCGATAGGCCGGGATGATGAAACTCTGCGGCGTCGCCAGATAGGCCGTGCCGACCTGCACCGCGGCCGCGCCCGCCCGCAGCGCGCGCGCCATGTCCCCGCCGTCCGCGATGCCGCCCGCCGCGATCACCGGCACGTCAGGGCGGTCCGCCAGCAGGGTCGCGAGCGGGGTCGCTTCGTGCCGCTCGCCCAGGAACCAGCCCGAATGCCCGCCCGCTTCCCCGCCCTGGAGGATGACGGCATCGCAGCCCCGCGCGGCCAGCCAGTGCGCTTCCTCGCTGGTCGTGGCGCTGGAGAAGATGAGCGCGCCGGTCGCGCGGACCCGGTCCAGCAGCGCGGCGTCCGGCAGACCGAAATGGAAGCTGACGATCTGCGGGCGAGCGTCCTCGATCACCGCGCAGAGCGCATCGTCGAACGGCCGGCGCAGCGGCGGTGGCGGCCCCTCGGTGGCGCCCTCCTCGGCATAATAAGGCGCGAGCAGCACGCGCCACGGCGCCTCGTCGGGTGGCTCGGGCAGGTGATGGCAGAAGACATTGACGTTGAGCACGCCGGTCGCCGCCGCGCGCACCTCCGCGATCTGGGCGCGAAGCTGATCGGCCGAGAGCAGCGCGGCAGGCAGCGAGCCGATCGCCCCGCCGCGCATCGCCGCGACCGCCATGGCCACCCCGCCCGATCCCGCCATCGGCGCCTGGACCAGCGGCACCCGCGCGCCGGTGAGCGCGAGAAAGGCTTCGGCAGAGGCGGGCCAGCGGCTCATCGGCGGATCTCAGCTCGCGATCGCGTCATAGCCGGCCGCATTGAACGCGATCAGGCAGAAGCCCCAGCGCCGGCGTGTAGAAACGCTCGGCGGCCGGGATGTCCGGCACGTCGATGTTGAGGAGCAGGCCGGGCATGGCCCGCTTACCAGGCGCCGACGTTCGGCATCGACGTCCACGGCTCGGCAGGCTCCAGATGGCCGTCCTGCAGCAGCTCGACCGAGATATTGTCCGGCGAGCGCACGAAGGCCATGTGGCCGTCGCGCGGCGGGCGGTTGATCGTGACGCCGCCGTCCATCAGACGCTGGCAGGTCTCGTAGATATTCTCGACGCGATAGGCGAGATGGCCGAAATTGCGGCCGCCGTCATAGACCTCGCCGACGCCGCCCTCGGGCGGCCAGTTGTAGGTCAGCTCGACCTGCGCGTCCTCGTCGCCGGGGCAGGCGAGGAACACGAGCGTGAAACGGCCCTGCTCGCTGTCGAAGCGGCGCTGCTCCTCCAGCCCCAGCAGGTTGAAGAAGCGCACCGTCGCATCGATGTCGGTGACGCGGATCATGGTGTGGAGATATTTGGGCATCGACTCGGCTCTCCGTTCGTCGCTCGTCAGCAACGGTTCATCTCAGGCGTGGCAATCCACTGCCGATGAGATAAGCTCGGTGCGTTGCGTGGGAAAGAGAGGATTTCGCCATGGCGTGGATGCAGGACATGAACAAGATCGCGCTCGCCGGCGCGGTTGTGCTCGCGGGCGGCCTGATCGTGGGCGGCTATCTGCTGGGTGACGGCCTGCGCCGGGCCCATGCCGCCGAGCGATCCGTCACCGTGCGCGGCCTCGCCGAGCGCAACGTGACCGCCGATCTCGCCACCTGGACCATTGCCTATTCCGCCACCGGCGGCGACCTGCCGACCGTCCGCGGCGAGATCGAGGCCAATACCGAGGCGCTCAAAGGCTATTTCCGCAGCCTCGGCTTCCCCGCCGACGCGCTTGCCGCCACCGGCGCGGGCGTCAACCAGTTCAGCCAGAACGGCATGCCCACCATCACGATCACCCAGCGCATGCAATTGCGCACCAACGACATCGCCCGCGCGCAGAAGGCCGTGGCCAACCAGTTCGACCTCGTCCGCCGCGGCGTCACGCTGCAGGAAGGCTCGGCGATGAGCTACAGCTTCACCAAGCTCAACGACATCAAGCCCCCGATGGTCGCCGAGGCCACCAAGGACGCCCGCGCCGCCGCCGAGCAGTTCGCCAAGGATTCAGGCACCGCCGTCGGCGGCATCAAGAGCGCGACGCAGGGCTATTTCTCGATCGAGCCGCGCGACGGCGAGCAATCCGGCGGCTACGGCGCGGCCGATACGCCCTTCAAGAAGGTGCGCGTGGTGACGACGGTGGATTTCTATCTGGATTGAGTGGGACGCGTCGCTCCCGCGGCGGCTGCCCTAACGCCCGACATCCACCGCCTTCGCCGGGGTCTCCGCCACCCCGCCTAGTTGCGCAAGATAATCGGCGGCCTGCTTCGCGACATCGCTTCCTGCCACCGAAGTCTCCTGCGCCCGCTTGAAGGCGGCACGGGCGGCCTCGTCGCGGTCGCCGGAAAGCGCGTAAATGATGCCCTGCTCCAGCGCGATCGCGGAATCGTTGCGCGCCCGCTTGGCCGCTTCCTCGATGTGGAGGCGCGCCAGCGGCAGATCGTTCATGCGCCGCGCCAGCGTCGCGGAGAGCAGCCAGGCCAGCGGATCGGCCTGCGCCAGCACCACCGCCTGATCGAGATCGGCGCGCGCGCCCTTGGTGTCGCCGGCGGCGACACGCGCCCGCGCGCGATCGAGATGGATTTCCCCGGTCGAGAGCGTGCGCGGCAGCGGTTGCGCAAGGGCGGTATCGAGATCGCGCACGGCGCGCGCGACATTGCCGCCGATCAGCGCGGCATTGCCGGCCTGCCCCCACAGCCGCGCCTGCGCCACCACATCGAGATCCTTCGTGCCGGCACCGGCCTCGAAGGCATCTGCCGCTTCGGACCAGCGCCCGGCCTGGCCGAGCGAATAACCCCGGCATTGCGCCGCATAGGCGCCGCCGCCACTGATCGCCCAGGCCTGCGCCTCGGCAATGCCGTCCTCCGCCTTGATATTGGCCTTGGCGAGACAGGCGCTCAGCCGCTCGGCGATGGCCGGGGGCACGACGCTGGCCAGCGTCTCGCGATCATCGCCGACCGGCGGCGCCGGCGCGGCCTGTTGCAGGGCCTCGGCGCGGCGCCGCTCCTCGCGGCGGCGGAGCACGGCCTCAATCTCGGGACCATAAGGCGACGGTTCGGGCGCAAGCTGCGCCAGCGTCAGGGAAGCGGCGATGAGGATCAATGGACTGCAAGCTCCGTCAGGCGGGCGACCGTCTCGATCAGCAGGGCGATGTCCTGCGGGCGCGAGAGGCGATGATCGCCGTCCTTGACGAGAATCGTCTGCACGTCGGCTGAACGGAGCTGCCCGGCGATGCGCAGCGCGGTGCGCCATGGCACGTCCGGATCGTCCTGCCCCTGCAGCAGCCGCACCGGGCAATCGATGTCGATCGGCGCATCCAGCACGCGCAGCGCCTCGCCCGATTCCCAGAAGGCGAAGGTCGTCACATAGGGCCGGTCGCCATAAGGCGTCTGCTCGACCAGCTTCCCCTCGCGCCAGATCTCTTCCTTCTGGTCGGAATCGAACCCCCAGTCGGTGAAGTCGGGCGCGGCGGCGATGCCGACGAGGCCCGCGACCCGCTCGCCCAGCGCGCGCGCCAGCAGCAGCGCCAGCCAGCCGCCCATGGACGAGCCGACGAGGATGATCGGCCCGTGCGGCGCCACGGCCTCGATGATGAGGCGCGCATCATCCCGCCAGCTTGCCAGCGTGCCGTCCTCGAAGTCTCCCTCGCTCTCGCCGCAGCCGGCATAGTCGAGCCGCAGCATCGCGCGGCCCTGCCCCGCCGCCCACAGATCCAGCGCGGCCGCCTTGCCGCCCAGCATGTCCGACATGTAGCCGGGCAGGAACACCAGTGTCGGGCCGGTCCCGGTGCGATGACGATAGGCGAGGCGCAGCCCGTCCGGGCGCGCGAGAAAAGCGGGAGCATCGGCGGAGTCGGTCATGGCGGCTGATTAGGGGATCGGCGCGCGCAGGTCACGCCTTCGCTCGGTTTGTCCTTCGTGCCTTGAGGTGCGCGCTGGCGACATTGAAGCGACAGCGAACGCAATCGGCCTGTTTGGACAAGACGACACTGCTGCTTTCTAGGCGCTGTGGACAAATTCCAAGGTCATGGCAGCGCAACGGAACCTTCGAATTGCGTCATCCCGGACTTGATCCGGGATCCCGATTCTTCTTGTTCGCAAGCTGACAGGCCGGATTCAAGGCAGTGGGATCCCGGATCAAGTCCGGGATGACGAAGGAAAACGACTGAAAAGCCTGCCCTTCTTTTCCACGAACATCAGCGAGTTTGTCCACGCCGCCCCCCCCCTGAAGGGGAGGGGCTGGTGACTGGAAACAGCGCCAAGCTGGCCCTTCAAGCGACAGAGAGAGGGCTGTGAAAGCAAATCCTCCGCACTGCCTTGATGGCGCCGGTCGTGGGGCCAATTGCCTCTGACCTACCGCGATGCGTGCATGGCACTCCGTCCGCATCGCCAATCCGAACCCCGTCTCAGAACTCGAACGGGTCGAAGCTCTTGGCGTCCTTGTCCTGTGCGCAGGCATTGACCAGCGCCTGCCATTCCGTTGGCGTGAGCGACGCCTTGTAGCCCTTGCCCTTCTGCGCCGAACGCTCGAACGCCTTCTGCCGCTCGGCCGAGACGGGATGCGAGGCCATCCAGCTCATGGACTTCTCGACCGACGGACCGCCGGAAAGCTTGCCGAGCCGGGCGAAGAAGCCCGCGGTCGGGATGGGCGAGATATCGGCGGCGCGAAGGGCATCGATGGAATATTGGTCGGCCGCCCGTTCCGCGTCGCGGCTGTAGCTCATCGAGAGCAGTCCGTTGACGGCCCCGCCCACCTGTCCGTCCAGCCCGCCCAGCACGACGCTGAGGCCGAGCTGGCGCACCAGCGCCGCCATCGTATCGCGGTGACGGACATGGCCGATCTCGTGCGCGAGCACGCCCGCCAGCTCGTCCGGCGACCTGGCCTCGCTGATGAGATCGTTGAAGATGAGGATCGTCCCGCCCGGCAGCGCGACGGCGTTGACCATGTTCACATTGGCGATGCCGATGCGGCGGATCGGCACGTCCGGCCCGAGCTGGCGGCGCAGCTTCTCCAGCGCCGCCTTGCTCGCCGGCGTTTCGCACAGGCGCCCGCCGAAATCGCCGACGATCGCGTCGCCCAGCCTGTTTTCCCAGCTTTGCGGGATCAGCGGCGCGATCCATTGCGGCGCGCGCAGGATCACGAAGACGACGCCCGCCGCCAGCACGGTGAACAGGCCGATGGCGCGCCACAGGCCGAGCCGGTCGACCCAGCGCCCATAGCGCGAGACCAGCGGCAGATGGACCAGGAACGCCTCCGGCGGCGCGCCGGCAAAGCCCAGCCGCCAGCCCGAAACACCGCGCAACCCATAGACCGAACGCCCGGCGGTGCCGCCCATCGGAACGAGATCGCCCCAGCGGTGCGGACCGCTGCTGCCCCCCGCCCAATCGAGCGAAAAGCCGTCAGCGCTCCAGGCGATGCGGGGATGATGCCGCGTCGCGCTGGTGCCGTCGAAATGCCAAATGCCCTCGTCCGGGTCGACCTGCGTCATGTCGGTCTCTTATCGCTCAGATCGCCCCGATGTCGAATGCGTCGGCAAGGCCCTCGCCCTGTCCCGGCGCCCGCGTTGTCGACTGGGTGAGTTCGGACAGGCTGATCTCGCCCTCCGCGTCCAGATGCGTCACGAAAAACTTCCAGTGCCGGTAATTGAGGAAGATCGCGCCGATGCCCAGCGTCACGATGACCAGGCCAATGTCGCCGAGAATGAGCTTGAGCCAGTCCTTGGTCCGCGCGTCGAACCGGAAATCGAGCGTGGAGAGCGAGAGGCCACCGATCGCGACGCGCAGATATTTGGCGTAGAAAGCGAGGGCGATCAGCGGGAGCGCGACATAGATGGCGAGCGTCGCCACGATGATCGCAACGCCGATGCCCGACGCGCTCGACATCGCCATGAAGCCGAAAAAGGCTGCCACGACGCCGACCAGCGGCACGAGATAGAACAGCAGGAAGCGCTTGAAGATGTCGGACTCGCTGGCAGTCGCGTGGAACTCGAAGGGGCCGAAGCTCATCTTGCTCCAGCGCTCGTTCCACAGCGAGATCATCGCCCAAGGCACAAGCAGATAGAGCGCGAACGTGCCGACGATGGTGCGCCAGACATAGGACCAGCCATAGCCCCAGCCCTGATCGTCGCTGCCGCCGCGAATGCCGTGCCAGAAGGTGCGGCTGAGGCGATAGCGCAGCATGCGGAAGAGGGCGACACCGCCGAGATAGAAGATGAGGAAGAAGGCGGCGATGCCGAGAAGGCCCGCAACCACCCCGTAGCCCTGGAACAGCAGCGCCTGCATGCCGAACTGGAGGACGAGGAACGGGACGCCGAAGATCGCCAGCACCAGCAGGAAGCCGATGAACAGCTCCATGCCCGTGCCGGTCCACTCCAGATGCTCGTCGATGAAGCGCGTGCGGCTCCACAGATATTGCCGCGTGCGCGTCGTCGCCCAGAAGCGGTAGACGCCCAAAGTCACGATGGTGAGCAGCAGATTGGTGAATGCGATCGGCGCATAATCGCGCCAGCTTCCCTCGAAACCGAACGCGCGCCCGTTGTTCCCGCTCATGGCGAGTTCCCCCCCTCTTATTGTTATATCCCGCGCGCAGATGACACCGGATGAGCGGACAATGTCAAGGAAGGGCAGACATGAAATTCCTACCGGTGTGAACCGGTTAGGGGATTGATCTGCCGGCTCACTTGCCCGCGGCGAGGCTCTCCCAGTCCTGGTTGGTGCGGCGGACCAGCCAGGCGTAGATCGCTTCGGCATCCGGGCGGGAGACGACATCGCCGAAGCTCGCCATGCCCTTTTCGCGCCGCTTTCCGGCAAGGACGATGTCCATGAACTCGGCGCGCGTATCCGGCGTCATGCGGCGCAGATCCTTGATGCCGCCGCGCGCCTGCGCGCCGTGGCAGGCGGCGCAATGATCGGCGAACAGCTTGTCACCGCGCGCGATGACGGCAGGCTCGGCGCGGCTGTCCTCCGGCCGGATGAGCGCGGCATCGGCGGCAGCGAGCGGAGGCAGCTTCGCCGTGCCGTCGAGCCTGAAGACGAGCAGCCGGGCGAGCCGGGCGCGCGTGAAGCTGAGGGGCATGCTGGAGGTGGTGTGAGCGACGCCGCCGCCCCAACCCGCATTGATCGCGACATATTGCACGCCGTCGATCATGTAGCTGACCGCGCCGGCGATCGGCACGTTCTGCACCGGCATTTCCCAGACCTTCTCGCCCTTGTCGGCGGTGTAGGCGGCGAAGGTGCCGTTGATCGTGCCCTGGAAGACGAGATTGCCCGCCGTCACCATCACGCCGCCGCTGCCCCGCTGCGGATAGGGCACGCGCCAGCGCTCGGCCTGCGCGACCGGATCCCAGCCGACCAGCCAGGCCTTGTTGTTGCGCTCGGCATAGTCCGCCGCCGCCTTGCGCGTCAGCTCGTAACCGGTCGACGAGAGGCCGTTCTGGCTCATGTTGCCCGGCGACTGCCTGAAGGCCGGATTGCTCGAATAGGCGAAATACATCTCGGTGACGGGAAAATAGGCAAGGCCGGTCAGCGGGCTGTAGGCCATGGGATGCCAGTTGTGCCCGCCGCCGGGCGCCGGCGTCACCACAACAGGCTGCGCGCCGTAATGCGCCTCCGGGTTCACGATCGGGCGCCCCGTGGCCATGTCGATGCCGCTCGCCCAGCTCGTCGGCACATAGTTCTTGGCCGAGAGCAGCTGCCCGGTGGCGCGATCCAGCACATAGAAGAAGCCGTTCTTCGGCGCCTGCATGATGATCTTGCGGGTCGCTCCGCCGATCTTGAGGTCGGCGAGGATCAGCGACTGGGTGGCGGTATAGTCCCACTCGTCGGCGGGCGTCGTCTGATAGTGCCAGACATAGTCGCCCGTGTCGGCCTTGAGCGCGACGATCGAGGAGAGGAACAGATTGTCGCCGCCGCCGGGGCTGCGAAACGCCTGCACCCACGGCCCGCCATTGCCGGTGCCGATATAGACGAGCTTGAGCTGCGGATCATAGACGATCGAATCCCAGACGGTGCCGCCGCCGCCCGCTTTCCACCACTCGCCTTTCCAGGTGGACGCAGCCATCTCGAGGATCTTGTTGGGCTGCGGCTGCGCCGGATCGCCGGGCACCGTATAGAAGCGCCAGAGCTGCTTGCCGCTCGCCGCGTCATAGGCGGTGACATAGCCGCGCGCGGCACCCTCGGCGCCGGCATTGCCGATCAGCACCTTGCCGTCGAAGACGCGGGGCGCGGCGGTGATGGTATAGGGCCAGACCGGATCGAAGGTGTTGACGCTCCACACCGGCTGGCCGGTTTTCGCGTCCAGCGCGATCAACCGCCCGTCGAGCGTCGCGAGATAGATCCGGCCCTTCCATGCCGCCACGCCGCGGCTGACGATGTCGCAGCAGGCATGCTTGCCCTTGTCGCGATCGACCTTGGGATCGTAGCGCCACAGCACCCTGCCGGTCTTCGCGTCATAGGCGGTCGTCACGTTCCACGGCTCGATATTGTAGAGCACGCCATCGACCATGATCGGCGAGGCTTCGGCACCGCGATCGGATTCGAGATCGGCATACCAGGCGAGGCCCAGCCGCTTCACGGTGCCCGCGTTGATCTGGTCGAGGGGGCTGAAGCGCTGCTCGTCGAAGGTGCGGCCGGTCGCCAGCCACTGGCCCGGCTCGCGGTCCGCCTTCACCAGCCGCGCCTCGTCGACATTGGCGGGGCCGGAACGGGCGGTGGCGAGCGGCGCCGCGCCCAGCAGCGCGCCCGCCATCATCATCGTCGCGGCAAAGCCCCTGATCATGTCGATCCCCGTCCTTCGTTTCTGTTATCCGCCGCCGCGCCGCGACGCCAGCGGCCCACCGTTCATTCCGCCCGCGCGGCCTCCCCGGTCGCCAGCCGCCGGTGCAGCCGCAACAGGTCGCGCCGGTTGGCGACGCCGAGCTTGCCATAGGCGCGGCGGCGATAGGTCACGACGCTGCCGTGCGAGAGCTGCTTGCGGGTCGCGATCTCGGTCTGGGTCTCGCCCAGGATCATCGCGGCGGAGACCTCCGCCTCGCGCGTGCTGAGGCCGCAGCTGAGATCGAGCAGCGACTGGACCAGCTCGGCCTCGCTGTGGACATGGCCGGCGGCCTGCCGCGCATGGGCATGACGGTCGAGCGCGGCCATCAGCAGCCCGGCATGAGCCTCGATCCGCTCCAGTTCGGCCGGCGAGAAGCCGGGGCTGTCGATCGTGCGATAACCGTTGGCGACGAGGACGATCGGCCCCGGCCAATAGAGCGATACGCGCTCGCGGATGCCGGCGCGGTCGTAGCAGGCGGCCCTATAGGCGGGATCGGCAATGTCGCTGGCGCAGGTGCGCACGACGACGGGCGCCGCCCGGCCGGACAGGCGCCGCAGCGGCCGATCCGAGCGCCAGTAGTGCCGCGCATAATCGAGCGAGGCGCGGACCGGGAAATCGGTCATCAGCGGCACCTCTCCCTGCGCGAAGAGGAGCTGGACGCCCTCCTTGTCATCCTGCCGGAAGGCGGAGGAGAGCGAAATCGGCGCGAGGCTGTTCAGCGCCTGATGGAAAAGGAGGGGGAAGCGCTCGCTGCCGATCGCCGCGACGAGATCGACGCAGGCATCGACGACGGCGCGGTCCGTCATGACGCCAGCAATCCCTTGCGCCGGCTCCAGTCGATCACCAAATGGATGCACTGCGCGAGCAGCTCGGGCTGGCCGAGATAATAATGCGTCGCGCCCTTGAGCACGACATACTCCTTGTCGGGCGTCGCCAGCGCATCGCGGATCGCGGGATTATGCGTGGCGGGCACGGCCTCGTCGGCGGTGTTCTCGATCTGCAGCACCGGCGTGCGCCGGATCTTCGCCGCGTTCATCGGCCCCTTGGCGTTGGAAAGATCATAGCTCCACTGGCTGACCCAGGAGCGCAGGGTGGTGTAGCGCGCAAGGCCGACCGGACCGACATTCACCGTCCTCGGGTCGCCCATATAGGTGTGCCCCAGCCGGCGGTCGGAGGGATCGATGCTGAGGTCGATCCAGCGCACGTCGCACATCGTCCGATGGACGATGAAGGCACGCTCCTTCTCCTCGGTGCCAAGCGCATCCAGCCGCTTGAGCTCGGCGAGCGCCCAGTCGGTGATCTTGCGGTTGCGGGCTCGCTGCGCCGCGCGGAACCGCGCGACGAAGTCCGCGCTGAACGGCGGCTTGTTCGGGCAATCGGGCGAATAGATGTCGAACTCGATATCGCGGTCATCCGGATTGAGCTCGTCCGTGACGGACGGGTCGAGCCATTCCGTCATCGTCTCCGCGCGCGAGAGGTGTGCGGCGATGAAGATGACGCCGTCCGCAGGCTGCAGCCCCGCCTTGGTCAAATCGACCGCGTCGCCCGCCGGCGTGTGCTTGATCGTCGGGTGCTCGGCCTGCGCCTGATAGAAGAGCGAGAGCGATCCGCCGCCGGACCAGCCGACCAGCACGACCTTCTCATAGCCCAGCTCCTCGCGGGCATGCGCGACCCAGCGACCGAGATCGATCGCCACCTTCTCGAAGATGAGCGCGGTGTCGTTGCGCGGATAGCGGCTCGCCGCGCACAGCACGTCGAGCCCGGCATCGGCGAGCGCGAGCGGCATCGGCAGCAGATGCAGCACCGAGGTCGGGTGCATGAACAGATAGACGGTGCGCGCGGTCGAGGCGGGATCGCGCAGCAACTGCCCCTCGAGGTTCACCTTGCCCGAATTGCCGGCGAACCCGTAGGTCTCGTTGAAGGCCGGATTATCCGGGAAGGTGACGATCAGCGGGGTGCGCGTCCACGCCGTCTTGCCGGTGTCGCCGCCGCTCACGGCTCAGACCTGCGTGACCGCGACGTCGCCGAGCGCCACGGTCGTCGCATCATAGCGGAACAGCCACTCGTAGCGCTCGACCACCTGGCTCGGCTCCCATTGCTGGTCGACATATTCCTGCGCGCCCGCCGGATCGGCCAGCTTGGGATTGTGGAAGCGCTCGGTGTTGGCCGTGGCGCCGTTGACCGCCCGCGTGGTGCGCGGGATGCGCGCCGCCTGGTAATGTGCCAGCGCCGCCTCGACCGTATCGAACTCGACGAAGGCGCGACCGAGGATGAACGCATCCTCCAGCGCCATGACGGCGCCCTGCGCCAGGAACGGCAGCGAGGGATGGCAGGCATCGCCGAGCAGCGCGATCCGCCCCGCGACCCAGTTCTGCATCGGCGGACGCGCGATCAGCGCCCATTTGAACGGCTGCGGGATGGCCTCGATATAGGCATGCACATCCTCGTTCCAGCCGGGATAATCGGCGTGATATTCGGCGTTCGTGCCGGGAGTCGACCAGCTCTCGATCGTCCAGTCCTGCCGCTCGATCACGCTGGTGAAGTTGATGAGCTCGCCCCGGCGGATGGGATAGTGAATCACATGGCCGCCCGGCCCGACCCAGTTGACGCCGACCGGCTTCAGCAGCCTTTCGGGCAGTCGCTCGGCCGGGATCACGCCGCGCCAGGCGACGATGCCGGTGAACTTGGCGGGGCCGGAGCCGAACAGGATCTCGCGCAGCCGGCTGTGCACGCCGTCCGCGCCGATCGCCACGTCGAATGTCTCAGAGGGCTTGTCCTCGAACGCCAGCGTCACCTTGCTGTCGTTGCGCTCGACCGCCGTGAAGCGATGGTCCAGCTTCACCGTGCCGGGCGCGATGCCCTCGATCGTGCGGTAGAGCAGCTGGTGCAGGTCGTTGCGATGCACGGTGATGTACGGGAAACCGTAGCGCGCCACTGATTCCACGCCGAGATCGAACAGCTTCCAGGTCTGCCCCGTGCTCCACAGGCGGATTTCCTTGCCCTGCGGCTCGAAGCAGATGTCCAGCAGCTCCTTCTCGATGCCGAGCGCGGCAAGCACGCGCACGCCGTTGGGACTGATCTGCAGACCCGCGCCGACTTCCTGCAGCACGCTCGCCTGCTCATAGACGGAAACATCGAAGCCGCGCCGCAGCAGCGCAAGCGCCGCCGTCAGCCCGCCGATCCCGCCGCCGACGATCCCGATCGTCAAATTCGTCTTCAATGCTGAGAAACCCTTCCTGTTATCACCGCCATAATTCTGACGAACATCATTCGTCAATATCAAATCAGTTGGCGCGCGCGCCGAACCGTGTCATCGCGGCGAAAGAGAAGGGAAAAAGGGCGGCAAATGGCGAAAGAGGCGATGGCGGAGCAATCGCGGCGGCGGGTTCAGTCGATCGAGGTCGGCTTCCGGGTTCTGCGGGTTCTGCGCATGGCCGAAGGGCCGCTGCCGCTGCGCGAGATCGCGGCGCGGGCCGGCATGCCGCCCAGCAAGGTCCATCTCTATCTGGTCAGCTTCGTGCGCGAGGGCATGGCCTATCAGGATCTCAAGACCGGGCATTACGGGCTCGGCTCCTTCGCGATCCAGCTCGGCCTCGCCGCGATCCGCCAGCTCGACGTGGTGAGCCTCGCCGCCGATGTGCTCACGGACCTGCGCGACCGGACCGACTGCGCCATCTATCTCTCGCTCTGGGGCGATCGCGGCCCGTGCATCGTCGCCAAGGCCGACGGCACGCTGCAAGGCGCGTTCTCGGTGCGCCTCGGCTACATCATCCCGCTCACCACCACGGCGACCGGCCTCATCTTCCTCTCACACCTGCCGCAGTCCGAGACCGAGCAGGCCTGGAACGCGCAGATCGCCTATGAGGCCGCCAGCGGCAGCAGCCGCACGCCCTCGCGCAAGGACCTCGCCGAGAGCATCGAGCAGGTCCACACGCTGGGCTATGCGACGACCGTGGGCAAGCTGCACCGCAACTTCGCGGGGATCTCCGCGCCGATCTTCGATTTCAGCCACCGCCTCGCAGCGGCGATGACGCTGCTCGGCCCGACCGACTTCATGACCGATGAGCGCCGCGACAATTTCGCCAGGCTGCTGATCGAGGCGACGACGGGCCTTTCCGAGCGGCTCGGCGCGGCGGGCGTCGCGAACGATGCCGCCGCCGAGGCCCAGCCCGCCCCGGCCAAGCGCGGCCGCAAGCCCAAGGCCGCGGCCTAGTCGGGCAATCAGACTATCTGGTTCACCAGCAGCCCGACCTTCTCGATCTCGATCTCGACGGTGTCGCCCGGCTTCATGAACAGCGGCGGCTCGCGGCGCGCGCCCACGCCGCCGGGCGTGCCGGTGAAGATGACGTCGCCCGGCACCAGCTCGGTGAAGGTCGAGATGTAGCTGATGAGGCGCGGGATATCGAAGATCATGTCGCCGAGCACCGCGTCCTGCACGGTCTCGCCGTTCAGCCGGCAGCGAATCGCGAGGCCGGCCAGTTCGCCCACCTCGTCCGGCGTCACCAGCCAGGGGCCGAGCGGGCCGGTGGTCGGCCAGTTCTTGCCGGGCGTCATCTGCGAGGTGTGGCGCTGCCAGTCACGCACACTCACATCATTGGCGCAGGCATAGCCGGCGACATGATCGAAGGCGTTCTCGCGCGCGATGCGCCGTCCCGCCTTGCCGATCACCACCGCCAGCTCGGCCTCGAAATCGAGCTTGGTCGTCTCGGCGGGATACTCGATCGGCGCGCCATGGGCGTTGAGCGAATTGGCGAAGCGCACGAAGATGGTCGGGTTCTCGACCACCGGATTGTTCGTCTCCTCGCGATGCTCCTGATAGTTGAGGCCGATGCAGAAGATCTTGGACGGATCCGGCAGCGCGGGGAGCAGGGCGATCTCCGCCAGCGGCACCAGCGGCGCGGCGGGCGCGGCCATGCGCGCGGCTTCGATCCCGCCCTGATCGAGCAGCGCCCGCAGCGTGGTCACGCCGCGCAGCGCGGCGCTCATGTCGCGCACGCCGTCTCCTTCGACGATCCCCCAGCCGGCGCGGCCATCCCGCGTGAAGCTCACCAGTTTCATTTCGACCTCCCGTTTTGTTGTCTCAATCGACCCCGCGAACAAAATCCGGCGCGCGCCGTCCGGCGGCGGCGGCGCCAAGCCGCAGCGACCGTGCCTCGGCGCGCTTCGCCTCGTCCAGCCAGCTGCGCTCATGGCCCCAGAGGCTCGGCCCATAGTCGCATTCGAACGGCTCCCAGCGCGCCGGATCGATCGACCTCCCGCCCCAGCCATATTCGATCATCAGGCCCGAGGGCGAGCGTGCATAGAATGACGTCATGAAATCATTGGTGTGCCGGCCCAGCGTCACCGCCACCCGATCCCCCTCCTGCAGGGCGAGATCATAGCCCTGGCCCACATCATCGAGGCTGTTTAGCTCCACCATGAGGTGATGGAAGCCGTCCACGCCCGTCTCCACGACGGCGAAGCTGTGATGCCGGGCATTGAGATGGAAGAAGTATGCGCCGAAGGGCCGCAACGCATAGTCGCTCAGCCGGAAGCCGAGCAGGTCGCGATAGAAGGGCAGGATGGTCTCGACCGAACGGACGGTAAGCACCATGTGGCCAAGGCCGAGCCTGCCGGTCCGGAAGCCGCTGATCGCGCGGCCGGGCACGAAAGGCGTCGCGGCATCGGACGCGCCATGGAAGATCTCCAGCCGGTTGCCGGCCGGATCGTGCGTCACGATGAGATCGCGCACGCCGCGCCTGTCCGCCAGCAACGGCCCGCCCGCAACGACGCCATGGCCCGCATCGGCGAGGCGGCCCGCGAGGTTTGCCAGCGCGGCGGCATCGGCGACTTCCCAGCCGACCGCGTTCACCGTTTCCTGCGCCGAGGGATCGACGAACAGTCGCCCGGCGCGCTCGTCCGTGCGCAGCGTGATCGCACCGCCGCCACGATCCGACATCTGCATGCCAAGCAGCCCCGTCGCGAAATCCCCCCATTGCTCGACGCGTGCCGTCGATATCGCGACATAGCCAAGCGATCGAAGCGACACAGCCATCCTCAAATCCTGCATGAAGCGACGAATCGCGCCTTTTCCTGTTCAAATAAACAGATTATGTGGTCTTGTCTCACATTATGCGATTATCGTGCTATTCAAATCACGTCCGGGAGGCCCCATGTCCAGTCCTGCCACGATGCTCTCCCTGCTTGATCTGTTCGACGCGCAGACCAGCCGGATTACGCCCGCGCAGGTGCAGGAGCGGCTCGGCCTCACGCGCCCGACCGCCTACCGCCACCTCAAGACGCTGACCGACGCAGGCTTGCTCGCCCGCTTCGGGGGAGCCTATGTGCTGGGTCCGCGCGCCATCGAGCTCGACTATCTCGTCCGCCACGGCGATCCGCTGGTCATGGCGAGCGACCGAATCCTCGCCAGCGTCAGCGCGTCGCATGACTGCGACCTGCAGCTCATCGGCCTGGCCGGCCGTCACATCGTCGTCACCAGCCATGTCCGCTCCGATCGCGGCGTCCCGGTGAGCTATGGGCGGGGGCGGACCATGCCGCTGCAACGGGGCGCGGGCGGACGCATGATCCTCGCAATGCTGCCCGCGCAACGCCAGCGGGCCATGATCGCCGCCGCGCTCGGCGTCCCCGCCGCGCGGCTCGGGTCTGCCCAATGGGGAGATCTGCGCAAGGCCCTTGCGGAAACGCGCCGCCGGGGTTTCGCCATCTCGCAGGGCGAACTCGACCCCGGCAACGTCGGCATCGCCGTCCCGCTCGTTCATGAGGCGCTGGATGCGCCCGCCGCACTGGTGATGGTGATGCCGGAAAAGCGCTTTTCGCTTGCCGACGAGAACCGCATCCTCGCCTTGCTGCGCAGCACCGCCGCACAAATCGTCGCGGCGCTCGACGGTGCGCCGGAGCCGGCGACGCCGCCCATGTCGGCGCCCGTGCCGCCCGGCCGGCGGCTCATCGGCCTCGATCCCGATCTGGCCGGGGCGACGCCGGCCCAGCGCGAGGTGGTCGACCTCATCGCCTCGGGCCCGCGCGGTTCCGTGCCCGCGCCCTTCCTCGCCATGCTGGATGCACCGCACCTCACCCGCGTCATCCAGGAAGTCGGCGCCACCATCCGCTATCGCTCCACCCTCTCGGACGCGTTGCGCGAGATCGCCATCCTCGCCACCGCAGCAGCCATTCCCTGCGGCTATGAGTGGAACCATCATGCACCGATCGCGCGCGCAGCAGGCGTGCCGGCCGAACTCCTGACAGCGATCCGGCCCGGCGCACCGGCGCGCGGCATCGCGGGCGCGGAAGGCGCCGTCATCGCGTTGTGCCGCGAGATCGTCGCCCACGCCCTCGCCTCGCCAGAGACGCTGGCCCGCGCGGTGGACCTGCTCGGCCGCACCGGCGCCAGCGAGGTGATCGCCATCGCCGGCTATTATCCGCTGCTGGCGAACTTCATCCGATGCGCCGGCTATGACGAGCCGTTCGCGGAGGCTTGAGCGCGGGCTCCAGCCGGTCCCGGCGTGAGGCCTTGACGTCAGGCGCTAGAAGGCATCGACCTCCTTCAGCGCCTCGCGGCAATGCCGCCATGCATCGGAGACCGAGGGCAGCCCGTAATAAAGCGAGGCATGCGCCAGGATCTCGCGCACCTCCTCCTTCGTCACGCCATTGGCCACGGCCCCGCGCACATGGTTCTTGAGCTGGTCCGGCCGCGACTGGCCGATCAGCATCGCGATGGTCAGCATGGAGCGGGTCTTGCGGTCCAGCCCCTCGCGGCTCCAGATGTCGCCGAAGCAGTGGCGCGTCACCAGATCCTGCAACGGTTCCTGGAAATCGTCGGCATCGTCGATGCCGCGCACGCCCGGTTCGCCGAACATGTCGAAGCGCATCGCGCGGCCGCGCTCGTACAGATCGTCCTTGTCCATCGGGGCCTCCCTGGATCTTTTCTATCCCAAACAAATTCAGTGCTTTTGGAAACCGGACCCAGCCGCACAAAACTGCCCTCGGCCGCCCTGGGCTCCTGCCTTCGCAGGAGCACTGGCTCTGCCGACGCACGCTCAGCCCTAAGACTCAGCCGACCGCTTCGTAGCGCACTTCGAGCGGAACGTCCGGCAGTTCCAGGAGGCGCGGCGCGACTTCCTTCCCAATCAGCGTCAGGCTGTCCACCGTGTCCTCATGGCTGAGTTCGCCGGCCTGCCCCATCATCAGCAGATTGCCGAAGCCGCCGGTCTCCTCATGGAAGGCGGCGAGCTGCTCGTAGACATCGTCCGGCGTGCCGACGAACATCAGGCCCGCGTTCATATAGTCCTCGACCGACCCGTCGACCGGCAGCGGCTTGCCGTTGCGCATGCGCGGGCGCGTTGCCGTCGGCCCGGCGAGCAGGGTGCGGACATTGGCCTCGACCGCGTTGAAGCCCCACGGATTGCGGAACTGCGGGTCGCAGCGCGCAGCGGTGGTGAAGTAGCTGCGCATCGCCTCGGCGCGCCTGAATGCCTCGGCACGGTCGTCGGCGCAGGCGACGACGCAGAGATAAGCCAGCCGGTCGAGGCTCGGCTGGCAGCCGAATTGCGCGGCATAGGCTTCGCGATAGCCGATGAACACCTGTCGCGCGACCGAGCCGGACAGGAAGGTGGCGCAGGTGTAGCCGAGCTTGCCATAGTCGCGCGCCGTGGTCGCGCTGGAGGCGGTCATCCAGATCGGCGGGTGCGGCGCCTGGATCGGGCGCGGCCACATGCTCGCCGTGCGATAGTGGAAGTGCTTGCCTTCCCACGAGAAATTGTCGCCCTCATTGGCGAGCGCCGCGAGGATCAGGTCGTGCGCTTCCCAGAAGCGGTCCATGAAGCCGGTCGGCTGCCGGTTGGACATGAACAGCTCATAGGGCGCGCCCTTGACCAGCCCCAGTTCGAGCCGCCCGCCCGAGAGGCAATCGACCATCGCGATCTCCTCGGCCACGCGCAGCGGGTTGCTGCGGTTGGCGAGCGGGATGCCGAGCGCCAGCAGCCGCACATTGTTGGTCTGGCGCGCAAGGATGGCGAGCGTCGTCATGCAGCTGGTCGACATGCAGGTCGCGGCGGCATGATGCTCGTTGACCATGATGTTGATGCCCAACTCGTCCGCCAGCATATATTCGTCGAGATAGCGGTTGAGCAGTCGTCCCGCCTCGCGCGGGTCGCAATGGTGCTGCGGCAGGGTGACGCGCATCGCGCCCGGCACCTCAAAGGCGGGATGATAGGCCTGCTCGCTGAATTGCCAGATCTTCATTGGGAGTCTCCGTGACGGCGCGGCTCAGCGGCCGGCAAAAGCGGTGATACGGGCGGCGAGCGCCTGCGGCTGGTCGCCATGCGCGCGGTGGCCGGCGGCGGCGAAGCTCTCGACCTGCGCCTGCGGCAGCGCCTGCGCATAATGGTCGCGATAGGTCTGCGAGATGATCGCGTCCTCCGCACCCCAGACCAGCAGGGTCGGGCAGGCGATGCGGTGCAGACGGTCGGCCAGCTGCGGATTGCACATATAGGGCGTCCAGCCATAGAGGCTCGCCGCCTCGTCATTGCGCATTGCGCGGCGCAACTTCTCCTCCGGCAGCGTCATGATGTTCTGCAGCGGCCCCGGCGTGCCGACCTGGAGGCGCTCGCCCAGCTCCTTGCGCGAGAGCATGAAGATGTCCGCCACGAACTGCTCGCGGCGCTCGGCCGTCCGGATGCCGAACGGCGAGACGAGGATCAGGCCGGAGGCGCGGCGCGGCTCCTTGGTCAGGATCTCCGCCGCAAGCCAACCGCCGAAATTGGCGCCGACCACCACCGGCGCATCGAGGCCGAGCTGGGTCATCAGATCGAGATAGAAATAGCCGAGATCGTCGACGCGGGTGAGGCCCTCGCGCTGGTCCGATCCGCCGAAGCCCGGATGCGACGGCGCAAGGACGGTGAAGCTGCGCGCCAGCTCGGCCATGATCGAGGCGGCGCCTTCCAGCCCGTCGAGTCCGTGGAGGAACAACAGCGGCGCGCCCGAACCCGCCTGGAACAGCTCAACCTGCGTGCCGCGAACGTCGACGATCGACAGCGTGCCGAAGTCCAGCTCCTCGATGCTCGCCACGTCCGCCACTGCCCGTCTCCCGAAGTCCGATCGTCTTGTCGGCGGGAGAGTGTGAGCCGTGGACTGATACGTCCAATTCTTTGATCTTGAGACTTGGATACCTCACCGGTATGAAATCCGCATGGAATTGCGCCATCTCCGCTATTTTCGCGCGATCGGGCGCGAGGAGCATTTCGGCCGCGCGGCGGTCGCCCTGCGCGTCGCCCAGCCCGCGCTCACCCGGCAGATCCGCGATCTGGAGGCCGAGCTCGGCGTCGAGCTGTTCGAGCGGCTGCCCCGCGGCGTCCGCCTGTCCGACGCCGGCAAGGTGTTCCTCGCCGATGTCGAGGAGATTTTGGCACAGGTCGACCGCGCCGCGGACCGCGCCAAGCGGCTCGGCAGCGGCCATCTCGGCACCATCCGGGTGGGCCTGAGCGAAATCATCGCCGCGCATGAGTTCATTTCCTACGGCCTGCTCAATTTCCGCGAGCGCGAGCCGGGCGTCGCGCTGGACCTGCGCTCGATGGGCTCGGTCGCACAGATCGCGGCGCTCAAGGACGGCACGCTCGACGCCGGCATCGTCTATGACGCCCATGTCGACGAGCGCGACGGCGAGACGCTGGATCATGCCGCCATCGGCGTCGGCGAGACGATGCTGGCCGTGCACCGCAATCATCCGCTGGCCGATCGCGACAGTGTCTCCATGGCCGAGCTGGCGGACGAGCCGGTGCTCTGGCCCGAGCGGCGGACGGCGCCCGGCTATTACGACAAGCTCATGGCCGCCTGCCTCGAAACCGGAACCATGCCGCGCATCGTGCAGGAATGCACCACCAACTCGATCCTGCTCAGCCTCGTCGCGGTGGGCATGGGCATCGGCTTCGTGACGGTGACGCGGCCGCTCCCCTCGGCGCCCAATATCCGCCTGCTGCCGATCACCGATCTCGACCTGCGTTTCAAGGTGCTGCTGGTCTGGCGCAGCCGCGACCGCTCGGCGGCGCTGCAGCGGTTCCTCCAGGCCATGACCGAGAGCGAAACCCTCGCCTCGTCGGTCTCCGGGCCCGTCCCCTCGGCAGGGTGACAGGGGCGGCACGCATTCGCTGCTAAATCGTCCTCGATCAATCGCACAACGTGCTCCTGCGCAGGCAGGAGCCCAGGGCCCATCCGACGCACCCAGCCGCCCTGGGCTCCTGCTTCCGCAGGAGCGCGGGGTAGTGCGTCCAGGATAAAGGTGCTCTATGTGCACCCAAGGAGTTGCCCCATGACCGAAGCACGACCCCTCAAAGGCATGTATCACTTCGCCTATCCCTGCCGGGACGCGGAGGAGACGCGGCATTTCTACGAGGACATTCTCGGCCTCCCGCTGGTCAACTGCATGATGTCCGAGCGCGTGCCGAGCACGGGTGAGGAGACGCCCTATGTCCACTTCTTCTTCGAGCTGCAGGACGGCTCCTACATCGCCTTCTTCGATCTGGGCGGCGACGAGATGCCCGCGCCCTCGCCCAACACGCCCGACTGGGTGCAGCATTTCGCGATCGAGACGGCCTCGATCGACAATGTGCAGGCGATGAAGGACCGGCTCGACGAGCACGGCATCGAGAATATCGGCCTTGTCGACCACGAGTTCGTGCGCTCGGTCTATTTCTTCGATCCCAACGGGCTGCGGCTGGAGATCACGACGCGCACGGAGCCGCCGGGCTTTCTTGAACAGGCGGCGGCGGAAGCGCATGATACGCTGAAGGCGTGGAACGCCCGGAAGGCGGCGGCGCGCAAGACGGTCTGAAACGACACGAGAGAAGATGACGAGGGAGGGGACGGCGGAACAATCGCGGCGGCGCGTCCAGTCGATCGAGGTCGGCTTCCGGGTCCTGCGCGTGCTGCGCATGGCCGAGGGGCCATTGCCGCTGCGCGAAATCGCGGCCCGCGCTGCCATGCCGCCAAGCAAGGTCCATCTCTATCTGGTCAGCTTCGTGCGCGAGGGCATGGCCTATCAGGACCTCAAGACCGGCTATTACGGCCTTGGCTCCTTCGCCATCCAGCTCGGCCTCGCCGCGATCCGCCAGCTCGACGTGGTGAGCCTCGCCGCCGACACGCTCGCCGACCTGCGCGACCGGACCGGCTGCGCCCTCTACCTCTCGCTCTGGGGCGATCGCGGCCCCTGCATCGTCGCCAAGGCCGACGGCACGCTGCAGGGCGCCTTCGCGCTGCGGCTCGGCTTCATCCTGCCGCTCACCACCACCTCGACCGGCCTCGTCTTCCTCGCCTGGCTGCCCTCGTCCGAGACGAAGCCGCTGCTCGAAGCGCAGATCGCGGCGGGGCGCTCGCCATCGGGCCGTCCGCCACGCACCCTGGAGGAACTGGCCGACCCGATCGCGCAGGCGCGCGAGCAGGGCTATGCCTCGACCGTCGGCCAGACCAACCAGAATTTCGCCGCAGTCTCCGCGCCCATCCTGGCGCCAGGCGGCGCCCTCGCCGCGTCGATCACCCTGCTCGGCCCGATCGAATATGTGACGGTCCATCGCGAGAAGTGCGCGAAGCTGCTCACCGCGGCGGTGCAGAAGGTCGAGAAGCGGATGGCCGATCTGGACGGGGCGGCAGCCTGAGGCCCAACGTCACGCACGTCTTCAGCCGTGTTCCTGCGAAGGCAGGAACCCACGGAGGATAGGGACGCCGGTTGAGCCCTGGGCTCCTGCCTTCGCAGGAGCACGTTGCTTTATGGGGAGAGCTTGGCCTTCAAATCGCCATCGCGATCGACTTGACCTCGGTATAGGCGTCGATCCCCTCGCGCCCGTTCTCCCGGCCCCAGCCCGACTGCTTGAACCCGCCGAACGGCAGCGCCGGATCGAGCCCGCCGCCGTTGACGCGCACCGTGCCCGCCTTGAGCTTGCGCGCAAGCCTATGCGCGGCGGAAAGATTGTTGGTCCAGATCACCGCGCCAAGGCCATAGTCGCTGGCGTTGGCCTCCTGGGCGATACGCTCGAGATCCTCGTCACCGAACGACATGGCGCACAGCACAGGGCCGAAAATCTCCTCGCGCCGCACCGCCATCTGCGCGTCCGTGTCGGTCAGCACCGTCGGCGCGACGAACGAGCCCGGCCCGCCGATCTCGCGCCCGCCCGCGCGCAGCGTCGCGCCGGCTTCCACGCCGCCGCGCACATAACCCAGGATCCGCTCGCGCTGCGTGCTGCTGATCACCGGACCCATCTGCGTGTCCGCTTCGAAGCCCGGTCCGACCTTCATGCCTTCCGCGATCCTGGAGACCCCGTCGACCACTTCCTCGTAGAGATTGCTGTGCACGAACAGGCGCGAGCCGGCGTTGCAGATCTGCCCGGCATTGCCGAAGATCGAGCGCGCCGCACCCTGGATCGCCGCACCGACATCCGCATCCGGCAGGATGATGCACGGCGTCTTGCCGCCAAGCTCCAGCGTCACGCGCTTGAAGTTGCCCACCGCCGCATTGATGATGAGGCGCCCGACCTCGGTCGATCCGGTGAAGGTCACCTTATCCACGCCCGGATGCGCGGTCAGCGCCGCGCCCGCCGATTCGCCGAAGCCGGTCAGCAGGTTGAACGCGCCAGCGGGGAAGCCGACTTCCTCGATGAGGTGCGCGAGGCGCAGCGCCGTCATCGGCGTCTCCTCGGCGGGCTTGAGGATCACCGCGCAGCCTGCGGCCAGCGCCGGCGCGATCTTGGCGACCGCCATGGCGATCGGCGCATTCCACGGCACGATCTGCGCGACCACGCCGACCGGCTCGCGCACGGTGAAGGCGTGCCAGGTGCCCGGCCCGGACAGCGATATGCTCTCGCCGTTGAGCTTGGTTGCCCAGCCGGCATTGTAGCGCAGCAGGTCCACCGCATAGGGCAGATCGAAGAAGCGCGCGTCGCGCACCGGCTTGCCCTGGTCCATCGTCTCGAGCGCGGCGAACTCGTCGGCATGGCGCTCCAGCGCGTCGGCAAGGCGGTTGAGCAGCAGCGCGCGGGCATTTGGCTTCATTTCGCTCCACGCCGGATCGTCCATCGCCCGGCGCGCCGCCTGCACGGCAAGGTCGACATCGGCTTCCATCGCCTTGGCGACGTCGGCGACATGCGCGCCGGTCGCCGGATCATGCGTCGCGAAGCGCTCGCCGCCCTGCGGTTCCACCCAGCGGCCGCCGATGAACAGCTGGTGGCGGCGGGCGGCGAAGGCGCGCGCATCGTCCAGCGCGGGCACGGCGGGCTTGTCCAGCGTTTGCGTGCTCATGGCGTGTTTCCTCTGTCCTGTGACCGGCGCCGGGCGGCCCTCGAATTGGCGCGCCGTCCATAGCGGACGGCGTTAGCTCTTGTCGAACGCTATTTGCCATGGCACAACGTGCGTGATAATTCCGCCGGAGGGGACAATGCCACGGGATCGCGACAACGGCCGCTGCGCGTCGCGCGCACAAACGCGGTGAGCGGGGCGGTGCAGGAATTCGACTATATCGTCGTCGGTGCCGGGTCGGCCGGCTGCGTGCTTGGCAATCGCCTGAGCGAGAGTGGCGCAGACCAGGTGCTGGTGCTCGAGGCGGGCGGCGCGGACGACAGCTGGTTGCTGCGCATGCCGCTCGGCTTCATGATGGCGGCCGGCAACCCTGCCTTCGACTGGGGCTATGAGAGCGAGCCGGACGCCAAGCTCGGCGGGCGCTCCATGCCGCTGCCGCGCGGGCGCATTCTCGGCGGCTCCTCCTCGGTCAACGGCATGATCTATATGCGCGGCCATTCCAGCGATTATGACGGCTGGCGCCAGATGGGCGCGGCCGGCTGGAGCTATGCCGACGTGCTGCCCTATTTCCGGCGCATGGAAGCCAGCTGGCGCGGCAACGGGCCCTATCATGGCAATGAAGGTCCGCTCACCGTCACCCGCGTCGAGGACAGGCACCTGCTCGGCGAGCCGATCCGCGCCGCGGTCAAGGCCGCGGGCTTTGATTATAGCGAGGATCTGAGCGGCGCGGCGCAGGAGGGCTATTCAACGTCCGAAGTGACCGTCGACCGGCGCGGTCGCCGCGCCAGCACCGCAAAAGCCTATCTGCACCCGGCGCTGCAGCGCCCAAACCTTCATCTCAAATCCGGCGCGCAGGCCATGCGCATCCTCTTCGAGGGCAAGCGCGCCATCGGCATTGAATATCGGCAGCACGGCCACGGTCATCAGGTCCGCGCCCGCAAGGAAGTGATCCTGAGCGGCGGCGCCTATAACAGCCCGCAATTGCTGATGCTTTCCGGCATCGGCCCGCGCGAGCATCTGGCCGCACTCGGCATCGGCTCGCGGGTCGATGCGCCGCAGGTCGGCCGGAACCTCTCCGAGCATCCCGTGCTCTACATGACCTTCGCGGCGCATGATGGCACGACCTTCCTCTCGCAGCTGCGCTTCGATCGCGCGGCGCGCTCGGTGATGCGCTGGGCCGCCACCGGCAAGGGGCCGTTCGCCAGCCAGATCACCAGCGGCATCATGATGCTGCGCACCCGGCCGGAGCTGGAGCGGCCGGACATCCAGCTCGTCTTCCTGCCGGTGCGGCTCGATGCAAAGCTCTGGTATCCCTTCTTCGGCCAGCGGCAGAGCCATGTGCTCTCGGTGATGGTCATGCAGCTCCACCCGGAAAGCCGCGGCACCGTCGAGCTGCGCTCGGACGATCCCTTCGAACGACCCCGCATCGATCTCAACCTGCTCTCGACGCCCAATGACTTTGCTGAGGTGCGTGGCGGCGTGGCGGCGGTCCGCAAGATCTTCGCCAGCGCGCCGCTCAAGGACATGGTCTCGGGCGAGCTCGCGCCCGGTCCCGACGCCACGGACGATGCGACGCTCGACCAGTTCATCCGCGACAATCTCAAGATCACCCAGCATCCCTGCGGCACGTGCCGCATGGGCGAGGATCCCGCCGCCGTCGTCGACAGCGAACTGCGCGTGAAGGGGGTCGAGGGGCTGCGCGTGGTCGATGCCTCGGTTTTCCCCACCGTGCCGGGCGCAAACATCAACGCTGCCGTCATCATGGTCGCCGAGCGCGCCTCGGACCTGATCCGGGGGCTGGTGCCGCTCGCGCCGGCGGAGTGAGATGAAGCAGGTTTCCGTTCCTGTTCTGCCGCGAAGGCGGGAGTCCAGCCCTGTCGCTATCGCACGCTGCAGCGTGTGTCGGCGCGCTGCGCCAAGTCTGGACTCCCGCCTTCGCGGGAGAACAGGAAAGGTCTGACGAGCGATCATGGACCTCAATTTTACCGAGGACGAGCGCGCCTTCCGCGCCGAGGTCCGGGCCTGGCTCCTCGCCAATGTCCCTGAACGCATCCGCCAGGCCGTCTATGAGGAACGCCCCCTGCCGCGCGCCTGGATGGTCGAGGCGCAGCAGATCCTCAACCGCGCCGGCTATGCCGTGCCGCACTGGCCGCAGGCGTGGGGCGGGCGCGACTGGTCGCCGGTCAAGCGCGCCATCCTCGCCGAGGAGATCGATCGCAACGCCGTGCCCAAGCCGCTGCCGTTCAACGTCGCGCTGGTCGGCCCGGTCATCGCCGCCTTCGGCAGCGAGGCGCAGAAGCGGCGCTTCCTGCCAGCCATCGCCAATCTCGATCTCTGGTTTTGCCAGGGCTTTTCCGAACCCGACGCCGGCTCCGATCTGGCCTCGCTCAAGATGTCGGCAGTGCGCGAGGGCGATCGGTATCGCGTCAACGGCCGCAAGATCTGGACGACCTATGCCCATGAGGCCGACTGGATCTTCTGCCTCGTCCGCACCTCGCGCGAGGAGCGCAAGCAGCAGGGCATCTCCTTCCTGCTCGCGGAACTCCAGACCCCCGGCATCGAGGTGCGGCCGATCCGCTCGATCGACGGCTTCCATCATCTCAACGAGGTGCTGTTCGACGATGTGCTCGTGCCCGCCGACAATCTCGTCGGCGAGGAAGGCAGGGGCTGGGACTATGCACGCTTCCTGCTCGGGCAGGAGCGCACCTCGATGGGCAATGTCGGCTTCTCCCGCCGCCGTCTCGACCGCGTCCGCGCGCTTGCGAGCGCGGCGCCGGGCGAGGATGGCGGCAAGCGCATCGACGATCCGGCCTTCCGTCGCCGCCTCGCCTGGGCGGAAATCCGGCTGAAGGCGCTGGAGATTACCCAGATGCGCGTGGTTGCCTCGGCCCCGACACAGGGCGCCGATCCCAAGACCTCGATCCTCAAGACGGAGGGCGGGGAGATACTGCAGGAGGCCGCCGAGCTGCTGCTCGACACGCTCGGCCCCGGCGCGCTGACCGCCGGCTTTGCCGAGCAGGGCCTCGACGAGCGCTCGGCCATCGTCTCGGCCTATTTCAGTTCGCGCAAATATTCGATCTTCGGCGGCTCCAACGAGATCCAGCGCAACATCCTCGCAGGCTCGGTGCTGCGGCTGGGGAAAGCGCCATGAACTTCGACCTCAGCGAAGAGCAGCAACTCCTCGCCGACAGCGTCGGCAAGCTGTTCCGCGACCATGCGGAAGACACCGCGCGCGATACGAGCGAGATCTGGCACGACTATCTGGAGCATGGCCTCATCGCCCTGCCGTTCAGCGAGACACAGGGCGGCCTCGGCGGCGGGCACGAAGACGTCATGCTGGTCATGGACGCCTATGGCGCGACGCTGGCGACCGCGCCCTATCTGCAATCCGTGCTGCTTGCCGGGCGCCTTCTTGCCGCATGCGGCGCCGCGCCGGACGATGTCCTCTCCGGCAAGCGCCACGCCCTCGCCCTCCATGAACCCGGGACGCGCTACCGCTGGGACGCGCCCGCCACCCGCGCCGAGCGCACCGCCACCGGCTGGACGCTCATCGGCCGCAAGGTCGCCGTGCTCGATGGCGACGCCGACACGGTTCTGATCTGCCCCGCGCGAACGGCCAAGGGACTCGGGCTGTTCCTCGTCGCGCCGGGCACGCCGGGAGTCTCGCTCGACGTGCATCCGACGCCGGACGGGCGGTGCGCCGCGGACGTGACGCTGGACGCCGTCGCCCTCCCGGCCGCAGCCGCCATCGGCGATCCCGCCCGCAACGAGGCCATCCTTGCCGAAATCGTCGACGGCGCGATCCTCGCCACCTGTGCGGAGGCCACGGGTGCGATGGAGCGATTGCTCGCCCTCACCGTCGATTATCTCAATGTCCGCAAGCAGTTCGGCGCTGCGATCGGCTCGTTTCAGGCGCTGCAGCACCGCGCCGCCGACATGCTGATCGCCATCGAGCGCGCCCGCTCGATCACCATCTATGCCGCCTCGATGATGGACGCCGCGCCGGCCGACCGCACCGTCGCGGTCGCCGCCGCCAAGGCGCTGCTCAACCGCTCGGCCCGCCTCGTCGGCCAGCAGGCGATCCAGCTTCATGGCGGCATCGGCCTCGCCAGCGAATATCCCGCCGGACGCTATTTCCAGCGCCTGACGGTGCTGGAAACCCTGTTCGGCGATACGGACCACCATCTCGCGGAGGTCGAGCGGGCGGGCGGATTGCCCTGAAATCCCAGCGCTCAACCGCGCAAACTCATCCTCAGCCGCCCTGGGCTCCTGCCTTCGCAGGAGCACTATCTGGGTTTCCAACCTTCCCGTGGGGCTTTGGCAGGCGAGCGGTCGAGAGGAAGGCTCTTACCCCTCCGCCGCCTCGCGCGCCTTGACGACATCGTGGAAGATCCGCGTCGCCTGCACCGCCGAGGGCCAGCCGACATAGAAGGCGAGGTGGATCATGATCTCCTCCATCTCCTTCATGGTGATGCCGTTCTCCAGCCCGAAGCGGACATGGTTCTCGAGCTGCGCATGCCGCCCGGAGGAGATCAGCGCCGCGATGGTCAGCATCGATCGGTCGCGCGGCGCGAGGCCGGTGCGCTCCCAGACCTCGCCGTAGAGCACGCGGTCGGTGATATCGACGAAGTCGGGCGCGACCGACTTCAGTTCATCGCCCTTGGCGGCGCTCGGTCTCCTCATCCACCCTTCTCCTCTTCCCGCTTGTAGTGGCCGTGGCCCGGCTTGAAGGTCTTGGTATCGAGGAACTGGGTCAAGCCCTGTTCGCGGCCCTTTTCCTTGTCGACGAAGGTGGTCTGGTCGCCCTTGGCGGTCAGATATTCCGCCGCCTGTTCCCAGTTCATCTCGCGCGCATATTTATAGGCCATGCGCGCCTGGCGCAGCACGGTCGGGTTCTTGTCGACGAGGATCTTGGCGAGCTCGCGGGTCCGCTCCTTGAGCTTCTCCTTGGGATGCGCTTCGTTGACCAGCCCCAGCTCCTTGGCGCGGCGCCCGTCGAACTTCTCGCCGGTCATCACATAATAGAGCGCCTCGCGGTCGCCCATCAGCGTCGCGATCGCCTTGGAGACGACGCCGCCGGGAATGATGCCCCAGTTGATCTCGGAAAGGCCGAACACGGCGTCCTCGTCCGTGATCGCCAGATCGCAGCAGATCAGCGGCGTGAAGGCGCCGCCGAAGCACCAGCCATTGACCATCGCGATGGTCGGCTTGGCGTAATACATGAGCGTGCGCCACTGCCAGGCGCGCGTCTCACGATAGGCGCGGTGGCGCTCGACATCGGAGATGCCGTCGGTCGCGCGGAAGAAGTCCTTGAGGTCCATGCCCGAGGAGAATGCCTCGCCGCTGCCGGTCAGCACGATGCACTGCGCGCGGTCGTCAATCTCCAGCGCGTCCAGCACCTGATTCATCTCGCGCGCCAGCCCCACGCTCATCGCGTTGCGCTTCTCGGGGCGGTTGAGGTGCACCCAGGCGATGCCGTCCTCGAATTCGACCTTCACGTCATTGCCACCGGGGATCGGTTTGTCGGTCATGATGCTGCTCGTTCCGTTTCCATGAGTTCGGTTGAAGGGTTGCTCAGGCGCCCGTCACGATGAGGGCGTCCAGCGCCACGGCGCCCTGCCCCTCGGCAAGCACCATGAGCGGATTGATGTCGATTTCCTCGATGCCGATGCCGGCCCGCATCGCGGCGCCGACCTTCACCACCACGTCGGCAACCGCGTCGACGTCGCGCGCCGGCTGGCCGCGAAAGGCGCCGAGCAGCCGGGCGCCGCGCAGGCCGCGAATGCGCTCGACCGCGCGCGCATGGGAAATGTCCGCCGGCAGCAGCTCCGCCGCATCCAGCGCCTCGATCCACACGCCGCCGAGGCCGACCAGCACCGATGCGCCCCAATGCGGGTGATGCCGCGCGCCGACGATCATCTCCAGGCCCGGCGCGGACATCTGCTCGACCAGCACGCCGTCCAGATGCGCCCCGCCGATATTGCCCATCAGCCGATCCCAGCCGGCCCGCAGTTCCGGCTCGTCACGCAGGTTGAGGATGACGCCGCCGACATCGCTCTTGTGCGAGAGGGCCGCCGCCTGCGCCTTGATGACCAGCGGGAAGCCGATCCGTCCGGCGATCGCCAGCGCCTCGTCGATCGTCCCGGCCAGCTCGCCTTCGGGCACGCGCACGCCGATCGCGCGCAGGAAGTCCTTGCCGACATATTCCGGCTTCACGCCCGCCTCCACCCAGCCGGGCAGGCCGATCGCGGCGGAGGTGCGGTCGTCGATCGTGCGCAGCGCGGCAGCATAACGATTGACCGCCGCGAAGGCGCGCATCGCCCGCTCGGGCGAGCGGAACAGCGGCGTCTCGCTTTCGCGCATGACAGCAAGAAACTCGGGATCGAGCGGCGCCTCGTCGCCGGTCAGCGCCATGACCACCGGCTTGCTCGACGCCAGTGCGACCGGGATCACCGCATCGGACTTGGAGCGCTGCTGCGGCGGCGCCCCGCTCGCCATCGGCAGCAGCACGCCGCTGACCGCCGGGTCCTCCAGCATGATCGCGCTGGTGTCGCCATAGACGGCGCCGCTGACGAAGCCGGTCGTGCCGACATCGAGCGGATTGTCGATTTCCAGGCCGGGTAGAGCCTCGCCCAGGCGCGCCAGCGTTCCCTCGCTGACCTCCGCCAGCGGCAGGCCGATATCCTCGGCGAAGTCGAGGCACATGCCGCGGATCGCGCCGCTGTTGGTGACGATCGCGAGATCGCCCGGCGCGGGGTTGGGATAGCGGTGCAGAATGGCGAGCGTGTCGAACAGCTCGTCCATCGTGTCGACCGTGACCACCGCCTCATTCTCGACCGCCGTGCGCATCAGCGCATAGTCGCCGGCCATCGCGCCGGTGTGCGAGGCCGCCGCCGCCATGCCGCGCTGGCTGCGGCCGGGATGCAGCATGACGATCGGCACGCCCGCCGTCCGCGCCCGCCGCGCCGCCGCGAGGAAGCGCTCGGGATCGCGGATCTGCTCGGCATAGAGGCCGATCGCATCGGCCGTGCCCGCCGCGATGATGAAATCGATGAGGTCGCTGCCGTCGATCACTGCCTCATTGCCGGTGGCGGCGGAGAGCGAGACGGAAATGCCGCGCCCCTGCATGGCCGCGCGGATGTTCGAGGCCGTGGCCCCGCTCTGCGCGATCACCGCGACGCTGCGCCGGTTGCCGAGCGGCGCGGGCTGGGTCGGCTCGAAGGTGAGCGCGATGCCGTCGACGAAATTGGCAAAGCCCAGGCAATTGGGCCCGAGCAGCGCCATGCCCGCATCGCGGCAGAGCGATGCCACGGCCTCCTGCGTCTTGCGGCCTTCCTCGCCCGCCTCGGCAAAGCCGGAGGCGAAGACGATGACGCCGCCGACCTTGCGCCGCGCGCAGGCCTCGACCATCGGCAGGATCGCCGTGCCCGGCACGTTGAGCACGGCGGCGTCCACGCCCTCGGGCAGGTCGTCCACCGACTTGATGCAAGGCCGGCCGTTTATCTCGTCACGCGTGGGGCTGATCAGGTGGACCTCGCCGACAAAGCCGAAGCGCTCGACATTGGCGAGCACCGCGCCGCCCATCGTCCGCGCGTCGGGCGAGGCTCCGGCAATGGCGATGGAGCGCGGTCTGAGCAGGCGCGTCAGCGCGGCGCTCATGCCGCCGGCTCCGGAGGCATCAGGCGCCGCATCGATCGTCGCATCCATGTCCCGCAAAGCCGCACTCCCATCCCGTCAGACGCTTTTTGCCGCCCTGTGTGGCACCTGCCCCACGGGGGTCCAATGCCGATTGTGTGACCATGCGATAGGATCACGCTATGAGTCGCTATTCCGTTATCCGATACTTTCCCGATATGAGCCAGGCTGATATAAGCAATTGGACCACGCGCTGCGCCAAGCCATAGGAAAAGCGCCACGCAAGAGCCGCTTACGCAGGAGAGAGCGATGTACGGGCGCAACGATTTGCGGGCGACGCTCGCTCCTGAGGGCAAGAAGCCGGCACCGACCAGCTTCAAGCAATCGACCTATGCCCGCTTCTACGACGAGGACCCGCAGGAGAGCGTGGACGAGTCCGGCACCTGGTATGTGCGCGGCGCCACGATGGTCGTCGCCTACAGCGAGGTGAACCCCGGCGCGCGCTTCGAGCGGGAAGACCAGGTCGACGAATATGCGATCGTCCTGCCCGACGAGGATTGCGAGGCGGAGATCGAGATCGACGGCGAGAGCGTGATCGCCAGCGGCAAGTCCGTCGCCTTCGTGCCCACCGGCTGGAGCCGGGTGACTGTCCGCGCGGGCACGCGACTGCTGCGCCTCTTCACCGTGCGCTCGGACGATCTTGTCGCTCTCTGCCCCAATGCGGAAGATTATGCCGAGCGGCCCGATCCCAACGTGCCCGAACTGGTCTCCTGGCCGGACCCGGTCGGCGGCCGCAAGATCCGCGTCTATTCGGGCAATGTCCCGCCGCAGCAGGGCCGCTTCGGACGGCTCTATCGCGGTTCCAACATCATGGTGAACTTCGGCGACGGCCGGGTCGGCGAGCGCGGCCTCGACAATCTCTCGCCGCATCACCACGACGATTTCGAGCAATATTCGATCGCGCTGGACGGCGACTATGTCCATCATCTGCGCTGGCCCTGGATCAGCGACGGCCGCGAATGGATCGACGACGAGCATGCGCGCTGCGCCGCGCCGTCCGTCGCAGTCATCCCGCCGCCCGTCACGCATACCTCGCAAGGCGTCGCGCCGGGCCTCAACCGGCTGATCGACGCCTTCTGCCCGCCACGCATGGACTTCTCGTCCAAGCCCGGCTGGGTACTCAATGCCGACGACTATCCGATGCCGGGAGAGAGCGCATGAGCGATCGCATCACGCAGCTGCTCAAGGGCGCGATCGACCTGCATTGCCACAGCGGTCCCTCGGTGATGCCGCGCTGCCTCAACCATGTCGAGGCGATCGAGCAGGGCGAGGCGGCTGGCCTGCGCGCGATTCTGTTCAAGGACCATTATTACTCGGTCACGCCGGTCGTCGCCCTGCTGGAGGAAGTGCGGCCGAGCCCGGTGCAGCTGTTCACCGGCGTGCCGCTCAACAACACGGTCGGCGGGCTCAATCCCTATGCGGTCGAGCACGGGTTCAAGCTCGGCGCGCGATTGGTCTGGATGCCGACCTTCTCGGCCGCCAATCATATCCGCCATTCGCACCGCAAGCGGATCCTGCCGACCAAGGAAGCAATGCTGCCGCCTCGCGCGTTGACCGTGGTCGACGATCGGGGCGCGCTGGTCGACGACGTGAAGATCATCCTCGACATGATCGCGGCGAAGGATGCGGTGCTCTCGGCGGGCCATCTCCACATCAGCGAGATCTGGCCGCTGTTCGAGGAAGCCAGGGCGCGCGGCGTCACTCGCCTGCTGGTCAATCATCCGAGCTTCCTCATCGACGCCAACCACGCCGACATGCGCGAGCTCGCCAATATGGGCGCCTTTCTGGAGCACAGCTGCTGCATGTGGGCCGGCGTGCAGGGCAAGAACTACACCGCCGAGGGTCTCAAGGGGCTGATCGACGCGGGCGGCGTGGACAATACGATCATCGGCTCGGACCTCGGCCAGGTCGGCAATCCCTCGCCGGTGGAAGGGCTGCGCTACGTCATCCAGATGCTGATCGACCTCCATTTCGAGGATGGCGACATCCGCAAGATGATCAGCAGCAACGCGGCCCGGCTGATCGGCCTGGAACCGTTGGAAGCGAGCGCGGAGGCGAGGGAGGCGCAGCCGGCCTGACCGGCCCTGCTTCACGCCTGCCCATCGCCCTCCGGCAAGGCCTGCTTGCGGCGCTGCGCATCGGCTATGCGCTGCAGGCGGCTGCGGTCCGAATCGATCTCCATCGCCACGGCCGCGTCGTTGGTCGCCACCGCGACATCGGGGTGGGTCCGGTGATGCGGCGCGGCCTGCCCGTCCAGATTGAGCGCCGCCAACGCCTCGTCGCCTTCGCGGCCGAACAGGCTGCGCAGCCGCACTTCCATCTGGTCGTTGGCATTGTCGATGCCTTCGGCCCGCAGCGCCTGATAGATGGCCCAGGTATAGGCCGCGTGCATGGTGCGCGGATGCCGTGAGGATTCCAGCGTGGGCCAGACGGCAAGATCGAATTCGAGCCCCGCGCCGCTGAAGCCCGTCAGCCAGACCTGGGTGCGGTGCAGATCATCATCCGGCAAGGTGATCGGCAACGCCTTCACCGCGGCGAGGACGACGTCGCGGACCTTGGTGCAGTCGCTTTCCTCCGCGACGGTGAAGGGCACATGGATGCGGCGGGACGCCTCGTTGTAGGTCCAGTTACTCACCCGGCTCTGGAAGAGGACTGAATTGGGGATGATGACGTTGAGGTCGTCATTGGTCCTCATCCGGGTCGCGCGCGGCCCGATGTCGACGATCTCGCCCCTGACCCCGTCCTCCAGTTCCACGAAATCGCCGATCTGGATGGACGGATCGAAGATGAGCGCCAGTCCCGAGACCACCTCCTTCACGATGCCCTGCAGCCCAAGCCCCAGGCCGACGCCGATCGCCCCGACCAGGATCGAGAGCGAGCCCAGATTCACCCCCAGCGCCGTTATGGCGGCCAGCAGGGCTATCAGCACGATCGCATAGGTGCTCAGTTGCTCGACCATGTAGATCACCGGCGCGCCCGCCGTGAACTTGCTGCGCAGCCGGTCGAAGGCGAAGCGCACGACCCGCACCAGCACATAAGCGGCGCCGCCGACGACGATGGCCTCGAGGAGATGCCGGACGATGACATGCCACGGCACCGAGGTCAGCAGCGCGTGGATGCCGGAGAGTCCCTGGTCGAACATCGATGCCATCCTCGGCGAGCTTCGTCGCCCAAGAGTAGCCCCGCCCCGCCCGGCTCAGATATGCGTGATTCTCCCGAGGCCGATGCGGGCCGGGCTTCAACGCCTGTTCAGCGCCGAGGCCCCAGCACGCGGCGACCATTGTCGTGCAGCACGGCAGCGCGCTCGGCATCATCGAGCAGGCTGGTGGCGGCGGTCGCCTGCGCCACCATGTCGGCATAGCTTTCCTTTGTGTTGCCGACGTCCGATCCCCACATCAACCGCTCGGCGCCGAACGTGTCGACCATGTGCCGCACGAAGCGCGCGGGATCGATGTCGGTCGGCGCGAACCGGTTGAAGTTGATGCCGGTGAACTTGAACTGGATGTTGCGCACATCCCGCGTCGCCAGCAGCTCGGGGCCGATCGTGCCCTCGTCGCCCCGGTCGGTGTGCGGCCAGCCGCAATGATCGAGGATGACCGGCATGTCCGGGAACCGCCTGGCCAGCGCCACGATGCGCCCGATCACGTTGAGCGTCGGTGGCGCGGGCACATACATCATGTCCATCGCCAGGCCGTTGTCCGCCACCGCCTTCCACGTCTCGTGGGCCGCGGGTGAATCGAACCAGGGATAGTCCTCGTCCGGCCCCGGAAAGCCGAACAGCCGCAGCCCGACGACGTCATGCGCCTTCGCCAGTTCCGTGAGTTGCGCCGGCGTGTCGGGTCGCGTCGCGTCGAGGATCAGCACCGCCGAGATCCGGCCCGGATTGGCGTCGACCACATCGAGCATGTAGCGATTATCGGTCTTGTAGATCGAGTTGTACTGCACCGCCGTGCCGCCGCTCACCCCGGCGGCATCCCACTCTGCCAGCAGCCGCGTCTCGTCGACGGGATTGTCCCGGATCCGCTGGATCAGCGATTCCGGGCGCTCCTTCGCATTGGTGACGTCGATGGGATAACGGGCAACGTCGCCCGTGAAGACATGGGCATGACTATCAAACAGCCTGGGAAGCGGATTCACGTGGCGGACCTGCGGATGCTGGAGAAGTGCCGGCGAGCGGCCGGCGCGCTGCGATGCGCATCGCAAGGAACATGGTCACCGCCGGCACGAGGGCAATGGCCGAGAAGACCGCATAGACGTCCATGCGGCCCAGCCCGGCACTCAACAGGAAACCGCCGATCATCGGGCCGATCGCCGCGCCCACACGCACGAAGCCGACGATGAAGCCGAGGCCGGTGTTCTGCGTCGCCGGCGGATACATGACGACCGCCACCAGGAAGAGGCCGGTATAGGCGCCCACCACGAAGAAGTTGGTGAAGCTGGCGACCAGGATGAGCGGGATCGGCATCGCTGGCATGACGCCGAAGATCACCAGCGTGACGGCGGCGCAGAGGAAGAAGACCGCCGTCAACCGCCGCTCGCCCGCGCGCCTGGCGAACACGCCCATGGCGAGGTGGCCGAGGATGCCGAACACGCCGGAGACCAGCACGCTGGCCGCCGCCATCTGCGCCGACATGCCGGCATTGGCCATGATGGTCGGCTTCCAGTTCATCAGGAAATAGCCGACGATCGAATAGGCGAAGGCGGTCAACCAGACGAGCAGCGTCTCGCTGCGCTTCACCGGATCGAGAATGGCGCGGAAGCCGCCCCTGCCCTGTGCCGCCGCGTCCTGCTGCGGCAACGCGTCGACCGGGGCAACGCCCATGCGGCCGAGCAACCGGTTATAGCGCTCGAGATCGCCCGGCGCGCGGCGCTTGGCGAGGAAGCGCGGCGATTCCCCAAGCAGGAAGAGGCTCAGCACGAACGTGAGCGCGTTGAGCGCGCCTGCCGCGAAGAACACCGAGTGCCAGCTGAGATAAGTGAGCGCCACGACGGTGAAGGCGCTCGCGGACATCGACCCCAGCGAGAAGCCGACATGCAGGAACGCCATCGAGACGTTGCGCTTCTCGTCGCTGGAGAATTCCGCGACCGTCGTGTTGAGGCAGACGACTAGCGTGCCGAGCCCCAGCCCCGCGATCAGGCGCAGGACGAGGAGCTGCGTGACGCTCGTCGCCAGGCCCGAGAGGATCATCGTCACCGCCAGCGTCGCGATTGCCCCCAGCATCAGCGGCCGTCGCCCGAACCGATCCGCCAGCGGCGCGATCGTGAAGGCGCCGACCGCGAGGCCGACCGACGAGGCGGTGAAGATGACGCCCAGCACGGCGGGATCGATGCCCCAATCCTTGCTCAGCACCGGCGCGACCAGCGCCAGCGAGGCCACGTCGAACCCATCCGCGAGGTTGCACAGGCAGCAAAGCGCCACCACGGCATATTGATAGGGACTCATCCTCGCGAGCAATCCGCCCCCGCTTCCCTCCACCGAACCCGCTGCTGCCACGGCCTTTCCTCTCGTTTCGACCCGTTTCTTTCTGCGTAATCGTGTTTCCTCTTATGCATTTAACTAACGACGTTCGGCAATATAAGATTTTTGGGTTGCGCCACGACCATCATATGTCATAACCGACTATCGTTCGTTATTTTGGAACAAGACTGCGGCGCCGCCACAAGGGCGAGCAGACCGCACGGTTCCGGTGGGGATGTGGCTGGGGCCCGCACCCGCGCTAAGACATGGGGAGGATGTGATGCGCTCTTGGTCTGTTGTGACGCGTCTTGGCTCGGCATCATGGTTGTCGAGCCGCAGCGCGATGGTTCTGGCGTTGCCGATGCTCGCGCTGGCGGCGCCCGTGGTCGCCCAGACGACCGCTCAGCCGCAAGCCGCCGATGAGGATGCGGTGACCGAACGCGACATCGTAGTCACCGGCTCGCGCCTCGGCTCGGGTTTCGAGGCGCCGACGCCGGTCACGACGGTGGGCGCCGCGCAGATCGAGCAGCGCGCGCTCACCAGCGTCGCCGAGCTGAACTATGAAATCCCGCAATTGCGCGTGAACCAGAATGTCGGCCGCTCGTCCGAGCCGGTCGGCCAGAACCAGATCGACCTGCGCGCCCTCGGCGCGGCCCGCACGCTCGTGCTTCTCGACGGTCGCCGCATGGCCGCGACCAGCCCCTTCGGCGGCATCGATTCCAACGTGTTCCCGCTCGCGCTCATCGGCAATGTCGAAGTGGTGACCGGCGGCGCTTCGGCTGCCTATGGCTCCGACGCCGTGACGGGCGTCATCAACTTCGGCCTGCAGAAGGATTTCACGGGCCTCAAGCTCGACGCTTCCTACGGCGTTTCCGGCCACGGAGACTTCAATCGGCCGGTGATCTCCGGCGCGGTGGGCACGCGCGCGCTGGACAACCGGCTGCACATCGAAATCTCGGGCGATTTCTATCGCAACACTGGCCAGACCCGTCAGGCCTCGCGCCCGTGGGGCCAGGGCTCGCCTATCCTGTTCGCCAACCCGCTCGCGACGGCGACCAACGGGCAGGTGAAGAACTATATCGGCTATGACGGTCGCCTCGTCGCGACCTTCGGTGGCCTCATCACCGGCGTCAACGCGGACACCACGCCCGGAAACGGCGTTGACGTGCTGCGCGGCATCCAGTTCGGCACCGGCGGCACGGTGCAGCCGTTCCGCTATGGCAGCATCGCCAACACCACCTTCATGCTGGGCGGCGAGGGCGCGACGATCGAGGATGACGGCAACATCCTGCCGCACATCACGCGCTATTCGGGCTATGGCCGGACAAGCTACGAATTCTCTGAAAATGTCTCGGCCTGGGCGGACCTGCTCTATTCGCGGGTAGAGGTCTTCTCCGACCTCGCGGGCAACTACGACATCGCCGCCACCTCGCTCGACATCAAGCGGGACAATGCGTTCCTGCCCAAGCAGGTCCGCGATCTCATGGTCGCCAACAACATCCAGACGTTCAAGCTGAGTCGCATGAACAGCGAGGACGGCTTTGCGCAGAACAACAGCAAGACGCGCGCGCTGCGCTATGCCGCCGGCCTGAACGGCAATTTCAGTGGTTGGGATTGGGACTTCACGCTCCAGCGGAGCGACAATCGCTTCCGCCAGGATGCCGTCAATAACCGGCTGGAACAGCGCTGGAAGGACGGCGTGGACGCAGTCATCAATCCCGCCACCAACCAGCCGGTCTGCTTCATCAACATCGATACCAATCCGAACAACAACAACGCGGCCTGCGTGCCCATCAACGTCTTCGGCGCCGGATCGATCAGCTCGGCTGCCCAGGGCTGGTACAAGGGCACGTCCTACTACCAATCCAAGATGACGCAGAACATCGTGGACGCGAACGTCCGCGGCGAGCCCTTCTCGACCTGGGCCGGCAAGGTGAGCCTCGCCGTCGGCGGCCAGTATCGCCGCGAGACGAGCGACAGCGTATCGGATCCCTTCTCGCTGCAGCGCGCCTGGCGCTCGATCAACCAGCAGCCCTTCTCGGGCAAGCTCAGCGTCAAGGAAGTCTATCTCGAAACCGCCGTGCCGCTGGCGCGGGACATGCCCTTCGCGGACAATCTCGAGTTCAACGGCGCGATCCGCTATGCGGACTACAGCTCCTCGGGCGGGGTCACGACCTGGAAGGTCGGCCTCAACTACAATCCGATCCCGGACATCCGCCTGCGCGGCACGCTCTCGCGGGACATCCGCGCCGCCAACATCAACGAGCTGTTCGCCGGCCAGAACCAGGTGCTGAACACGCTGACCGATCCGCGCGCAAACCGGCCCGCGCCGGCCTACACGGTCCTGCAGCTCACCGGCGGCAACCCGAACCTGACGCCGGAAAAGGCCAACACCAAGGCCATCGGCCTCGTCTTCCAGCCCCGCTTCCTGCCGGGCCTCAGCGCGTCGATCGACTATTACAACATCAAGATCGAGAACGTGATCACCGCGGTCCCCTCGCAAACGATCGTCAACAACTGCTTCATCTCCAACCTGCAGGAATTCTGCAACCTGATCACGGTCAACCCGAGCACCAACCTCATCTCGCGCGTGGTGGCGACAGTCGTGAACGCGCAGACCAGCAAGGCGAGCGGTGTCGACTTCGAACTTGCCTATCAGCGTCCGCTGTCACTGTTCGGCCATGAGGGCACGATCCGCAGCCGCCTGCTCGTCAATTATGTCGACAAGCTGGCGCTGACCGTCTCGGGCCTCACCACCAGCTATGTCGGCGACCTTGCGACCGACTATTCGGGCCAGCCGCGCTGGAAGACGAACTTCGACCTCACCTACGAGAGCGGACCGCTCAAGGTCGGCGGCTTCGTCCGCTATATCGGCAGCGGCAAGTTCCGGTCCTTCTATGTCGACAATGTCGACCTGCCGGCCGACCAGAACCATGTCGACGGCATCGCCTATGTCGACCTGTCCGCCTCCTACAAGGCCACGAACTACCTCGAGGTCTATGGCAAGATCGACAATCTGTTCGACAGCGACCCGCCGATCCTGCCGAACTCGATCATCCAGCCGACGGTCGCCAACTCGCAGATGTTCGACAAGATCGGCCGCTATTTCGTGATCGGCGCGCGGCTGCGTTTCTGATGGTCCGACCCCTGGCCGGGGGGCAAGGGAAGGACCGGCGCAACAGCGCGTCAACCAGCGACGCCGGATCGCAGCATCCGGCGTCGCTGGCGATTTTTGGGCGGGCGAAGAAAGCACGTCCCACGGACACAGCTGGATCGCTCAGTAAGCGTCGATTTCCTTTAGCGCCTCGGCGACCAGCGCCCAGGTCTCCACGCCGCCGGCAATGCCCATGTACATGGTCGTCTGCAGGATGGTTTCCTTGATGTCGTCCTTGGTCGCGCCGCAGGTGATCGCCATCTTGGTCAGGCGCTTGACCGGCGTATGCCGGTTGAGCGCGGAGACCACCGCCAGCGTGATCAGGCTGCGCTCGCGCAGGGTCAGGCCCGGCCGCGTCCACGTCTCGCCGAAGCAGGCGCGCGTCACATAATCTTCCAGCGGCGCGTTGAAGTCGTCGGCCTCCTCCAGCCGCGCCACGGCGGCATCACCGAAGAGCTGGCGGCGCATTTCCTTGCCGGCCTGGAAGGAGGGATCGTCGGTCTTGAGCAGGCTCATGCGTGTCGTCCTTTCAGCGTGACGGACGCGGATGCGCCCGGAAGAAACTCGCATTGTGCGGGGGCCGCCGGCTGTCGGCCGGTTGGCGCATCCTCTCGCGCTTCGGCGCATCTCCGGCTTCTTGCCCTTGCCGGACTGCGATATGAAGGCTTGGCTTGTGATGATGGCGGTGCCATGCTGAATGGGATTTGTAAATAGCAACTGCCGGCCCAGCCGCAGTCAGGGAGACGAAGCCATGAAAAGACCGTCGGGCGGCAAGGGCAAGGAACTGGCGGCCGTCGCGCCGTTGCTCAACGAGATCACGCAGGACATTCTCTACGACAAAGTGTGGGAACGTCCTCAGCTCTCCAAGCGCGACCGCAGCCTCATCACCATCACCACGCTGATCGCGCTCAACCGCAACCAGGTCGAAGGCCATATGGAGCTCGGCATCGAGAATGGCCTCACCGTCGAGGAACTGGGCGAGGCGATCTCGCACCTCGCCTTCTATGCCGGCTGGCCCTGCGCGGTGAACGCGGCGCGCGCGCTGATGACCGTCGCGCAGAAGCATGAAGGCGCCTCGCGGGACGATTGAGCCTCGTCTCCCCTCCCGCTCGATGGAGGGGCCGGGTCGGCATCGACGCTGGAACGATCCCGAGCAAATGAACGCTGTGCTCCTGTGAAGGCAGGAGCCTAGGGCGGCTGGGCTGTCCGTTGGGCCCTGGGCTCCTGCCTTCGCAGGAGCACATGTCGGACCATCCGAACGAGACCGGCTTTGTTGATGAAGGGCGCTCGCCACCCCCGGCCCCTCCCGCGAGCGGGAGGGGACCAAGCCGGCTCACTCCGCCTTGGCGGGATCCTTTGCCACCGGCGCGAGCGGATCGTCCGGCACCACCGCGACGCCGCCGCCGCGATCCGACCGGAAGTTCACATAGGCGCCTTCATTCTTCTTGCGTTGCCCGAAGGACGTCACCGGCTCGATCTCGTCGACCGCCAGCGGCTTCATCGTCTTCTTCCGCGCCAGCGCCGCCTCGATATAGGGCGCCAGCTCGGCCTGCTTTCTGGCCTGGCGCGCTTCCTCGTCGGCGTTCAGCCGCGGCATCGCCGTCGTCGCGAACAGCTCCAGCGATTCGACGATATGGTCGTGATTGGCGGGGCCGGTCTGCTGCACGAAGATGATCTGGTCGACGCCGACATCGGCGTAGCCCTTGCAATGCTCGTACACCTGCTCGGGCGTGCCGATGCCGCCATTGCCGTGGTTGTCGGCGATCTTGTCCTCCGCCTTGAGGAAGGTCTCCCAGACCTTACTATTGCCCGGCTGCGTCTCGCCGAAGGAGGAATAATAGCCGAGCGAATAGCCGAAGAACTTGAAACCCTGCGAGCCGCGGCGGATCGCCTCGTCCTCGTCCGCATGCACGCTGAGCGCGGTCACGATCGCGAAATTGGCATTCACCGCATGGCCGATCGGCACGCACTCGTCGGACTTGATGATGTCGTAATAGTCCTTGACCCACTGGCCGGCCTGCTCGGGCGCGGCGAAGCCGAAGACCAGCGCGCCCATGCCGTTGCGGGCGGCATGGAGGATGGTGTCGCGCCGCGAGCAGGCGACCCACAGAGGCGGGTGCGGCTTCTGCAGCGGCTTGGGCACGATGTTGCGCGTCGGCATCGAGAAGAACTCGCCCTCATAGCCGGGATAGGGCGTCATGGTGAGCATGTTGGCGCACTGCTCGGTCGCCTCGCGCCACATGTCCTTCTTGCGGTCGACATCGACGCCGAAGCCTTCCAGCTCCAGCGCGGTGCCGCTCTCGCCGGTGCCCCAGTCGATGCGGCCACCCGAGAGAAGATCGAGCGTGGCGATGCGCTCGGCGACGCGCACGGGATGGTTGATCGCCGGCGGCATCACGCAGATGCCGTGGCCGAGGCGCATGCGCTTGGTACGCTGGGTGAGCGCGCCCAGGAACACTTCCGGCGCGGAGCTGTGCGAATATTCCTCGAGGAAATGATGCTCGACGAGCCAGGCATAATCGTAGCCGAGCCGGTCGGCGAGCTCGAGCTCGGCCAGCGCGTTCTGGAAGATGCGGTGATCCTTCTCGGAGGTGAACGGCGCGGGCGATTGATGCTCGTAAAAGAGACCGAACTGCATATCTCTCTTCCCTCCTCAGGCAGTGCCGGGCGTGCCCCTCATTTAACAGCCAGGCTTATAACAGCCTTGCTGACATTGTGTCCGCCGCTTGTAAAGAGCCTTGTGCCCGAGCCACGGCGCACCGCCCGTCGAGCGCGGCGAAAGATGCGCCTGATCCGGCGGAAAAGCTTGCCCATGCTGGCAGAGCGACATGCCCGTGCGGGAAAGGATCGCCACGCTTCTGCTCCGAGCCTGTGAAAGGCAGGCGCACGGCGCGTGCAGTCGGGAAAGGGGCCTCAGACCCGCTGGACGCCGACCCGGCTATATTCCTGCGAGATTTCCTCAAGCTCGGACTGCGCTTCCTCATCGACGATCGTCGGCGCGCTCATCGAATCCAGCAGCGTCAGCAACATGGCGCGCATCTGGTCCTGTTCGGCCGACACTAGCGGATCGAGCAGGGCCTTTTCCATGGCCTGCGATCCCTTGCGGCATTCCTTGAGCACCGCAGCGCCCTCGCCGGTGAGGCTCAGCTCCAGCAGGCGCTTGTTGGCCGGACTCGTCTGTCGCCCGATCAGCCCCTTGCCCTCCAGCAGCGCGATCTGCTTGATCATCGTCTGCGGCTTCACGTCATAGAGCCGCGCCAGCTCCGCCGAGGAGAGGCCGGGACGCGAAGACAGGGTGGTGAGAATACGGAACTGAACCGCCGTCACCCCGAGCGGCTGGAACACCGATTCGAGGCGGACGAAAGCCTTGTACTGGACTTGTTTGATCAGGCTCAGGATCGACTGCGCGGTGCGATCGGCCTTGGAACGAGCGGCATTCCCCATCGGCCTTTAGTGTCCGATCGCGACAGCCCTGTCCAGAAAATAGCAGGCACGGCCGGGCAGTCAGATTCCATGCCGCCTCGATCAATACGGGCATCCACCGCCGCCTCTAGAATCGCCATCGCAAGCGTTTGAGAATGACGAATTCCATGCGTCAATGATTGACAGCCAGGCTGTCATGCTATTGTATTCGATCATTGCCGAGATGGTCTCTGGAGGAGAGGGAGATGACTGGCGCGGAACCCCGTTCGATGGACGTCGACAGCTTCGTCGACGGCCTCAAGCTCAGCAGCTTCCATTATGTCATCATGGCCATCTGCGTGCTGCTCACCGCCATTGACGGCTATGAGCTTTATGTCGTCGGCTGGGTGCTGCCGCTGCTCGCCAAGGATTTCGGCGTGCCGAACACGGCCATCACCTCCGCCATGATGGCGCAGCAGGTCGGCATGCTCATCGGCGCGTTCCTGATCCCGCCTTTCGCCGATCGATACGGCCGCCCGCGCGTGCTGCTCATCTGCTATACCGGCATGATGCTGAGCGCGCTTGGCATCCTCACCTCGCACTCGCTGACCACCTTCACCGCCTGGCGCTTCGTCGCCGGCCTGTGCGGCACGGCGATGATCCCGATCCTCGTGACGCTCGCCTCGGAGAACGCCCCCAAGCGGCTGCGCGGCACGATGAGCGCCATCGCCGTCTCCGGCACCATGCTGGGGTCGCTGTTCGGCGCGATCATGCAGGGTACGGTGCTGGAACCGTTCGGCTGGCGCGGCGCCTTCTGGATCGCCGCCATCCTGCCTGCTGTCATGCTGCCTCTGGTGTGGTTTTTCCTGCCCGATTCGCTCCGCGCGCTGGTCGCCCGCAATCCTCAGGATCCGGCGATCCCCGCGCTGGTGCGCCGGCTCCAGCCGGCGGATGCCGCGCCCGTCACCATCGTGGCCGCGCCCAAAAGCGAGAGGAGCGTCACGCGCGCGCTCCTTTCCGAAATCCTCGGCCCGGAGATGCGCACCAAGACGCTGCTCATGTGGTGCATCGCCATCAGCAGCTTCGTGTTCATCACCGCAAGCGTCTGGAAGACCACCATTTTCAAGGATGTGCTCGGCCTCTCCCTGCCGATGATCGCCGCCGTGAACGCCACCAACACGCTCGCCGGCGCGGTGGGCATGCTCTCCATCGGCTTCTTCATCGATCGCTTCGGTTTCAAGCCGGTGATGGTCGGCACCTTCCTGCTCGCCGCGACGGGCTGCATCCTCACCGGCATCACCGCGCCCGGCCCGCTCATGTTCCTGGCGGTGGCCATGGTCGGCATGTTCCAGCATGGCGGCCAGGCGAGCGTCGCCGCGCTTGCGGCCGCGCTCTACCCGCCGAGCCACCGCGCCACCGGCGTCGGCTGGGCCTATGGCGCGGGCCGCGTCGCCTCCATCTTCGCGCCGCTGTTCGGCACCTTCGTGCTGGCCGAGGGATCGGGCTTCGGCCCGGTCGGCATCTTCGCGCTGATGGCGATTCCGCTGGCTTCGGCAGGTATCTTCACCTTCTGGCTGATGAGCCTCTCCGGCGCGCCGGTCATCCGCCGCGCGCAGCTCGCACATGGCTGAACCCGGCGAGGGGGCGGCCGCCGCGCCGCCCCGCGTGGACGCACATGCGCACATCTTCACGCGCGACATGCCCTATGCGCCCGACGCGCACAGCGTCCCGGACTATGCCTATCCCGTCGAGGCATGGCTCGCGGAGATGGGACGCTTCGGCATCAGCCATGGCGTGATCGCCGCCGCCAGCATGTGGGGCGACTATAACGACTACACGCTTGCCGCCCTGCGCGCGCATCCCAACCTGCGCGGCACGATCATCCTCTCGCCCGAAACGCCGGCCGCAACACTGCGGGATATGGCCGATCAGGGCGTCGCGGGCGTCCGCCTCCCCTGGCGCCGTCTCAAAACTCTGCCTGATCTCTCCGCCGATCCCTGGCGCGGCTTTCTGCGTCGCCTCGCCGATGCGGGCCTGCACGCCGAGTTGCTGCCCAATGGCGAGGATCTGCCCGCACTCCTGCCCGGCTTCCTCGCCTCGGGCGTTTCCCTCGTCATCGACCATTTCGGCGTGCCGCCGCAGGACGCCGCCCGGCGCGCCGCCATGCATGACGCCATCGCCGCCGCCGTGGCCAGCGGGCGCGTCTGGGTGAAGGTTTCCGCCGGCTTCCGCATTCCCGAGGACATCGCTGCCGAATGCGCCGTCCGCCTGCTCGCGGACGCAGGCCCCGAACGCCTCATCTGGGGCAGCGACGCGCCCTTCGTGAACCATGAGCGCAGCATGACCTATGCCGGCGCACTCGCCCTCTACGGGCGGCTCATTCCCGATGCCGCCACCCGGGTCGCGATCGACCAGACCGCGCTCGACTTCTATTTCTGACCACGGAGACGCATGAATGAACCGCAAGGAACGGGCCATCGCCACGGCCGAGCTGGAAATGGGCCTCGCCGATTTCTGGCATGACGTGGACACCAATTGGGGCCGCAACGCGTCCGATTATTATGCGCCAGAAGCCGTCTACAAGTCCGGCCGCCTGAACCTGGAGGGTCGCGCCGAAATCCAGAATTTCTATTCCTGGCGCGAGGATCGCGGCGAGCGCGTCGCCGTCCATGCCTACAGCAATTTCCGCGCTGAGTTCGACGAGGCGGGCGGCGCCACCGCCACCTGGTACATGCTGCTCTGGGCCGCCGACGGCGCCGCTCCGCGCGAGAGCGAAGTGCCTACCCGTATCAGCCGCGCCACCGAGACCTTCCGCTATGACGAGAGCGAAGGCCGCTGGCTCTGCACCCGGCGCGAACTGGTCAATCTGTTTCGGGGCGGCAACCAGCTCAACTTCAGCTGACGCGCCCAAAAGAAATGGCGCCCCACCCCCTGGAGCGCCATTCCCCCCGACCCCCAAGCGGTGTCAGAACCGGACGCGTGCCCCCGCCACGAAATTGCGACCGACCTTGTCGTAATATTGCCCGTTCACCGGTCCGTTGAGGATGATGTAGGGCGTCGGCGGCGGGTCCTTGTCGAACAGGTTGTTGATCGCCCAGAAGAACTCGAAGCGCTTGTCGTCGCCGACGATATATTTGCCGAACAGATTGAAATAGGCGACGCTGGGCACCTTGTTGTCGTTGATCGTGGTGGTGGCCGAGGTGTTGTAGGTCACGTCCTGCACGCCCCCACTGACGAAGATCGTCTGCAACGAGACCTCCCACCAGCTCGCACCGATGGTGTGCGTCAGATTGCCGCGGAAATGCGGGATCGAGCCGAGATTGGCCCAGCCGTTCTCGCCCACGCGATCGATCGGCGCCGCGCCCGTGCCGGAATCGACCAGCGCGTGGAGGATCCAGGTGCCGCTCGCGTTCAGGCTGTAGCGCCCGCCCTGGCCGAGGAAGTCCGCCCGCGACTGATAGGTCAGCGTCATGTCGAAGCCTTCCTGCGAGAAGGCGCCGACGTTGAGCGAACCGGCCACCAGCCCGGTGTGGATGCGGTCGTTGGGCGCGGCGGTGGAATTGTCCGGCCCGTAGGTGAACAGGTTGCAGAATTCGACCTGTCCCTGGCCGCAGAGCGCCGCGATGTTCGCCGTCGAGAGGTTGGTAATCGCGTCCTTGATCTTGATATTATAATAGTCGACCGAGAAGCCGAGGCCGCGCAGCGCGCCGCTGCCGGTATAGGCGAAGCCCGCCGTCCAGGTGTCGGCGAATTCCGGCCCGACATTGGGATTGCCCATGCTGGTGTTCTGCGGGATCGTGGCGTTCTTGGTGACGCCGTCGACCACAAGCGTCACGCTGTTGGTGACGTTGCTGCCGGGGCTGGCCAGCTCGTTGATCGCGGGTGCGCGAATGTCGCGTGAGCGCGCGACGCGAATGTTGAAGCCGTCGAACGGCTCCCACACGCCACCGAGCTTCCAGGCCCACTGGCCGCCGACCGTGCTGTAGTCGGCATAGCGGACCGCGCCGTTCACATCGAGCGTGCGGGCACCCGGCACGTCGCTGGCGAGCGGCACGGTACTCTCGAAATAGCCTTCCTTCACGTTGAACTTGCCAGAATAGGGCACGGCATTGCCCGCAGTGAGGAAGCCGTTGGCCGATGCAATCGCGTCGGCAGTGAGACGCTGCGTTTCCTTGCGATATTCGCCGCCGAAGGCGACGCGGACCGGGCCGGCCCAGGTGGAGAAGGGCTCGCCGACCACATTGGCCGCGGCCGTGGTCTGGGCGTAGCGCACCTCGGCGAGGCCCTCTCCCCAGATATAGTCGCGCGCCGCCGCGCTGGTATTGCCCTCGCCGAACAGGTTGAGCGGCTGGCAGCCCGCCGCGGCAGGATTATTCTGCAGCACGGCGCGGCAGACGATGGTGCCATTGGGCGCGCGCACCGCGTCGATCGCGAAGTTGATGTACGCCGTCACCGGGTTCTGCGCGGTGCGCGAGGCGTAATGGTTCTCGCCATAGGAGAAATGGCCGTCGATCTTCCAGCTGGAGTCGGCGAACCGCTTCTCGAACCCGATCACGCCATGCGGCGTCTCGTTGGTGATGATGTAGTCATTATTGCCGATGTCGTGGCCGATGCGGCTGATGTTGAAGCTCTGCACATTGGCCGGCAGCAGCGCCAGCACCTGCGCCGGGATGAAGGGATTGTCGCGCCGGATGGCCTGGCTCGTCAGGCGGATCGGCACGCCGTCGAGATCGCCCTTCGACCAGGAGAAGCCGCCCTCGACATAGCCCGTGAAGGTGTCCGAGAAGTCATAGTAGAGGCTGCCATAGCCGGTGAAGCGGCTCACCGCCGGCACCAGCGCCGTGTCGGTGATCGTCGCCTTGCCTTCGCCGCCGATCATCGTCGAGCCGCCGAAGATGGCGCCCTTCTGGAACGGACGGATCGAGCCGTCCGGGTTGAAGGTCATGTTCGTGAGGCCGGGGATCGTGCTGATGATGACGCCGCCCGAGCCGAGATTGGCGTGCACGTTCGGCGCAAGGATGAAGGCAGGCTGGCCGAAGCCCGCCGTGCCGGGGGTCGTGCGCTGGCCGTTGCTGACGATCATCCACTCCTCGGAGCCCCACTTGCGGTGGTAGATGTCGGGTACGCCGGTATTGTCCGAATAGTCCGCGCTCAGCACGAGATGGCCACGGTCGTCGTCGAAATCGATGCCGCCGATGCCGCCGATACGCAGTGTGCGCGAGTCGCCGCGCTCGGAAATCCCGCCCTGCGCCGTCAGGTTGATGCCGTCATAGCGCTTGCGCATGATGATGTTGACCACGCCCGAGACCGCATCCGACCCATAGAGCGCCGAGGCGCCGCCGGTCACGATGTCGACCCGCTCCATCATCAGCGTCGGCAGCAGGTTGAGGTCGGTCGTGGTCGGCACGCCGAGATTGCTCGCCGGCGCGAACGGCACGACGCGCGAACCGTTGACCAGCACCAGCGTGCGCTGCCCGCCGAGCGCGCGCAGGTCCGCCGTCGCCTGGGCGGGACTGGACGTATTGGTCGCGTTGGCGCCCGGCGAGCGCGTGGCTTTGAAGGCCGGATTCTGGTTGAGCACTTCCATCACCGTGGTGGCGGCCTGCTTCTCGATCACCTCGGCGGTGACAACCTGCGTCGGCGTCGGGGCCTGGAGGCCGTTCTGCGCGGTGCGGGAGGCCGTAACGACGATGTCCCGGTTGGTTTCGTCCGTGTCTGCCGCGGCGTCGCCGCCCTGCGCATGCGCCGCCGCGCCCATCACCATCGCCGTCGCGAATGCGGTCGTGATCAGCAGCCGCTGCGACCGCGAGACCGAACCTGCCTTGAAGCGCGCCATGTGCCTCCCCTCCCTGTGTGGCTTTTCATGTCACAATATTGAACGCCATTCGGCATTTTTCTTTACCGGGTAAATAAGGCAGGCTGATAAAAAGGCAAGCCGCTTTTGCCCGCCAACCCTACGGCTCCCGCATATTTCCGGAATTTTCGGCGCGCGGTGGGCGATATGTCCGGTCAACTTTTCGCTTGCCGAAAAGCGTCGCGCGCGCGAACCGAACCGCTGTGCCGCGCCGATGCATCCGCCAGCCGGACGTCTCACATCCTGTCCCATTGCGAGGCAGCCAGAGGACATAGGTATTTATGCGGAGGGACGCAGACGCCCGGATCGTCATTCTGCCGCGCAGGAAACACTGAAGGGGGTTGTCATGAAGATCTTGCTTTCGATCACACTTGCCGCCGCCACATTGGGGACTCTCGCCGCGCCCGCACAGGCCGACGAGCTCGCTGTGGACATCCAGTCAGGTCAGCTCTTTTATCGGGGCTCCTTCCAGAACTTCGGCTGGTCCTTCTCTTTGTCCAAGACGATCGGTATCAATGGCCTCGGCATTTACGACTACCAGGGCGACGGCCTCGTCGACGTGCATCAGATCGGCCTGTGGGATTCGAACCACAATCTGCTGGCCACCACCATGGTCGACAGCGGCGATCCGCTCACGGGGGATGCGGGAGGTGGCTGGCGCGTACGGTCGATCTCGACGCTGGTATTGGGTCCGGGCACCTATGTGCTGGGCGCCCACTATACGACCATCGGCCTCGACGGCGACTACTTCGTCGGCCAGACCGGCTTCACGCTTGCGGACGGCCTGACCCATCTGGACTCGCTGGTCACGACGGGCGCGATCCTCGGCTTCTCGGAGCCGGTCTCGAGCAGCGACTTCGGCGCACTCGGCTATTTCGGCCCGACGATGCGGATCACACCCGTGCCCGAACCCGCCGCCTGGGCGATGATGATCGCCGGTTTCGGCCTGATCGGCGCTGGCCAACGCAGGCTGCGGCAGCGCACGGCCGTGACGTTCGCCACCGCCTGAACCGATTGGCCATCGTGGCCAGCATGAGCGCCCCGGTCGCAAGGACCGGGGCGTTCTCGCATTCCCGAACCGCGTGCCGCATGCCCGCCGCGCCGCGATAGTGACAAATTCACTCTCTCCCGCTATGAGCGCCCGCATGCCGAAGTCGATCACCCCGCTGACGACGACTACCACCACCCGGACGACTCCGGGGGGCCTCGGCACGCGCGTCACGCTCACGCACTGACGCGACCAGCCAGAGGCCCCACCCGGCGAGGGAAATGGGCTTCCGGCGATCCCCAATCCCTTTCCAGCCTCTTTTCAATCAGGCCGGCCCCGCCTAAGCGCAGGACCGCAGACAGGGACAAGACCGATGAGCGAACTATTGAAGATCACGCTGCCCGATGGCTCCGAGCGCCAGGTCGCGCCCGGCACCACGCCGGCGCAGATCGCCGCCGACATCGGCCCCGGCCTCGCCAAGGCCGCGCTTGCCGCCAAGGTCGATGGCGAGCTTTACGACATCATGCGCCCGCTCGAGGCCGACGCGCAGCTCGCGCTCGTTACGGCAAAGGACGAGAAGGACGCGCTGGAACTGGTCCGCCACGATTATGCGCATGTTCTCGCTGAGGCGGTGCAGGCGCTGTTCCCCGGCACGCAGATCACCTTCGGTCCCTCGACGGACGACGGCTTCTATTATGACGTCGCCGCCCCAGCCTCGCGCGGCCCGTTCACGGAGGAGGATCTTCCCGCGATCGAGGCGAAGATGCGGGAGATCATCGCCGCCGACAAGCCGCTGCGCCGAGAAGTGTGGAGCCGCGAGGCGCTGATCGAGCGCTGGGCGAGCCAGGGCGAGAGCTTCAAGGCCGAGTGGGCGGCCGAGCTTCCCGGCGACGAAGATCTGACGGTCTACTGGTCGGGCGGCGACTGGCTGGACATGTGCCGCGGCCCGCACCTTGCCTCCACGGGCAAGCTCGACCCGCAGGCGTTCAAGCTGACACGCGTCTCGGGCGCCTATTGGCGCGGCGACCAGAAGAACGCGATGCTCTCGCGCATCTACGGCACGGGCTGGCTCAACAAGAAGCAGCTCGACGCGCATCTGCTGCGCCTGGAGGAAGCCGCCAAGCGCGATCACCGCAAGATCGGCCAGGAGATGGACCTGTTCCACCTCCAGCAGGAAGCGCATGGCAGCGTCTTCTGGCACCCCAAGGGCTATCTCATCTGGCGGGCGCTGGAAGCCTATATGCGCCGCCGCCTGGACGCCGCCGACTATCAGGAAGTGAAGACGCCGCAGATCATGGACGCGCGCCAGTGGGAGCAGTCCGGCCACTGGGGCAAGTATCGCGAGAACATGTTCGTCATCCCCGACGAGGTGCCGAACACGGAGGATGAAGGCCCGGTCGTCTCCAACGACGCGGACTGGATGGCGCTCAAGCCGATGAACTGCCCCGCGCACATCCTGATCTTCAAGCAGGGGATCAAGAGCTACCGCGACTTGCCGCTGCGCATGGCCGAGTTTGGCTGCTGCCACCGCAACGAGCCGCATGGCGCGCTGCACGGCCTGATGCGCGTGCGCCAGTTCACGCAGGACGATGCGCACATCTTCTGCCGCGAGGACCAGCTCGTCGACGAGATCGCGAATTTCTGCGACCTGCTCGATCTCATCTACAAGGATCTCGGCTTCTCCGACTACGCGATCAAGCTCGCGCTGCGCCCGGAGAAGCGCTTCGGCTCGGACGAGATGTGGGACTGGTCGGAACAGTCGATGCGCGACGCCGTCGCCGCCACGGGCCGCAACACGGCCGAATGGGGCTGGGAGGAACTGCCGGGCGAAGGTGCGTTCTATGCGCCCAAGCTCGAGTTCCACCTGACCGACGCGATCGGCCGCACATGGCAGGTCGGCACGATCCAGACAGACACGGTGCTGCCCGAGCGCCTCGACGCGAGCTATGTGGGCGAGGACGGCGAGCGCCATCGCCCGGTCATGCTCCACCGCGCGATTCTCGGCTCCTACGAACGCTTCATCGGCATTCTGATCGAACATCATGCCGGCAAGTTCCCGATATGGCTGGCGCCGGTGCAGGCAGTGGTCGCGACGATCGTCTCGGACGCCGACGGCTATGCCGCCGAGGTCGCCGAGAAGATGCGCGCCGCGGGCCTGCGCGTGGACACGGACCTGCGCAACGAGAAGATCAACTACAAGGTGCGCGAGCACAGTCTCGCCAAGGTGCCGAACCTGCTCGTCGTCGGCCGTCGCGAAGCGGAGGAGGGCACCGTCGCCCTGCGCCGCCTCGGCTCGGACGAGCACCAGAAGGTGATGACGGTCGACGATGTCATCGCCCAGCTGGTGGCCGAGGCAACGCCGCCGGATCTGCGCTGAGCATCGTGAACGGAGCGGCTGGCCGGGATATTCGGGTTCCGGCTAGCCCGCCAGCCGCTCATACAGCGTCAGGCCGATCTCGAACGCGATGAGCGCGATGATCGCCAGTTCCAGCCGCACCGATCGCCGTTCCTGCCCCAGGTTGAGCAGGATGTCGGCCGCGTCGCCGAGCGCGTCCAGCTTGCGGTCGATCGCGCGCGCCCGCTCGTCCAGCTCGAACTCGTCCTCCAGGCGCGCATAGAGGCGCTCCAGCGCGGGATGGTCCCACAGCAGGTCCGGCTTCTCGCCGATCTGCGCGCGGCCGACCATGCCGTGCCGAGTCGCCAGCACGGCGCCGATCTGGCGGATGACGTCCCGCGCCGGCATGCCCGCGCGCCCCTCGGTCCGCATGGTCCGCACCAGCGGGTCGATCCGCTCGAAGGCATCACCGATCAGCGTCTCGTCGCGCGCCAGGATGACGCTGCGGGCCAGCACCGTCGCGGTCAGCAGCAGCCGCTCCGCGCTCGCCTCGCGCAGCAGCACGCGGCCGTCGGCCTGCACCTGCTCTTCCGCCGCCGGCGCCACCTCGATGATCGCGGTCTCGATCTCGTAGCTGTCGACCGGATCGCTGACATGATCGCGCAGCGCCGCGATGGTCCGCTCTTCCGCCTGCGCGCTCGCGCCGAACAGCACGACCACGCCATAAGGGAAGACGAAGACGACGCCGCTCTCGCCCGGCCCTAGCGTCTCGGCATCGACGAAATCGAGCAGCGCGCGCGTGTCGATCCGCGCGCCGAGCAGCAGGGCGCGAATCTCCGCCGACTCGGGGTCGCCGCGCAAGCGCCGCCCCATCACCTGCCTGCTGACAACTGCCGGCGCACGCGTTTCGATTGCTGCCACCGCCCGAGTCTCCCGATGCCGCCGGGGCGGCTGCACTCGCGCGGAGGGTGCGCGTGCCTGTTGCAAGAGTCCAGATGCTTGCATCGAAAATGGCGGAAGCGCAGGGATTCGCATGTTCCGGGTCCGTTAACCGACTGTGGCTAAGGGGCCGCAGTCGGGCCTCTTTCCCGGGCCACCTCTTTAAGTTGCGCTCAAAAACCGTTAAGTTAAGAGACCCACCGAACAACCCTGAGGAGAACTGGCTATCCGTCCCCCTATGATGCGCCGCCCGATGGCGCCGCCGCAGCCGATGAACGGCCCGCGCTACAATGAATTCATCAATGTGCCCAAGGTGCGCGTCATTGATGAGAACGGCGAAAATCTCGGCGTGATGTTCACGCGTGAGGCGATCGAGCAGGCTGCCGAAGTCGGCCTGGACCTCGTGGAGGTCTCGCCCACCGCCGATCCGCCGGTGTGCAAGTATCTCGACATCGGCAAATACAAGTACGAGGCCCAGAAAAAGGCCAATATCGCCCGCAAGACCCAGAAGACGCAGGAGATCAAGGAGATCAAGATGCGTCCGAACATCGACGATCATGACTATGATACGAAGATGAAGAAGGTCCATGATTTCATTGGCGAAGGCGACAAGGTCAAGGTCACGCTGCGCTTCCGCGGCCGCGAGCTCGCGCACCAGCAGCTCGGCATGCAGCTGCTCCAGCGCGTCGCCGAGAACACCGCCGAGATCGCCAAGGTCGAGTCCTATCCGCGCATGGAAGGCCGCCAGATGCTCATGGTGCTCTCGCCCAAGGGGTGAGGCCACGGCCCGGCGGCGTCCGCATGGACGCCGCCCCGCCGCCATCCCCGGTCCCGCTCCGGTACCGAAATATGTGAAGCCGATGGCCCGCTTCACGGGGAATTCCCGCCTAATCATTTGAGGCTCGCGCGTGAGGCGCCTGCCGAATTGATTCTGTGGGAGACTTCAATGCATGTGAAGACAATCGCGCTTGCAGCGGTGGCCGGCCTCGCCGTGCTTCCGTCCGGGACGAGCGCCGCCATCCTGGACTTCAGCGGTAACATCTGCGGCGCGGCCGGCAACGGCTCCTGCGGCGACTCCTCGGAGATCGGCCAGAATTATGGCGACATAGCCGGCCAGCTCGACGTCTCGTACCGCTCGTTCAACGGCGGCACCGACGTCACCTATGAGCCGTTCCTGAAGCATTGGGCCGGCAACTACGGCGACCTCCTGCACGTCGTCTGGGGCGGCCCCGGCCCCACGGTCTACAAGGCCGAGATCATCTTCACGCCGGCGGCGGGCTATGAGGTTGCCCTGCTGTCGTTCGATGGCGGCTGCTACCAGAACAGGGGCTCCTGCCAGACACTGAACTATGCGATCACCTCGCTCGGCGGATCGGCGATCGACGGCGGCGCGACGGCGACCCTCTTCCCCGCCCATGTTTCGGTGGCCGTCAACAGCGGCTATTTCTCGGACGGCATCAAGCTCGTCTGGGGTCCGGATGCCTATGATGCCGGCCTCGACAACATCCTTTTCGAGGTGCGCGCGATCGGCCCGAACACGTCCCCCGTTCCGGAACCGGCGAGCTGGGCGATGCTGATAGCCGGCATGGGCATCGTCGGCGCGTCCATGCGCCGTCGCCGCACGCAGGTCCGATTCGCCTGACCCTTGCCGTCCGGCTGGCCGGACGCGGATCGACACGATGGGAAGGCGGCGTGGGGCCGCCGCCTTCTCCGCGTCGGCGCGCCGGACATGTCGGGCCAGCAAGCGAGAGTTGACCCGGACGCCGTCAGCGCTCAGATGGCACCGCCATGACCGAAGCCGTGCCCCTGCGCCTGTTCAACAGCCTGACGCGCTCCACCGAGCCGTTCGCGCCCGTCCACCCCGGTGAAGCGCGCGTCTACAGCTGCGGGCCGACCGTCTATAATTACCAGCATATCGGCAATATGCGGGCCTATGTGTTTGCGGACACGCTCGGGCGCACGCTGCGCTTCAAGGGCTATAAACTGCGCCACGTCATCAACATCACAGATGTCGGCCATCTGACCTCGGACGCCGACGAGGGCGACGACAAGATGGAGAAGGCGGCCGCGTCCCTCGGCAAGAGCGCCTGGGATATCGCGGCCTTCTATACCGCCGAGTTCAAGCGCGATCTCAACTGGCTCAACGTGCGCGAGCCCGCGCGCTGGACGGTGGCGACCGACTATGTGCCGCAGATGATCGCCGCGGCCGAGGCGATCGCCGACGCGCATTGCTATGCGTTGCCCTCGGGCCTGTATTTCGACGTCTCGACCGTCGCCGACTATGGCCGCCTCGCGCGCGCCACCACGGATGAGGGCGCCAAGGAAGATTGGGGCCGCATCGAGGAAGTCGAGGGCAAGCGCCACGGCGCCGACTTCGCGATCTGGCGCAACACGCCGGAGGGCGAGACGCGGCAGATGGAATGGGACTCGCCCTGGGGCCGCGGCGCGCCGGGCTGGCATCTCGAATGCTCAGTGATGAGCAAGGCCGAGCTTGGCCTGCCCTTCGACATCCACACCGGCGGCATCGACCATCGCGAGATTCATCACCCCAACGAGATCGCCCAGAACCAGGCGATCCAGGGCTTCGATGCCGGCCATGGCCATCTCGATTGCGCCCAGAACAGCGGCGCGCGCATCTGGATGCACAACAATTTCCTGATCGACCGCGGCGGCAAGATGTCGAAGTCGGCGGGCGAGTTCCTGCGCCTGCAACTGCTCGCCGACCGCGGCTATCACCCGCTCGCCTACCGATTGATGTGCCTCCAGGCCCATTACCGCAGCGAGCTGGAGTTCAGCTGGGACAATCTCGGCGCCGCCCTCACCCGCCTCAAGCGCATGGTGATGGCCATCGCGCAGCTTCGCGGCGTGCCCGCTGCCGAGACGGTGCGCAACAACAAGCTTACGCCCTTGCTCGCGCAGTTCGATGCCGCGATCAGTGACGATCTCAACACCGCCGTCGCGCTCACCCTGCTCGACGAGGCGGTTGGCACGAAGAAAGTTCCGGTCGAGGAGAAGCGCGCCGTCATCGAGGCGATGGACGCCGTGCTCGGCCTCGATCTGCTGTCCCTCACCCGCGCCGATCTGCGCCTGCACCCGACGGCCGCGACGATCACCGAGGAGGAGATCGAAGCCCAGCTCGCCCGTCGCAAGGAGGCGCGCGCTGCCAAGGATTTCGAGACGTCGGACGCGATCCGCGATTTGCTCCTCGCTGCCGGGGTCGAGGTGATGGACGGCGATCCGCTCGGCTGGGAGTGGCGGCTGACGTGATCGGGCGCGGGGCGGCACTCCTGCTGGTGCTGGCGTTCCTCGCGCCGTCTTCGGCAGTTGCCCAGCCGCCCGCCGCCACCGCGGAGGTCAGGGCGGCCGTCACCGCCCTCTACGCCCGCTATCGCGCCGCCCCATCCGCCGACGGCAGCCCCGCAAGCGACGACGCCGTCTATTCCCGCCGCACACGCGACCTGATCGCTCGCTGGCATCGCAGCCAGCCCGAGGACGAGGTAACACCGCTCGGTGATTTCGACTGGTTCTGCCAATGCCAGGACTATGACGAGAAGACCTTCGCCGTCACCGCGCTCATTGTCCGCACGGGCGACCGCGCCGGGACGTTCGAGGCCGCCGTCCGCTACGATATCGGCGGGGGCAACGCGCGGAGCCTGAGTCTCGTCATGATCCGCGAGGACCGCGACTGGAAAGTCGACGACATCCTCTTCGCCCGCGAGACGGACATTGCCGGCCTCCGCACCCAGCTCGCCACCGAGATCGCGGAGACCGAAAGACAGACACGCCAGCCAACGGGAGAGCGCCCATGACCAAGAAGCCCCTCATCGTCTTCCCCGAGCTTTATCGCGCGCAATTGCAGGCGATCCTGCCGGACAGCGTGGACGTGCGCGGCTTCACCGGCATCGAGGAGTGTCTCGAGCTGGCGCCCCAGGCGGACATAGGCTGGTTCGACGATTTCTCGATCGGCGCGCATGCCAAGGGACCGCTCGCCGCCGTCAACGCCAAGTGGATCAACACCGTGCTGGTGGGTCTCGACGCGCTGCCGACCAGGGAGATGGCCGCGCGCGGGCAGATCCTCACCAGCGGCGCGGGCATGATGCCGGACGTGGTCGCGGAATATGCGGTGATGGGCGCTCTCACGCTTGCCAAGCGGCTCGACGAGGTGGTGCGCGCGCATGACCGCAAGGAGTGGATCCGCCCGCCCAGCCGCTTCGAGATGCTGGGCAGCAGCGCCCTCATCATCGGCTATGGCGCGATCGGCAAGGAGATCGGCGCACGCCTCAAGGCGTTCGGGGTCAAAGTGACCGGCGTTAGGCGCGGCGCCGACGCAGACCCGGAGATCATCGGCCCGGACGCATGGCGTGGCCGCCTCGGCGAATTCGACTTCGTCATCCTCGCCGCGCCCAGCACCAGCGACACCAAGGCGCTACTCGGCGCCGACGAGCTGGCCGCGATGAAGCCCGGCGCGCGGATCGTGAACATCGCTCGCGGCGAGCTGATCGACCAGCCCGCGCTCATCGCCTCGCTCACCGCCGGCCACACCGGCGCCGCCTTCCTCGATGTCACCAGCCCCGAGCCGCTGCCTGCCGACGATCCGCTCTGGGATGCGCCCAACACCCTCGTCACCATGCACCTCTCCGGCCAGAGCCAGACCACCGCCTTCCAGCGCGCCGGCGCCCGGTTCCTCAGGAACCTGAAGCATTATCTCGCCGGCGAGCCGCTGGAGCATGTCGTGGATTTCTCGCGGGGATACTGAGCCGCATCGCGCAGGGACTCGCGTCACCCACGCCCGCATCGCCAACCGTCACCCAGCGAACGCTAGGGTCTCATCCGGCAGCGACGCGCCCTATGCGCGCAAAAGGCCAGGCCAGATGGAAACCGGCAAAACGGACCGGATATTCTACCGAACCAGAAAACCTCGCCTCCACACCCCGCGCTAGAATCGGCCACCGCACAGGAGCCGCCGATGCCAGCCAATCCGATCATCGTCCTGCCCGAGCAGCACCGCGCTGCCGTCCAGTCCCTGATGCCGGAGACCATGCTCGACCTGCGCGGCTTCACCGGCCTCGAGCAATGCCTCGCGCTCGCTCCGCTGGCCGAGATCGGCTGGTTCGACGATTTCGCCTCCGGCTGCCTCTATCATGGCCCCCGCGCCGCGGTGAACGCGACCTGGATCAACACCAGCGGGGTCGGCCTCGACATCTTCCCGCTCGCGGACATGAAGGCGCGCGGACAGACCCTCACCAACGGCAACGGCCTGATGCCGGACATCGTCGCGGAATGGGGCGCGATGGGCGCGCTCATCCTCGCCAAGCGCTTCGACACGGTGCTGCGCGCGCATGACCGGCAGGAATGGCTGGCTACCCCACCCAGCCGCTTCGAGCTGCTCGACAGTACCGCGCTCATCATCGGCCAGGGCCAGATCGGCGGGGAGATCGCCACGCGGCTGCGCGCTTTCGGCGTCAGGGTGACGGGCGTGCGCCGCAATCCCGGCGCGGAACCCGACATGATCGGCCCCGACGACTGGCGCCCCCGCCTCGGCGAGTTTGATTTCATCATCCTCGCCGCACCCAATACCGGCGAGACCAGCCAGATGATCGGCGCGGCCGAGCTGGCGGCGATGAAACCCGGCGTGCGGATCGTGAACATCTCGCGCGGCGCCCTCATCGATCAGCCCGCCCTCATCGCCGCACTCGAAACCGGTCAGGTCGGCAGCGCTTTTCTCGATCCCACCACGCCCGAGCCGCTTCCCGCCGACGACCCGCTCTGGCGCGCGCCCAACACCATCATCACCATGCACCTCTCCGGCGCCGCCCAGAACACCGCCGCGACGCGCGGCCGCGCGCGCTTCGTCAAGAACCTGAAGCACTATCTCGCCGGCGAGCCGCTTGAGCACGTCGTCGACTACGGCCGGGGATATTGAGCGCCGTCAGCGCCGGGGAACGATCACCAGTTCATAAGGGATATAGAGCATGACATCGGAGGGCCCCGAACGGCTCCACTGCACCGGCATGTTCAGCCCCTTGATCTCCACCCCATAGCCCTCGCCGATGGTCTGCGCGAGCGCCCGCGCGTCGGTGGCGATGACGCCGGCAATCTGCTGGCGATAGCTGTCCGGCCCGATCACGGAGAGCGTCGAATCGCCCATCTCGTCCATCTGCGCACGTCCCACTTCCGGCACAGTCTCGATGAACTTGGCGATCTTCGCCTCGGCCTGCTGTCCGGTCGTTCCGGGCGAGAGCCGCACCTTGACGAGGAAGTCCACGCGCTGACTGTCGGGACGACTGTCGGCTCGCCGCACGAGATCCTCGAGGTTCTGCGCGGTCAACTGGGTCAGGATATAGTCGCCATAGGCGAGCTCGATGCCGTTGGCGGGGGCCATGGCAACGGCCTTGCCGAGCATCGCGTAAATCTCCTGGCTTCGCTGCTTGGGATCGCGCGTGTCACCGCGAATCGCCACTTCCTGCACGAGATAGTCCGCCGACTTCCGCAGCCCGACTGCCGGCATCTCCCGGCTATAATCATCTTGCTCGATGCGACTGCCGGTCACGATGATTTCCGCGGAATTGAGATCCTGAGCCTGCGACGGCGCGGCAAGAACCAGCAGCGCGACCGCGCCAAGCAACCGATGAAGCATGAAATCCCTCTCCCTCTTTGTCCGTCCATCCTTCCAAGCTTGCGGGCACTGTCAAGCGGTCCGCTGCAACACCGCTTCAATTTGCTGGAGGAACGCCCTAGCATCCCACCATGATCCGCTCCGACCGGCGCCTGCTCACTCTCGCCATCGCCCTGTCGGGACTCGCCGGCTTCGTCGATTCGCTCGGCTTTCTCAGCGCCGGCGGCTTCTTCGTCTCGTTCATGAGCGGCAATTCCACCCGCTTCGCCGTCGGCGTGAGCGAGGGGACGAGCGCCGCGCTCATCGCCGCTTCCCTGATCGCCGGTTTCGTGGCGGGCGTGGTTCTGGGCGGGGTGATCGGCCACAGGGCAGGCGCCGCGCGTCGCCCGGCCGTGCTGGCGCTGATAGCCGCTCTGCTCGCCGCTGCCGCCATCGCCGCGCCGTTCTCGCTGCCCGCAGCGCTGGCCCTCATGGTCCTCGCCATGGGCGCGGAAAATGCCGCGATGGCCGACAATGGCGAGGTGCGCTTCGGCCTCACCTACATGACCGGCGCGCTGGTCCGCACCGGCCATGCCCTCGCCAATGCGCTGACCGGCCGGGATCCCGGTCCCTGGCATGCCGACCTCGCGCTCTGGATCGGCCTCGTGCTCGGCGCGGTCGCCGGAGCCGTCGCTTATGCCGCGCTTGCCCTTGCCGCGCTCTGGCTCGCGACTTGCTGGGCCGCGCTGCTCATGTTCGCCGCTCTCCTCCTGCGACCGGCCAGCCCGTAACAAAATTTCACTCGCTCACAGCAAGATTTCCGCCGCGTCCTCCCCGGGCCGTTTCCCCGCAATCACCTTGCCTCGCGCGGGGTTAGGGCGTAGGGGCTTGCCCCCGGTCCGCTGCGCCCTATCTCGCGGCGCGTGGCCGCATGGAGCTTTGAGATGAAGACGGCGAATTGGACTCCCGCGAGCTGGCGGGATCATGAAGGATTGCAGATGCCCACCTATCGCGACGGCGCAGCGCTGGCCGCGACCGAAGCGCAGCTTGGCAGCTTTCCTCCGCTCGTCTTTGCCGGCGAGGCCCGTCATCTGAAGGCCGATCTGGCCAAGGTCGCCGCGGGCGAATCGTTCCTGCTGCAGGGCGGCGACTGCGCCGAATCCTTCGCGGAATTCCACCCGAACAACATCCGCGACACGTTCCGCGTGCTGCTGCAGATGGCGGTCGTGCTGACCTTCGCCAGCAAGCTGCCGATCGTGAAGGTCGGCCGCATGGCGGGCCAGTTCGCCAAGCCGCGCTCGGCCAATACCGAGACGATCGATGGCGTCGAGCTGCCGAGCTATCGCGGCGACAATGTGAACGACATCGCCTTCACGGCGGAAGGCCGCGAGCCGGATCCGGAGCGGATGATCCGCGCCTACAACCAGTCGGCCGCGACGCTCAACCTGCTGCGCGCCTTCTCGACCGGCGGCTATGCGAGCCTCGATCGCGTCCATGGCTGGATGCTGGATTTCATGGGTCGCAGCCCGTGGGCGAAGAAATTCCACGAGATGGCAGACCAGATCGGCACTGCGCTCGACTTCATGAAGGCCTGCGGCCTCAATCCCGAGACCGTGCCCCAGCTCGGCGGCACCAGCTTCTACACCAGCCATGAGGCGCTGCTCCTCCCCTATGAGCAGGCGCTGACCCGGCAGGATTCGCTGACCGGCGACTGGTACGACACCAGCGCGCACATGCTCTGGATCGGCGACCGCACCCGCTTCGAGGGTTCGGCCCATGTCGAGTATCTGCGCGGCATCGGCAACCCGATCGGCATGAAGGTCGGCCCGAGCCTGACGCCGGACGTGCTGCTGCGCCTGCTCGACACGCTCAACCCGGCGCGCGAGGCGGGCCGCATCACGCTCATCACCCGCTACGGGCACGACAAGATCGAGGCCGGCCTGCCGCCGCTCGTCCGCGCCGTGCTGCGCGAGGGGCATCCGGTGGTGTGGTCCTGCGACCCGATGCACGGCAACGTCGTCAAGGCAGCCAATGGCTACAAGACGCGCCCGTTCGAGCGCATCCTCGCCGAGGTGCGCGGCTTCTTCGCCGTGCACCGCGCCGAGGGCAGCTTCGGCGGCGGCATCCATGCCGAGATGACAGGCCAGAACGTGACGGAATGCACCGGCGGCGCGGTCGACGTGACCGAACAGAGCCTGGCGGACCGCTATCACACGCATTGCGATCCGCGCCTCAACGCGGCGCAGAGCCTGGAACTGGCCTTCCTCCTCGCCGAAATGCTCAACGACGAGCTGGCCGAGCGGCGCAAGGCTGCGGCCTGACCTTCCCCACCCCTCCCCTGAAGGGGAGGGGCTAGATAAGAACCCCTTGCGCGCGCTGCATTCTCTGCCAAATAAGGAGAGTATGCTTTCGCAACGCACTCGCTATTCGATCCGCGCGCTGCAGCATCTCGCGCGGCATTATGGCGCAGGGCCGATCCAGCTGGCCGATATCGCCGAAGCGCAGAACATCCCGGCCAAGTTCCTCACCGTCATCCTGTCCGAGCTGAGCCGCGCCGGTCTCGTCGCCACGCGCCGCGGGCGGGACGGCGGCTACTGGCTCGCCCTTCCGCCCATCGACATCCGCTATGGCGACATTTTCCGCCTCACCAACGGCGCCCTCGCGCTCGTTCCCTGCGCCAGCCGCTTCGCGCACCAGCCCTGCAAGAACTGCGTGCCCGAGGAGGAATGCGAGTTGCGCCGGATCATGCTAAAGGTGCGCGACGACACGGCGGCGATCCTGGATACGCTGACGCTCGCCGACAAGTTCGAGGATCTGGGCGAAGACGAGGTAGCATGAAGCGGCTCGACATCGCGGTCACCGGCGGCTGCCAGTGCGGCGCCGTGCGCTACAGCTCCAGCCAGCTCATGGACAATGCGCATGTCTGCCATTGCCGCATGTGCCAGAAGGCGGTCGGCAACGTCTTCGCGGCGCTGGTCGGCGCCCCCAATGACCGGCTGGTGTGGACGCGCGGCGAGCCCTCCACCTTCCGCTCCTCCGATCTCGCCGAGCGCGGCTTCTGCCCCCAATGCGGCACCCCGCTGTTCTACCGCAGCGTCGGCGGCACCCGCACCGGCCTCACCATCGGTTCGCTCGACGATCCCAATGTCGCGCCGCCGCAGATCCAGGTCGGCATGGAAGGGCGCTATGCCTTTCTCGATGGGCTCGCGGCGCTGCCGGACAATGGCGCGACCGAGAACGACATGGTCGAGGAAGCGCCCGTCATCCGCGCCAGCAATCACCAGCATCCTGACCATGACACGGAGCAATGGCCCCCCGCATGACTCTCACCCTGCACGGCATCCCCAATTGCGACACGGTCAAGAAGGCACGCACCTGGCTGGAGAGCCAGGGCATCGCTTATGACTTTCGCGACTACAAGAAGGCCCCGCCCAGCCCGGCGGAGCTGAAAGGCTGGACCGGCGCGGTCGGCTGGGAGCCGCTGCTCAACAAGGCCGGCACCACCTTCAAGAAGCTGCCGGACGTGGACAAGACCGGGATCGACGAGAGCAAGGCGATCGCGCTGATGGCCGCCAATCCCTCGGTCATCAAACGCCCGGTCGTGACCGGCGCGGGCAGCCTCCTGGTCGGCTTCAAGCCCGATCAATGGGCGGCGGCGCTCACGGCCTGAAGGGCCACCCGCCCGCGCGCCGGGCGAACCAGAAAGATCAGGGAGGAGCAGGCAGGCATGGTCACGCAGAAGAAGCCGGGGCTGCACGTCGAGGACGGCTTCTTCTTCGCGCTGGTGCTGGTCGTCTCGATCGCCTTCGCGCTCATCCTCGAGCCCTTTTTCGCGGCGATCCTGTGGGGCGTCATCGCCGCGATCCTGTTCGCGCCGGTGAATCGTCGCCTGCTCGTCGCGCTGAAGGGCCGCAGCAATCTGGCAGCGGGCCTCACCCTGCTGCTGATCGTGGCGATGGTCATCATTCCCGCCATCCTGCTCACCATGGCGCTCATCAACGAGGTGTCGGCCTATTATGGCCGCATCCAGTCTGGCGAGATCAATTTCGCCGCCCTGTTCGCGCAGCTCCAGGCCAGCCTGCCGGACTGGGCCAGAACCTATCTCGATCGCTTCGGCCTCACCGATTTTTCCGCGTTGCGCGAGCGGCTGGACGCGACCCTCACCACCAGCTTCCGCTCGCTTGCCACGCGCGCCGTGATCATCGGCCAGGGCGCCTTCAGCGTGCTGATGGCGCTGGGCGTGATGCTTTATCTGGCCTTCTTCCTGCTGCGGGACGGCGATGTGCTCGCCGAGCGGGTGACGCGGGCCGCGCCGCTGCGCGCGACCCATCGCGAGGCGTTGCTGAACCAGTTCGTGCTGGTCATTCGCGCCACGATCAAGGGCAGCATCGTCGTCGCCATCATTCAGGGGCTGATCGGCGGCATCGTCTTCTGGGCGCTGGGCGTGGAAGGCGCGCTGCTCTGGGGGGTGCTGATGGGCTTCTTCTCCCTGCTCCCCGCCATCGGCACCGGCCTCGTTTGGGTGCCCGTGGCGCTCTATCTCTTCGTCACCGGCGCGCTTATCAAGGGCATCATCCTCGTCCTCTGCGGGGTCTTCGTCATCGGCATGGTCGACAATCTGCTGCGTCCGGTGCTGGTCGGCCGGGATACGCGTCTGCCCGACTATGTCGTGCTGATTTCCACGCTGGGCGGGCTGGAGCTGTTCGGCTTCAGCGGCATCGTCATTGGTCCGGTGATCGCGGCCCTGTTCATCGCCATCTGGACCAACCTCGCGGCGCTCCGCGCGCCGGAGGAAAACGCGGCCTGACGCGGGCGACGGATCGCCACCCTGTCCTACACCCCCCGCTTCGTGTCACGATCGTAGCGCGTGCCCGCGAACGCCCCGGCTCTTTGATCCCGTAAAATTTCCGCAAATCCAATGGCTTCGTGCGAGCAAGCGCGAACTTTGGCGCGATCGCAAGACGCCACACGGGGGCAGTTAACGAAGTTCCGAACAAAAAAGGTCACAAACACAAACATTTACACCTTCGCCATGGTGTAGGAAATGCGCATAGTTCGGGCGGTTCGGGTAGGTTTCTGAAAAGAAGTCGCGCGCCGGCCCCGACATCGTGCCGGAACCGGCGCGCTTCCCCTTTTTTACATCGTCTTGGTCGAGGTCGTGACAGTCGTCGTTTCGGTCGCCGTGCGAGTCGCCGGCTTCACCGGCTTCTTCGCGACCTTGGTCTTCACGACCTTGCGAGTCGACCGGGTGGCGGCCGGCTTGGTCTCCGTCGTCACCGTCGTCTCGACCTGTGCGGCGTTGGCGGCCGCGACGGCCTCGTTCGCCCGCACAGCCGAGGAGATCGCCGCCTGCTCCGCATTGGCAGCCCGTGCCTGGGCATCGGCCGCCTGCTGCTGGGCGATGGCGGCATTGGTCTCGGCGGCCTGCGTGCGGGCATTGGCTTCCTGCGCGCTCTGCGCATTCACATTGGCTTCAGCGCCCTTGATGCGCTGGGTCTGGCCCAGCGCCGCCTCGGCGATGGCGGACGCGCGATTGGCGGAGGCGATCGCCTCCTCCTTGCGGCCCGCCGCCAGGTCCTCCTTGGCGGTCCTCAGGGCATTGCGGGCCTCGGCCTGCTGTTCGGGCAGGGTGGAGGCTACGCCGGCCATGTCGCCGGCCTGGATGCGGCCCTCGGCGTGCGCGATCGCGGTTCGAGCGCGATCGGCCTTGCCTTCCGCATGCGCCGGAGCGGTGGCGGTGAAGATCATGGCGAGTGCGACAGCCGAAGAGGCCAGAGTCTTAGATCGAAACATGGGAATTTCTCCTCTATGTACGACCCCCGATGCCGCCAATAACGTCGCAGGCGGCAGGGCGTTCCACGCCGATCCGGGGCGCCGCTGCCCGGCGCCGGTGCGGCGATCGGCCTTTTTCCCTGATTTCAGGAGACAAGGCGGGTTGACGATTCGGCGGATGGCGTCTAATGGCCCGGCCTTCGCGCGGGCTCGCTGGCTCCCTTCCGGGGATTCGCGCCGCGTCCATGTAACAGTTTCGAGTTCGAGGAATCCAAATGGCCAATACGCCTCAGGCAAAGAAGCGCATCCGTCGCAACGCGCGTCGCGCCGAAATCAACGGCAGCCGCATGAGCCGCGTGCGCACGCTCGTCAAGAAGGTCGAGGCAGCGCTCGAGGCCGGTGACAAGGTGGCTGCGCAGGCCGCTCTCAGCGCCGCTCAGCCGGAAATGGCCCGTGGCGTCGCCCGTGGCGTGCTCCACAAGAACACTGCCTCGCGCAAGTTCGGCCGCCTGACCAAGCGCGTCGCCGCGCTGGCCTGAGCCGTCGTCTCCTGGCGAAACGAAAGACGGCGCCGGTCTCCGGCGCCGTTTTCGCGTGCGCGCGGTGGCGGCGATCAGCCCGCCAGCACCCGTGTATCGATCGGTGAGACATCCACCGAGTTGAACGTCTTCTGCGACGCGCCGCCGACGAACACCCCGTCGATCGGCGAAATGTCCGAATAATCCCGCCCCAGCGCGACCACCAGATGATCCGCGCTGGCGAGCACGCCATTGGTCGGATCGACGCCGACCCAGCCCCGCTGCGGCCCGCACCAGACCGCGACCCAGGCATGCATCGCATCCGCGCCCACCAGCCGCTGCTGGCCCGGCGGCGGATAGGTCCGCAAATAGCCGCTCACATAGGCTGCCGGCAGCCCGACCGCGCGCAGCGCGACGATCAGCACATGGGCAAAATCCTGGCAGACGCCCCGGCGGATGGCGAAGGCCTCGGCGACGGGCGTATCGGCCTCCGTCGCCTTGGTGTCATAATCGAACAGCGCCTGGATGGTCCGGGCGAGCGCCAGCGCGCTGTTGAGGCAATCGCCATCGGCCGGCAGGAACGGCCGCGCCCAGGCGGTGATCTCCGGCACCATCGGCAGCAGGCGCGAGGGGAACAGATAATGCGCGGGCGAGAGCAGCCCGATGTCGCGCACGGCGGGCGCCGCCCGTGCCACCTCCGCGATGGTCATTCCCGGCGCCAGGTCCAGTTCCGCCTCGCCGACATCAGCGATGAAGGTCGAGCGCACTTCCAGCGTCGCGATCGGCTTCACGATCTCGGCCCGGGTGAGATGGAAGGGGTAGGCCCCGCTCCGCTCCTCGCGCAGGTCCGGCAGCGGCTCGATCGCCAGCTCATAATCCTCGACCCGCTGGCGGGGCCAGGCGATCGGCTCCAGCCGCAGGTTGAAGTGCGCCAGCCGCACGGGCGGATCATAGTCGACCCGGATGATGTGGCTCACCTTGTACCTCATGCGAGCCTCGTCATGCCCGAGGCGCGCGGCGCGTCCTCGCCCTTGAGGAAGAAGCGGTCGTTGATCCGGTCTGAAAGCTCCAGCAGCCAGGTCTCGATGGCGTCGAGGTCCGCCGCGGTCAGCGTCTCCGCCGTCGCGGCCCGCAGCCGCGCGGTGATGGCGGTTGCGAGCTGGACCGGCGGCTCGGGCATGCCGTCGTCGCGCAGTGTCGGCAGCGCGGTCAAATGGGCCAGGATCGCATCCGCCTGAAAGGCGAGCGAGCGCGGATTGCCCGGCTCCAGCACCAGCATGTCGCGCACCGGCGTCAGCGCGAGACCTGCCAGATAACGCGTGCGATAGCTGATCTGGCAATCGCTGAGATCGAGCAGCAGGTTGAGATCGCGCGCGCTCGCCCCGTCTCCGGCGAAGGTCTTGACCAGCCGGCAGAGGTGGATCGCCCGCTCCAGCCGCCGCCCCATGTCGAGGAAACGCCAGCCCGCGCCGCGCACCATATTCTCGGCGGAAAGGCCGGAGAGCGCCGCGCACCGATCGAGCAGGAGAGCGACGTGCGCGATCAGCCGCGAGCCATGCTCCTCGCTGACCGAGCCGATCTGCCGGTTCAGCAGGCGCCAGAAATCGATCGCGAGCCGCTCGCGCAGGCCACGGCCGATCTGCTCCGCCGCCGAGAACAGCGCGTGGACGCTGCCCGGCATCCCGGCATTGCCGAGCGCGTGCACGCACACCGCATTGACCCCGCCCTCCAGCGTGTCCTCCTGCGCCGCGCCCCAGGCGACGAGCGTCGCGGCGACGCGCTTCAGTGTGGGCTGGTCGAACGTGGAGGCCGCCTCCGCCTCGAGACTGCCGCCGATCAACACGCGCACCATGCGCAGCACCATTTCGCCGCGCTCCAGATATCGGGCGAGCCAGAAGAAATTGTCGGCCGCCTTGCTCGGCAGCGTGCCCGCCACGCGCCGGATGGCGACGCTCTGCCCGCTCTCGAGCAACGTGTCGGCCGCCTGCGGCTCGTCGCCGACGATGCAGACGTCGGCAGACATGTCGCCCTCGCCCATCAGCACGGCGCGCATGTCGTCATGGGCGGCGAGGCGCGCGAAGCCGCCTGGCATGGCCCGCCAGCGGCCCGCCGCATCCCGCGCGAGGAAGGCGCGCAGGATGAAGGGGCGCGGCAGCAGTTCGCCATGGACCAGCGCCGGCGTGGTCGAGAGCTGCACCAGTTCCTGCGCGACATAGTCCATCGGCCGCTGGTCGAGCTCGGCGAGGAAGGCGGCCCGCTCGCTCTCGCTCAACCGGGCGGCGAGGCGCGCGCGGCCATGGGGGATCGCCGGCACGGGCCGGGAGAAGGCCGATCCGATCGCCAGCGTGTCGACATGCTCGCGCACAAAGTCACGCTCCGTCTCCTGCCCGCACCACCAGGTCGCGACATTGGGGATGCGCAGCGGCTCGCCCAGCAGCAGCTCGGAAAGGCGCGGCAGGAAGGCCGCGAGCGCCGGCGTCTCGACCACGCCTGCGCCGGGCCAGTTCGCCATCGCGACCCGGCCCCGGCGAATGGCCTCGAACATGTCCGGCACGCCGATGGTCGAGCGCGCGTCGAAAGCGAGCGGGTCCAGCAGGTCCGTGCCCATGCGCCGCCAGAGGCCGTCGACCCGCTTCACGCCCTCGATCGTGCGCACATAGAGCTGCCCGTCGCGCACGGTCAGGTCTTCGCCCTCGACCAGTAATATGCCGAGATAGCGCGCCAAATGCGCCTGCTCGGGATAGCTCTGGTTGAAGCGGCCCTGCGTCAGCAGCGCGATGCGCGGGTCGGGCCGCTGGCAGATCGCGGCGAGGCCCTGGCGAAAATCCGCGAAGAAGGGCGCGAGCCGGGCAAAGTCCATCGCGCCCAGCGCATCGTCGGTCGCCCGCGTCATCGCGACCCGATTTTCCAGCGCGTAGCCGGCGCCCACAGGCGCGCGGACATAATCGGCGAGAATGCGCCACTCCCCATCCGGGCCGCGCGCCAGATCCGCCGCGTAGAATTGCAGCCGGTGCCCTCCGGGCGGCTCGACATCCTGCATCTGCCGCCAATAGCCGGGACTGCCGGTGACGATCGCCGCCGGCAGCTCGCCCTCGGCAACCAGTCCATTCGGCCCGTAAATATCCTTGAGCAGCAGCTCGAGCAGGTCGGCTCGCTGGGCGAGGCCCGCTTCCATGCCCTGCCATTGCCTGGCGTCGAGCAGCATCGGAATGGGGCTCAGCGGCCAGACGCGCTCCTCCACCTCGCCGGTGAGGCGAAAGGCCATGCCGAGATCGAGCACCTGCTGCGCCGCCCGATCACCGAGTGCCGACAGCCCCCCACGTTCCGGCGCGGCGAGCGCCTCCAGCATCCGCCCCCAATGCTCGGCCATGCCGGGTTCGCTGCCTGCGCTCAGCATGAGGTCGCTGCGACTCGCTTCCCGGCGATAGCGCCGCAAGGCGAAATCGAGATTGCCCTCCTCCGCGGTCGAGGCCGGGCTGCTGCTCAAAGGGTCGCGGGCCTGCGCAGATCGAGCGTCAACGGGAACTCTCCGGTCTTTTCCTCGGGCGGCACCGCCATCGATCCGGGCGTATGGCCATGATCCTGGAACCGCGCCTTGCGCCGCGCCTCCGCCTCATAGGCGTTGACCGGCACATCGTCATAGTTCCGCCCGCCCGGATGCGCCACGTGATAGACGCAGCCACCCAGCGAGCGCCCGCTCCAGCTGTCGAACACGTCGAAGGTGAGCGGCGCATCGCTCGGCAGGCGCGGATGCAGGCAATCCGCCGGCGCCCAGGCCTTGTAGCGCACGCCGGCGACCGCCTCCCCTGCGACCCCTGTCGCCGTCATCGGCAGGCGGCGGCCGTTGCAGGCGATGACATGACGCCCCTCGACCAGCCCGCGCACGCGCACCTGCAGCCGCTCGGTCGATGAATCGACATAGCGCACCGTGCCGCCGATCGCGCCCGTCTCCCCCAGCACATGCCAGGGTTCCAGCGCATGGCTGATCTCGAGGTCGACTCCTCCGGCGCACACTTCGCCATGCACCGGGAAACGGAACTGGCGCTGCGCTTCGAACCAGGCGGGATCGAAAGCGTAGCCGGCACGACCTAGGTCGCCCAGCACGTCGCGGAAATCCTCCCAGACGAAGTGCGGCAGCATGAACCGGTCGTGCAGCCGCGTGCCCCAGCGCACGAGCGAGCCATGCTGCGGTTCTCGCCAGAACCAGGCGGTGAGCGCGCGCAGCAGCAATTGCTGGGCGAGGCTCATGCGGGCGTCGGGCGGCATCTCGAAGCCACGAAACTCGACGAGACCGAGCCGCCCGGTCGGACCATCGGGCGAGAACAGCTTGTCGATGCAGATCTCCGTGCGGTGCGTATTGCCCGTCACGTCGACGAGGAGATTGCGGAACAGCCGGTCTACCAGCCATGGCGGCGGCGCCGCGCCGCCCATGAAGTCCTTGCCGCCCGGCCCGGGCACCTGGGCCAACGCGACTTCCAGCTCGTAGAGGCCGTCATGGCGCGCCTCGTCGATGCGCGGCGCCTGGCTGGTCGGCCCGATGAACAGGCCGGAGAAGAGGTAGCTCAGCGAGGGATGGCGCTGCCAGTAGAGCACGAAGCTCTTGAGCAAGTCCGGCCGGCGGATGAACGGGCTGTCGTTGAGGCTGGGGCCACCCAGCACGAGGTGATTGCCCCCGCCGGTGCCGACCGAGCGCCCATCGACCATGAACTTGTCCGCGGTGAGCTGATGCTGGCGGGCAATGTCATAGAGCGATTCAGTGAGCTCCACGGTTTCGGCCCAGGTCGAGACGGGGTGGATGTTGACCTCGATGACGCCCGGGTCCGGCGTGATCTTGAGCACCTGCAGGCGCGGATCGGGCGGCGGGGCATAGCCTTCGATACGCACCTCGACCTGGAGCGCCGCGGCCGCCGCCTCCACCTCGGCGATCAGCTCCAGATAGTCCTCCAGCGCTTCCACGGGCGGCAGGAAGACGGAGAGATAATGCGCCTTGGGCTCGACGGTGATCGCGGTGCGCACCGCGCCCTCGATGATCTGCTGCTCGACGCGCTCCTGCCGAACCGAGGGTTCCGCCTCGCCGCGCGCCATGATCCGCTGCTCGCGCGGGTCCGGCGCGGCCTGCTCCTCCCGCTGCACATGGAAATCGGCAAGCGGCTCGCGCGGCTCGCTGGTGTCGCGCGGATGGATGTAGGGGAAGGCGGCTGGCGACACATAGGGCAGCGATCCCAGCGGCAGGCGGTAGCCGATCGAGCTGTCGCCCGGTACGGCATGGAGCCGCCCGCGCCGCACCTGCCACACCTCGCTCATCCAACGCGGCGCCGCCTGCGCGGCCTGCCAGCGCTGGATCGGCAGCGCGAAGCCGATCGGATCGACCAGTCCCTGCGCGAAGGCCTTCTTCATCCGCTCGCGCGCTTCGATGTCGGCAAGCTTGCTGTCTTGCGGCGTCACGTTGACGGGCAGGTCCTCGGCCTTTTTCGACCATTCAAGCTCGTCCTCATAGACGGGCGCGACAAAGGCCGTGCCGACCCCAAGCCCGGAGGCGATCGCCGCCATGAAGCGCTCGGCCATCTCCGCCGTTGCCGCCGGCTTGCCCTCGCCATCCTCCCTGGCGATCAGCGCCGCATCCCGCCACACCGGCACGCCGTCCCGGCGCCAGTAGATCGCATAGGCCCAGCGCGGCAGGCTCTCGCCCGGATACCATTTGCCCTGGCCGTGATGGAGCATGCCGCCGGGCGCGAAGGTCTCGCGCAGGTCGCGCGTCAGCTTGTCCGCATAGCCCTGCTTGGTGGGGCCGACGGCGCCGCCGTTCCACTCATCCGCATCGCCGCCATTCTCGGCGACGAACGTCGGCTCGCCGCCCGTCGTCAGGCGCACATCCTGCGCAACCAGATCGGCATCGACCTGCGCGCCCAGCGCCTGGACCGCGGCCCAGCGCTCGTCGGTGAACGGCTTGGTGATGCGAACCGCCTCGGCGATGCGCGAGACTCGCATCTCGAAGCGGAAGTCCACCTCGGCCGGCTCGGCCATGCCCTCGATAGGCGAGGCGGAGCGATAATGCGGCGTCGCGCACAGCGGGATATGCCCCTCGCCCGCAAACATGCCCGACGTCGCGTCGAGCGCGATCCAGCCCGCGCCCGGCACGTAGACCTCGGCCCAGGCGTGCAGGTCCACCACGTCCTGCGTGACGCCTTTTGGCCCTTCGACCGGCTCGACATCGGCGACGAGCTGGATCGAGTAGCCCGAGACGAAGCGCGCTGCGAAACCGAGGCGGCGGAGCAACTGGACCAGCAGCCAGCCGCTGTCGCGGCAGGAGCCTATGCCCTGACGCAGCGTTTCTTCGGGCGCCTGGACACCCGATTCCATCCGGATCACATAGCCGATGCGTTGCTCGAGCTGGCGATTGACCTCGACCAGAAAGTCGATCGTGCGTCCTTCATGGCCGATATGCTGGGCGACCAGCGCCTCGAACAGCGGCCCCTGCGCCTCGGTCTCGAAATAGGCGGCGAGATCGCCGGCCAGCGCCTCGTCATAGGTGAAAGGATAGGTTTCGGCATAGGGCTCGACGAAGAAGTCGAACGGGTTGATGACGTCGAGATCGGCCAGCAAGTCCACCTCGACCACGAAGCGGTCGACCGGCTCCGGAAAGACCAGCCGCGCCTGCCAGTTGCCGTGCGGATCCTGCTGCCAGTTGATGAAATGCCCCTCGGGCTCGATGCGCAGGGCGTAATTGGGGATCCGTGTCCGGCTATGCGGCGCCGGTCGCAAGCGCACGACCTGCGGCCCCAGTCGGACCGGCCTGCTGTAGTGGTAGGCGGTGCGGTGATAAACGGCAGCCTTCAGCATGACACACAATCAACGGGAATATTGTGCAATGCGCAATAGCCAATGCGGGTCATTCCCCGATGGCAGCCTCCCTTTTTGTCTCAGGTGGGCACGCGGAGATCACCAGAGTTGGCTCGGGGAACTCATGTATTGAACTTTATCAATAAATTAAGGAAAGGCAGGCACAGGGAATCGGCACGAGGAGGGGCAGCCGAGGATGGACATGACCGAAGAGCGAACCGCGGTCGGAACGCATCTTTCCGGCGCCCTGATCGGGTGGAAGCGTCGCAATGCTCGTCACGGCGTCGTGCTGACTCTGCAGGTCGTCGAGAACGCTCCGCAGTTTCGGGATCATCAATATCATCGCGTCGTCATGGCGCTCAACGATCGCCAGCTGCGCTCCATGGCGCGCGATCTCGCCCGCGCCGCGGAAGCGCGCGGCATCGACCTTCGCCCCCGCCTGCCGATCCACAGACGCGTCTGGCGCGGCCTCAAGGGGCTGGTTGCCTAGGGCTCCGCTCGGCGCGCCGCCGCATCGAATCCTCCAGCCTGATCGCAGCATGCATGTCCGCGCCGCCGGATGCTCAGGACAGGGATCGAGAAGGAGCTGCCATCGCAGCGCAAATCCCTCGTTGAATATTATTCGATCTCGAATAGTTAGCCATATCGAGCAAATGCGCGGGGGACGGATGGCGTTGGGGAATCGCAGGCTGACGCGAGACGATAGGGCGCCTCTCCTTTTTCCGTCGCGACCCGGCGACGCAGCCCGATGACCGCGAAGCTTGGCCGGCCACAATTTTTCCTGATCTATCTGCTGTTGATGCTGAGCGCGATCAGCATCGGGATCATGATCAGCCTGTTGCCAGTGGTCGCTCGCACGGCAAAGATTCCTGACATTCTGATCGTTACCGCGCAGGCCATCACCGCCGGCTCTTGGATCCTGGTCGCGGGCTTCTGGTCACGGATCGCGCAGCGGCGCGGACGGAAGTTCGTCATCATGGTCGGCAGTCTTGGGCTCTGTCTCGGCTGCGCGGGGACCGGCGGCGTCATCTGGATCGCGGTCATGAACCTGCTGGCGCCGCTTGCCGTGCTGGCGATTCTCGTGATCGCACGCATCGCCAATGGCGCGGTCGGTCTTGCCGTCGTGCCCGCCGCACAGGCGTTCGTGGTCGAGCGCACGGATGTCCGCCGGCGCACCGTCGTCATGTCCTCGCTGGCCTCGGCGCAGGCGCTGGGGACGATTCTCGGACCCGCGGCGGCGCCTTTCATGACGCACGTGCCGGGACTCGGCCTCGCCGGGCCGATGGTCATCGTCGCGGCGATCTGCGCCCTCATGCTGCCCTTGCTCGCCTTCATCCTGCCGCATGACGGGCCAGCGTCCCAGGCGCTGGCGGACAAAGCCGGGACGGTCGCCGAAAACCAGGGCATCTGGCGCATGAAGGCGGTGCGCGGCTATCTCATATACTCGACGATCATGGCGACCGCCGCCATCGGACTCATCCAGACCATCGGCTTTCTGGTGCTGGACACGGTGCACGGTCCTGCCGAAGTCGGGCAGTTCTGGGTCGGCCAGGCCATCGCTGCCGGCGCGCTGGCGACACTCGTCGTCCAGCTCGGCCTGACGCCGTTCTTCAAGCCGACGCCCCGGCAAATGATGCTGATCGCGCCGCTCGTGTCGATGCTGGGGCTGGCCCTGCTATGCCTGCTCCCGTCTTACGGGCTGATCGTCATCGCCACGATCATCGCCAATGCCGGATTCGCCCTCGGGCGACCCGGCGTCGCGACCGCCGCTTCGCTGTCGCTCCCGCTCGACCGGCAAACGGAACTCGCCGCCGCCATCCTCAGCACCGCCTCGGCCGGCGTCGTGATCGGGCCGGTGCTGGCGGTCGCGCTCTACACGATCTGGCAGCCGCTGCCCTTCGCGCTTCTCGCCCTCACGCAGGCTGCAGCCTTCATCATCGCGCTCCGCAGCGATGAGACCTCGTACAGCAGCGCACGGGAAGTCATCGCCCGCGATGACAGCGCCACGCTCGGCTAGGGGCCGGTATCGATGTCGTTGAAAGTGTTGGCGGAGACGGAGGGATTCGAACCCTCGGTAGGACCTTAAATCCTACGACGGTTTAGCAAACCGCTGGTTTCAGCCACTCACCCACGTCTCCGCGCTTCACCGGGGGCAAGTGGCGGCCCCGTCGGCTGAGGTCGGCCTATAACCGGGCAATCTCACCGTGGCAACGCTCGCGTGCATCTGCCGACATTCGCGGAAAATAGCGCGAAGCGGCGGCCCCGCATTAACATCCCGGTCACGAAAGCCTGCGAGAATCATACTCGCACGGCCCGCATCCGTCGCGAATCGGACTCCGGGGCCGCAATCCGGACTCGCGCGAACCAACGCGGAACATCGCTGCCCGTTCCACCGCATATACTCGCTTCGTCGCGCGACCCGTTCGATTCGTCGCTGCCCCCGGGGACTCGATTCGCCTCGACAGGGACGCTCTGGTAGCGCCGCGCCAAACCAAATCATAATAGAACAGAGCAATTCGGGTGGCATCAAACAAGACAACTCCCGGAGGGGTGATTCCCTATCTGCTGTCTCTCGCGCCTGAGCGGGAGATCTTCCTCCGCACCGGAGGGCGGGTTCGGTTCCTCCGTATTTCCACGCGTATCCAGCTGACCGTTGCGGCCATCGCCGCCGCGGTTGCGTTGCTGTGGCTGGCGGCCACGGTCGCCATGCTGTGGAACCAGACCAGCCTTCTGCTCGAGCGCAGCGACGTCGCGAAGGATCGCGCCGCGCTCAGCTCGCGCGAGGCGCAGGTCAAGGCTTACAGCCGGTCGGTCGACGATGTCGCGCGCGACATCGAGCAGCGCCAGCAGGCGCTTGAGCAAATCCTGCGCGCCAATCCCGGCGCGCGTCCCGTCGAGACGCCGGCAGAGGGCGCCGCGACACCCGCGAAGGATATCAAGGGCAAGTCGCTGAGCGCGGCCTCGCCCGAGGCTCTGCGGATGGAACGGCTGCGCCAGCGCCAGCTCGCGCTCGAAAGCCGCCTCGCCGATGCGGCGCAGGCCCGGCTTGCCCGCGTCGAGACGGCGATTCGCAGCTTCGGCCTCAATCCGGCGACGCTGGCCGGCCGCGCGGCGGGACAGGGCGGCCCGTTCATCCCGGTCAAGGGCGCGCTCGCCTCCGAGCCGGAACTGCGCGATCTTGCCGTTCTGCTCACCCGCCTCAACGCCATGGAGACGGCGCTCGCCGCCATTCCCTCCGCCCGGCCCACCGCCGCGCCGATGGAGACAAGCTCCTACGGCTACCGCCGTGATCCGTTCAACGGCGCGCTGGCCTTCCACAGCGGCATCGATTTCCGCGGCGCCTATGGCCAGGCGATTCTCGCCGCCGCGCCCGGCAAGGTCAGCTATGTCGGCCCGCGCCAGGGCTATGGCAATGTCGTCGAGGTCGACCACGGCAAGGGACTGTTAACCCGCTACGCGCATCTGTCGGGCTACGGCGTGAAAGTCGGGCAGGCGGTCGCGCGGGGCCAGGCGATCGCGCGCATGGGCTCGACCGGCCGCTCGACGGGCACGCATCTGCATTTCGAAGTGCGGGTCAACGGCGCGGCGGTCAATCCGCGCCCCTTTCTGGAGGCACGGCAGGATGTTCTCAAGGACCAGCAGCTCGCCAAGCGGCGCATCGCCGACGGCCGCGACCGGAGCTAGGCACACGCCTTTCTCGATCATCGGCGGCGACGTGTCCGTGTCCGGCGACATCGAGGCGAGCGTCGATCTCCATATCGACGGCAAGGTCGAGGGCGACATTCGTTGCGCCGCGCTGGTCCAGGGGTCGGAAAGCCGCATCAAGGGGCATGTGTCCGCCCGCAGCGCGCGCATCGGCGGCCTGATCGAAGGCTCGCTCACCGCCGAGGAGCTGGTGGTCGAGGCCACCGCCCGCATCACCGGCGACGTCACCTATGATGTCATCAGCATTGCCACCGGCGGCCAGATCGAGGGCCGGATGAGCCACGCCAGCGGCGCGCGCGCGGCCGACCTCAAGCTGGTCAAGAGCGACGCGAGCTGAGATCTCGCCATTTGAGGTTTCCACGTCGGCAAAGGCGCCGACGCTCTGATCCGCATGATCGACGGGCGGACGCCACCTCCGCGCCGCCGAACCGGTCCGCACGCGCGACCGGTCGAGTTTGCCTCGATTCCGTAGGGTTCCCGCCGCCGCTATCCTCCCGGCAGGGGAGGGCCATCGACCATGCATGCTTCCACCTTGCTGCGCCGTGCGCTGGAGCGGGCACGACGTGAGATCCGCGCGCGAGAGGGCCTCGCCCCACCACGCGCCGGCCATGACGGGATCAGTCGCCGCGCGCTCATCAAGGCGATCGGTGCCGGCGCCGTGGCGAGCGCTCCCATGGCCCATGCCGCCGGCGGCAAGCCGGGCAAGGTCGCGATCATCGGCGGCGGCCTCGCGGGCCTCGTCGCGCTCGACAAGCTGGTCGCAGCCGGCGTCGACGTCCGGCTCTACGAGGGGCGCAATCGCACCGGCGGCCGGGTCTTCACCGTACCCGATGCGGGCAATCCGGGCGGATGGATCGAGATTGGCGGCCAGCTCATCAACAGCGATCACGAGGATATGCTCGGCCTCGCCAAACGCTTCGACATTCCCCTCATCGATCGCAAGGCTCTGCCGGGCCATGAAGTGCTGCTGCGCGACCGGCAACGGATCGACGACAAGGCCCTCGCCGCCGCGCTCGCGCCCATTGCGGGCCAGATCGCGAAGGACAGCGAGCGGATCGATGCCGACAGCGACAAGGCGCTGGCCGAGATCGACGCCCTCTCTGTGCGGGGCTATCTCGACAAGCATCGCGCGCTCATCTCCGATCCCGCGGTGCGCCGGCTGCTGGAGCAGTCGATCCGCACCGAATATGGCGCCGAGCCGCATGAAGCCAGCGCGCTGCAGCTGATCTTCAACCTGCCGACCGTCAACGGCGAGGCGTTCGAGATCCTTGGCGAGAGCGACGAGCGCTATATCGTCACCGGCGGATCGAGCCGGATCCCCCGCGCGCTGGCAACGCTGCACACCGAGAGGATCGAGCTCAACCGCACGCTCGTCTCGATCGCGCGCGGGCGCGGCGGCATCACCCTGCGCTTCTCGAGCGGCGCGCCGGTGACGGTGGATCGCGTGATCCTGGCCGTGCCCGCGCCGGTGCTCGGGACCATCCGGCACGGCGGCCTGTTCTCGCCGGACTGGGCCGCCTTCGCCAAAGGCGTACGTCTCGGCCGCTGCGCCAAGCTCAATGCGGCCTATCGCGCGCGGCCCTGGGCGCAGGCCGCCATGGGGCCGGGCGGCGCGACCTGGGATCTGAGCGAGAAGGCACCCTTCGGCGAGGCCTGGGAATGCACAATGGGCCAGCCCGGGCCGGGCGGCACGCTCACCTGGTATTTCGGCGGCGATCAGGTCGCGGCGATCAAGGATCGGCTCGCGGCACGCGCCACGGTCGAGGCGGCGGTCGGCAGCGCGATGGGCGATCTCGCCGGCGCTGCCTCGCCCGACAGCCTCGTGACAGGCTGGCTCGACGATCCCTTCACGCGCGGAGCCTACACCAATTTCCGGCCGGGTCAGTTCGTGCGCTTCGGCAGCCAGCTGTGGCTGGAGGAAAATGGCGCCGCGACGCAGGTTGCGCGTTCCGGGCCGATCTTCTTCGCGGGCGAACATGTCTCGGATGCCTGGCCGGGCTTCATGAACGGCGGCGCGCAGACGGGACGCCTCGCCGCGCAGGCGATCATCGACGGGCTCTGACGTCGCCCGTCGATCCGGGCCCAGCTTGCCGCAAAGCGCCCGTTCGGATAGAACAGGCCGGGCAACAGCAGGGGGTTTTCGTCCATCATGCTGCAACGCCATAGTACGCCTACGCCGCCGATCCTGCTGATCATCATCCTGGGCCTCGTGCTTTTGGGAGCCGTCGGCTGGGCGATTTCCTGAGAAACTGGGCGGGCCGCCAGCGGCCGCTGCTCGTTTCAGGCCTGACGACCGCCATCGTCGTCGTTCTTCTTGTCGGAGCCGCCCGGCGCGGCTGGCTGACCACCAAACTCCTCTCGGACAACAAGGACGCCATCGGCGCGGCCTCGGATCTCTTGAGCCTGATCGCGATCGTGCTGGTCTCGATCTTTTCCTATTTCAAGTTCTTCGCCGGGCGCACCTTCTCGCATCGGGCGGAGCTCTCCATGGCGGTGGACCTGATCCAGGCGCCCGGCGAGCAGATCTTTCATGCGGCCACGTTGACCGTCCGGAACATCGGGACGATGCCGATCTGGAACCCGGTGCCCAAAATGGTCATCACCGTGTCCAATGCGGCCGGCAGTCGATCCTACGAGATCGCCGACTGGATCCAGGAGGACAATCCCGACGGCCTGCCAAGGCGCGGCGTCATCGACGCGGGAGAAGCCGTCTCGTTCTTCGTGCGCCATTTCGTGCCGCAGGAAAACTGGGTCGTGACCTACATCGCCACCGTCCAGTCCGATCGCGGCGACATCTGGACCATCGGCAAGTCCGTCGCCAACCGGATTGGCGGCAAGACCGCCTGACGCGACGACTGACCGACGCCCTCAGCGCTCCTTGGTCGCGCTGAAGGCGATGTCCGGATTGCGCTCCGACTGATAGCCGACATCCCAGGCCGACTTGGCGAGGAACACCGGATTGCCGTCGCGGTCCTTCGCCATGCTGGAGCGGTTGATGCCCGCGAAGTCGGCGAGCTTGCGCCCTTCGCCCGAAAGCCAGCGCGCCGTATCGAACGGCGCCGGCTCCAGCACCGCCTCGACCTTATATTCCGCTTCCAGGCGTGAGATCAGCACTTCGAGCTGGAGCTGGCCGACCACGCCAATGATCCACTGGCTGCCGATCTCCGGATAGAAGACTTGGATGACGCCCTCCTCGCTCAGGTCGTCCAGCGCCTTGCGGAGTTGCTTGGTCTTCGTCGGGTCCTTGAGCGCGATGCGGCGCAGGATTTCCGGCGCGAAGTTCGGCAGGCCGGTGAAGCGCACGTCCGCCTTTTCCGAGAGGCTGTCGCCCACCCGCAGCGTGCCGTGATTGGGAATGCCGATGATGTCGCCGGGGAAGGCCTCGTCGGCAATCTCACGGTCCTGCGCGAAGAAGAGGATCGGCGAATGCACCGCGATCGGCTTGCCGGTGCCCGAGGGCGTCAGCTTCATGCCGCGCCGGAACTTGCCCGAGCACAGGCGCATGAAGGCGATGCGGTCGCGGTGCTGCGGGTCCATGTTCGCCTGCACCTTGAAGATGAAGCCGGTGACGTCGCTGCGTTCCGGATCGACCGGCGCTGGCTCGGCGGGCTGCTCGCGCGGCGGCGGCGCATGGGCGGCCAGCGCCTCGATCAGCTCGACGACGCCGAAGCGCTTGAGCGCGGACCCGAAATAGACCGGGGTCAGGTCGCCATGCCGATAGGCGGCAAGGTCGAAGCTCGCATAGCCGCCCTGCGCCAGCTCGGCCTCGTCGCGCAGCCGCGCCAGCCCGGCGGGGGACAGCACGGCGGCCAGCGCCGGGTCGTCGAGGCCGGTGAATTGCGAGAAGCTGCCGTCGAATTCCTTACTCGGCCCCTGCGGCTGCATCAGCCGGTTGGTCGCGAAGTCGTAAATGCCCTCGAACTCGCCGCCCATGCCGACCGGCCAGCTCATCGGGCAAACGTCGAGCGCCAGCTTGTCTGCCACCTCGTCGAGCAGCCCGAAGGGATCGCGGCCCTCGCGGTCGACCTTGTTAACGAAGGTGATGATCGGCACCGAGCGCAGGCGGCAAACCTCGAACAGCTTGAGCGTCTGCGGCTCGATGCCTTTGGCCGCGTCGATCACCATGACCGCCGAATCGACCGCCGTCAGCGTGCGATAGGTGTCCTCGGAGAAGTCCTCGTGGCCCGGCGTATCGAGCAGGTTGAAGGTGATGACGCTGCCGTCCGGCTGCGTGCGCTCGAAGGTCATGACCGAGCTGGTGACGGAGATGCCGCGCTGCTGCTCGATCTTCATCCAGTCCGAGCGCGCCCGCCGATTCGCGCCGCGCGCCTTCACCTCGCCGGCGAGGTGGATCGCGCCGCCGGCCAGCAGCAGCTTCTCGGTGAGGGTCGTCTTGCCCGCGTCGGGGTGGGAAATGATCGCAAAAGTGCGGCGGGACGGAATCGTCATGGGGTTTCCGATGTGAATTGGCTGGTCTGGCCCGGGCCCGCAGTCGTGTGTTCAGGACCGAGAAATTTGCGCCCCTATAGGGACATGGGCCGATGCACCGCAAGCCGCGCCTTTTCCGCCCGCGAAACGACGCCCGCGCCGCCGCCCTGATCGCGGCGGCGCTGCTGTTCGTGCCCGCCGGCGCCTGGGCCGAGCAGACCGGCGAGGAAAAGAACACCTTCGAGAAAGCGGGCGACATCGCCTCGCAGCCGGTGCGCGACGTCGGCATCGCCAAGTCCAGCATCCCGCCCGTTCTCAAGGAAGCGATCGCCGCGCCCTATGCGACGCCCAGGCGCCAGGACTGCCGCTGGCTGAACTATGAGCTCGCCCGGCTCAACCAGGCGCTCGGGCCGGATTTCGACATCGAAGACAAGCCGCAGGAGGACAAGGTCGAGCGGCTCGCCTTTGCCGGCGGGGAGATGCTGGTCAATTCGATCATCCCGTTCCGCGGCCTCGTGCGCGAGATCAGCGGCGCCGGGCCGGCCGACCGGCGCAGGACCGCCGCGATCAACGCCGGCCTCGCCCGCCGCGGCTACATCCGCGGCCTCGCGCACATCAAGAGCTGCCCGCCCCCTAAGCCCGCTGCCAAGTGACCCGCATCCAGTGCGACAGCCCCTCGCCCGGCGCCAGTCGGTGGATGCCCGGCTTGTCCCATATCTCGCCGTCGAAATCGGCCCGGTCGGCGATGCCGTCCCACGGCTCGATGCAGACATAGGGTGCACCCGGCTTGGTCCAGATGCCGAGGCTCGGCATGTCGCTCCAGTCGATGCGCAGTTGCGGTCCCGCGTCCGCGCCATAGAGACAACCCCGGCTGCGCAGCCGTCGCCAGATCAGCGCATCCGCCGCGAACAGGGCGTCCTTGAACACGAGATCGCGCCCCTCGACCGGTGTCGCCCGCTCCTCCGTCGCAATGAGCCCGGCCGCGTCGAGCAGACAGAGCGCATCCGGCTCCGGCTCGTCGAACCGGATGCGATGCACCGCCCGATCCTCCCCATAAGGCAGCGGCCAGGCGAAGGCTGGGTGATAGCCCATGCTCACCGGCATGTCGGTGGCGCCCATGTTGGTCGCAGTCAGCGTCATGGTCAGCGCAGCGCCCTCGATCCGATAGTCGGCCTCAAAGGCGAAGGTGAAGGGATAGGCCTCCCGCGTCGCCGCAGTGTCGGTGAGCCGCAGCACCACCCGGTCGGCCGCCTGCTCGACCAGCGCGAACGTCTGCCGCCGCGCCACCCCGTGCCGCGCCATGGCATGGCTGCGTCCATCCAGCCGATAGGCGTCGCCGCGCAGCCCGCCGACGATCGGGAACAGGAGCGGCGCGCTGCTCGCCCACCAGGCCGGATCGCGATCATGCAGCAGCGAGCGCCCTTCGCCATCCCGCAGGCCGACCAGTTCCGCCCCCAGCGGATCGACCCGCGCGGAAAGCCCCTCGCTCGCTATCTCGAACACCGCCCGTCCCTCCCTGTCTGCGTCCGGCCCCGATACCGCGCCGCCGGGCGCGCATGCAACCGGCCATCGCCGCCCCCATCGCACCTGCCGGCCCGCGCGATCTCGACAGGCCCGCGCCGATCGGGCAGGGGAGGCGCCGCAGCACCGGAGGACACGATATGGCCGCTACCGACACGATGACCATCAGGGACGAGATCCTGCGCCATCTCGAGGAGACGAGTGCCGATCGCGGCCAGCATCCGGAGCCGCCCTCCAGCTATTTCATGGCCAGCATCGAGCTGATGGCGATGAGCGTGTTCGAGCGCAACGGCGCTCTCAGCGCCTGGCTGCGCCGTCACGATCTCGATCCGCATATGGGCCCGGACGCCGTGCTGGGCGTCGCGCTGATGCTGATCCTCGACGCCAAGCACAATCCCCGCCCGGCGCCGCTCGCGGACGACGAGATCGAGGACGATCACTGAGGCGCCGCGCCGCCCGGCGCAGCGCCCTCAACCCCGCAGCGTCGCGCCCAGCTTGCCCGCCGCCGCGACCACGCGGTCGGCGACGCCCTTGAGCTCGTCTTCGGTGAAGCTCTTCTCGCCCGGCTGCAGCGTCACCTCGACGGCGAGGCTCTTCTGCCCCTCCGGCACGCCCTGGCCGGCGAAGAGGTCGAACAGCCGCGCATCCACGATCGCCGCCTTGTCGGCACCGCGCACCGCGCGGACCAGCGCATCGGCTTCCAGCGCCTCGGGCACCAGGAAGGCGAAGTCCCGCGTCACCGCCTGCAGGGCCGGCGGCGCATAGGGCGCGCGCATGAAGCCGTTCTTCTTGGGCAGTGGAATGGCATCGAGATAGAGTTCGGTAACCACCACCGGCCCGTCGAGGTCGAAGCGCTTGGCCAGCGCCGGATGCAGCACACCATAGGCCGCCAGCACCGTCTTGGGGCCGAGGCGGAGCGTGCCGGACTGGCCGGGATGATAAGCGCTCCCCGCCTCGCCCATCCGCTGCAGCTTGGCGACGGGCGCGCCTGCGGCAGTCAGCAGCGCGATCACCTCGGCCTTGATGTCGAAGGCATCGAAGCCCTGCGCCTTGCCGGCTTGCCAGCCGCGCGCGCGCTTCTCCCCGGCCATGACCAGGCCCAGCGTCGGATGCTCGCTGCTGGATCCGTCCGCCGCGCGGAAATAGCGCCGGCCGAGCTCGAACAGGCGGATGCTGGAGGCGCCGCGATCGGCATTGCGCCGCGCGGCCGAGAGCAGCCCGGCGAGCAGCGTCGGCCGCATGACCTTCATGTCCTCGCTGATCGGATTGGCAAGCGTCCAGTCGCCGCCCCCAAAGGGCGCGGCCTCGGCCTCGGAAATGAAGGACCAGTTGATCGCCTCGGTCAGCCCCCGCGCGGCGGCCGCGCGACGGGCGCGGCGCTCGACGAGCTGGAGCGGCGTGGCGGTCGGCTTCGCGACGCCGTCGGCGCGCGGCAGCGGCGTCGAGGGCACCTTGTCGATGCCTTCGATGCGGACGACTTCCTCGACGATATCCGCCGTGCCCTGCATGTCACGCCGCCAGCTGGGCACGGTGACGCGCCACGTCTCCCCAGTCTCGACCGTGCAGCCCAGCGCCGCGAGGATCGCCTGCTGCCGCTCGGGCGCGACGCTCATCCCGGCCAGCGAATCGACCATCCCCGGGCGATAGCCCGCGATGACGCGCGGTTCGGTCGGCGGCGTGCCGGCACGAGTGATCGCGCTTGCCGTGCCGCCGCAATGGTCGAGCACCAGCTTCGTCGCGATGGCCAGGCCCTCGTCGAGGAAGGCCGGGTCGACGCCCCGCTCGAAGCGTTGGCGCGCATCGCTGGTGAGCGCGAGTTTCTGCCCGGTGCGTGCAATGGCCTCGGGGGTGAAATAGGCACATTCGATGATGATGTCGGTCGTGCCGTCCGACACGCCCGAATGCTCGCCGCCCATCACGCCGCCAATGTCGTGCACCGCGACGTCGTCTGCGATCACGGTCATGGTGGCGTCGAGCGTGTAGGTCTTGCCGTTGAGCGCGAGCACCTGCTCGCCGTCCTTCGCCTTGCGCGCGACGAGACCGCCGGTGAGCGTCGCCTTGTCATAGACGTGCAGCGGGCGCCCTAGGTCGATCGAGACGAAATTGGTGATGTCGACCAGCACGGAGATCGGCTTCTGGCCGACCGCCTTGAGGAAGCGGCTCATCCAATCGGGCGCCGTGCCGTTCTTGAGGCCGGAGACGGCCTGCGCGAAGAAAGCCGGGCAGCCATCGGGATCGTCGGTGCGGACGTCCGGCGCCGGGCCGGTGCCCACGATCGGATCGAGGCTCTCCATCCGATAGACGGCGGCGAGCGGCTTCAGCGTGCCCAGCCCCTTTGCGGCGAGGTCGCGGGCAATGCCGCGCACACCCATGCAATCCTGCCGGTTGGGCGTGATCGACACGTCGATGACCGGGTCGTCGAGCTGCGCATAGTCGGAAAAGGCCGTGCCGACCGGTGCATCCACCGGCAGCTCGATAATGCCTTCATGATCGTCGCCCAGCTCCAGCTCGCGGCTGGAGCACATCATGCCGTTGGATTCGACACCGCGGATCGCGGCGACGCGCAGCACCATGCCGTTGGCGGGCACCGTCGTTCCGGGCGTGCCGAACACGCCGACGAGGCCGGCGCGCGCATTGGGCGCGCCGCACACGACCTGCATCGGACCGTCGCCGGCATCGACGCTCAGCACCTGCAGCTTGTCGGCCTGCGGATGCGGCGCGGCGGTCAGCACCTTGGCGATCTTGAAGCCCGCCAGCTTTGCCGCCGGGTTCTCCACGCCCTCGACCTCGAGGCCGATGTCAGTCAGGGCCACGAGCACCGCGTCGAGCGAGGCGGTGGTGTCGAGATGCTCCTTGAGCCAGGACAGGGTGAACTTCATGCGCCCACTCCTCCGCTGAGCGTCGGCACATCCAGCGCCGAGAATCCGTAATGCCGCAGCCAGCGCAGGTCGCCGTCGAAGAAGGCGCGCAGGTCGTTCATGCCATATTTCAGCATGGCGAGCCGATCGACGCCGACGCCGAAGGCGAAGCCCTGCCATTCGTCGGGATCGAGCCCGCAATTGCGGATCACCGCCGGGTGGACCATGCCGCTGCCGAGCAGCTCCATCCAGCCGCCATTCTCCGCGTCGCCGCTGCCGCCCATCACGCGCTGGCCGTTGATCCAGGTGAAGCCGACATCGACCTCGACCGAGGGCTCGGTGAACGGGAAGTAGCTGGGGCGCAGGCGCAGCACCATGTCGTCGCGCTCGAAATAGGCCTTGAGAAAAGTCTCCAGCGTCCATTTGAGGTGGCCCAGATGGATGCCCTTGTCGATGACCAGGCCCTCGATCTGGTGGAACATCGGCGTATGCGTCGCGTCCGAATCGGAGCGATAGACGCGGCCCGGCGCGATGATGCGGATCGGCGGCGGCTGGTTCATCATCGTGCGGATCTGCACCGGGGAGGTGTGCGTGCGCAGCAGCATCGCGCCCGGCTGGCCGTCGCCGCCAACGGCCTTATGGTTGTCGCCGAAATAGAAAGTGTCGTGCATCGCCCGCGCCGGATGCGTCTCGGGGATGTTGAGCGCGGTGAAGTTGCGCCAGTCGTCCTCGATCTCCGGGCCGGTCGCGACGGAAAAGCCGAGGTCGGCGAAGATCTCCGCCAGCTCGTCCATCACCTGGCTGACCGGGTGCACGCTGCCCTGCGGCGGCAGGTCGGCGGGGAGCGTCATGTCGATCCGCTCGGCCGAGAGGCGCGCGTCGAGCGCGGCCGTCTCCAGCGCGGTCTTGCGGGCGGCGATCGCCGCCGTCACGCTTTCGCGCAGATCGTGGATCGCCGGGCCCTTGGCTTGCCGCTCGTCGGGCGTCATCGCGCCCAGCGTCTTCAAGAGGCCGGTGACGACGCCGCTCTTGCCCAGCGCGCCGACGCGCAGCGCCTCGACCGCGTCCAGCGTGTCCGCCGCGGCGATATCGGCCAGCAGGCCGTCCTTCAGGGATGTGATCTCGCTCATGGGCCGGTCCGCTAGCCTAAATCGCCGCAAACGAAAAGGGCATCGGCCTCAGGCGCGTGCGCCCAACAGCGCGCCGCCGAAGCCGATGAACAGCACGCCGGTCGCCCGGTTGAACAGCCGCTGCCGGTTGGCGGGGGCCAGCCAGCGGGCCAGCCGCGTGCCGCCGAGCGCATAGACCCCGTACCAGAAGGATTCGATGACAACGAAGCTGGCGACCAGAATGGAGAGCTGCGTGCCGAACGGCCGGGCCGGATCGATGAACTGCGGAAAGAGCGCAGCAGCAAAGATGATGAGCTTGGGATTGGAGAGGCCGGTCAGCAGCCCCGTGACAAACAGCGCCTGGTCGGATCGGCGTCGCGACGGCGTCCCGTCCTCGCCCAGGGGGCCGACCGGCGCGCGCCAGGCCTTGAGGCCGAGCCAGACCAGATAGGCGACGCCGGCATAGCGCAGCATGTCGAACAGGTGCGGCGAGGCCTTCAGCACCGCGCCCAGCCCCAGCGCCGAGGCAATGAGACAGAGCAGCACGGCGCTCATCAGCCCCGCCATGGTCGCGAGCGCGCGGCGGTGCCCATGCTGGATGCTCTGCGTCATCACATGCAGCATGTTCGGTCCCGGCGTCGCCGAGATCAGGAACACCGCCGTGACATAGAGCCACCAGCTCTTGAGCAGCATCGCACCCTCCTCGTCAGATCGGGCCTCATCAGGTCGCAGGCTCCGTCGGCCTGCGGGCAAACGAAAAGGGGCGCCGGAGGATCTCCCCGGCGCCCCTTTTATCGGATAATGTCCGACTGTTAAGCGGCAGGGAGCGCGGCGCGAGCCTGCGCGATGATGCCTTTGAACGCTTCACCTTCGTGCATCGCGATGTCGGCGAGGACCTTGCGGTCCAGTTCGACGCCCGCGAGCTTCAGGCCATGCATGAACTGGCCGTAGGTCAGGCCTTCCATGCGGACCGCCGCGTTGATGCGCTGGATCCAGAGCGCGCGGAAGCTGCGCTTCTTAACCTTGCGGTCGCGATAGGCGTACTGACCGGCCTTTTCGACGGCCTGGCGAGCGATGCGGATCGTATTCTTGCGACGGCCATAATAGCCCTTCGCCTGATCCAGAATCCTCTTATGCTTCGCCTTCGTGGTCGTACCACGTTTGACACGTGCCATGTCGCTCTACTCCTTACTTGAGGCCGTAAGGCGCCCAGAGGCGCACGTGGGCGACATCGGCGTCGGAGAGAACCTCCGTGCCACGGTTCTGGCGAATATACTTCGCGTTGTGCGAGATCAGGCGGTGGCGCTTGCCGGCGACACCATGCTTGACCTTGCCGGTAGCGGTGAACTTGAAGCGCTTCTTCACACCGCTCTTGGTCTTGAGCTTGGGCATTTTCGTCTCCTTGTCTTTAGCGCGGTTCCGCCGGAGCGGCCCGCAGACGATGATGGACGAACACGGCAGCCCTTACTGGCCGGCCCGTCCCTGTTGGTCCATGGAGTGCATGGAAGCGCGCGCCTATAGTCAGGCGAAGCCCGCAAGGCAAGCGGAAATCCGCCTTTCCGGCGCCACCTGGGGGCAGGCCAGATGCGCCCCGCCTTGATCCCGCTCAAGGAAGGCTCGTCGCCCGGCCCGCATTATGGCACTGTGTTCGCACATGGCCGCAATGGCCAGCGAGAGGAGGTCGCCCATGAAGACCGTGATGGTGCTGATCCACGACGATATCTGCCAGGAGGCGCGGCTGCAGTCCGCGCTCGATATCGTCCGGGCCGTCGAGGGGCATCTGATCTGCCTGGACGTCGTGCAAATGCCGGTGATGACCGACGGCTTCGGCGTCGGCGGCGGCGCGGGCGTGCTACTCATCGACGAGCGCGATCGCGAGGACGACAATGTCGGCCGCCTCGAGCAGCGCCTCGCCAATGAGGGCGTCAGCTACGAATGGGCGCGCATCCACAGCCATTCCGACATGGCGATCACCGACAATGCCCGGCTAGTCGACCTGATCGTCGTCGGCAAGCAGGGCATCGGCGACATGGCCGAATCGGGCGACACCGCCGCGCGCCTCGCCGAACTCACCTCCGCGCCGGTGCTGCTGGTGCCGACCGAGCAGCGCAGCCTCGATCTCTTCGGCAAGGCGCTGGTCATCTGGAACGGCGGCGCCGCGGCCGATGCGGCGGTGCGCGCTGCCGTGCCGCTGCTCAAGCGCGCCGGCGAAGTCGAGGTGCTGACCATCGAGACCGGCAATGCCGATGCCGATCCCGAGGACGTCGCCGCCTATCTCGCTCGCCATGGCTGCAAGTGCACCACCCGCACCGTGCCCCGCTCGGGCGAGGTCAGCGCGCAGCTGCTCGAGGCGCTGAGCAGCTCGGGCGCAAGCTGGTGCGCCATGGGCAGCTATGGTCACAGCCGCCTGCGCGAGCAGCTTTTTGGCGGCGCCAGCAAGACCCTGCTGGCCAAGACACCGATCCCGCTGCTCCTCTCGCACTGACGAGGCGAAGGGGGTCGGACGCTCCCTTCAGCTCGACATGGCGAAGGCGTTGACGTCCAGCAGGTCGCCTGCCGTGTTGGTCGCGGCTTCCTCCAGCCGGCGTTCCAGCGTCGTCAGCCGCGCCTTGCTCTCCAGCTTCCCGCCCAGCAGGTCGGTCACGTAGAAGGTGTCGACGGCGCGCTCGCCGAAGGTGGCGATGTGGGCGCTGTGAACCATCGTCTTGGACTGGAACAGCGCGAAGGCGAGGCTCAGCAGCAGTGCCGGGCGATCGCGCGCCGCCACCTCGACCACGGTGAAGCGGTTCGACGCCTTGTTATCGATGATGACCTGCGGCACCACCTCGAAGGCCTCGGCGCGGGTGCGCGAGAGCGGGCGCTGGTCGAGCTTGGCCATCAGCTTCTGCCGGTTGAGCAGCGCGTCCTCGATATAGGTCTTGATCCGCTGCAACTGCTCCGGCGCGTCGAACCGGCGGCCGAACGGATCCTGCACCAGGAAATTGTCGAGCGCCGTCCCGTCGCGCAGCGTGTGGATGCGCGCGTCGATGATGTTCCCGCCGGCGAGATGGATGGCGCCTGCCACGCGATAGAACAGCCCCGGATGGTCGGCGGCATAGACCGTCACCAGCGTAGCGCCGCGCTCGGGATAGGGCTGCGCATCGATCGACAGGTCAGCTTCGCCCGCGGCCAGCAGCAGCCGGGCATTGCGCTCGAGAATATGGTCCGGCTCGGCGATCCAGTAGGAATCCGGAAAACGCTGCACCAGCGCATCGAAAGCGCTCGCCTCGATGCCGAGGCCGATGTTCAGCGCCTGCCGCTTGGCCTCGATGCGCTCCTGCCGCCCGCGCTGCTTGTGTCCGGGGCGGATGACTTCCTCGGCCGCATCGTAAAGTTCGGAGAGCAGCTGGCGCTTCCAGCTGTTCCACACGCCCGGCCCCACCGCACGGATGTCGACCACCGTCAGCAGCAGCAGCAGGCGCAGGCGCTCGGGGCTCTGCACGATCTCCGCGAAGTCGAGGATCGTCTTGTAGTCGGCCAGGTCGCGCTTGAAGGCCGTCGCCGACATCAGCAGGTGATATTTGACCAGCCAGGCGACGGTCGCGGTCTCCGCCGCGCTCATGCCGAGCCGCGGGCAGAGCTTCTCGGCCACTTCGGCGCCGAGCAGGCTATGGTCGCCGCCGCGCCCCTTGGCGATGTCGTGCAGCAGCACCGCGACATAAAGCACCCGACGCGAGATCAGCTTGTTGATGATCGCGCTGCCCAGCGGATGATCGTCGCGGAACTCGCCCTTCTCGATCCGCGAGAGCAGGCCGATCGCCCGGATGGTGTGCTCGTCGACCGTATAATGGTGATACATGTCGAACTGCATCTGCGCGACGACGCGGCCGAAGTCCGGCACGAAGCGACCGAACGTGCCCGCCTCGTTCATCCAACGCAGCACTTTCTCCGGGTCGCGCGGCGATGTCAGCACGCTCATGAAAAGCGCATTGGCTTCCGGGTCCTCGCGCACCTTGCGGTCGATGAGCACGGCGTCGCGGTTGAGCGCGCGCATCGCATTGGGGTGGATCTCAAGATCGTGTTTGTCGGCAAGCGCGAAGATCTCGATCATCCGGACCGGCTTCTCGCGGAAGAAGCCGTCCTCGGCGATGGTGATGCGGCCGCGATCCAGCACGAAGCCGTCGAGCTTCTTGGGCCGGGTGAACATCGCCGGGATGTAGCGCCGCCCCTTCTTGGCCATCGCGTCGTCGAGATGGGCGAGGAACACGCCGGTCAGGTCGCCCACCGTCTTCGCCATCAGGAAGTAGAGGTGCATGAAGCGCTCGACCGCCGAGCGCCCGCGCTTCTCGGTAAAGCCCATGCGCCGCGCGACCTCGATCTGCAGATCGAAGGTCAGCCGGTCCTCGGCGCGGCGGGAAAGCTCGTGCATGTGGCAGCGCACGGCCCAGAGGAAATTCTCGGCGCGCTGAAACTGCGAAAGCTCGGCGCGGGTCAACAGGCCGACATCGACCAGCTCCGCGACCGATCGCACCCGGTTCACATATTTGCCGATCCAGAACAGCGTGTGCAGGTCGCGCAGGCCGCCCTTCCCTTCCTTGATGTTCGGCTCGACGACATAGCGGCTGTCGCCCATCTGCTTGTGGCGCGCGTCGCGCTCCGCCAGCTTCTCCGCGACGAAGGTGCGGGCCGTGCCCTGCATGATTTCGGCGTCGAACCGGCGCGTGCATTCGTCATAGACGCCGCGGTCGCCCCAGATGAACCGCGCCTCCAGCAGCGCGGTGCGGATGGTGAGGTCCGCCTTGGCCATGCGCATCGTCTCGTCGACCGAACGGCTGCTTTGCCCGAGCTTCAGGCCCAGGTCCCACAGCGCATAGAGCATGGATTCGATGACCTGCTCGGTCCAGGTCGTCGGCTTGTAGGGCGTGATGAAGCCGATATCGACGTCGCTATAGGGCGCCATCTCGCCGCGACCATAGCCGCCGACCGCGATGATCGTCAGGCGCTCGGAAGCTGTCGGGTTGCTGACCGGATAGAGCCAGGTGATCGTCGCGTCGAACAGCAGCCGGATGATCTGGTCCATCAGGAAGGCCTGCGCCGTCACCGCGTCGCGTCCCCGCGTCGGGTTGGCGGCGAGCCGGCGGGAGACTTCCTCGCGGCCCTCGGCCAGCGCCTGCCGCAGCGCCGCGACAATCGCTTCGCGCCGCGCGGCGCCCTCCGGCAGTTCGGCAAGCTCGGCATTCAGCCGGTCGGCAATGGCGCGGCGGTCGATGATCGTCCGGCGGCCGTGCAGGGAGTCAGGGACCTTGTTCATCAGGGCCTATATAGGCGCAGAAAGTGAAGTTTGAGGATAAATCTGCGACCAAAAAAGGCAACGTCTCCCCAAGAACGTCTCACGGGACCCGACCCTCGCCCGGAGCGCCTTCCACCTGTCCCGGACCTGATCCGGGGTCCCGCTTCGTCCCGGCAATCCCGACCCGAAGGGTTCGCCAGGATATTGGCCGGCCGGACAGCGGTCCGAGCGAAGTGTCCCGTGGCGGTCTGGAAAAATATCACCAAAATACAAGGGTCAATTTCCTAAAAGAGAAAGGCCGCACAAGTCCTTGTATATCCAAAGTAATAGAGGTCACAAAATCTTGTGAAATGAGCCTCGTTTCTTCGGAACTTTTCCGCGCCTTCACCATTTTCCAGTCGAGCAAGCTCGCTACCCCGCAACAGCGACGCGCTCGGTTCCGGGTCAGGGAGTGGGAGCTTTTCCGGGATCGCTTCCTTACGGGCGCCACCGCGCCCATTTGCAAGCCGGTACTGGCGGTCCCGAACGGGGCCGCCTTTATCGTTGCTGATCGGGCGCCTTCAGGTGCGCGCCGTCGCCAGTCCCTTGAGCGCATAGATCAGCTCCAGCGCCTCGCGCGGCGAGAGGCTGTCGGCGTCGATCGCCTCCAGCCGTTCGCGCAGCGGATCGGCGGCGACCTCCGGCTCCGCGGAGAGCGTCGCGGCGAACAGCGGCAGATCGTCCAGCCCCGCCGCGATGCCCCCGGTCTGCGCCTTGCCCGCTTCGAGCTTGCCCAGCACGGACTTGGCGCGCGCCAGCACCGCTGGCGAGAGGCCCGCCAGTCGCGCCACCGCGATACCATAGCTGCGGTCGGCGGGCCCTTCCGTCACCTCGTGCAGCAGCACCAGGTCGCCGTTCCACTCGCGCGCGCGGACATGATGCAGCGAGAGCGAATCCAGCCGCTCGGCGAGCCGCGTCAACTCGTGATAATGCGTCGCGAACAGGCAGCGGCAGGCATTCACGTCATGAATCGCCTCGACCACCGCCCAGGCGATGGCAAGGCCGTCATAGGTCGACGTGCCGCGCCCCACCTCGTCGAGGATGACGAAGCTGCGCGCGGTCGCCTGCGCGAGGATCGCCGCCGTCTCGATCATCTCGACCATGAAGGTCGAACGACCGCGCGCAAGATTGTCGGATGCGCCGACGCGGCTGAACAGCCGGTCGACGAGGCCCAGTCTCGCCGCTTGCGCCGGCACGAAGCTGCCGGCCTGGGCGAGGATCACGATCAGCGCATTCTGCCGCAGGAAGGTGGATTTGCCGCCCATGTTCGGGCCGGTCACCAGCCAGAGCCGGTCATCCTGCGCCAGCGTGCAGTCGTTGGCGACGAAGGCCGTTCCATCCTTGCCGAGCGCCGCCTCGACGACCGGATGCCGCCCGCCGCTGATCTCGAGGCAGGGCGTGTCGGCGAAGGCGGGCCGCGTCCAGCCGCTCTCGACCGCGCGCTCGGCCAGCGCGGCGGAGACGTCGATCCGCGCCAGCGCCTGCGCCGCGCGCGAGATGGCGTCCCGCCGCTCGATCACCTGCGCCACGAGATCCTCGAAATGGGCGGCTTCCGCCGCCAGTGCATGCGCACCCGCCTGCGCGACGCGGCTCGCCTGCTCGTGCAGGTCGACCGAGTTGAAGCGCACCACCCCGGCCAGCGTCTGGCGATGGGTGAAGCCGCTTTCCTGCGCCAGCAGCGCATCGGCATGCCGCGCCGGCACCTCGACATGATAGCCGAGCACGCCATTGTGGCGGATCTTGAGCGCGGCGATGCCGGTCTCGTCGCGATAGCGCGCTTCCAGCGCGGCAATGGCGCGGCGTCCGTCGCCCGCGAGGCTGCGCAGTTCGTCAAGCGCGGCGTCATAGCCGTCGGCGATGTAGCCGCCACTGGCCGTCTCGGTCGGCGGGGCGGGCACCAGCGCGGTGAACAGCAGGTCGACCAGCGCGCCATGCCCGTCGAGCGCGGGCAGCAGCCGGTCGAGCAGCGTTGGCCGTTCTGGCAGCCGGCCGAGCCGCTCGCGCAGCGTCCGCGCCGCATCCAGCCCGTCGCGCAATTGCCCCAGGTCACGCGGACTTCCCCGCCCGATCGCGATGCGCCCCAGCGCGCGGCCGATGTCCGGCAGCGCCCGCAGCCGCGCGCGCACGTCCTCGCGCTGGGGGCCGTCGTCATGGAACCACTCGACCAACTCCAGACGCGCCTCGATTCGCCCGCGGTCCATCAACGGCGCGGAAAGGTCCGCCGCCAGCAGCCGCGCGCCCGCGCCCGTCACCGTGCGGTCGACGGTGGCGAGCAGGCTCCCCGCCCGCTGGCCGCTCTGCGTCTGGACGATCTCCAGGCTCTCGCGCGTCGCGGGATCGATGGCGAGATGGTCGCTCGTGCCTGCGCGCACCGGCGCGGCAAGGAACGGCATGCGGCCCTTGCCGACATGCTCCAGATAGGCGAGCAGCCCACCCAGCGCCGAGAGTTCCGCGCGCGAGAAGCTGCCGAAGCTGTCGAGCGTGGCAACGCCGAAATGGCGGCAGATGTCCGCCTCGGCCCGCGCGCTGTCGAAGCCCCGGCTCTCGAAGGCGTGCGCGGCGCGGATCCGCTCGGCCAGTGCGGGGCGGGCGATCACCTCGCTCGCGCCGATCCGCGCCAACTCCGCCTCTATCCCGCCGCCGTCGAGCGCGACGACTTCCAGCCGGCCGGTCGAGATGTCCGCCGCCGCGACGGCGAGCGCGTCGCCCACCTCGCCGACCGCCGCCAGCAGGTTGGCCCGCCGGCTGTCGAGCAGCGCGTCCTCGGTCAGCGTGCCTGCGGTGACGAAGCGCACGATCGCGCGGCCGACGAGCGCTTTCGATCCCATGCGCGCGCGCGCCTGCTCCGGCGTCTCGGTCTGCTCGGCGATCGCGACGCGCAGCCCGGCCTTGATGAGCCGCGCGAGGTAGCCGTCGGCGCTGTGCACCGGCACCCCGCACATCGGGATCGGCTCCCCTTGATGCTCGCCCCTGCTGGTCAAAGCGATGTCGAGCACCTGGCTGGCGATCTTGGCGTCGTCGAAGAACAGTTCGAAGAAATCGCCCATGCGATAGAACAGCATGTCGCCGCCCGCCTCGGCCTTGAGCGCGAGATATTGCGCCATCATCGGCGTGGGAGCGGCGGCGGGCTTGGTCATGGGCGCGGGCGGACTGTTCACCCGGCGAGCGTTAGCAGGCGCCGTCACCGCCGAAAAGGCGCTCGCCTGTCTCCACGTCATCATTCCCATGCCAGGCGAATGAAACATGGGCCGCGCACGCCCCTGCCCTCTTGTGAAGGGGACAGGAATGTCGTTAGGGCTGAACCCATTCCGGAGAGGACCACTCCCAATGAGCGATCAGCCCGCCGACAAGGCATCTATTGAGTTTTCCGAGCGCGAGGCGCTCCTGTTCCATTCCTTCGGGCGTCCGGGGAAGATCGAGATCATCGCCTCCAAGCCGATGGCGACGCAGCGCGACCTGGCGCTGGCCTATTCGCCCGGCGTCGCGGTGCCGGTGCGCGCCATCGCGGATAATCCGCAGGCCGCCTATGACTATACCGCCAAGGGCAATCTCGTCGCGGTCATCTCCAACGGCACCGCCATTCTCGGCCTCGGCAATCTCGGCGCGCTGGCGTCCAAGCCGGTGATGGAAGGCAAGGCCGTCCTCTTCAAGCGCTTCGCCGATGTCGACTCGATCGACCTCGAGCTCAACACCGAGGATCCGCAGGCGTTCATCGACGCCGTCGCGCTGCTCGAGCCGAGCTTCGGCGGAATCAACCTCGAGGATATCAAGGCGCCTGAGTGCTTCATGATCGAGGCGGCGCTCAAGGAGCGGATGAACATCCCGGTCATGCATGACGACCAGCATGGCACGGCGATCATCTGCGCCGCGGGCCTCATCAATGCCTGCTATCTCACCGGCCGCGACATTCGCGAGACCCGCATCGTCGTCAACGGCGCCGGCGCCGCCGCCATCGCCTGTACCGAACTCATCAAGGCGATGGGCGTGCCGCACGACAATGTCATCATGTGCGATCGCGCCGGCGTCATCTACCAGGGCCGCACCGAGCAGATGGACCAGTTCAAGTCCGCCCACGCCGTGCGGACCGAGGCGCGCACCCTGCACGAGGCGCTCAAGGGCGCGGACATCTTCCTCGGCCTCTCGGCCAAGGATGCGCTGAAGCCCGAGTGGATCGGCGAGATGAACGGCACGCCGATCATCTTCGCCATGGCCAATCCCGATCCCGAGATCCTGCCCCCGGTCGCCAAGGCGGCCCGGCCGGACGCGATCATCGCCACCGGCCGCTCGGACTATCCGAACCAGGTCAACAATGTGCTGGGCTTCCCCTTCATCTTCCGCGGCGCGCTGGACGTGCGGGCGACGGCGATCAACGAAGCGATGAAGATCGCCGCGGCGACCGCCATTGCAGAGCTGGCCCGCGAGCAGGTGCCCGAGGAAGTGGCGCTCGCTTACGGCACCAAGCACAGCTTCGGCGCCGATTACATCATTCCCGCGCCGTTCGATCCGCGCCTGATGGAAGTGGTGCCCGCCGCCGTCGCCAGGGCGGCGATGGATTCGGGCGTCGCGCAGAAGCCGATCGCCGACATGGACGCCTATCGCCAGTCCCTGCGCGCCCGCCTCAATCCGACCACCTCGGTCCTGACGCTTGCCTATGAAGGCGCCAAGTCCTCGCCCAAGCGCGTGCTCTTCGCCGAAGCCGAGGAAGAAGTGGTGCTGCGCGCCGCCATCCAGTTCCGCGACGGCGGCTACGGCATCCCCGTGCTGGTCGGCCGGCAGGAAGTCTATGACCAGCTCCGCGCGCTGGGCGCACGTGATCCCGAGGGCTTCGAGCTCTACAACAGCGTCAATCATCCCCTCGTCCCCAAGATGGTCGACATGCTCTACGAGCGGCTGCAAAGGCGCGGCTATCTGCGCCGCGACTGCGAGCGCATGGTCAATCGCGATCGCAACATCTTCGGCGCGCTGCTGCTCAAGATGGGCGAAGCGGACGCGATGATTACCGGCGTCACCCGCACCTATGCGCAGACCATGCGCGAGTTGCGCCGCGTCATCGATCCCGCGCCGGATCGCACGAACTTCGGCATCCATGTGCTGGTCGGCCGCAGCCACACCGTGTTCATGGCCGACACCACGGTCAACGAGCGCCCGAGCGCGACCGAACTGGCCGATATCGCAATCGAGACGGCGGCGTTCGCGCGCCGCATGGGGCATGATCCGCGCGTCGCCTTCCTCTCCTATTCGACCTTCGGCAATCCCTCGGGCAATTGGCTGGAGGGCATTCGCGAAGCGGTCCATATCCTCAACGAACGCGGCGTGGACTTCGAATATGAAGGCGAGATGGCCCCGGACGTCGCGCTCAACCCGCGCGTCATGGCCAATTATCCGTTCTGCCGCCTCTCCGGCCCCGCCAATGTCCTCATCATGCCCGGCCTCCAGTCCGCCAACCTCTCCGCCAAGCTGCTCCGCGAACTCGGCGGCGATTCGGTGATCGGACCGGTGCTGGTCGGCATGAGCCTGCCCGTGCAGGTCGCCGCCATGGCCTCCACCGCCTCGGAACTGGTGACGCTCGCCGTCCTCGCCGCAGGGGGCATCGCGCGCTAGCGACCGGTCCGCACTATGCCAGAAGCAGCGTGCGGCGATTACCGGTCCCTCAGTATGGGCGGCATTTCAGCAATGACTGTTTTGCCGGCCCCACCCTCGAATACCCTCGCGGGCGGGATGGTCGGATTGGCGGGATAGCCGTGTCCGTCAAACCGTAGCCGCGCCTCGTAGCCGGGAATGATGCCACCGCCGGCTACCAGCACGCTGAGATCGCTCCAACCGTGCGACGTCGTAGGCAGCACGCGGATGGGCGGACGCGTGATCGTAATTTTTGTTACGAGCCGATAACCTGTTGGAGTGAGTGACAGGACATAGAGCATGCAGCCTCCACTGCCGCAAAGGTCCGTTTGATCGCCACCCTCGGCGGTCGCCATGGCGTAGATCAACGCCTCGGGTCGATGGTCGCCGTTCAAGTCCGACAATGCCACACTGTAGCGCGTCAGGTGGTGCTCGCGCACAAACGCCGCGACTCCGGAAGGCATCTGCCCACTTGCCGTCACGGCACTGGAAGTCAGGGCCGCAATTGCAACGAGCGCCCAGGCCAGATGTTTCAAGCGTCGCACGGCCTCAGTCCTCCCGACCGTTTCCGCTGCGAGCGGGCACTCGCCTCAGATACAGCGCTCGAAAGTCTGGGTCCGCCCCTTTTCGGAGCCGTCGCGCAGCAGCACAGTGCCTTGGCGGCAGGTCTTGCCTTCCTTGGCCTGCTTGTCGCCCATCACCACCAGTCCGTGATAGCTGCCGGCCATCCAGCTTTGCGCTTCGCCGCTGACCATCGCAGTCGTTACGGCCTGTGATACGCCCGGGATCAGCAGGAAATTGCCGGATGCGACGATGGCGTCGTCCGGCGCCGGGCTCACATTGCCGGTATCGGCTGCGGGCTTGGGCTGGATGGCGAGACCGGACGCGATCGGCAGCACGACGCGGGGCGCGGGCGCCATGGCGGGCGCCGGTTCGTGCCGCTCGATGACGGCGCTGAGCCGCGCGGCGGGTGCGCGCGCTGTCGGGATCACCAGCGGCGTCTGCGCGGCAAGCGCGGCATGGGCGCTGGGCATGGCCTCGCTGCGATCGATGATCGAGGCCGAGACCGTCTCGCCGCCGAGCAGCGTGCCGCGCGAGGACCAGAGCCAGCCGGCCACGGCCAGCGCCAGCACGGTCGTGGAAAGGCCGCCCATCAGGATCATGAGTCGGCTGCCGAAGTCGCTGCGCGGTGCGCTCTGCGCCATGCGCGGCGTTTCGGCCTGCAATTCCTCGCTGGCGCGGTCGAAGCCGACCTCAAGCGAGCCGACCGCGAAACGCCAGCGGCTCCGCTTGGCGCTGTACCGGCCAAGAGGAGCATGGTCGGCAAGGAAATCTGGCTGCCTCAGGGGCTGCAGATCGCCGATATGCTGCATCGCGGCTCTCCCTCAGGGATGGATTTGAGTCCAAGAGCGGGGAAAATGCAAGGGAAACCGCGTCCGCCGCCCGAGGCGCACGCGATCGGGCGGATCGGCCTCAGCTGCCGTTGGGACCGGGGCCAGACGGGCCGGCCGAGCCGCCCATGCCGCCCGCGCCAACCGCGCCGATATTGCCGAAGATCTCGTCGAGCAGGCTGCGCTTGCGGCCAAGTGTCGGCGTCTTGGCGCCGACCGGCGAGATATTGGCGACCTGATCGAGCGACGTGTTGCGATCGATGCTGGCGACGTTGCCCTGCCCGTCGAACTGCACGGTCACGAGCAGTTGGTCGGTCGGGCGCGGCGAGGCGAAGGCGAGCGAACGCGTATCGCGCGACACATAATACCAGCGCTCCGGCCCGAACTGCGAGACGAAGGTGGGGCGGCCCAGCGCGCCTTCGACCGACGAGCGGTTGTCGACGCCGGGCAGCACGGAATCCACGATCAGCTTGTCGGCGAGGAAGCCCTGATGCGCGCGGATGCGCGTGCATCCGCCGCTGAACAGGAGCAGTGCTGCTGCGCCCGCGACCAGAAGCGGCCGCCTTGTGCCACGCTGCATGCTCATATTCTGCTACCCGTCCTTCGTAAAAACGCTGGCGTCCAGTCGACGCCCATTGCATTGCCAGCCGCCGCAATCAATATGCAAGTGCTGCATGGGTGCACGGCGCGTCGCCTCTCCCTGCGCATTCCCTGCCGCCGCAAAGCTGAACCGAGTATGAGTTTTCTCTCTTCCCTCTTCGCCCGCAAGGATGACCGCGCCGAGCTGAAGCCGCTCTATGACGCCGTGGTCGAGACCGCGCGCGAGCCGCATTGGTATCTGGACGGCGGCGTCGCCGACACGCTCGACGGGCGCTTCGACATGGTCGCCGCGATCCTCTCGCTGGTCCTGCTGCGGCTGGAAGCGCTGGAGGAGCAGGCGACCTCGGCCCGGCTCGCCGAGATCTTCATCGACGATATGGACGGCCAGATTCGCCAGATCGGCTTTGGCGACCTGGTGGTCGGCAAGCAGGTCGGCCGCATGGTCGGCGCGCTCGGCGGACGGCTGGCGGCCTATCGCGCCGGCCTCGCGGGCGAGGCGCCGCTTGGCGAGGCGCTGGTGCGCAATCTCTATCGCGGCGAGGCGCCCGCAGCCGACGAGCTTGCCTATGTCGAGGCGCAGGTCCGCGCGCTTGCCGCGACGCTGGCGCAGCGGGATCGCGGCGCGCTGCTCGCCGGGCGCCTGCGCGGCTGATCGGAAGCGAGGCGACATGTCCGCACCCACCCCGCTCGAATTTTCCCGGCTGCTGCGCGCCAACGAATTCGGTGACGGCACCCGCGAGCGCGAGATCAGCGCCACGCCGGAGGAGCGCGTCGCGCTGGCCCGCCGCTTCGGCCTGCGCACGCTCGACCGGCTCGACGCGCGGCTGACCGTGATGCCCGAGGCGACGGGCGCGCTCGTTTCCGGGACGCTGGTCGCCGATCTGGTCCAGGCCTGTGTCGCGACCGACGAGGACGTGCCGGCGCGTCTCGACGTGCCCTTCACCGTGCGCTTCGTGCGCAGCCTCGAGGCTCACGGCAATGCGGCGGACGACGAGGAGGGTATCGAGCTCAGCGACGAGGATCTCGACACGCTGCCGCTGGAAGACGAACGCATCGATCTCGGCGAGACGGTCGCGCAGACCCTCGCGCTCAATCTCGATCCCTATCCGCGCGCGCCGGATGCCGACGCCACGCTGCGCGAGCTGGGAGTGCTGAGCGAGGAGGAAGCCGGGCCGATGGCCGCGGCGCTCCGCGGACTGAAACTGGGCAAGGACGCTTAACCGCGCCGTTCCCGAACAATCGTCACCTTACTTGGCGGAAATAACCTCGACCGCGCCGAACGCGCCGGCCACGAACTGCTCGCGCAACCGGAACTTCTGAATCTTGCCCGATCCGGTGAGCGGCCACTGCTCCACCCAGACCCAGTGCTGCGGCGTCTTTTGGGGCGAGAGCCGTTCACGCACGAAGGCGCGCAGTTCCGCCTCGCCCGGCTGTGTGCCATGGCCGGGGCTGCGCATGAAGCAGGCGACGCGCTCGCCCCATTTCTCGTCGGGGATGCCGACCACCGCGACTTCCGCGATCGCCTCATGCTCCAGCAGCGCATTCTCGATCTCGACCGGAAACAGATTCTCGCCGCCGCGGATGATCATCTCCTTCACCCGGCCGGTGATCCGGACGAAGCCCCGTGCGTCCATCGTGCCGAGATCGCCGGTGTGCAGCCAGCCTTCGGCGTCGATCGTCGCGGCCGTCGCCTCGGGATTGTCGTTGTAGCACAGCATGAGTTGATAGCCGCGGCAGCAGATCTCGCCCTGTGCGCCGATCGGCACGACCGCATTGGTCTGCGTGTCGCGGATCGAGACTTCAGTATGGGCTGCGGCACGCCCGACCGTCTGCGTCATGTCCTCGAGCGAATCGCCGGGCAGGGCCCGCGTGATGATCGGCGAGCATTCGGTCTGGCCGTAGGCGATCGTCACCGGCGCGCCGAAGGCGTCCCATGCCCTGCGCCAGAGTTCCGGCGCGACCATCGCCCCGCCGGCAAGGATACGCTCGACCGAGCTGAGGTCGCGCCCGTCGCGCTCGGCCGCCTCGATCACCGCGACGAGCATGGTCGGGATGAACAGGGCGAAATGCAGACGTTCCTGCTCGATCAGGCGGGCGACCAGGGCTGGGTCGAAGGCCGGTGGCAACAGGATCGTCGCGCCGATGCTGAAGCCGCCGAGGATCTGCACGGCGCAACCCGTCGTGTGGAACAGCGGCGTGCAGAGAATGAGCGCCACGCCCGGCCTCATGCCGCTCTCGCTCAGGAGATCGATGGCGTTGCGCACCAGCCCGTGATGATGGAGCACCGCTCCCTTGGGGCGTCCGGTCGTGCCGGATGTATACTGTATCTGCGCCGGGTCGCCGGGTAGCGGCTCCCTCAGCGCCCCTGCCGCCTCGCCCGCGAACAGGGCCGCATGATCGTCGAGCAGGATGCAGTGGCGCACGGCCGGAAGCTGCGCGCTCACCGCGCGCGCGATCTCGGCGAGCGGATTGCCCCGAAAGCTCTCCACACAGTAAATGGCTTCAGCCCCCGACTGCTCGACGATGTAGCGCAGCTCCGGCGCGATCGAGGCGGGATTGACGGTGACCAGCGTCAGTCCGGCCAGCGCCGCGCCCATTTCCATCAACACCCATTCCGGCACATTGTTGGCGTAGATCGCGATGCGGGCGCCAGGCGCATGGCGGCTCGCCAACGCCCGCCCCAGCCGCTCGGCATCCTTCAGCAGCGCGTCATAGGTCCAGCTCCGCCCGAACGCCCCGGCCGCGCTCACCTCGCGCAGGGCGACGATGTCCGGCCAGCGCGCCGCCGAGGCCCGCAACATCGCGCCGATCGTTATCGGCTCCGGTGCCACCCCGCCCTGCGCCGGATAATAGCTTTCCGTGAGACAAGGCTCGTCCATGCCGGACCCTCCCCGAGAAACCCGTCGGGATCATAGCGCAGCGTGCGATCATTGCATCCGAAAAAGGGAGACTGACGCTACGGAACACAAGCCAGAAGCAACACACCAGACGCGCCGGCGTCAGGCGGCAGGCGTCTTGGCGGCGCGTTTCCTCGGCCGGCGCGTAGCCGGGGCGGCCTTCGTCCGTGTCGTCGCTGGCCGGGCCGCGACCGACGGCGCCGCCACGGCCGCGGGTGCCGCGGGCATGGGCGCCGGCGGAGACGGCTTGCGAAAGATGACCGGAAGATAGTCCGCCAGCGTATCCCGCCGGTGGAACAGTCGCGTTCCCATCTCGAAGCCCAGCCGCCGATAGCTCTCCCACTGCGCCTCGTCGAAGAACTGGTTGGCGGTGGACTGCTGCGGAAAATCGGGATTCAGCTCGGCATAGGTGGCGATGTCGGCCGGCAGATTGGCGAACCGGTTGGGTTTGAGCCAGACGATGCGGGTTTCGCCCTCATGGCGGACCTCCCACCCGCCATTGGCCCGGTGGGGAATGTCGCGCGCCTTGAGCAGCAGCGCGAAGGCCGTGCAGTCCCGCTCCCGCACCCGCGCGCGCCAGTCGCCGTCACCGCCGTTGAAGAAGCAGTCGGCGACATGGGCAAGGTCGGCGGGCAAGTCCTCCTCGACCACCACTTCCATGCCGATGTCGGTGCGCGCGGTCCGGATGAAGATTTCGAGGTCGCTGAAATGATAGTCCTCGTCCTGCGCATTGTCCGCCACGAGGATGAGGTCGCAGCCCCGCTCGAGCAGCGACAGCGCGCCGCTGTTCTCCGAATGGCCGCCGTCGCTCAGGTGCCAGTAATGCCCCGTGCCGAACTTGCCGAGCAGCTCCTTGTAGAGGCCGGACAGGGCCGGGAACATCAGCGGCTTGTGCGGAGGGCTGGCGGCGGGAATCGGTTCCTCCGCCGGAGCCTGCGCCCCCGGAACCTGCTCCGCCTCGTCCTTCGTTCCGCCCGTCACCCAGGATGCGAGGCGCTTGTGCCAGGGCGCGGGACGGGGCGGTCCCTTCCGGCGCTGCTCCTTCCACCAATAGCCCAGCCGCATATTGGCGAGCGTCAGCGCCATCGCGGTGCCGAGTGAGGTCTGCCGGCCCATGCCCGATCCGACCGCCGCGCCCGAGATGGCGCACAGCAGCCCCAGCGAGGGCGTCTCCTCCAGATCCTCCCAGCGATAGAATTCCGCGCCGACGCGCACGCCGAACGGGCCGAACACCACCCGGTCGCCGTGCCGGTCGTAGAGCGTCAGGCTGCTCTCGTAGCTTGGCAGGCGCCCGCGCGGATCGCCCAGGTCCTCGCGCACCAGCGGGTCATCGTTCGGCACGTCGATCCGTTGCTGCTGGGGCACCAGATCGCCCACCGTGCGGTTGCGGGTCACGTTGATGAGGTGGAGCGGCGCCGGCCCTTCCGCCGTCATGTAGCTGTGGAGGTCGATATCGTCGCCCTCCATGCCGTGCGTCACCTCGCTCTTGTTGTCCGCGTCGAGCCGAAAGACGTTACTGGCGCCGAGATAGGTGCGTGTCAGGCGCGAGCCGTAGAAGGGCGTCAACGCGAGCAGGTTGACGAAGTTGACCGACCGGCTGAACAGAAAGGCGAACAGCAAGACCAGTCCCATCACCGGGCCGAATGTGTGCCAGGCCAGCGACGTTCTCTCGTCCGAGCCCCAGGCCGGGCCGGTCCACATCAGCTTGATGACCAGCATGTCGGCGATGAGGGCGATTGACGCCAGAATGACGATCGCCGCCACCAGCGCGGCGTTGCGGGCATTGGCCGCGAGGAACTTGCGGATGCCCTTGCTGTCATCGCCCATCCAGTCGGGCAGTTTGGCGATGAGGAAGGAGAGCAGGGAGGCCAGCGCGCCGGAGACGACACCGCTCTTGAGCAAGTCGAGTTGCACCTGGTTGTCATAGCGCAGCCACAGCGCCAGCCCGTCGATGACGGCAGCGCCGCACACGATGAGAAAGATCAGATTATAGTTCGCCAGCAGCAGCGTCTGCTCGCGCCGGAAATCGACGCCCGAACGCCCGACGGCGATCCAGGTGATGGCCCCGAACACCAGCGTTGCCGGGATTGTCGCCATGATGCCGATGATCCAGCTTTCGGCAACAACGTCCTTGGCCAGCCTGCCCTCGTCGTGCAGCCATACGATCGCGCCCAGCAACGCAAGGAGGAGCACGACAAGCAGGGCGACGCCGAAACGGCCCTTGCCCCGGTCCCTGTCCTTGGGGCGGGCGAACGGCAGCGGCAGCGTCAGCCAGTAGGATGCCGCGATGCCCGTGCCGCAAATCGTGAGCACAAGCAGCATTGGGGCCAGAGGCGTGTAGATGCTCCGCGTCCGCAGCCATTCGATCAGCATGTTGATGCGGCTGGGCTCGAACGCCCTGATCCCCTCGATCACGCCGAGCAGGGCGAGCTGGAGCAGCGCGAAGCCGACCATCATCACCGCCAGCAGATAGATGACCAGCGTCACCCAGTTGCGGATGATGTAGGAGAGCGCGAAGCCATAGCCCGACATGCCGCCCGGCGCGAGGTAGCGGCCGTTCTCCCGCAGCCACCAGAGCGGGTTCTTGACCGCCATGCTGTCCGCGATGAAGGGCGATTGGCCCGGCAGGCCGCGGAAATATTGCTGGTCGGGCAGCGACGTCAGCGTCGCATCGGCAAAGGCGATGCGGTCCTTGACCACGTCGCTTTCGTTGCCGTGCGTCTGGCGCGCGACGAACAGCGAGCGCAGGAAGCTGCCGCAATAGCCGCCGCCGGAAACGGTCGACATGAGATCGAAGCCATAGAAGCGCCCGCGCGCGGCCAGCGCCTCGACGAGGCCCAGCGACAATGTCGCGCTGCGGATGCCGCCGCCCGAGAGGGCGATGCCGGTGCGGGGATTGCCGTCGACGAACCGGGTCGCCGCCGCTCGGTCCTGCAACGAATCCCAGCTATCCTCATGCTTGATGGCGCTGCCCTTATCGAGCGTCGCGGGCGCTATGGCGTGGCGCCGTCGCGCCCTGATCGCCTTGTCCGCTTCTTCCTTGCGCCGGGCGACTCCCGCCACGCCGGCTGCTCGCTCCTCGGCTTCATCACGCACGGCCATGCTCTTCCCCCCACGACAGGAAACAACATTTTTGGCGGACCCCGGGCGATGCTACGTTGTTTTGCCGGCCGTTCCCAGCCTGTTTTCAAGCCAGAACGGAGGAATTCGGTCCGTTCGCGCGAGCGTCGCGGCGCGACGCTGGCATGGGCCGCAGGCCGTCGCCGTCAGGCATCCGGTGCGGCCGGCTCGAACCGCAAGGTTCCGGCAAGGCGCGAGACCCCCGTGTCGCTCGGATGCTGAACCCCGTCATTGACTGGCACCTCGGCAAAGTCGAACGGGCTGATCCCGGTCAGGCAGGCGACATTGACGCCATATTCATTGGGGTTCGAGCGGCGCTGGTGATGGGTGTAGATGCCGCATTTGGAGCAGAAGAAATGCTGCGCCGTGCCGCTGTTGAACGTGTAGCCGGTCAGCGCGTCCGCGCCGGAGAGGATGTCGACCCCGCCCAGATTGGCCGAAACCGTCACCGCCCCGCGCATCCGGCAGAAGGAGCAGGTGCAGCGCCGCGCGGTCCGCAGGCCGTCGGTCAGCCGCACGTGGAAGCGCACCGTGCCGCAATGGCAGGCGCCGTCGATAGTCGTGATGTCGAGATCCATGGCGCCGTCTCCCCTGCAAGGCTCGCGTCCCGGCTTAGGCCCCGATCTGCCGCGCGGCAATCTTCGCTGTCCTACAGCCCCGCACCCGTCTTAAGGATCGATTCAACCAAATCACTGAATTAAAAAACTTTTATGAAAAACCGCTCATGCTTCATTCGCACGGAGAAGGAGAAGTTCCGCGTCCGCCCATCCGACGATTTTCGGTGCCCAGACGGGCCTTGTTCCCCTTTCGTTCAAGCGCGGGGCGTGGCATAGTCGCGTCATGACGGATGGGCCCGCTCCGCATCGCAAGATCATCCATGTCGACATGGATGCCTTCTACGCGTCGGTCGAGCAGCGCGACGATCCCGCACTGCGGGGCAAGCCGATCGCGGTGGGCGGCGGCGGCACGCGCGGTGTCGTTGCGGCGGCGAGCTACGAGGCGCGCAAGTTCGGCGTGCGGTCTGCGATGCCGGGGGGCCAGGCACGGCGCCTCTGCCCCGATCTCATCTTCGTGCGCGCCCGCTTCGACGCCTATCGCGAGGTTTCGCAGCAGATCCGCGCCATTTTCGAGCGCTTTACCGGCGTCATCCAGCCGCTCTCGCTGGACGAGGCCTATCTCGACGTCACCCACAACAAGCTCGGCATCGTCTCAGCCACCTATATCGCCGAGGAGATCCGCCGCCTGATCCGCGAGGAAACCGGGCTCACCGCCTCGGCAGGCGTCTCATGCAACAAGCTCATCGCCAAGCTCGCCTCGGACCAGAACAAACCGGATGGCCTCTGCGTGGTGAAGCCCGAGCAGGCCGAGGCGTTCATGGCGACGATGCCGGTCGCGCGCATCCACGGCGTCGGCCCCGTCACGGCGCGGCGCATGGCCTCGCTCGGTATTCATTCGGGCGCGGACCTCAAGGCGTGGCCGATCCAGGCCCTGCAACGGCATTTCGGTAAGTCGGCCGCCTTCTATCACGGCGCCGCGCGCGGCATCGACGAGCGCCCGGTGCGCGACCGCGAGGTGCGCAAGTCGATCAGCGTCGAGGACACATTCGAGAGCGATATCGGCGCCGAGGAGCGGCTGGTCGCGGAACTCGGCAAGATCGCCGAGCGGCTGTGGAGCCGCGTCACCGCCTCGCGCGCAACCGGGCGCACCGTCACGCTCAAGATCAAGCTCGGCGACTTCCGCATCCTGACGCGCTCACGCACGCTCACCGGCCCGCCGGTCAATGCCGAGGATCTGCTGGCGATCGGCGCGGAGCTGCTGCGCGCCGAACTGCCGCTGCCGATCGGGGCGCGGCTGCTGGGCTTGGGCATGTCGAACCTCGTCGATCCCGACGGCGCCGAGGACGAAGAGGAAGAAGCACAACTCCGGCTGGCCTTTGGATGATCCGCACCCTCGGCCAAGGCTGGTTCGCGGCATGCGACGGCCGCCTGCGGTGCGCGCGCGGCTCACCCTGTCGCCGGAGGGCCGGTTGCTAGAGGCTCGGCCCCTGTACCGCCTTGTTCTTGGGCGCAGCCTGCTTGGCAGTGAGCGCTTCGACCATGCCCGCCACCGGGTTGCCCGACTTGGCATAGTCGATGGCCGACATGCCGGCGATCCGGTCGCGCCGGCTGGGGTCCGCGCCGCCGCCGATGAGCAGGCGCACCATCTCCAGATCGCGCATCTGAACCGCACGGATCAACGGGGTCTCGCCGCTGCTGTTGGAGAGGTTCACATTGGCGCCCCGGGCGAGCAGCAGCTGCGCGCCTTCCGTAAAGCGCTTCTCGACCGCGACAAGCAGCGGCGTGCGGCCGTTATTGTCGGCAATGTCCGGCCGTGCGCCGCGGGCGAGCAGATAATTGGTGAAGGTGAGGTCGCGCCGCGCGACCACGATCATCAGCGCCGTCTCGCCGGTCGACTTGTCGCGCGTGTTGATCGGCGTCACGCCCGGCTGCTCGAGAAACTTCAGCACCGCGTCGTTGTCAGACTTGCGGATGGCGTCGAGGAACTTGAAGCTGTCGGAAAACTGCGCCGCTGCCGGCTGCGCCGCGAGCAGACCGATCCACGCTGCCAGCACGAGCGCCAGCCCACGGCCGATTGCGTGCATTGTCAGGTGTCGGCGAAGCTGCGTCACGTCTCTTTCCCCCGGGGTCTGGCCGGCGGTGTCACCGGTTGCGCTGGGCCCAATAGCAGGGCATGGCTGGCCCTGTCATGAACAAAGCCGCCAAAAATCTCCTTTTCCTTTCCGTGGCCCTGGCGCTCGGCGCCTGCCAGCCGGCCGCGCCCGGCAACGAGGCGGCGCAAGCCGAAGAAGGCAATCTCGTCGGTGCGCGGATCGGCGGCGACTTCGCCCTCACCGATCAGGACGGCAGGACCGTCAAGTGGACCGATTTCGCCGGCAAATATCGCCTGGTCTATTTCGGCTACACCTATTGCCCCGATGTCTGCCCGCTCGATCTCAACCGGTTCATGGCCGGTTATCGCCTGCTGGAGAAGTCCGATCCGGCTAAGGCGGCCAAGCTCCAGCCGATCTTCATCACCGTCGATCCCGAGCGCGACAAGCCGGCGGTCATCAAGGCCTATGTCGCAGCCTTCCACCCGAAGCTGATCGGCCTCACCGGCACGCCCGAGCAGATCGAGGCGGTGAAGAAGGCGTTCGTGGTGGTCGCGGGCAAGGACGGCGATCCCAAGGCCACGCAGGATTATCTGGTCAATCACAGCCGCACGCCGGCGCTCTTCGGCCCCGACGGCAAGCCGATCGCGCTCGCCCCGGTCGACGACACGCCCGCCGACGGCAAGGAGGATGCGCCGCCCGAGGTCGTGCGTGATTTCCTCGCGCGGTTCGTCCGATGAACTTCTGGGAACAGCCGCTGGAATCGCTCGACCGCGCCCAGTGGGAGGCGCTGTGCGACGGCTGCGGCAAATGCTGCCTGCACAAGGTGGAGGATGCCGATACCGGCCGCATCTACCCGACCAATGTCGCCTGTCGCCTGCTCGACCGCGAGACGGCGCGGTGCAGCAACTACCGGCATCGCCGCGCCTTCGTGCCCGATTGCCTGCGCCTGACGCCGGCGAAGCTGGCGACGATCCGCTGGCTGCCGGCCAGTTGCGCCTACAAGCTGCGCGCGGCGGGCGAGCCGCTGCCGGACTGGCATTATCTCGTCTCCGGGGATCGCGAGGCGGTCCACCGCGAGGGCCATTCGGTGCGCGGTTGGACAATCTCGGAAGCGCTCGCCGGCGATCTGGAGAATCATATTGTCGAGCGCCAGTTCTGAGCACCGCCTGCGCCTGACCGGCGGCGGTGACGTCGCGCTCGTCGTCCAGCGTCACAGCCGCGCCCGACGCATGAAGCTGCGTTTCGACGGCCTCGCAGACCGCGCACTACTCACGATCCCCACCCGCACGTCGCTGCGCGCGGCGCTCGGCTGGGCGAGCGAGCAGGCCGGCTGGGTCGAGGCGCAGCGCGGCCGGGCCTTGGGGCAGATCCCGCTGGGCGACGGCGCGCATGTGCCGCTGGAAGGCCAGCCGCTGCTGATCGTCGCGACGGGTCTCCCCGGCCGACAAATCCGTCACGAAGGCAATCGTCTGCTCGTCGGCGGCCCGGCGGCGCATGTCGGCACGCGGGTGCTGCGCTGGCTGAAGACCCGCGCGAAAACCATCCTGGCCGAGGAAACGCAGCGTCTCGCCGCCCGCCACTCCCTGCCCCTCGGCGCCGTGTCGATCGGCGATCCACGCGCCCGCTGGGGCAGTTGCTCGGCACGCGGCGACATCCGCTACAGCTGGCGGCTCATCCTCGCGCCCGCCCATGTCCGCCTCGCCACCGTCGCGCACGAAGTCGCGCATTTGAAGCACATGCACCACGGTCCGGAATTCCACGCGCTGGTCCGCGCCATCTCGGTCGCCGACCCCGACGCCGCCCGCGCCTGGCTACGCCGCGAGGGTGCCTCGCTGCACCGTTATCAGGCCTGATCGGGAACGCCCCTCGATCCAAATCGAGAGGCTGGCGGAGCGGGAGGCTTACCTACCTGTTATTCTAGCACGTTGATATTATGTTATATTTGGAGAATAGAGTTTAACCGTTACCCCACTCGATCCCCATTTCCACACGGGTAGGGCCGTCTCGGAGTGGACGGGAGACACAGGACAATAGGGTCGATAGGGGCTAAATAGCCGCCCTATTTCGCGTCCTGAAACTCGCCCCACGGATCATTCAAAGCGACAGGCACTTTCGTCCCACCAGCAATCTCCTCTCGCGCGGCCTTGCGCGCCGCCTTCATGATCTTGCGCACCTCATCCTCGCGCTCGTCGGGTGTCATATTTTCCCATGACTTTGAACGGATGAGATCGTCGACGCCGTGATGCGCCATGCTTCCCGACAGTTCACGTAGCTCGCCATATTGCCCCGCCGTCAGGTCCCCACGCCGGGGCTTGCCGATATTCACCCCCAGCCCAAGCAGAGCATTGTTCGCGGTGTCGTTCTGTCTCGTGCTGGTCCAGATCGGCGAGACAAGATCGGGACCAAGACCGCCTTCGCTCCGCATTGGCT